>ERZ1370068.10550-contig-9239_pt1 | contig 30119 bp, 36 predicted proteins | sample MGYA00561227_ERZ1370068 | MGnify/ENA primary metagenome ERZ1370068 (study PRJEB38410, sample SAMEA6850437) | metagenome | study: Metagenomic assessment of the ecological functions of the soil: analysis of the soil microbiota associated with the...
TTGGCGGACGGCTGATCACCAGCGGCTCGATGCGCCGCATCAGTCTGCATGACCAGGCAGTGCTCTTGCGGCGGCCGCTGCCGTTCGCTTGCCGTGGCCGTTGGCGGCGATGAGCCTCGTTCATCCTGCAGCAGGTGATCGAGATCGGCGTCGAGGTGGTCGAGGAAGATGGCGTTGAGGAACACGCCGCAGATCCGCGCCAGCGGCGGGCGGGCGATCGAGAGCCGGCGCCAGCCGTGGCGAGCTCGTCGTCGGCGCGCAGCTCACGGCGCGCGACAGCGCATGCCGCAAGTCTCGCGCAAGCTGGATCGCCGACGGCGAGAGACGCGCGTGGCCCCCGAGGCGGATGGCGGGGCTGAACGCGAGGTGAGCGAGGCGCATGCCGCCGTCAGCCGAACCAGCTGCACTAACGCCGATCTCCGGCGGCTGGCACCTGCCACCGGCGCCGAAGAGAATCGGGATCGAGGCGGACGCGCAGATGTGATGCGGACGACGGTGAGCGCCTCGACCGCGGGGAGACGCGGCGGCTCTTCAGCCACAGCGCGGGGTGGCCCTTGCGGCCCTGGATGAAGGTGAACGACTTTGCCGGTGGTAGCTCGTCGCCGAGATCGCCACGCGCGCAGAGGTGCCCGGCGCGGATCGATTCGGCGATGCCGGCGAACGGCAGATGCTGAGCGAGGACGCCGCGCAGCGGGGTGGCGTCGAGCAGCGATTGGATGTTGCCGCCGCCCACCAGCCCGCCGAGCGAAGATCGCGCAGCCACTGCATGCCGCCCCAGGCCGAGCGCCACCGGATCGGCGCGAAACACCCGCCTGACCGAGAGGTCAGCCCACAGCTCGGCGAGGCGATGGGTGCCGGTGGCGAGGTTGCCGCTGCTCGCCGCGACCATCGCCCCGTTGATGGCGCCGCGGAGGCGCCGGCGATGACAGCAAACGGCGACGGCCGTGTGCGCATCGCCGGCACCTCGCCCAAGCGCTTCAACACACCGGCTTGGTAGGCGCCGCGCGGCCCACCTGCGGTCAGCACCAGTCCCAACATGGTTTTTCGGAAGTCTCCGGGGATGGAGACAGCAACGGTCGGTGCCAGGCGCGGAATCGCGCCTGAGGAGTTACGTCACGACCGCGAGCGGGAGTCGCGGTGCTCAGCGCGACAGCAGGCGCGCCTGCCGCCGGGGCGCGAGCAGTTCAGTCGCCCTGCTGAACGGCCGCCGGTTCCACGACCTCGCCTCGGTGAGGAGGACTGACCAGGCGAACCAGCCCAGTAGGAAGATGACCAAGCCGACTGCGATGAGGGTCTTGTGGCGCCGCTGCATCGCCCCGCCTGACCAGAAGCGCCATCGGGGTCAAGGCGCGCGCGACGTCTCACCACAGAGGCGCACAGAGGAACACAGAGCAACACGAGGATCAGATACCCTCCGTGTGTCTCTGTGTCCCTCTGTGGTGAGACCGCGCCGCGGCGAGTCGCGCGCGCAGCTCCGGCGACGGGAGCGGGCATTCGTCGAAGCGGCCGAACCACCGATACCGGCGGCTGGCGACGAGCGTCGTAGGCAGCGTCGCGGATTCGGCGCGGCAGCCAGCGGGCCAGCGCCGCGATCCGCCAGACGCCGCCGAGCGGTCGAAGATCGCGCACACCGCGTCCGACTTGACCAGAACGCGCTCGGTCGGTGAGTCGGGGTCGAGTACCAGCGACACGGTATCAGGTCCTGCGCGTCGCGGCCGTGACGGGCCAGGGACGTCCCCGGCGTACGCGCTGCAGGGGCGCGAATCGGAAGCGCGCGTCGGGGTCGCGCTGCAGGACGAAGCGCACGGTGCGATCGCAGAAGCCGCAGACGCCGTCATAGAGGATCACCGCCGGGGCCATGGCCCGATCTCACCACCACAGGGGGCCCCCAGGAACACAGAGGGGATTCAGGCGGAGTGCGGGCGTCCCCGCCCGCACGGGTGCGCGAAGCGCGCCGGAGCGCGATGCTGACGTATCCGGAGGTCCGCGACGATCGCTCGCGAGATCCGTGTCGGCGGAGTCGACCTGGTGAACGGCCGCCGGCCGCGCAGCCAGTTCGCGGCGGTCTGGAAGCGCGCTCCGCGCGCCGATGCGGGCAGGGACGCCCGCGCTCCGGCGATGAGCCTTGCGACACCGCCATCGTTTTCCCGCGGCCTTCCGGGTGAACCGGACCGGCATCGATTTGATGCCGCTTTGACGAAGTTCGAGCGCAGGCGGACGGGGGGCCGTCCGGGGCTGAAGTCGGGCAGGCGGCGCGGCGAGCTCCTCGGACAGCACGTTGAGCTCGAGGCGGGCGAGGCTGGCGCCGAGGCAGAAGTGCTCGCCGATGCCGAAGGCGACGTGGTCGATTGGGCGCGCGGCCGACGTCGAACTTGTCGGCGTCCTTGAACGCGGACCTCATCCCGGTTGGCGCTCCGGGTACCAGAGCGAGACCTTGTCGCCCTCCTTGATGCGGGCGCCGTTGAGCTCGGTGTCCTGGTTGGCGGTGCGGCGGAAGTAGTGCAGCGGCGGCTGACCGCAGCACTTCCTCGATCATGCAGGGCAGCAGCTTGGGATCCTGAGCACCCGCTCGCGCTGCTCGGGATGCTGGAGCCGAGCGAGCATGACGCCGTGGCTCCGTGGCGGGTGCGGGTGGTCTCGCCGCCCGCCACCGCCAGCAGCGCGAAGAACGGGTTGAACTCGAGGTCGGTGAGCTTCTCGCCGTCCACGTCGCCCTGCAGGAAGCGCCGCCGTGTGCCGAGGTCTGATCACCGGGGCTGGTTGCGTACGCGTCTCAAGTTGAGGCGCGCGGCGTACTGGAACATCTGCATGGCGAGAATCTCGCCGTCACCGTCGGTACTTCTGGAACTCGGGATCGTCGAAGCCGACACAGCTTGTTGCTGAGGTCGTACACCGGTGCCCAGTCCTCGCGCGCGACGCCCATCATCTGACAGATGACCTGCATCGGCAGCACCGCCGAGACCTCGGAGACGAACTCGCACGCGCCCTTCGCGGCCACGTTGTCGATGATCTCGCCGCGCGAGCCGGCGCACGTGCGTCTCGGAGGTTCTTCACCATCCGCGGCGTGAACCGCGCTGCACGAGCCGCCGGTACTTCGTGCTGCGGCGGTCCATGTGGTGATCATGAGGGCGCGGTTGCCCTCGCTCTGCTGCTCGTTGAGCTCGCGGAGGATGGACCCGCCCTTCCACGAGGAGAAGACGGTGGGATTGCGTGAGACGAACTTGAGGTCGTCGTAGCGGGTCACCGCCCAGTGTCGGCACCGGTCTTTTCATCGTGCCAGCACACCGGCGCCTCGCGGCGCAGCATGCGGAAATGAGTCGATCGGGGCGCCGTTCTCGAGACGGCCGCGTCACTCAGGTCGAGCTCACCAGTCGCATGGTCAACCTCCACGGAAGGGCCCCAGGAAGCACAGGAGGCGGCACTGAAACAACCGTTTGTTTGGGTGGCGACGGCGTTTCGACGGTCGTCGACGATCGCGTCGGCTTCTGGCCGTCAGTGAGCGGTCGCCGCGGATCAACGCGTCGGTGCCGCCGTCCACGAACAGGACGCTGCCGCAGACGTAGCGGGCCTCGGGTCCGAGCAGGAAGGCGACCGCCGAGGCGACGTCATCGGGGCTGCGCGACCCCGGTGGGCACCGGAAAGCCGCGGATCGCGGGGCCGAAGATCGGATGGTCTGAGGCCGCCCTGCAGCAGCGGGTCTGCACCGGACCGGCGGCGACGGGCGTTGAGGCGGATACGCGTGCCCGCCCATTCGGGGTCGGCGCGACGCGGCGCAGCCAGCGGGTCAGCTGCCAATTTCGACCCGGCGTAGACGGTCTGCCCGGGCAGGGTCGCCGCCAGCGCGCGGACCTCGGCCTCGTCGCCGCCGAGGCGAGAGATCGACCAGCGGCGATTCCGCACCGGGGATCGTGGTGGAGTTCGACAGAAATTGCACGCCGCCGGCTGCGGCGCGTGCCAGCAGCGGCCGGAGCTCGCTCGAGCAGCACCTGGGCGCCGAAGTAGTTGACCGACGCGATCGCCGCGTGATCGGCGACGTCAGGCCCGGAGTCCGGCGCAGGCGACGACGCCGTCGAGCCCAGACGCCGCCGCGCGTTCGTGCCCTGCGATCGCCGTGGTGCGACCGGCGGCGGTGGACAGGTCGCGACGACGTCGGCGTTGCGCAGATCGACGCCTACGACCGTCGCGCCAGCGTCCTTCCGCAGCCGGGCCGCAATCGCGGCGCCGGATTCCGACGCCGCTCCGTGACCGGCGATCATTCGCAACGGCAGGATCCTCCGTGCCCCTCGGTGGTAGATCACTCGAGCCATCCGGCGTCGGCAGTCCGCGCGCGCAGGAATTCCGGGTTGAAGAGCTTGCTCTGATAGCGCGTGCCGTAGTCGCACAGCACGGTGACCACGGTGTGGCCCGGACCGAGCTGGCGGGCGACGGCGGATCGCGCCGGCGACGTTGATGCCGGTCGAGCCGCCGACGCACCAGGCCCTTCTTCGGCTGAGCAGGTCGAAGATGATCGGCAGCGCCTCCGCGTCGGTGATCTGCAGCGCGCCGTCGATCGGCGCGCCCTCGAGATTCTTGGTGATGCGGCCCTGGCCGATGCCCTCGGTGATCGAGATCGCCCTCGGCCTTCAGCTCGCCGTGCGCGTAGTAGTGGTACAGCGCCGAGCCGAGCGGGATCGGCGAGGACGATGCGCACGTTCGGCTTGCGCTCCTTCGAGCGCCAGGCCGACGCCGGCGAGCGTGCCGCCGGTGCCGACCGACGCGACGAAGGCGTCGACCGTGCCGTCGGTCTGCTGCCAGATCTCCGGCCCGGTCGTCTCGTAGTGGCGCGCGCCGGTTGGCGAGGTTGTCGAACTGGTTCGCCCAGATCGCGCCGTGCGGCTCGCTGCTGCGCCAGCTCCGCGGCGAGCCGCTCGGAGACGCGCACGTAGTTGCCCGGATCCTGGTACGGCACCGCCGGCACCAGGCGCAGCTCGGCGCGGCACAGGCGCAGCATGTCCTTCTTCTCCTGGCTCTGCGTCTCCGGCATGACGATGACCGTGCGGTAGCCGCAGCGCGTCGGCGACCAGCGCCGAGTCCGATGCCGGTGTTGCCGGCGGTGCCCTCGACGATGACGCCGCCCGGCTGCAGCAGTGCCGCGCGCCTCGGCGTCGCGGACGATGTACAGCGCGGCGCCCGGTCCTTCACCGAGCCGCCGGGGTTGAGAAACTCGCACTTGCCGAGGATCTCGCAGCCGGTCTGCTCCGACGCCTTGCGCAGGCGGACCAGCGGCGTGTTGCCGATCAGATCGATGAATCCGCGCCGCGCACCTGCATGGTCGCGGCGTCGGTCAGCACGTCGCGCCGGTTCAACCACAAGCGGAACACGGAGCCGCGCCTCCGTGGCCTGGCTCGATGTGCGCTGATTCCGACCAATGACGTATCGTCGTCCTCGATGGCTACACGCTCGAATCCCGGCGACAACCCGTGGGACGATCTGGCGCGGCTCGGCGAGCTCACCGTGTACGACCGCACGCCGCCCGACGCAGGTCGTCGCGCGCGCCGCCGGTGCCGAGATCGTGCTCACCAACAAGACGGTGATCGACGCGCCGATGCGATCGCCGCGCTGCCGCGTTGCGGCTGCATCGCCGTGCTCGCGACCGGCTACAACGTGGTCGACGTTGGCGCGGCGCAGCGCGCACGCGGCATTCCGGTGTCGAACGTGCCCGGAGTACGGCACGCGTCGGCGTCGCCCAGCACACGCTCGCGCTGCTGCTCGAGCTCTGCCATCGCGTCGGCGACCACGCGCGCGCCGTCGCCGACCGGCGCAGTGGTACGCGCGCGCCCGACTTCTGCTTCTGGCTCACGCCGCCGCGTCGAGCTCGAGCGGGCAGACGATCGGTATCGTCGGGTACGGCCGCATCGGCCGCCGCGTCGCCGCAGCTCGCGCGCGCGCTCGGCATGCGCGTGCATCGCGAGCAGTCGCGCTCGAGCGCCCATCGCGCCGGCGTAGCCGCCGGCTGCGCATGGCGAACGATTCCGGACCTGTTCGCCGAAGCGGACGTGATCAGTCTGCACTGTCCGCTGACCGGCGACAACGCGCAGTTCGTCAACGCGCGCTGCTCGCGCGCGTACGGCCGAGCGCGCTGCTGCTCAACGCCGCGCGCGGCGGCCTGATCGACGAGGCCGCCCTGGCCGCTGCGCTGGCGCCGGCGCCTCGGCGGCGCGGCGCTCGACGTCCTGTCGCGCGAGCCGCCGCGCTCCCGACCATCCGCTGCTCGGCGCGCCCAACTGCGTCATCACTCCCCACATCGGCTGGGCGAGCCTCGCTGCCCGCCGCCGCCTGATGGCGGCCAGCGTGAACAACGTCCGCGCGTTCCTGGCCGGGAAGCCGGTCAATGTGGTCAATTCATAGTCTTCGTTCGACGGGCGCTCGACGAGCCCGCGCGAGGCAGCTCGAAGAAAAGATCCAGGCGCTCAAGGACCGGCAGGCCGAGCTCGACGGCGAGGCGAAGTCCGCGCAGATGGTGAACGAGTTCCTCTCGCGCCTGGGCGCGCCGGGCGAGAAGCCGCGCGCCGATTCCCGGACGCCAGGTCGCTGGGTCGCGGTCGTCGATCTCATCCGCAAGGGGAGCGGCGAGTCGCTCGCCCGCGTGCAGCGCGCCCAGGTCCAGAAGCGCGAGATCGGCAAGCGCATCGCCGCGCTCGAACGCGACCTCGCACGACTGGAAGAGCGGCGCGAAGGACACGCGCACCATTCTCGTCGGCGTCTCGGCCGATCGCGGCGGCAGCCGCGCGCGTGTCCTACCAGGTCAACGGCGCCGGATGGCGGCCGGCGTACCGCGCGAGCCTCGATCTCGCAGGCCTCGCGAGCTCGAGCTGCGTGCGTCAGGGCGTGGTCCAGCAGTCGACCGGCGAGGACTGGTCGGGCGTGAAGCTCAGGCTCTCGACCGGCCAGCCGCGGCTTTCGCCGCACGGGCCCGATCCGCGCCCCGTGGTGGGTGTCGCTGCCGGTCGCGCGCCCCTACTCCAACGTTTCGGGTGCGGTCGCCGAGGCACCGGCCGCGCATCGCGATGAGGCTCGAGTCACAATGGCCGCGGACACGCTCGCGCAAGCGCCGGCGCCGGTCGAGACCCAGACGACCTTCAGCACCGAGTTCGAGGTGCCGGGGCTCGTGACCCTGCCCTCCGACGGCCGCAAGGTGACGGTGTCGCTCGCGAAGCTCACCCTCCCCGCGAAAATGCGCCTGCGCGTCGTGCCGCGCCTGGATCCCGCGGCGATCGTCACCGCGGAGGCTGCGCGCCCCGAGGGCGTGTGGCTGCCGGGCGAGATCCAGCTGCAGCGCGACGGCAAGCGTGGTCGGCTCGACGCAGTGGAATCCGCAGGCCTCCGCAGGGCTGGTGCTTCCCTTCGGGCGCGACAACCTGGTGCGCGTCACCCTCGACCGCGTCGAAGGACCGCAACGGCTCGGCCGGGATTCTCGAGCGGCAAGAACGAGCGCGAAGTGACCGACGTGGTGACCCTTTCGAGCTTCCACAAGACGCCCTCGACCTGCTCGTCCTCGAATCCTCGCCCGTGTCCACTTCCGACCAGATCGCGGTGCGGGCGAGCTTCGACCCCAAGCCCGAGGTCCAGAACTGGGAGGAGCGCCAGGGCGTCGTCGCCTGGCAACGCTCGATCGCGCCGAACGAGACCGTCCGGATCACGGTCAGCTACGCCATCGGCTACCCCAGGGAGGGAACGGTAGTCGGCCTCCCGTAACAAAGGCTACACTAGGCCCGCATGGGGAGCGGGCCGGCCGACGAAGAGCTGATGCTGAGCTACGGCGGCGGCGACGCGGGGGCGTTCGAGACCCTCTATCGCCGCCACCGCGGCCCCTTGTACCGGTTTCTGCTGCGCCAGGTCGGCGAAGCGGCGACCGCCGATGAGCTTTTTCAGGATGTGTGGATGCGCGTGATCGACTCCCGCGGGCGCTACGAGGCCCGCGCCAAATTCACTTCGTGGATGTACGCGATCGCGCACAACCGCGTCATGGATTTCTACCGGGCGAGCGGCCGGGCGAAATTCCTCGCGCAGGACGAGTCCGAGGAAGCGCTCGACGAATCTGCCCGGCGAGCGATATTCCCGCCGACGCCCTCATCGACAGGAAGCGCGCGGCCGAGCGGCTGCTCGCCGCGCTCGCCGAGCTGCCCGAGGTCCAGCGCGAGGCGTTTCTCCTGCAGCAGGAAGGCGATCTCTCGGTCGAGGAGATCGGCGCGGCGACCGGCGTCAGCCGCGAGACCGCGAAGAGCCGGCTGCGCTACGCCGTGGCGAAGCTGCGCGCGAGGATCGGCGAACCCTCATGAACGAACCGACCAAGGACAACGCGCTGTCGCGGATCTACCGCGAAGGGTCCTGGCCCGAGCCGAGCCGGCAGATCGACCAGGCGATCCTCGCCGGCCTCGCGCCGCGCCGCGCGCGAGCACATCCTTCGTGAGGCGCTGGGCGCCCTCTTTCGCCGTCGCCGCGACCGTGGTGCTGACCTCGACCCTGGTGCTCAAGGTGTACCGGGAGCAGCCCGAGGCGGTCTCGCCGTCGGTCTCCGACAACCCGCCGGCGACGCGTGCCAAGCAAACGGATCCCTCTGCCGAGTCCAAGCTCGCCGAGGCCAAGTCCGCCGCGGCGGCGGCGCCGGCCTCGAAGCCGGTGACGACGCCGCGCGGTTTCACATCGACCATGGACACGGGCGAAGCCGAGCGGCTGGACCGGCTTCAGCACGATCTCGGCCTCAAGCAGAGTGCTGCCTGCGAGCGAATCTCCGCTGCCCGCGCCCGGGACCGGACCAGCTGAAAAATCCGCCGCTGCGCTGAAGAAGGAAGCTTCCGACGCGCCGCGCGCGTCGCCGACGCCGCGCCGGCCCGATGCTCCTCAACCGGCGGTGCAATCCGCTTCGCCGCCGCGCGAGCAGCCACCGGCGAACGCGCCCGTCAGCGTGTTCCGGGGCGCAGCCGCCCGCGCCTGCGCAGCCGATCCTGCGCGCAGCCAAGCCGTCCACCCAGAACGCGCCCCCGGCCGCGCGCCCGGAGGCGGCTCAGCCTGAAGCCTGAAACGGACGCGGACGCAGGCGACGCAGCCGCCGCCCGGTTCGCCGACTCCTCGGCCGAGGCCGCAGGCGCCGATTCGACTTCGGGCAATGCCTCCGCCGGCGTTGTAGCGGCGCGCATCATCGCCCAAGGCTCCCGAGCGTTCGCCCCAGACCTGGATCGAAGATATCCGGAAGCTGGTCGCGGAAGGAAAGCTCGAGCAGGCCGACCGCGAGATCGCCGATTTCAAGAAGCGCTACCCGGATTTCGCATTGCCCAGCGATCTGCGCTAGAACGAAACTTCATCGGTTCCTGTAAGGAGATCATCGTGCTCCAGACGCTTCGCTCCACGCGTCGTGCTTTTGCTCCTCGTTCCATTCTCCGCCTGTGCCGGCGGTCACCTGCGCCGACGTGCTCAAGGCGCTCGGCGGCAGCCTCGCCGACGTCAACTGCTTCGCGAGCGCCGATCTCACCACCAACAATCCGCAGACGACGCCCGCCAACGATTCGCTCCCGGGCGTGCCGCGGCCCTCGCCTTCACGCCGATCACCGACCGCAGCGTGATCGCGCCCGAGCGCGGGCAAGCGCACGCCGATCACCAAGACGGTTCCGGGCCTGCAGCTCAACGCGCGCATCGCCTCCGACCCGCACGGGCCAGGCGCGCTTCCTCCTGCGGCTGCCGAACGACTGGAACGGGCGGCTGGTGGTCGCCGGCGCCTCGGGCACGCGCAGCGAGTTCAACGGCGATTTCGCCTGGAGCGACTACGTGGTGCAGAAGGGCTACGCCTACGCCTCGCAGAACAAGGGCGTGCTCAACCTGTTTCATCGCCGCGGTGAACGCGCGACGCCGCCCGCCGACCCGCTCGCCTGCCGGCTCAACCCGGCTTCCGCCGTTTGGGTGCATTTCTTCGACAACGATCCCGGGCAGCCTTTCACGCGCTGGGCGGAATTCATGATCAAGGCGGCGGAGCTCGCGCGCGAGGGCGTGAAGGCGCGGCTACGGCCATCATCCGCGCTTCACCTACGCGGTCGGCACCTCGAACGGCGGCTACCAGGTGCGCCGCGCGATCGAGACCGCGCCTGAGCTGTTCGACGGCGGCGTCGACTGGGAAGGCACTTTCGTCGACGCGCACGCGCCCAACCTCCTCACCGACCTGCCGCCGGCGATCCTGAACTTCCCGACTATGCTCGCCTCGGGCTTCGAGCGCGGCGAGCACCGCGGCGAAGAACATCCAGGCGGCCGGCTATCCGCCCGACATCGTCGTCGCGCCGCGGACTCGCTGTGGGGCCTGCTACAGCGGCCAGTTCTGGGAAGTGACGCCAGTGCCAGTGGCAGAAGCGGCTCGACCCGACGTACGACACCTACGTCGAGCGGCACCGGCACGGCACCTACAACTACGTGAGCGCGGCTATCCGGTCTCCGACGTGGGCGCGCAGTTCGCCGCCTTCGCGACGACGGGCAAGATCCAGCGGCCGCTGGTCACGGTCGCGGGCACCATGGACGCGCTGCTGCCGATCGACCACCACGCGCGCGCCTACGCGCGCAAGGCGTAGCGGCCGCGGCCAAGCACAAGCATCACGGCCACGAGGACCGACGACACGGCGACGACGAGCGCGCGCCCGTACCGGCTGTACGAAGTGCAGAACGGCAACCACATCGAGACCTACCAGGACACGCCGCCCGCTTCCCGCAGCTCGAGCTGATCGAGCCGCACGCGCAGCGCGCGTTCGACCTGCGTCGTCGAGCAGGTGGAGCGCGGCGCGGCGCTGCCGCCCGATCAGTGCGTGCCGCGCGGCGGGCGATCGCCGACTGCCCCGCGCAGCCGGGACACTGCGCGAGCCTGTTCGCGCCGTGAGGGCTAGCCGACCACCTTCAGCGCGCTGGCCGACCACCTTCAGCGCGACCAGCGTCGAGTCCGCCTCCGCCCAACACGCGCGTGCCGCAAACGGACTAAGGAGTTGATCCGCAAGGCAAACAAGCCTGTCGCGGATAGGTGACAATCCGCGTCGATGGATACTCTGACCCACGCCCTCTCGGGCGCGCTCCTCGCGCGCGCCACCGCGCCCGAGGGACGCGCCGCCGAACTCGCTGCCGCGGCGCATCGCCGCGGGCTTTTCGCCTGCGCCGCGCCGGATCTCGATATCGTCATCGCTCTGTTCGGCCCGATCGCGTACCTGGAGAACCACCGCGGGGTGACGCACTCGCTGATCCTGCTGCCGCTTGTGGGCGCTGCTCTACTCGTGGATCCTCGCGAAGATCCTGCGCGAGCCGCGCGGCTGGCGCGCGCTCTACGGCGTCACCGCGCATCGGCCTCGCGCTGCACATCGCGGGCGACGTGATCACGACGCTACGGCACCATGATCCTCGCGCCGCTTTCCGACTGGCGCGCGCAGATCGGCACGACCTTCATCATCGACCTGTGGTTCTACCGGGATCATCGTCGCGGGCCTCGTCGCGTCCGCGATCCTGCAGGCGATCGAGATGGCCCGCAGTCGCGGCGATGCGCGCTGCTCGCCAGGCTACGTCGGCTTCCAGTACCTGCAGAAGGAGAAAGCGATCGAATTCGGCGAGCGCTACGCGCGCGACCAGGGCATCGAGGGCGCGAAGGTCAACGTGCAGCCGCGCCCGGTGTCGCCGTTCAACTGGACGGTGTTCGTCTCGGACGCCGAAGCGCACCGCTTCGCCCACGTCAATCTGGTGCGGCAGGCGCCGCGCGACCTACCGCGAAGGGCGACGGCTTCGTCGCGATGCTCGACTCGGTCTACCAGCCGCTCTGCCTCCGCGCGCTGGGAGACGCGAACGCGCTACGGCGAGGGCAAGGAGCAGGCGCTCGCGCAGGAGGCGTGGAGCTCGCCGGCGATGGCGGTGTACCGCTGGTTCGCCGACCTGCCCGGCGTACGACGGCGCGAGCGCGGGATCGACCTGCGTGTGGTTCATCGACCTGCGCTTCTACACGCCGGGGCGCGGCACCCAGCCGTTCCGCTACGGCGCCTGCCGCGACCGCCCCGAGCGCGCCCTGGCGGCTGGTGCCGCCGCGGCGCGAGCTGAGGCGCGGCGGCGACCGCGGCGCGTCGGCGTTCAGCGCTGCGTTCGCGCGCGCTCGGCGAGCAGGCAGTGATGGCCGGCGACGGTCGGGTGGATTCCGTCCCAGAAGAGAAATTGCGCGGATTCGGGCGAAAGCGCCCGCGATGGTGTTCAGCCGAATGCACGCGTTCCGTGACGTCGGTCAGCCCGAACGCGGCGGGCGCGGCCGACGACTTCGTTCAGGAAGCGGAACACGTCAGACGCACGATGTCGACGCCGAGCGCGGCCTCCAGCCCCTGAAGGGTCGCTTCCAGCCCGGCGTTGAACTGCGCGGACAACACGCGGGCCGCGCCCTGCGCCGCCGGCCCGAGCAGGCGGGACCGCGGGCGCAAGACTGATGTCCGGCGCGTTGGGCACGAGGAAGCGGCGCGCACCGGCGGCCTGCAGCGTGAGAAGGTTGGAGCGGATCGATACCAGCGCCGTCCTGCAGTATGCCCGCGCTGGTCGCGCCGGTCGGGATCGACCGCAAGCGCCTGCAGCGCGTCGCGCAGATCGTTGCCGCCGACGAACACGACGTAGAGCGCGTTCGACGGGCGCGTGCCCGTGGAAATCGCCCACGAACAGGCCGACCTGCGTCGGCAGATCGAAGACGCCCACGGTCGGGCACGCGCTCCGCCGACCGCGAAGTTGGAGAGACCAGCGGCGCGAGCAGAGGCGCGGGCCCCGCGCTCGGCACCGCGTGGTCGATGACCGACAGCTGCTCGACCCAGGTCGCGCCGTTGCTGAAGTGGAATGCCCGCGCGCGCATAGGGCGCGCTGGGGATCAGGCTGTTCGAACGGCGGAATCTCGAGGTTGCGGGTGAGGATGAAGGCGTTTCCGGGGTCGGACAGGCTGTCGCCGAACACGACGAAGCGGTGCGGCGGCGCGCGCGAGCGCCGAGCCGGCGAGCGCGAACCATGCGAGAAGACCGACCCCGATCAGCTTCTTGAGAATTGCCGGCATGGCTGCCTCCTGGAGTGAGCCTAGTGGGAATGCGCTCATCCTCGCTCAAGGCCGATGCACAGCGCAAGCCGCGTCTTCATGCTTTAATTGCCGGCGGGAGTCCACAACCATGCTACGTATCGCTTTCATCAGTTCCTTGCCGCGCTCGCCTCCACCCTCGCGTGGGGCAATCCCTGGTCGAACGCGGCAGCTACCTGGTGAACGCCGTCGATGGCCTGCGACGGCTGCCACACGCCGCGCGGGCCCGGCGGCTTCGTCATGGACAAGCGCTTCTCCGGAGGCTCGCAGACCTGGGACGAGAAGGCCTACACGGTCAAGGGCTCGAACATCACGCCCGACCGCGAAACCGGGATCGGCGCGTGGAGCGAGGCGGATCTGAAGCGCCTGATGGTCAGGGCGTGCGGCCGAACGGGGTGCCGATCGCGCCGCAGCACCCCTACGCCTTCTACAAGATCCTGACTCCGCGCGACCTCGATGCGATCGCCGCGCTACATCCGCTCGGCGGCCCCGGTGAAGAACGCGGTGCAGCCGCCTGTATACAAAGCGGCGATGCAAGCGCCCTCCATACCCGGCGCGGAGAAGCCGTTCGACGAGGCGGCGCTGGCCGATCCGGTCAAGCGCGGTTTCTACCTCGCCACCATCGCGCACTGCATGGAAGTGCCATTCGCGCCGTCCGGACGGGACCCAGGACTTCAAGGGCTGGTACGGCAAGGGCGGCAACGAGATGAAGGGGCCGTTCGGCAGCGTGACGGTCTCCAACATCACCTCGCACCCGAAATCGGGGATAGGAGCGTGGAGCGACGCCGAGATCAAGCGCGCGCTCACGCAGGGCGTCGTGGCGCGACGGGCGCGCCTTCAAGCTGCCGATGGCGCGCCAGGGCTATTTCAGCAAGATGACCGAGACCGACCTGAACGCTCTCGTCGCCTGGCTGCGTACCGTGCCGCCGCTCGAGTGAAAGGAGTCGCACATGAAACGAGTGACCAAGCTTGCGGTTGTGCTGGCCGCGCTCGCGGCGTTCGCGGCGGAAGCTCAGACCTATCCGTCGAAGCCGGTCAAGATCGTGGTCGGCTTCGCGCCGGGCGGCGGGTCCGACTTCGCCGCGCGCGTCATCGCGCAGCAGCTCACCGAGCGCCTGAAGAGCCAGGTGATCGTCGAGAACAAGCCCGGCGCGGGAAGCCTGATCGGCGCGGAGTTCGTGATCAAGTCCGCGCCCGACGGCTACACGCTGCTGCTCACGCCCGCGAGCTACACCGTCAACCCGAGCGTCTACAAGCTCAGCTTCGACCCGCTCAACGACATCACGCCCATCGCTCAGATCTCGAAGGGGCCCTACATCGTCGCGGTGCACCCCTCGGTCCCGGCGAAGACCCTGAAGGAGCTCGTCGACTACGCCAAGGCGAATCCGGGCAAGCTCTCCTACGCCTCGAGCGGCAACGGCGCGCACATCCACGTCGCGACCGAGTACCTCCTGTATACGGCCGGAATCAACATCGTCCACGTGCCCTACAAAGGCAGCGGTCCCGCCCTGAACGACACGGTCGGAGGACAAGTCCAGATGATCTTCGGCAGCGTCGCGACGGCCCTCCAGTACGTGAAGTCCGGGCGCCTGCGGCCGCTCGCGGTCACGACGCCCAAGCGCATCGCCGCGCGCGCCCGACGTGCCCACCGTCGCCGAGATCGGGCTACCCGGGCTGGGAGGTCACCAACTGGCACGGCCTCGTCGGTCCCAAGGGCCTGCCCAAGGACATCGTCCAGCGCCTCAACAAGGAAATCAACGTGGCGGTGCACTCCGAGCGACTCAAGAAGGTGCTGTCGAGCGACGGCCTCGAGCCCGCCGGCGGAACGCCCGAGGAGCTCGCCGCCCTGCTCAAAGCGGAAGTCGCGCGCTGGGCGCAGGTGGTGAAGCGCGCCAACATCAAGATCGACTAGTCGAGCTTCACTCCGAGGCGCTTGCCGACGTCGCCCCACTTGTCCATGTCGGCCTTGATCAGCGCGCCGAATTGCTCGGGCGTTCCGCCCGCGGGGTCCATGCCCTGCTCGATCAGGTTGCGCTTGATCTCCGGCGACCTCGAGCGCGGCGCGCACCTCGCGGTTGAGCTGATTCACGACCGGTCCGCGGCGTCTTCGACGGGCGCGAGCATCCCCCACCAGCCGATCACCTCGAACCCCGGCAGCCCCGATTCGTCGATCGTGGGCACGTCGGGAATCGCCACCGAGCGCTTGAGGCCCGCGCTCGCGAGCGCGCGCAGCGTGCCCGCTCTCGCGTGCGGCATGCCCACCGCGATCGGCGTGAGCGACATCTGCACTTCGTTGGCGAGCTGCGCCGTGATCGCGGGCGCGATCCCCTTGTAGGGAATGTGGGTCATCTGGATGCCCGCCATCGACATGAAGAGCTCGGTCGCGAGATGCGGCGAGCTTCCGGGCCCGACGAGCCGTAGTTGAGCTTGCCCGGGTTGGCCTTGGCGTAGGCGATGAACTCCCCGAGATTGCTCGCGGGCACCGAAGGATGCAGGAACATCACCAGAGGCGAGGTCGTCGCCAGCGCGACCGGCGCGAAATCCGCGATCGGATCGTAGGGCAGATGGCTGATGAGCTTGGCGCTCGAGGAAAGCGACGAGAAGGCGAAGAGCAGCGTGTAGCCGTCGCCTTGCGCCTTGGCGACGAAGTCGGCGCCGACGATCCCCGAGCCCGCGGGACGGTTCTCGATGACGAAGCTCTGGCCGAGGCGCTGCGTGAGCTGCTGCGCGAGGATCCGGCCGACCACGTCGGTGCCGCCGCCCGGCGCGAAGGGCACGATGACGCGCACCGCGCGCGCGGGATATTCGTCCGCTGCGCAGGCGAGCGACGCCGCGAGCGCGAGCGCGGCGATTGCGATCTGGGACTCTACGGAGCATCGGCATAGTAGACTATGCGCGCTATGGCAATGCAAGCTGCTTACGCGGCGTTCGCGCTCGCGTTCCTCGTCTCAGCCGCAGCCGCGCAGGACTACCCCACCAAGCCGATCAAGCTCATCGTCCCCTTTCCGCCCGGCGGCGGCACCGACATTTCGGCACGCACGCTCGCGAACAAGGTCTCCGAAAGCGCGAAATGGACCTTCGTCGTCGAGAACAAGCCGGGCGCGGGCGGCAATCTGGGCGTCGAGCAGGCGGTGAAATCCCCGGCCGACGGCTACACCCTGGTGATCGGCCAGACGAGCAACCTCGCGATCAACCCGGCGCTCTACGCCAAGCTCCCCTACGACCCGCTCAAGGATCTTTCGCCCATCGCCCTCATTGTCTCCGCGCCCGTCGTCCTGGTGGTCGCGGCGAATTCGCGATACCAGTCGCTCGCCGATCTGCTTGCAGCGGCGAAGGCCGGAGCCGTCACCTACGCTTCCCCGGGAACGGCACGGTGTCGCATCTCGCGGGCGAGCTGCTGCAGCGCGCCGCGGGCGTGAAGCTCACGCACGTGCCTTACAAGGGCGCGGCGCAGGCCTTGACCGATACGCTCGGCGGGCAAGCGGACTCGTTCATGTCCTCGGTGCCGTCGGCGCTCGCGCAGGTCAAGGGCGGAAGGCTGCGCGCGCTCGCGGTGAGCTCGGCTGCGCGCTCTTCCGAGCTGCCCGGCACGCCCACGATCGCCGAGTCGGGCTTCCCGGATTCGAGGCGACCACCTGGTACGGGCTGCTCGCGCCCGCCGGCACGCCTGCGGGCGTCGTCTCTCGGCTCAACGGCGAGGTGAACCGCGCGCTCGCGTCGAAGGAGGTGCGCGCGCGCCTGGCGAGCGAGGCGGCGAGACGCTGGGCGGCTCGCCGGAGCAGTTCGCGTCCTTCCTCAAGGCGGAGCACGCCAAGTGGGGACGCGTCGTCCGGGAATCCGGAGCGAAGGCGGACTGAATGGCGCGACTCAAGCGCCGCGATTACACGCCGCGGGCGCGCGGCGCGCTCGAGGGCGTGCGCGTGCTCGATCTGTCGCGCCTGGTGGCGGGCAACACGCTCACCCAGGTGCTCGCCGATTTCGGCGCCGAGGTGATCAAGGTCGAGCCGCCCGCGGGCGACACGCTGCGCGCCTGGCAGACGAACGGCGTGCCGGTCACCTGGAAGCTCTATTCGCGCAGCAAGAAGAGCCTGTGCCTGGAATTGCGCCGTCCCGAGGCGATCGAGCTGCTGCTGAAGCTCGTGCCTTCGGCATCGATCCTGATCGAGAGCTTCCGCCCGGGCATCCTGGAGAAAATGGGCCTCGCGCCCGACAAGCTCCTCGAGCGCAACCCCAAGCTCGTCGTGGTGCGCATCTCCGGCTGGGGCCAGGACGGGCCCTACAGCCAGCGCCCCGGCTTCGGCACGCTGATCGAGGGCATGTCGGGCTTCGCCTCGATGAACGGCTTCGCCGACCGCGAGCCGGTGCTGCCGCCCATGTATCTGGCCGACAGCGTCGCGGGCCTGCACGGCGCGGCGGCGGCGATGATCGCGCTGCGCGAGGCCGGAGCGGAAAGGCGGCGCGGGACAGGTGATCGACCTGCCGCTGCTCGAGCCGCTGTTCAACATCCTCGGCCCTCAGGCGGCGAACCTGCGTCTCACGGGCAAGGTCAAGGCGCGCACCGGAAATCGCTCCACCACCACCGCGCCGCGCAACGCCTACCGCACCAAGGACGGACAATGGGTGTGCCTGTCGGCGTCGATCCAGAAGATGACCGAGCGCCTGCTCCGCGCGATCGGCCGGCCCGAGCTGATCGACCGATCCGCGCTACGCGACCAACGCGGCGCGCCTGCAGCACGCCGACGAGCTCGACGCGATCATCGGCGGCTTCATCGGCGCGCGCACCCAGGGCGAGAATGTCGCCCACTTCGAGAAAGCACGAAGTCACCATCGGACCGGTGTACGACATCGCGCAGATTCTCGAGGACCCGCACGTGATCGAGCGCGAGCTCGTCGCCGACTATCCCGACGCCGACATGGGCGACTTTCCCATGCACCACGTGATCCCGCGCCTGTCGCGCACGCCCGGCGCGATCCGCGCGCCCGCGCCGCAGCCTGGGCGAGCACAACCGCGCGCTGCTCGGCCGAGGCCGGCGTCGACGAGGCGCTGTATACGAAGCTGCTCGCGGCGGGCGTCGTGAGCGAAGGCGGTTCGACATCCAAAGGAGAGAGAAGAATGAAGCCCGGGCTTCCGGTGTGGCGCTCGCTGCTCTACGTTCCGGTGAACGTCGAGAAATACGTGGCCAAGGCGCACGAGCGCGGCGCCGACTGCATCCTGCTCGACCTGGAGGACAGCGTTCCCGCGCACGAGAAGGACAACGCGCGCAAGCTCGTGGCCGAGGCCGCGAAGCGCGTGCGCCGCGGCGGCGCCGACGTGGCGGTGCGCATCAACCGGCCCGACGCGATGGCGCTCGCGCGACCTCGAGGCCGCGGTCGGCCCCGACGTGAACGCGATCGCCGTGACCAAGGTGGACGACGCGGCGCACCTCAAGCGCCTGGACGAGATCGTGTCGAAGCTCGAAGCGAAGCGCGGGCTGAAAACCGGCCACACGCGCTTCATCGCCATGGTCGAGACGCCGGCCGCGTTCTTCAAGATGCCCGAGATCGCCGCCGCGGTCGAGCGCAACGCCGCGATGGACATCGGCGGCGAGGACTTCGCGCTGGAGAACGGCATGGAGCCGACCGAGGAGGCGCTCCTCATGCCCAAGCAGCAGATGATCTACGCCGCGCGCTCGGCGGGCATCATGCCCCTGGGCTACATCGCGAGCGTCGCGAGCTTCGGCGACCTCGAGGCCTTCCGGCGCATGGTGCAGCGCTCGCGCCAGTTCGGCTTCCTGGGCGCGAGCTGCATCCACCCGGCGCAGGTGACCATCGTCAACGAGGTATACTCGCCCTCGGCCGAGGAAGTCGCGCACGCGAAGCGCGTCATCGAGGGCAACGCGAAAGCCGCAGGCCGAGGGCCGCGCGTCCTTCGCCATCGACGGCAAGATGGTCGACGTGCCGGTCGTGGTGCGCGCCGAGCGCCTGCTCGCGCGCCACGCCGCGATCCGGGCGCGCGAGGCGGCGAAGCGCTCCGTCTAGGACGCGATCGGAGCGGGCGTCGCCCGCGCTTGCGCATCGACTCCCGCCAGCACGCGTGCGAGGTAGGCGACGATCACGAGGTTGACACCGCGAGCAGGCTCGAGCTTCGGCCAGGTCACGCCTTCCACAGCTCGTATAGCTCGACCGGAATGTAGATGCCGCCGGCCACCACCGTCAGCCATTCCGCCCAGCGCCGCCCGCGCCACAGTCCAGTAAGCCTCGACGAGGTGGAGTGACGCGTAGGCGGCGGCGCCGAATGCGAGGAACTGCAGCCGGGAGCTGGGGTGAGGTGCTCCGCGAGATCGAGGAAGACGTCGCGGTGTGTGGCTCGCCGGGTTCCAGGTGAAAAACCTTGACGATATGCTCCGCCGATCGCCTCGACGTCGCGGTGAACCAGGCTGAAAAGGCCCGCCCCGACGCCGAGAACCAATAGGCCTTTCGTCGCTTCGACCAAAGCCACGGTCCGTAAGCCGGCGGTTGCGCATCCGCTACGGCGCGGCGCCGGCTCGCGCTACGTCATCGCGGCGAGCAACGCGCGCTCGGGCAGGAACGGCATGTGGCGCACGCGCGCTCCGTTCGCCGCGAAGCACCGCGCTCGAGCGATGCGACCGGCGCGACGATGGGCGTCGCCATCTGTCCCGCGCCGGTCGGGCGGTTGCGGCGTCGCCATCAGCTTGATGTGCAGCTCGGGAACGTCGTAGATGCGCGGCACGCCGTAATCGAGAAGGTTCGACTGCTGCACCGCGCCGTCCTTGATGGTGATGCGCTCGGTGAGCGCGAGCCCCAGGCCGTAGACGATCGAGCTCTCGGTCTGCGCGACGACGTTGTCCGGCTGCACCGGCGATGCCCGGGTCGAGCGCGAGCCAGAAGTCGTGCACGGTGACGCTTGCCGCGCGACTTATCGACCGGACACTTCGGCGACCGCCGCCAGCATCGTCCCGGCATAATCGATGAACGAGAATCCGAGGCCGCGCCCGGGCCGCTTGCGGCGGTAGTCAGACATCTGGACCACTTCCCGGATCACCGCCTGCGCCGCGCGGCGCGTTCTTCAGCAGCTGCAGCCGGAGCTCAACCGGATCGAGGCCCTGCTTCGCCGCGATCTCGTCGAGAAACGCCTCGGTCGCGAACTGTTCGGCCCGAAGCCGATGCCCCGCAGGGAGAGGTGCGGATGCCGGTCACCTGCGGCAGCTGCTCGGAGAGCCGGTTCGGAATATCGTAGGTGCGGCAGCTCCGAGCCCGCCATCGCGAGGAAATCCTTCTCCCCGCCGCCCTTGTAGGCGCACCGGGTCCTGGAACGCGGTGACCTCGTCGCAGGCGACGCGGTGCTGCCAGACGACGATGCGGTTCGACGAATCCAGTCCCCGCGCGCAGGAAATGCACCGAGAGCGGACGGAAGCGCCCGTTGTGCACGTCGTCCTCGCGCGTCCACAGGACTTTCACCGGGCGCTTCACTTCCTTCGAGAGCAGCACCGAGTCGACGACGAACTCCTCGTCGCGATGCCCGCGCCGGCCGAATCCGCCGCCGAGCAAGGTCAGATTCAATTTCACCTTCTCCACCGGGATGCCGAGCGCCTTGGCGACCGCCGCGACCGCCATGGTCTGCGACTGCGTGCCGCACCAGATCTCGCAGGCGTCGCCGGCGGGCGAGACCGACGCGACCGGAATTGAGCGGCTCCATCTGCGCGTGGTAGCTGTAGTCGCAGACGAACTCGCTCTCGACCACCTTCGCCGCCTTCTGCATCGCGCCCGGCGCATCGCCCGCGGTGTCCCAGGGCTTGCCCGCGCGGCCGAGGTCGCGCGCCGCCGCAGAATAGACCGGGATCGCGCGGTCGCTGTCGTGACCGAAGGCGCGCGCGCCGCGGTCCCAGGCGACCTTGAGCGCGTTCTTCGCGTCGAACGCCGCCCAGGGCGTCTCGGCGATCACGCCGACGCCGAAGGGCATGCGCACGATGCGTACGACGCCGGGCACCGCGCGCGCCTGCGCGTCGTCGATCAGTCAGCGGCGATGTGCCTTCGACCGGCCCGCGCAGCACGGCGCCGTAGAGCATGCCGGGAACCTGCACGTCGATCGCTGTACTGCGCCGTGCCGTTCACCTTGCTCGGCAGCTCGACCCGCATCACGTCCTTGCCGATCAGGCGGTACTGCTCCGGCTTCTTCAGCTCTTCCGGCTTGATCGCGGGCGCGGTTGCCGGGATTTGGGCGAAGGCCGCGATCTCGCCGTAGCTCGAGCCGGCGGCCGGTTTTCGCGTGCACCACCGCGCTCGGCTCGGTGGTCAGCTCCGCGAGCGGCACGTCCCATTTGCGCGCGGCGTTTTCCATCATCACGCGCCGCACCTGCGCGCCGAAGGTGCGCGCCACGTCCAGTAGCCGGTCACGGTCGCCGACCCCGCCGTATGCATCAGGCCGCGGAATCCCGGGTTGCCGTAGACCTTGTCGTCGGGCGCGGCCGGAACGATGACGACGCGCGACCAGTCGGCGTCCATCTCCTCGGCGATGATGAGCGGGATCGCGGTCTGCGAGCCCTGGCCCCATTTCCACCGCCGGATTGGCGATGTAGATCGTGCCGTCGGTGGAGAGGCTCGCCCAGGCGTTGATCGTCTTCGCTCCGTCCGCGGGCGCGCTCGCGAGCGATGCGCCAGCGCTTCGTTCCTCCGTGCGCATGGCCGCGCACCCGTCCACCAGGACCGTAAACGTGAGGCCGGCTGCGCCGACCATGAATTCGCGACGGGTCGTCATGGCTCAGCCCTCCCTCACGGCGCGTTCGATCGCGCGCACGATGCGCGGATAAGTTCCGCAGCGGCACACGTTCGCGCTCATGTGCTCGCTGATCTGCTCGCGCGTCGGGCGCGGGTTCGCGGCGAGCAGCGCCGCGGCGCTCATGAGCTGGCCCGACTGGCAGTAGCCGCACTGCGGCACGCTCTCGGCGAGCCAGGCGCGCTGCAGGGCGTTCGTGCGACCGGGCGAGAGCCCTTCGATGGTGGTGATAGCCTTCCCGTGCGACGGCGGACACGGGCATCAGGCAGGAGAACATGCGCTCGCCGTCGATGTGCACCATGCAGGCGCCGCACTGGCCGGCGCCGCAGCCGAACTTGGTGCCGGTGAGCTTCAGTTCTTCGCGCAGCACCCACAGCAGGCGGGTGTTCTCCGGAGCGTCGACGCTGACCGGCTTGCCGTTGACGGTGAAATGGGTCGTCATATCGACTCCTTCGTGTTGAGGCGACGGGTGGGGTGTTTCAGACGTGGTTTCGGTTCGCGACCATCCTACTCCCCGCGCTCCTGCGAATGCAATATCATCCCGCGACGACCCGAAGGAAGACCCGGATGGAACGACCCGCGCATGGCGCGCGTGCGCACGGTCGAGCAGATCGTGCGCACGCTGGGCGGTTGATCTAGAGCACACAAGGAGAAAATCATGAGGATGTTTCGAACGATCGGAGCCGTCGCCTTCGCGCTCGCGGTCTCCGGCTGCGCCGGCATCGGCGGCACCACCGTCGACGCCCACGTCCCGTCGAACCCTCGACACGGTGGTCTGGGGCTACCTGCCCGCCGGCCGGCTTCCGGTGCTCACCGTCCGCTCGGGGCAGACCGTGAAGATCGACACGGTCTCGCACCAGGGCCTGATCAACGGCACCGACCCGGTCCAGTTCTTCGGCGCCTCGGGCGTCGCCGCGAATGAAGTGCTGCCGGACGCGATCGAGATCTACCGCAAGGCGCCGCGCCCGAAGGACGCCGGCGCGCACGTGCTCACCGGTCCGATCCAGGTCGAGGGCGCGGAGCCCGGCGACATGCTCGAAGTGCGCATGATCGATTTCCAGTTCCGCGTGCCCTACGGCGTGAACAACAGCAACAAGGGCACGGGCGTGCTGCCCGACGTGCACGCCAAGCCCTACCCGAAAGTCATCCGATTCGATACTGCGCGGCGCGTCGCGCTGTTCGCGCCCGGCATCGAGGTGCCGCTCGTTCCCTTCATGGGCATCATGGCGGTGATGCCGCCCGAGGCGCTCGCCAACACGCGCCCGCCCGGCATCTACGGCGGCAACATGGACTTCAACCGGCTCACGGTGGGCGCGAGCCTGTACCTGCCCGTGCACCAGCGCGGCGCGCTCTTCTATACGGGCGATTCGCACGCGGTGCAGGGCGACGGCGAGATCAACGGCACCGCGATCGAGGCCTCGCTGTCCGCGGTGCTGCAGTTCACCGTCCACAAGGGCGCGGGCAAGACCATGAAGTGGCCGCGCGCGGAAGACGCCGCCAACTACTACGTCATGGGGATGGACGTCGATCTCGACGCGCGCGCTCAAGCAGGCGGCGGAAGAGACCGTCGCCTTTCTGCAGCGGAGAAAAAGGCTCTGTCGGCCGCGGACGCGTATTCCCTCGCGAGCATCGCGGTGAACTACACCGTCGGCGAGGCGGTCGACCAGGTGCAGATGGTGTACGGCGCGATCCCGAAGAGAATCTTCATCAAGTAAGCGCCCTCCCCTTCGGTGCCCCTCCTTCAGCTCTCGCAGGTTTCTCTCGCCTACGGCCACGTGCCCCTGCTCGATCATGTCGATCTGGTGGTCGAGCCCGGCGAGCGCATCGGCCTGATCGGACGCAACGGCACCGGCAAGTCCAGCCTCCTGAAGATCATCGAGGGCCTGGCGGCGCCCGACGACGGCAAGGTCTGGCGCGCGCCGCAGCTGAAGCTGGCGAGCGTTCCGCAGGAGCCCGCGTTCCTGCCCGGGCAGAGCGTGTTCGACGCGGTGGCCGAAGGACTGGGCGCGGGGACGAAGCTGCTGGTCGACTATCACGCCGCGACGCATGCGCTCGCCGAGCACGGAAATCACGACGACGTCGGCGCTGATGGAACGGGTGCAGCATCTGCAGGAGGCGCTCGACGCGAGCGACGGCTGGAGCCTCCAGCACAAGATCGAGACGACGCTGAGCCGCCTGCAGCTGCGCCGAGGACGATCCAGTCTCGGACCTCTCGGGCGGGCTGAAGAAACGCGTGGCCCTGGCGCGCGCCCTCGTCATGGCGCCCGATCTGCTGCCTCCTCGACGAGCCGACCAACCATCTGGATTTCACCGCGATCGAATGGCTGGAGGAGACGCTGCTCGCGTTCGCGGGCAGCGTGCTGGTCGTCACCCACGACCGGCGCTTCCTCGACTCGATCGCGCAGCGCATCGTCGAGCTCGACCGCGGACATCCTGAGCGCGTATCCGGGCAACTTCGCGCGTCTACCAGCAGAAAAAGGCGGAAGCGCTCGAGACCGAGGCCGTGCACCAGCGCAAGTTCGACAAGGTGCTCGCGCAGGAGGAAGTGTGGATCCGCAAGGGCATCGAGGCGCGCGCGCACGCGGAACGAAGGCCGGGTGCGGCGCCTCGAGGCGCTGCGCATCGAGCGCGCGGCGCGGCGCGACCGCGTCGGCAAGGTCGGCCTCGAGATCGCGCAAGGCGAGCGCTCGGGGCGCCTGGTCGCGGAGCTCGAACGAAGTCGGCAAGAACTACTGCGAAAAGCAGGTGGTGAAGAAATTCACCTGCCGCATCCTGCGCGGCGACAAGGTCGGGCTGATCGGACCGAACGGCAGCGGCAAGACCACACTGCTCAAGCTGATCCTCGGCGAGATCCGGCCGGACTCCGGCAAGGTGCACCGCGGCACGAAGCTCGCCGTCGCCTATTTCGACCAGTTCCGCGAGGCGCTCGACGAAGAAGCGACGCTCGGCGAAACCATCAGCCGGGGCAGCGACCACGTCGAGGTGAACGGCGTGAAAAAGCACGTGATCGGCTACCTCGGGGACTTTCTCTTTCCGCCCGAGCGCGTCCGCGCGCCGGTGAAATCGCTCTCCGGCGGCGAGCGCAACCGCCTGCTGCTCGCGCGCCTGTTCAGCCGGCCCGCCAACGTGCTGGTGCTGGACGAGCCGACCAACGACCTCGACATCGAAACGCTGGAGCTGCTCGAGGCGCTGCTGCAGGAATACGCGGGCACGCTGTTCCTCGTGAGCCACGACCGCGAGTTCCTCGACAACGTCGTGACCCAGACCATCGCGAGCGAAGGCGGAGGCGAATGGAAGGAATACGCCGGCGGCTACAGCGACTGGCAGCGCGTGCGGTCGAAACCCGCGCTTGCGGAGGCCGCGAAGCAGAAAACCGCCGTGCTTGCACCGCGCCGGCGTTCTCAACAAGCTCGGCTACAAGGAAGAGCGCGAGCTCGCCGGACTGCCGGCCAGGCTCGAAGCGCTGGAGAAGGAGCAGGGAGAAATCGCCGGCAAGCTCGCCGATCCCGCGCTGTATCGCGACCGGCCGGGCGAGGTGAAACCGCTGCAGGCGCGGCATGCCGCGATCGAGGCGGAGCTGGCGCGGCTGCTCGCGCGCTGGGAGGAAGGCTCGAGGCGAAGGTCGCGGGCTGAGTCAGCCGGGCGCCGGCGCCCTTCAGGTCCGGGTCGTCACCGGCAGCGTCGTCGGTCGAGGGTCCGGACTTCTCGTCTGCGCGCGGGTCTTCGGGCGACTCCTCCAGTGAGCTCGCGCTCGGTCGCCGCGTGCGTCAGTCCTCGGCGAGGAAACCGCCCGACTGATGCCGCCAGAGCTTCTCGTAGTGGCCGTGCCAGCGGCGGGCGAGCTCGGCGTGCGTGCCCTGCTCGACGATCCTGCCCGCTGTCCAGCACGATCGAGCCGGTCCATGCGCGCGATGGTCGACAGCCGGTGGGCGATGGCGATCACGGTCTTGCCCTCCATCAGGCCAGTCAGGCTGCTCCTGGATGGCGGCCTCGACCTCGCTGTCGAGCGACGAGGTCGCCTCGTCGAGCACCAGGATGGGCGCGTCCTTGAGGATCACGCGCGCGAGCGCGACGCGCTGGCGCTGGCCGCCCGAGAGCTTGACGCCGCGCTCGCCGACGTGCGCGTCGTAGCCATCCTGGTGCTCGACGAGGCGACCTCGTCGCTCGACAGCGAAGTCAGGCGGCCATCCAGGAACACTGCTGGGACTCATGGAGCCCAGACCGCTGGTCATCGCCACCGCCTGACATCGCCGCGTAACGTCGCAACAGAAGCGGAAGATCGTCGAGCGGACACTGCCACCGATCTGCGCGCGACAACATGGCGGCAGGCGGATTCTCGCCGGCGCCTCGGCGTCTGCGCGCAGACGCAGCCTCGACGCCGACATTTGAACCTGAAGAGCGCCGGCGCCCGGCTGACTCAGCCCGCGACAACTCTCCCGCGCGCGAGCGGATATCGCCCGGCTGTCGCGACCCTGGCGCGGATCTGCGTCTCACCAACAACTGCTCCAGCTCAGTGGCCGGCAGTTCAGCAGATCACGCTATGTCAGGCCTGGTGCCAAACACGGCGTTTGCTCGCCCCATCCACTGGGCAGGTCGACTCGCTTCACGTCACCTCGGCTGCGTCATTCCATTCATCCCGCCTAAACAACGATCATGTCTGAGGTCACGGCAGTTATCAGGATTAGCGGTCATGGCAGGTAGCACATTCAGCCTGGATTCCTGCAACAGCATACTTCCTCCGAGCCGCTCCAGCTCGTCGGGTGGTGGATCCGGCTCGTCCAGCTACCAGCTTGCGTGGCAGAGCCCGCTGGGCTGACCCGAGCAGCCTAGGTTACTTGCCGTATCGAGACATTCTCGGCACTTGCCGCACGCTCAGGCCGGAAGAGTCACTCCGAGATATCACCGTGACGCCGCCACCTCGGCCATGATGCCTGGCTGATCGCCGGCGTCGCTGGATGAGCCTCAGATTCTGAGTCGAAGCAGGCGACGGAGAAGTTTGTCCGCGATACTGCTGAGTCCGGATCTGTTCCGTGGTCTTCCGCCGATCGATATTGACTTTTTATTCGCGCCGCCACGACCAGCTCACTACACCGCTTGTCGCCGAGTCCTTCCGACTTTCTTCGGAGTCCACGACCAGGCGCCCAGGCGCTCTGCGTCTCCCAGCCCACCTTCCGCGTTCACTGCTCGCGCTCGATCGCGCACCATGGCGCCTCGGCACCCGGCTTCAGTTCCGTCGCGCCGCGCTGCCGGATCTCCTCCTGCGCCAGCACCTATGTCAGGCTTTGCACGATCGATTGCTCGCTTTCTGCGTGGGGATTACCAGTTTGTACTGGTTAACGACGATGCGATCGCGTTGGCGCCGTCGTGAATAACGTCGGCATATACTGAATGCGAGCAGCGTTTCCTCCCGGCCATTCGTGCCGTGGCATCAGATTGGTGTCGGCAGCGCGATCGGCGCAGACCAGAGACTGCTCGGCCCGCCCGCTCGTCTGGCTGCGGGCGGCTCAGCGTCGTCTCGATCGAGCTGGGCAATATAAACTCGCGATCATCCCTGTACGCCGATCAGCATTCCGTGCTCGACGAGCGCATGCGATAAACCGCGTAACCTGATGCGCCCGTCCCACGTCGACGTCAGTACATACTGCCCGGGCAGGAAACGGCTCCCTGCGGGATTTGGCGCCGCCAGTCGTCGGGCGTCACGAACCCCTCGATGTCTTTCGGGAAGCTGAACCGCCGTCGATCCGAACGACCTGCACTCGCCCGGCTCATTTCACCAGATCGACATGATCGAGCAGGCGAAAAAACCTGCGGAAGCCCGGAGAAGACACTGCGCCGATTCTTCGTGCGCCATCTTTGCACCTGATCGACGGCCTCGCCGAGTGCTGGATTCACCGCGATAACTCGCGAAGAAATCTGTTACGCCGACAGACCGCTGCAGAAAGAACGACGGTCTCTCCGCCGCCTGCTAACGCGGCGTCATCGGCATCCGTATCCCAGCATGGTAGTAATTGGCGTCTTCCGCGCGCCGCTTCAGCGATGAACTGCAACAGCGAATATATGATCTCGCCATAAGCCCTGCACCGTATCCTGCTCGAAACGCGCGCTGGTGCGCGGGCAGGCTAATGCGCGCCCACGGCCGGTGGAATCCATGTTGCTGCCAAATCGGGCAGCGTGATTGGCTTTCGGGCGGCTGATGCCCATGAGCGAGCACCGGGCGCAACAGCGCGACGCCGCGCAGCAGATCGGATGAAGGAAAACTGGCGTGCGTCAGCCAGCATATTGCTTGTTGTTGCCATAAGCGCGCGGAACTCGAATCCGATCGTGCTTTGCCTCATCGCCAGCTCCAGCCCTCGACTGGATCGGTTCCACCGCGCCGCCGGCGATCACCAGCGCACTCGTCGCGCGGCGACCGCCGGGCGCGGACAGGTCGATACCGCCGTTGATCAGACGAGATGCGAGACCGTATCTTTTGGTCTGCCCCAGCCGATAACACCATGTTCAGCAGACTGTGCGTCGGCTGGTTTGTCGATATTCGCGAATCTTTCAGCATGCAGCTGGCTGGCCATCGTTCGAAATCATGTTCTCGCGTATTAGCCAGATCAACCGCCATAGCGCTGTCTGCTCATTCATGCGCACCACCAATCGGTCTTCATCTGGCGTTGCATTCGCGGGGCGAGTAGATGATCTTGACCGCGTCTCACCGAAATCGAGCGCACTCGGCGCGGCGGAGTCGACCCCTAAGATCGACAGCTGGCACCGATCATCCCAGCCACTAGAAACTCGCAAATCTGCGGCTTTCGACCAGTTGCTGTCGACGGCCTAGCGATGCCCGTGTCCGCCGCGCAGAACACCGATCGAAGAACTCGCGCCCGGTCGCCTGGCGCTCTGCGCTATTCTGCTACCGGCAACATCGCCGATATCAGTCAGGCGAGCCTGGATGCCGCTCATCGCATCGTGCGATCAACTTACGCCTGAAGGCGATCTCCGTCATGCGCAGATCGTCACGCTGCGATCGTTGGTTTCGGTCTCGTCCTGCGGAAACGGTGCCATATCACCGCTCGCCGGGCGCGCCGCAGTGAGTGGGCGCAGGCTGGCGGTGCGATCTGCCGCCGAGCCAGTGATCAGCCGGGATTCGCGATCCCGCATCATCGCCGGGGAGATGAACCGGCTGGTCGCGCGTCATCGTTGCCGACGGCAAGATTTCCACGGCTGGCACCAGGATTGGCCTCCCGGCGGGTCGTACGGACCAGCTGCCTGGTTTACCTTCGGCTGAATTACGCGCATGATGACCGCGCGCAAATGTGCCGCTGAAATACCTGCCGGCTGGTGATGCAAGCGGCTGCAAGTGAGCGTGGATCGCGCAGCAGCCCAGATCCCGACGGCCACCATCAACCGGAAAACAGGCGATACTGCCTGATCGACTGGAGTTCTGGATCAGAGATCGCCTCCACGGCCTGGCGCGCGGCATCTTCTACGGCGCGGTGCTGCAGCCGCTGATCGATGACGTTTACGGTACCGACATCTGCTGCGGCGATCGGCGTGATCTGAATTCGGCCTCATAGCCGCCTGACGCCTCGGCCCGGTAGCGTTCGCGATCGACTATTCCGCGGCGGCGGCGATCGACGTAGCCACTGCGAGGATGCATGGAGCTCAGAAGACGGCCGGCGGCAGCTAAGCTGCGACCACCGCACCCAGTCTTCCGCCAACCCTCCGGCGGCGCGCCTGCGAATCTGGGGCGGCGATCTGGAACCATGGCGATTTTCCAAACTCGACCTCCCGGTAGACGAGAATTAATCGACTTTACTCGGCGGCGGATCTGTTTGGTCGCTGCTCGAGAAGTGGCGCAATCACTGGCGGCATTAGCTGGCGCTTCGTCGGCATTTCGCGCGTTCGTCGACCACATCTGGCGTACCGCGTCGCCTGCGTTCGGACGGTGCGCTGGTACTTATTTCAGCCGGCTCGTTCCTGCCCGGTCGAGACCAGTGGCCGGTTCCTGGATCGCGACGAGCTCCAGACCTCGATCCGTTGAATCCGGCAACTAGCGAAGGCGGGGCGATCTGAGCGTTCGTATCGTTATGCCGGGACGTGCTGTCGCGAGTTCGGGACAAATCGCGTCTCTGGCGCGCTCGACCCGGGCGATCGCGGTAACCAGACAACATGAATAAGCGCAGGCAGAAGCTCGTTCTACGGCGGGACTCACGCTCGCGAGGCCTCACATCAGGACGGCGCGGTGCAGCGATCAGCGCATTCCCACGGCGACCGCTG
>ERZ1370068.836-contig-10766_pt1 | contig 30116 bp, 48 predicted proteins | sample MGYA00561227_ERZ1370068 | MGnify/ENA primary metagenome ERZ1370068 (study PRJEB38410, sample SAMEA6850437) | metagenome | study: Metagenomic assessment of the ecological functions of the soil: analysis of the soil microbiota associated with the...
CTATTACGTATTGCTTGGAATACGGTCGCCGTTGAGCGCCGCCCTCATCAGCGGCCCGTCCCCGCCCTGGTGCACGTCCGAACCGTTTTCGATCATCCACTTGGCGATGGCGAGCCTGGCGACGCTCGGCGGTTCCCACGGCACGCGGCACTCGGCCACCCAGGTCAGCGGTCCGTTCTGGCATAACCGAGTGGGGGCGCGATGCACCCTGGCGTCGGGTCATCAAGGTCATGACGCGCCCGAGATCGTTGGTGTCAATCGCGTCTTTGAGCTGCTCGATCGCGTTGAAGGAATCCACGTAGGCCTTACGCGACGCCAGCCTAGTCCGGTCGATTCTGGCAAGTCAAAAGGGGCAGACTGGAGCGAGCATCAGTGGAGGGACGAGGTGAGCGAGGCGTGCGCAAGCGGTTCGTAGTCACCGGCGCGCCCGGGAGTGGCAAAGACACCGATTCTGCGGGAGCTGGTCCGGCTTGGTTTCCTCGGTGTCGATGAACCGGCCCGCGAGATCCTCGCCGAGCAGCGGGCGGTCGGCGGCAACGGCGTTTACGACAAGGACCCGCAGTTGTTCTGTGACCTGATGCTGGAGCGCCGTTGCCGACTACCTGCGGCTCGGCGGCGCTGGTGAGCCGGCCTTCTTCGATCGGGGCATCCCCGACATGGTCGGCTACGCAGAAATCTTCGCGCTCGATACCGCCGCGGCGCTGGCTGCCTCGCGGCGCTACCGATACGACGACCTTGTGTTCGTCTTACCGGCCCGGCCCGAGATCTATGTCACCGACGGCGACCGACGGATGACCTTCGAGGCTGCACGAGCGTTCGGGGAGCGAGTCCGCGAGGTCTATGTCGACTTGGGCTACACGATCGTCGACGTGCCACGCGACTCGGTGGAGACGCGCACGACGTTCATCGCAGAGCGCGTACGGCACGCACGACGTGCGACCTGAGCCGACGGCTGGACGCGCAGCCCATCAAGATTGCTCCGCGACGGTCAGTCGTCCAGCGCGGCATTCGCCCAGCGCAGCACGCGAAGCGCTCGAAGCGTGTTCCAGCGGCTCGGCTCGCCGGCGCGGCCTTCCATCTCGAAGTGCACCGGACCCGGATGCGGGTTCTCGAGCGGCCATCGCCCGTGTTCGTCGCGCTTCTTCCGCACCAGATCGATCGCCTCGGCCATGCGCTCGTCGGGTGCGACGCCGGCCCGCCGCAGGTAGTCGAGGCCCCACAGGATGTCGTAGTGCCAGCGCGTGGGGAACGAAATCTCGGTCCACGCCGGTTGCCCTGCGCGTCTTCCGATCGTCTGATGATCTCTCCGGTCGATCGCGATCGGAACAGGCGGCGCTCGAGGAGGTACTCCTGTCCGCGAAGGCGGGCGGCAGTGATGTCGGGCCTCGGACCCGTTCGCCGTCTCGTATTCCAGCAGTCCTTCGAGCACACAGATCGTCGAGTGGAACGACGATCGCCGGCTGGGCGGGGCGTCGCAGTTCCAGCCGCCGTCGCTCAACTGCTCCTGAAGCAGACGGTCGGCGAGACGCATCGCGGGCCTCGCCGAAATACGCGCCGATCGCCAGCACCCGTCCGTTGATACAGGGCTCGACCTCGCCGTCGAAGAACGGCGCGTCGCCGAACTCCTCGCCCCAGGTGCAGCGGTCGCGCACCTGGTCGATGGCCCTTCGCACCCGATCGCTCGTCGAGGTCCACACCGAGATCTCGCAACAGCTGAAGCGTGTCCATGGTGCGAGATCCAGGCGCGCGGCACGAACGCCGCGCCGCCCCAGTGGCCATCGGCTCCTTGAAGGTCCAGCAGGCGAGCCCCCCAACCTTCCGCGGCCGCGCGCGATCGCTCACGCGCCACGTTCGCATCCGGCTCGCCGATCAGGTCGCGCATGACCTGCCACCGAATCGAGGGATCCGAGTCGAGCAGCCACTCGATGACACTCATCCGCATACCCGGTCTTCTCCGACGAGGCCGATTCGAGCGCTATCAGTCAGCCGTGAACTCGTTTTTCACGATCGTGCCGCCCTTCATCACGAATCTGACTCGCTGCAGTTCGGTGATGTCGGCGAGCGGGTCGCCGGAAACGGCGATCAGGTCGGCGTATTTGCCCGCGTCGATCGAGCCGATCTGGTCCTGCCACCCGAGCGCTTCCGCGTTCGTCGTCGTTCCAGCCTGGATGGCTCTTGCCGGACTCAAGCCGGCACGCGTGACCAGCGACTCGAATTCGAGGGCCTGGGTCCCATGAGGGAACGTCGAGCCATCGACGCCGCTGCCCATCATGACCTTGATGCCACCGGTGGCGGCCGCCATCCGGGCCGCCTTCTCGAAGATGGGGATGATCCGGTACTTGCCACCGGTGCTCTTGGCATCGTTATCGTCCATGTACGGCTCGGTGTAGCGGACGAGTGGTGGGATCGTAGTAGAGCTTCTTCGCCACCATCATGTCGATTTGCTCCTGGTTCAAGCCAAATCCGTGCTCGATGGTGTCGCAGCCGGCGATGATGGCGTTCTTCTGCCCCTCGCCTCCGTAGACGTGGCAGCCGGCCTTGTGGCCGAGGCGATGCGTCTCGTCAATCAACGCCTGCAGGACGCGGCAACGGGTAGGTCACGACGTATTGCGCCTCGCCCGTGGCGGTGAACGAGTAATTCCCGGCGGGGAACAGCTTGATCCAATCCGCGCCGCGCCCGATCTGCTCGCGGACGGCGGCGCGCGCATCGTCGACTGAGCGAACGACCGTGCTCGCCAACGGGTTCGCCGGCGTCGTCGCCGGCGTCGCGCCCCACACGATGCCCAGCGTCGACACCTGATACCGGGGACCGTCGATGCGGCCCTGGTTGATCGGCGTCGCGGATCTCGACGTCGCCGTAGCCGTTGCCGTGAGAGCTCATGTCACGCGCCGCCGTGAAGCCCGCGCGCAGGTCTGCCTGCGCGTTCTGCACGGCGATGAGCATCGCGCCTTCCGTCGTCGTTTTCGGTCCGCGCGTGTTGAACATGTGCGTGTGCGCGTCGATCAGGCCGGGGAGGACCGTCGCCTGACCGAGATCGATGACGCGCGCTCCCGGCCGGAATCCTGACTCGACCGTCCGGTCCGACCTCCGTGATTCGCTCGCCGTGAAGCACCACCACTTGTTTCGTCAACATCCGGCCGGCTCTTGCTGTCGAACAGGCGGCCGGCACGCACCGCGATCGTTCCCGGCGCCTGCGGCGCATCGATAGACACCGCCGTCAGTCCCGACGCACGGTGTCGCGCCAGCCCCTCGCCACGGCGCCGGCGGCGTCGCGGGTCCCTGTCCTGAAAGCGTCGTCGCGGCGACGAGTATTCCCAGCGCCACCGTTATCGCGGATTTGCATCGCATCAGCGCGGCCCTCCATCACCGACGTCACACCGCTCCCCGCTCGAGCTCCCGGCGCAGCCACAGCTTCGCCAATCGCCAATCGCGTTTCACCGTGTCTTCCGACACATGAAGAACTTCCGCCGTCTCTTCGATGCTCCAGCCTCCGAAGAAACGCAGTTCGACGACGCGGGTCTTGCGCGCGTCGACAGCCGCAAAGGCCTCGAGCGCGATGTCGAGGGCGACCACGTCCACTGCCGGCTCCGGCGATACGAGGAGCGCGTCGTCCAGCGTCACCCGCTGGGCGCCGCCGCCGCGTTTCTGAGAGCGTGTGAGCGCGCATGGTCGACGAGGATCCGCCGCATCAATCGCGCCGAGATCCCGAGGAAATGCGCGCGATCCCTGCCAGGACAGGTGGCGGGCGTCACAGAGCCGGACAAAATGCCTCGTTGACGAGTGCCGTGGCCTGAAGCGTGTGTCCCTTGCGCTCACGGCCCATGTGATCGGCGCGCGAGGCCCGGAGATCCATCTCGACGAGCGGCAGCAGCTGTTCGAGGGCCGCGTCGTTGCCGCCGCCCCATGCGCGCAGCAACCGGGTCACGCTTGCGTGCCGCAGCGTCACTCAGCCTCCGGTGTCCGCATTTTCGTCATTCTCAGCCACCAGGCACCAATCCTCCATCCCGCCTTCATCTTTCTGAGAGTCCTTTCCGCATGTCAATGCGGGGGACAGCATGAACACTCTTATCGAGTCGCTGGCGGCTGCACTGGCGATGGCGGCCGGGACGATGGCGGTTGCCGAACCGCCCACGAGCACGCTGCGCAGGACATCGCCATCACGTTGCATGTCGTCGATGAGGCGCGCGTTTCGGCGCCGCGTCTGGACGCGGCCGAAGACCTGACGATGCGGATTTTCAGAGACGCCGGCGTGCGCGTGCTGTGGACGTGACAAGCCGGGCATCGGCCCGGCAACGCCCGCCCCTCCCGGCGGTGGTTTCTGGATCCATCTGTTGCGAGGCGCAGACGAACAGGGATTGATCAGGGACGGCCACGTCGCGCCGCACGTGCTCGCATTCTGCGCCCGAGGGGAAGAAGGCGGGCGCGGCCGAGCGGCGCTTCATCCTCATGGATCGTCTGTCGGCAAACATCGACGACCGACGGACGCCGTTCGGCTGGCTGCTGCGGACGAAGTGATGGCGCACGAGGTCGGACACCTGTTGCTGCCAGTCAACAGCCATGGCGCGACGGGCATCATGCGCCCGTCGATGATACGCGCGGCGGTTCGCTACGCAGACCGGCCTTCACAAAGGAAGAGTGCATTGATTCGACGACGGCTGAGCAACGGCGAGAGCGACTGAAGAACCGCCTGGGTCACGCACTCTGCCGCGTCCAGGATCGAGAGCGTCGCTCGAGGCGATGCACCAACTCGGACACCTGCTGCCAGCGCGCAGGCGTCATCATTCGGTTTGTCTAGCGCCTTTCGACGAGATTACCCGAATTGCGGCGCGTTGCCGCATTCGACTGCGAGAGAGCAAATCATGGCACCGCACACGGCCGCCGGACACAAGTCTTTTTCACACGCGTTCAGCCGTTACGCGTTCAGAACTATCTCGACGCGGTCATCCAGGCGTGCGCGCGGAACGGGACGCCGAGCGGTGAGTCTGATCCTGTTCGGCAGTGCGGCGAAAGGCGGCTTCTCGAGTGTCTCCGACGTCGATCTCATCATCGTTCTTGCCGACGAGACGATGCGCGACGACAGGCGTCGATTGCGCGAACGGGTGACGAGCCTCGAGATTGATCATGGCTTCCGTCCGGCGGCGGCCCATGCCCTGGGCGCGCTCCAGGCGCGCGTCGAGCGAGCCGTCGGTCACCTGTTCTCATGCTGTATCTGCACGCGCGGCGATCTGCCTCGGGAGATGTCGCACGCGTGCTCGACCTGCGGCGATGGGAGGCGCCGTTCGTCGACCGGATCACGTTTGCCGGCATCATCGCCTCGGCGGTGACGATCGTCGGTGAAGATCTCGTCCCTCCAGTACGCGTGCCGCGCGTGCGGCGTCTGGATGTGTTCAAGGCGCTGTTCGTGTTCACCTGCCAGCTGGTCCTGGCGATCGTCACGTTTCCGGTCCTGCCTGACGCGACGAAATACGCGATGGCGGCGCTCAAGCACTCATTGCACAGTTGCTACTTCTGGTACTCACGCGCGGACCGCGGCCCTCGATGATGAAGTCGCGTTCTTCAACCGGCGGTTCGGCGCGAGCCGGACGCTGGTGGAGTTGCTGGCGCTGCGGCGGCGATACCGGCCCTCATTCGCCTTCGTGATTCGATGCGTCGCGACGGTCGCGTCATTGCACGCGCGAACCGCGCGAGATGCGCCGTTCGCATAGTGACGACGCCTCCTGCGCCCTTCACCGCGGCAGGGAGTCTGATGAAGTGGAAAGTCGTCGGCGATGCTGATCTCGATCAGTTCGTCGTCGCTCATGCAATGAATGAAATGAGGAGTCCTGAAGCTGCCGCGTGAATTGTCGCTTCGGCCGAATCGCCCGACGATGGTGCCATCGAGCTCCAGCTTGTAAATCTCGCCCGTCAGCTCACCCCTTCGTCACATCCGTTCGATCCGATTCGATGGGCTGAAGAGATATTGATGCGCACCGCTTGTGATGCACAGCGCCCATGGACTGCCGACCGTGTCGTATACCGCGAGCGGCGCCAGGGTGTTACTGAACACCTGATCCGCGCGTTGCCGCCGTCGGCGACATATACATTTCCGTTCGCGTCCACGGCCAACGAGTGCGGCGCGAGTTCGACCCGCCGAGCTTCGAGCCCCGACCTCCGGCGGCGGCCACGAACCGTCCGGCGTCGGTCGAACTTTGCGACGCGCGGATTGCGCTCGCCGTCGAGGACGAAAACATTTCCAGTTGATCCAGGGCGACATCAATCGGGCGATTCAGGTGCGGTCGCGCCAGCCGTGGTAGCGGCGCCGCCGGCGCAGCATCGGGATCGACCGCGGGCCTTGCTCCGAAGCGCAGCAGCACTTCGCCAACCGGACCTGAACTTCTGAAGACCTCGTTGACCGTCGGTGCAAGCCCGCCCAGATGTTGTCGTCCCTGTCGATCCGAATCGCGTGGAACTCGTCGAAACCCTTACCGATCTCCCGCACATACGGGAGGTTTACGCGGTCTTCAATCAAGTTCCACTCCGCGAGGATGCGAGTCGTCGGGTTTCCGCGCAGTACGAGATCAGCATGTGTCGCTTGAGTTGACCACCGCGGCCAGCAAGCCGCCATAGAAGAACAGGCCTCTTCGATCGCCGCCGCCGCGCCAAACTCCACCCCGGTGACGCGTATGGGATCTCCGGATCCATAGCTCCGCTGCTGCGGTCGGGGTCACGTCGTCGTTGCCTCCCTGCGACGAGAACGGAGCCATTGACCAGTCGCGTTGCGGTATGGCCCGCCCCTCGCGGGACAGTAAAGGACCCGTGAGCGTCCGGCCTTCGTCAGCGGCTCGAACACCTCTGCTGACTCCAGGCGCTTGCCGGACGCGAACGTTCCGCCGCACGACGAGGAATCGCGCACGGGCAAAACCGTGGTGGACGAACATGAGCGGTCCGTCGCCCGCGACGACGATTGATCGCACAGGGTCGAGGAACGCAGCAAACGATTGCACGCGACCTCCGTCGCACGCCATGCCCAGCAAGCACCGGGCGACGCGGCACGATCGTCCATTCGCCAGCGTCGCCGGATCGTACGCTTCCCGCGTCGACGAGCTCGCCATCCTGAGTCAGAGCCCCGCCCGTGACCAGCACCCGTCCATCGCCCAGCAGAACCGCGCTGTGGAACTGGCGCGCCACGTTCCATCGACGAGGTCGGCAACCATGCGTTCGACGCGGGATCGGAACAAGGCGGCCGAACGTGAGATGTAGCCACAACGGCGCACGCGCCTCCAGAAACCAGGACTCGATGGTCGGCGAGTCGCACCACTGCCGGTCCATGAGCAAAACGCGATCGGCAGATCCCGGGTGAGCGACCAGGTGCCGGTTCCTCGACTCGTAGATCTCAGCAGTCGAAATGTGGTTCGCAGGACGCAGTCGTTGACGCGCCTCCAACAACGACGACGCGGCCATCCTGAAGCAATGTGGCGGCGTGCTCAACGCGCGCGTAGACAGTGGGTTCGGCGTCGGCCCACGTTCGTGTCACGGGGTTGAAGACCTCAGCGCGACTGACGGCGGCGCCGGAGTCGTCGGAGCTGCCGGTCACGAGCCACTCGTCCATCGTCGAGCAGGGTCGCCTGATGGCCGCTCCGAGCCTCGTGCATGGTAGCGATCGGGGTGAATGAGTCGGCGCGGAGCACCGTGGGGTACGGTGATCGCGGAGACGAGACCGCCAACGATGGGTGCAAAGTGCAAGCAATCGACATTCGAACATTGGCGAGCGCTCGTATTGGACAGCTGCTACTGCCATTGTGATGGACGTCGTGGTGTGCCCGGTGGTTCTGGGGTGATATCGTTGGCGCCAGCCAGTCCGCTGAACAGACCCGCTGCGACAACGATTCGCGGCTCGAGCCGCCGTGCCTCACGACGGCTGAAAGGAGAGCATCGCGATGATCGCCGAGGTACAGATCAATAACAGCACGAGTCCGAAGGCGCGATACGTGTCGTGGGTGCCGTCGCCGTGCCGTGTCCGCTTGTCGAACCCGACCGGCGCGATCGGTCCGCTCGTCAACGTGACGCTGAAGAGCGTGTCTGCGGCCAAAGCCGGCGCGATCCAGTTCCGCAAGACGGCGAACGGCGCGGCGACCGCGACGCTCGCGCTGCAGCTGCCGATCAACGGCGGCTCGGTCCCGTTCTTCGTCTCCGGAAAGTTCGGACGACCCAGCCTCAACGATGGCGACGTACGAATCGAAGTCCGCGCCGGCACGACGTTGATCGGCCGCACCACGCTGATGGTGCGCGTCCGCAAGAACGCGAACAAGCTGACCGCCGGCGAGCGCGACCGCTTCGTCGCCGCGTTCGCGCAGCTCAATAGTCAGGGCGCCGGCCGCTTCGTCGACTTCCGCAACATGCACACCTCGGTCAGCTCGCCGCAGGCGCACGGCTTCCCGGATTCCTGCCGTGGCACCGCGCCTACCTGCTCGATCTCGAGCGCGAGCTCCAGGCCATCGATGCGAGCGTGGCGCTGCCTTACTGGCGCTTCGATCAGCCCGCGCCCAATCTCTTCACGCTCGATTTCTTCGGCGTCTCTGAACAACCTCGGCGCGGTGCAGTTCAGCGCCACCAACCCGCTGCAGTTCTGGGTCACCGACGGCGTGCAGGGCATCAACCGTCGTCCGTTCTTCAACACCACGACCGGTTCGGCTAACGTGATCACCGAAGCGGCGACGCTCGCTCTCGGCAATCAATACCCGGCATTCCGTACGCTGGAGGGCAATCCGCACGGGTTCGCGCACACGAGCTTCGGCGGATCGATCTCTAGCATCGGCACCGCCGCGCAAGGATCCGCTCTTCTTCCTGCTCCACGCCAACGTCGATCGGTTGTGGGCCAAGTGGCAGCGGCAGTTCGGCCGCTTCGATCCGGCGCAGGCGGCGTCGCATACGACAGCGTTCCGGCGAGCCCGATCGGCCACAACCTGGCCGACACGATGTGGCCGTGGAACGGCATCACCGGCGGCACGCGTCCGCCGACGGCGCCCGGCGGCGCGCTGGCCGCGTCACCGAGCGCCACCGCGCCTGGCCCGCAGCCGCGCGTGCGCGACGGCCTCGATTTCCAGGGCCGCGTCAACCCGAAGGCCCGGCTCGGATTCTGATTACGACGATGTCCCGTTCGCGTGAGACGTCTCGCATGAGGAGTGCGACATCATGAGCAAGAAACGCAGCAAGCGGGTCGTGAAGCGCGCTAAGGCGACGCCGGCGCCTCGCGCGGCGGTCGCGGTCGCCACGAGCGCGAAGAATCCGGTCCGGGAGCGCGTCGCCGCGATGGCCCACATCACCCAGGCCGTCTGTGACGACGATCAGAAACTGCAATCGGTGCTGAAGGTCCTGCGCGACACCGACGAGCCGACGCCGGTCCGGCTGGCGGCGCTGCGGGGCGCTGCAGGCGGCGAGCTTCTCCGCGCCGCAATTCGAATCAGTGCCGCGGCGACTATCTCGCGACGCTGCGCAGCGTCAGCGGCCGACACTGACGCGGAGCTCCGCCAGCGCGTGCTCGGCATTCTCGCGCGCGAGAAGCGACGGCTTCGCGCAGCAGCGTCTGCTCTCGAGGGGCTGGAGTGATCCGGAGAAGGCGCTCGTGCCGCCGGAGAAGGCGCTGCAGCTGCTCAGCTACGACGTCCACGCGGAAGCCTATCCCGCGGCGCGCAAGATCGTGAGTCAGCCGCCGAGCGTCGCGGCGAAGCGCGAAGCGCTCATGCTGCTCGCGGCCGACGCCGCGTCCAGGCCGGTCGTTCGAACACATTCTGCGCGACAAGGAAGAAGATCCGGAGGCGCGCCGCATCTCGGCGTCGGCGCTCCAGGCGGTCAGCGCCGCAGGCGCTGCAGATTCGTACGCGCGCGAGATCGTGCTCGACCTGACCGAGCCGGACGAACTGCGAGGAGACGAGCCTCACCGCGATCACGCAGTTCGGCGACCAGGACAAGGTCGCGCAGGACGCCACGCTGATGAAGCGCGTGAGCTCGATGAAGAGCCGCAAGCGGCTCGGCGAAGCTGAAGCAGGTCGCCGGCCGCTTTCTGACGAAGCTTACGGCGGCTGAGAGTGGGTTGCGATGTGAAGACTCGCCACCACCGCAATTCCTCCGCGTCCTCAGTGTCCTCCGTGGTGGAGAGCTTGACTCTGCAAGATGCCGCGACCGCCGCGCTCACCGAGCCGCAGTTCGTGGCGCTGGTCGAAGCATTGAGCGCCGACCAGGCCGGGCGCGAACAGCTGGCGGATCTGCTGCGCGAAGATCATCTGCTTTACGATCAGCGCGGCTCGGCGACGGTCGTCCGAATGCGCGGCTGGATCCTGCTGGCGCTGGCGCGCGCCGGCCTGACCGAGGCGTCGCTCCTGTTCGTGCTCGAAGAGCTCGACGCCGGGCGCGATCCGTATCTCGTCGCCGCCGCGGCTCTGCGCGCTGCGCGCCTAGTCCTGATCCATCGGCGGCGTTCGCGCCGTTTGTGATGCGCGCGATCGCCAACGTCCGCTATCACGACGAGCCGGTCACGTTCGATCGCTACGGGCAGCTACGCGACGGCGTCATCGGCGGCGACGAGCGCGGTGCGGGAATTGATCGCGACGCTGACCTGGCTCGGGCCGCGTGCGCGCGGCGTCGCCGCGGAACTCGAAGCCCTCCGCGCGGCTCGGCGACGGCCTCGCGAAGAAGTTTCGCGTGGATCTGGATCGCGCCGTGGCAGCGATCGGCGACGGCGGCGACCGCGGCGCAGACGACGCCGGCGCGTGCTGCCAGCTGCCGGGCGGTCTCGGCCACTCTGCGAACGTGGTCGCGCGACGCCCGGCGCGACGGCGGATCGATCGAATCAACCCGCTTCGAGGATCACGACGGCGCGTCGATCACGTTCGGCGAGTTACTTCCGCGGGAAGCCGTCGATCGTCGTTTTCTTCTATACGCGCTGCGGTGACAACCCGCAGAAGTGCTCCGCTGACGGTCGCGAAGCTCGCCCGCATCCGAGAACATCCTCGCCGAGCGCGGGCTCGCGGATCGGATCCGCACGAGCGCCATCACCTACGATCCGGCGTTCGACCTCCCGGATCGCCTGCGCGGCTACGGCAAGAGCCGCGGCGTGCGCATGGACGCCGCGCCATCGACTGCTGCGGGCCGCCGACGGCGCCGACGGCGTTGCCGCGCTGCGCCGCCACTTCTCGCTCGGCGTGAACTTCATCGAGTCGCTCGTCAACCGCCATCGCCTCGAGGTCTACGCTACTGACCGCGACGGCCGGATCGCGGCGTCGTTCGAGCGTATTCATTGGGACGAGGAGCAGGTCGTCGATCAGGCCGCCGCCGCTGGTGAACGAGCCGGCGCAGCTCGAGCTCGGTCGCCTCTACGGTGGCGCTGATTGCCGGCGCGTCGGCGTCGCTCGCGATCGCGTTCTTTCCGAAGTGCCCGGTGTGCTGGACCGCGTATATGAGCGTGATCGGCATCGGCGGGCTGGAGCAGGTTCCGTATTCGCCGTGGCTGCGGCCGGCGCTCGTCGTCCTGATGCTGCTCAACGTGCTCAGCGTCTGGGTGCGCGGCCGCACTGCCGGGCGGATGATCGGCTTCTATCTGGTGGCAGCCGGGGCGATGACGATCCTGCTGTCGAGAGACGAGTGCCGTCCTCGGCCCGGCCGCGGCGGCCGGCGTCCTGCTCACGGTGGCCGGTTCGCTGGTCAGCGCGATGGAGCGTCACTTAGCGGCGAGTATCAACCGAAGCAGTACTGGTTACAACGAGCCGTCGATCGCGACTCTCCGGGCCGCGAGAACGGAGCGGCCCTGTGGTCATCCGAGGGAGACACGCGCAGACATCACCGCGAACACGTCCTGGCTGCCGCCGTATCGACGATCAGTTTTAGATTGGTTGATGTCGGTGCGAGGCCGGAGCTTCGCGTCCAGCAGCCAGCCGGATCATTCCCGATCAAAATAGTGGTCGCGTGATCGCCGGCCCTGCCGGCGCCGTTGCCGAGCGCGGCAAGCAGTCGATCGATGTCGGTCTTGCGGCCGGTCACGAACGTCCACGCCGGTCCGACGTCGAACTTCGCGGCGAAGCGCTGCAGCCGCTCCGGGACGTCGGTCGTCGGATCGACGCTGACGGACACGAAGCCAGACGTCGCGTCCCACCCGATCGCCAAGCTGCTGTTGAATCCGCCGCATCGCCATCGTCAACTGCGGACAGATCGTCGTGCAGGTCGTGAACATGAAGTTGATCGCGACCGTGCGTCCCTTGACGAGATCGGAATAGAAGTTCAGCGTCCGGCCGTGCTGATCGGTGACGGGCACGTCCGGGATCTTCAGCGTGAACGCGGCGGACGAGACGGGTGCGGCCGCGAGCGTCAGAGTCCCCAGGGCCGCCAGGGCCACGGCCGCACGCATCGATATCCTCGTCATTCGACGTCGACACTCATCCAGTCGCTGACTCGTGTGAAGCGCCTTCCGGCGAGATCGACGGCCACGATGCGCGCGCCGGGCGCGCCGATGCGGCAGTTCGGGCCGAAGCCAATCCTCGGCATCAATCCGGTGTCGAAATCGGTGAGCCCTTCGAGCGCGGCGACGAGCTTCGCGCGGGTGAGGGATCGGCCGGCGAGCTTCAGTCCCTGCGTCAGCACTTTCGCCGAGCACAGCGCCGCGAGCTGTGAGGCCATCTCATCGCCGGGCAGGTGATAGGCGTTGGCGAGCGCCCGATACGCCGCGCTGCCGGCGCTCGTCTGATCGGACGGCATGCTGGGCATCGCCAGAAAGACGCGGCCGGCGAACGGCGACGGCATCGCCAGCACTTCGTCGGTCGCGAGCGAGCCGGGAATCAACAGCACCGGAGTCCAGCCGATGCCTGCGGCTGCGTTCGCGAAATCCAGCATCTGGCGGCCGCCCCGATCAACAGGACATGCTCTGCACTCGATGCCTGCAGCGCTTCGGCGAGCGCGCGCGCGGTTCGGATCTCGCGGGTGAGATCGATGGTCCGCACATCGCTCCATCCGCTGCGTCGGCCGTAGTCGACGAGCGCGCGTGTCTGCTGCCTCGACGCCGGAGAGGAGCGCGAAGCGTGGTGGCAGAGGTCGTGGCGCCGGCTGCCGGACCGATCGTCTGCGAACCGACGAACGGAATCTGCTGACGCTCGGCAGCGGCGACGATCGCCTGCTCCGCGCGCGCGATCCCGCCGCCGACGATGGCGAACGGCGGCCGATGCGGTGCTGAGCCCGTCGAGCGTCGTCTGCGCCAGTTCGACGCGCCGGCCGTAGATCCACCCTGCGCGTTCAAGGCATCGAAATATGCGTGGAGCAGCGCGGCGGATGGGGTGCCCGCCGTCACGACGGCCCCGATCGCGATCGCCGACTCGGACAAACCCGGCTCGGCGTCGTGTCCGAGGCGTTTCAAGTGCTACCCGATCAGCGCGTCGGCATCCTCGCGCGACATCTGGAATCGCGGCATCGTGGGATGCAACTCGTGGCCGGCCGGATCGATCCCGAGACAGATCGCTCGAACGAGCAGCCGCTCGGTGTACGGCTGATGCGTTCGGCCGCTCGCATGCGTCACGCCGTACGGTTTCGTCAACGCCTCCCAGGTGATGTCTGACGGCACGACGCTGCCTTCAGGTTTGCCCGTGCCGTCGCGGCCGTGGCAGTTGACGCACGCCAGCAGCGTCGCCGGCGCGTCCACCGGCGGCACGCCGATGCGCGCCTTGACTGCCGGACGCGGTCGCGGTGCCGAGATAGATCTCTTTGCCTCGCTGTTCCAATCCAGGCGAGGCGTCGCTGGATCCTCGTGAAGCGCGGCCGGGCGCACGATCTCCCCCTTGTCGTTCAGCACGCTGTCGACGATGCCGATGAGCGCGTCGCTGTCGGCGAGGCCGAACGCCTTCTTCCACAAACCGGTCCGCTCGTTGCCGATGATCATCAGGTTCGTGTGGTCTTCGCGCGCGTCGACGTACCGCCCGAGCTTCTTCAGCGCGAGGGCGACGTTTTCACGAGTGCCGCCGAGGAAATGCCAGCCCGGGCGCGCGTTGTATTGCGCCGCGTACGCCCGCAGCGCCGCGACGGTGTCCGTCGACGGATCGACGCTGACTGAAAGGATGTGGGCGTCCTTGCCGAGCCGGTCGCCCAGCCAGTCCTGGATCTTCGCCAGGTTCTGGTTCATGACCGGACACGCGCCGGTGCAGGAGGTGAAGAACGGGATGATGATCACCGTCTTCCCTTGATCAAATCGGTGTAGAAGCGCAGCGACGATCCGTTCTGATTCAGCAGGACGACGTCGGTGAAATGCTGCCTGGCCGGCGAATCGTCCTGCGCACCGGCGTCGAATGCAGCCAGGCTTTCGCCACGGGCTGCAAGGAACTGGGCACACATCAACAGCGCGAAACCGAAGCGGCGTCGTCTCACACCCCACCCTTCAGCAAAGACGTTTGCGGCGGCGCGGTTGTGAAACCGCCGTCGCATTTCACACTGGTCCAGTCGAAATCGTCTTTAGGTAGCCGCCAAATTGGTCGTTGACTCAGGCCGAAGGCCGGCACGGGCTTCCCCTATGGACAATGCTTGCCTGATCGGCACGTTGATGGCAGGGCCTTCGCCGCGGGGCGACGCACTGCGTGCGCTTCCCGCCGCCGTCGACATACTCGAGGTCCGTGCCGATCTCACAGGCGATCTCGACCCCGATTGGCTCCGCAGTCATTTCGGCGGCCGTCTTCTTTTACACGCTGCGCAGCGCGGTGGAGCGCGGACGCTTCGACGGTTCCTCCGACGAGCGGCGCCGTCGTCTGCTGCATGCGGCGGAGGGCTGCGATCTCGTCGACCTCGAAGGCGACCGCGATCTCAGTCCGGCGTTGCTTCGATCCGTTCCGGCGGCGAGCCGCTCTCATCTCATGGACCGGATCGACCGCGGATCCCGGAGAACTGCTCGATCGAGCGCGAGCGGATGACGTCCGTTCCGGGCGCGGCTCTACAAGCTGGCGCCGGCGGCCTCGACCAACAGCGACGGCATCGCGCCGCTGGCGCTGCTTCGTGCGCTCAACCGACAAGACGTCGTCGCGTTTGCGGACGGAGCGGCGGGATTCTGGACGCGGGTGCTGGCGCCGTATGTCGGCGCGCCGGTCGTCTTCGGCACGGTCGGCGTCCGTCAGCCATCGCTGAGCGAACCGACGATCGCGCAGCTCATCGACGACTACGGCCTCGCCGGCGTTGCCGCCGCTCGGCGATCTCTACGGGATCGTCGGGCAATCCGGTCGCGCACTCGCTGTCGCCGCGCCTGCACAATGCCGCCTACCGCGCGCTCGGGCTGCCGGGTCTGTTCGTCCCCTTCCAGGCAACGTCGTTCTCGACGATTTCTGGCGGCGGATGGTGCAGGGCGATGCGCTTCTCGATCGGTCGGCACCGCGATCAGCAAGGGCTGACCGTCGCCTCGCCGCACAAGGAAGCGGCGCTCAACGCCGGCGCGTCGAGCAGCGCGATGGTCCAGCGCGCGAGCGCGACGAACATCTTCATCAGGAACGGCAAGGGCTGGAAGGCCGACACTCACCGATCCGGAAGGCGCCGTGGTCGCGCTGCGCGAGCACGGCATCGATGCGGAGCTGTCTGCGGGCGGCGGTGATCGGCTGCGGCGGCGCGGGCTGCGCCGTGGCGGCCGCGCTGACGGACGAGATGGGCGCCGCGGTCACGCTGGTTAACCGGAGCGCGGCGCGCGGTGTCCGGGCGCAGCAGCTTCTCAGGCTGCCGTTCGTCGCGCTCTCGCAGTTTTCTCCCGACGACTATTCGATGGTCGTCAACGCGACGCCGGTCGGCCGCGACGGCGAGACATTGCCGTTCGATCTCACGCCGCATGCGCTGCCGGCGGATCGGTGATCGATCTGACCTACGGGCACGAGCCGACACCGTTGATCCGCCGAGGCGCTGTCGCTCGGCCTGACGGGCGATCGAGGGACTCGAGGTGTTGATCATCCAGGTGCTGCGGCAGTTCCGGCTGATGACCGGCGCGGAGATGCCGCGCGATCTGCTCCGCGACCGGCTGGGCCTGCCGGTCCGCGAGCTCGCGCAGGTCTGACCGCGAGTCAGACCCAGAGGAGGACGGGAACGATGGAGTTCTCGTGAGAGCGGACGAGCGGGTGCAGGCGACGATGGCGGGACCCGTGACGGTCGATGCGACGCCGATCGTCGGTCACTGGATCAACACCAACCTGTCGACGCCGGGGATTGCGCGCGCCACCGTCAGCAGCCGCGACGACGGAGGCCTCGCGATTCGCGTGTCGTCGGCGAACGGCCCGGCGCCGCGCAGCGTGGGGCGATGCGGACGTCGAGGTCGTCTATTCGAACGGCGTCGCGTCGCAGGCGGCGATGGCGTTCGTGGCGACGTACGACTTCGGATACCTCCAGACGCGCGTCGAAGCCAATCTGAGTCTCGGCCTGCTCGTCGTCGCGACGTTCAACACGTTCAGGGACGGCAGCGGTCGGTTCAACTTCTTCGCCCGCGAGGTTCTTCTACCGCGCGGAGGACGCGCCCGGGCAGCAAAGTCAGGAGATCCACGAATGACTCCCGCCAACACGATGCCGATCGAGGATCAGGTCGAAGCCGCCGCGCCGGCGGCGCGCGCCGGCGGTCGACACCGCGCCGTTCGTCGGCTGCTGGCTGTCGACGAACAAGAACACGCAGGGGATCGCGAAGCTCGTTGTCATCGGCGACGGTGATGACCTGCGCGTGCAGGCGTTCGGCGCGAACACGCCGGCGCCGTGCGAGTGGGGCGAGGTCACGGGCACCGTCTTCTCCGATGGCGCCGCCTCGACGACCGGCCTCGCGTTCCGCGCCTTCTACGACTTCGGCTTCAAGGAAACCATCCTGCAGGCGAAGGTGAAGAGAAGGCGTGCTCGTCGTCGCCAACTTCAACCGGTTCAAGGACGGCAGCCGCCGCGCCGAACTATTTCTCGCGCGAGATTTTTCTATCGGGCTCCTCTGCGCTTTAGGTGGTGTCCGCCTTTAGGCGGACCTCAGGTCCGGCTGAAGCCGGACGCCACGTGTCGGGCTGAAGCCGGACACGACGCACGAACTGCGAACGTGACAGCGAGGCATCGAATGACTCCCGAGTCCGCGGCGTGCCTGCCGCTCGTTTCCGACGAACCTGACGCCGGCTGCAGCGCCGACCATATGCGGCGTCTGGATCTGACCGCCGATCAGCGCGCGTTGATCGGACGGTTCCGCGGCGCTCGCGCGCGATCGCTTCGCGCGCGCGCGCCGCGCACCACGACCGGACGGCGACGTTTCCGTCGGCCGACTTCGACGATCTGTTCCGCGAGGGCTGAACGCGCCGACCGCGCCGATCCAGTGCGGCGGCCTTGGCCTCGGCCCGCATCGCGGCGACGCGTTCACGCTGTGGATGATCACCGAGGAGATCGCCAAGGCGGATCTGTCGATGGCGCGATGCTGGGAGGGCCACGCCAACTCGCTGCTGCTGCTCGACGGGATGGCGACCGAGGCGCAGAAGGCGCGCTGGTTCGAGGGCGTCGTCGATCGCGGCGACAAGTGGGTGGCGTGGAGCGGCGAGCCGCAGGCGCGCGCGCCCGGCGAGTCGCGGAGCTATGGCACGTCGGTCACGCGCGTCGCCGGCGGCTACGTCGTCGACGGCACCAAAGTCTTTGCGACCAGCGCGACCGCGGCGCAGTGGGCGATCCCTGCTCGTCAGTCTCGACGGCCCGGGCGGCATCCGCCACGCACGCGGCGGGACCGACTCGCAGCTGCTGCTCGGCTGCGACCTGTCCGATCCGAGCGTGACGCTCGACGGCACCTGGTGGGATCCGATCGGGATGCGCGCGACGGTCAGCTATCTGGTGCGCTTCGATCGCACGTTCGTCCCCGAGGCGAACGCGATCGGCCATCCCGGTCAATACACGAAGGACGGGTGGCAGACCTATTTCATCCCGCACTACGCCGCGACCTTCCTCGGCGCGGCGGAAGCGGCGTACGAATTCGCGATCGACTACCTGACGTCGCAGCGCAAGTCCGACGATCCGCATATCCAGCATCACATCGCGTCGATGTCGATCGACGTCGAGACCGCGCATCTCTGGCTGCGCCATGTGGCGCGTCAGTGGGAGGCGGGCCGCTCGGAGGACGCGCGGCTGGTCGGCAGCCGGGCGCGCCATGTGATCGAGCATCTCGCGGAAGGCGTCGTCAGGCACTGCATCCGCGCCTGCGGCGCGCGGTCGCTGAATCGTCCGGCGGCGCTCGAGCGGATCTATCGCGATCTGTCGTTCTACGTCCGTCACGACAACGACGATCACCTCCTCGCCACGATCGGAAAAGCGCTGCTGGGTCAGCCGTCATGACCAATCGTTCTACAAGCCGTGACGCGGACTGGGCCGGCATCGAGGCCGGGCGCGGTGATCGAGTCGGTGCCGGCGCCGCGCCGGCGCGTGTTCACGCTCGGCATCTGGTCGCTGGCGTTCGGCTACTTCGCGTTCTACGCGCCGTATCCGCGCTGGTGCGCATCACGAGCAGCCGCACGCTGCCGGGGTGGATGCAGCCGGTTCACGCGTCGCGATGGTGCTCGCGGCGGGCGTGGCGACGGCGCTCGTGTCGCCGCTGATCGTGCTGGCGCTCGGCTGGTGGCGTCACGCGGGGCGGCGCACCGTGCTCGGCGTGGACGTCTTCTGGCCGGCGCGGACCACGGTCCTCGCCGGGCTCGCGACCGCCGTCATCATCTACGCGACGACGCTGATGTATTCGTTCAGCGGCGTGTCGATCGTGCTGGCCATGCTGCTGATGCGCGCCGGCGTGCTGATGCTCGCGCCGATCGTCGACGGCATGTTCGGCCGCCGCGTGCGCTGGTTTTCCTGGACGGCGTTCGCCCTCAGTCTGCTCGCGCTGATCGCGGTCGCGGCGGAACTGCCGGCGTATCACCTGACCTGGGCGCTCGGCCTGACCGTGTGCGCCTACGTCGGCGCCTACGCGATTCGACTGCGGTGCATGAACAGCCTCGCCAAGTCGAACGACCGCGACGCGACCCGCCGCTACTTCGTCGAGGAGCAGATGGTCGCGATGGGCGTGCTGATCGCGGCGCCGGCCGCCGTTGCCCTGTTGAGCTTGTCGAGCTCTATCGAGCGTGTCCGGCTCGAACGCACCTCAGCGCAGGAGCTCCGCCGCGGCGTCGCGTCGCTCGTGTCAGCCGGCGCGCTCGGACCCTCGATCGCGATCGGCGCGCTGTACGCGTCCCTCTGACTGGTTCGGCACGTCGATCTATCTCGATCGCCGCGAGAACACGTTCTGCATCGCGCTCAACCGCTGCGCGAGCGTGCTGGCGGTCGTCGCCGCGTCATACGCGATCGCGCAGGCCTTTGGCGTCGCCGGGCCGAATACCGGCGAGCTGGCGGGCGCCGCGCTGATCGCGACGGCGATGCTGTTCCTGTCGCCGCTGCATCACCTGCGCGTGCGGCGGTTCGAGGCGCCGGCGTATCAGGAGGCTGGATCGTTTACCGCCGATCGCCGGCCGCGCCGCCGCCCTACGTCGTCAACGCCGCGGAGCGAGGGTAGTGGTGTGTCTGCTTGGTCCCTTCACCTTCTGTTGAGACGGTCCGACGGTGGCGTGTCTCCTCGAAATTACTACCGGGCCGCTCCGTTGTCGCGGCCCGAAAATCGCGGTCGAAGGCTCGTTGTAACCAGCATTACTTCAGTTGATACACACCATTAGATGGCGCTGAGATTTCATTGAGCCCGTCGTCGGCCGGCGAGACCCACCGCGGCGCGAAGTCGCGCGCCGCGCAGTCCGGTTCTGCCGAACCTGCAGGCGCACGTCGAGTTCTCTGCCGCCGCGCCGCCGACTGCGGCATCGACTCACTCGCTGACCGCGTTCGGCTTTCACCGTCCGGATCCGATCGCGCTGGCCGCCGCGCTCCGGCGTGCTGACCGAGCGGATCACGTTCATGGTCGCGGTGCGATCGGGCGTGTGCTCGCCGACGTCGCTGGTCCAGCAGGTCAACACCGTCTCGGCCCTCACGCAGGGCCGCATCTGCCTGAACATCGTCGCCGGCCACACGCCGGACGAGCAGAGGGCGCATGCGGCGATTTCCTGTCGCACGACGAACGCTACGAGCGGACCGACGGAGTTCCTGTCGATCTGCCGATCGTTGTGGAACGGGAGCGCTCCGGTGACCTTCGCCGGCGTGCACTACCAGGTCGAGAACGTGCGACGCCCACACACGCCGTTCGTTTCGCCGGAGCGGACGTCGCCGGAGATTTTCCTGGGCGGCAACTCCGCCGCCGCCGGAGGCGCTGGCCGCGGAAACACGCACAGTGTCTCGTGGCGGCTGCCGGACCGGCCCGACATGCTGCGGCCTCGTGTCGCCGCGCTCGTCGAGCGCGGCTGTGAAGTGGGGCCGCTCGTGTCGCTGATCGCCCGGCCGACGCGCGCGGCAGCGGTCGATGCGGCGTATCGACTGATCGAGAGCCTCGGGTCGCAGCCGCGGAAGACGCACGACGAGTTCTCGAGACGATCCGACTCGGTCGCGTTCACGTCGACGTATCGCCTCGCCAGCGACACCGCGTCCGGTTGGCTGACCGCGTTTGATGAGCGGCGCCGTGCCGTATCTGGGCGCGCCGGCGATCGCGCTGGTCGGTTCGGCCGAGGATGTTGCGGCCGCGATCATGGATACCGCGACATCGGCATCACGCAGTTCCTGTTCATGGGTTGGCCGGACCTCGAGTGAGATGACCTTCTTCAGCCGCGAGGTTGCGCCGAGGGTCCGGGCGGCGGAGGGAAGAACCCGCAAGCGGCAGTCGAAATCGTAGGGCACGCCCTTCACGGCATGCCAGGGACGGCCTGAAGGCCGTCCCCTACAGCGGACATTTGCAGGGCACGCCCTTCAGGGCGTGCCGCGATACGGCTGGCTCGATCGAAGTCGGCGCGAGGATGAAGCCATGCTCGCAGGATTTCGACTGGCGGGCTGCCGCGCAGGGCGGCGAACTCCTCGAACGCGTCGCGCGCGCATCAGGCGAGCCCTGGCGGCGGTAGGGTTGCCCGATCTCGACGCGCAGATTCACTTCCGCACGCGCCGCCGAGCAGTCGGGCATCGACTCGCTGCTCGTCGACTTCGGCTGGTCGAAACCGGATCCGATGCTGCTGTCGGCGGCGATCGGCCTCGCCACCACGTCGATCCGCTTCATCATCGCGCACCGCTCGGGTCTGATGTCGCCGACCGCGTTCGTGCAGCAGATCAACACGCTGCGTCCGCGCTCATCGGCGGCCGCTTCTCCCTCAACATCGTCGCCGGACACTCGCCGGAGGAGCAGCGCGCGGCTACGGCGACACGCTCGCGCACGACGAGCGCCACGAACGCAGCACCGAAGAGTTCCCTGGCGATCTGTCGCGCCTTCTGGCGCAGCGGCGGCGACGTCGACTTCGCCGGCAAGCACACGCGATCGAGCGCGGTCGCGTGAACACGCCGTTCATCGCCCCGATCGATCGTTTCCCGAGCTGCTCATCGCCGGCAATTCTCCAGCGGCGCAACGGCTGGCGGTCAGTGAGGGCACCTGCTGGATGCGGCTGGCCGATCTCGCCGGCGCGGATGGCTGCCGACGCCGCAGCCGGTGCCACAGGCGCGGCAGCGGCAGCGGGCGCGGCGTTGCTTCGATGCCTCGCGCGGCCGACGCGCGCGACGAAGCGGTCGCCGCCGCGCGTGCGCTCGCGTGGCCAGCGCGCGGGCGTCCGGGGCCGGACTGACAAGCAAGGAAGTCGACCTCCGTGGACTGCAGCGACTCGGTCCTCGATCAAATCGGGCCCACGTGAGCCCGCCGGACACCGAGTGGCTGACGTGCGCTATCCGTGATCGGGCGGTGGCGGTCGCGCACGCGGGCGCGCCGGCGCGATTGCGCTGGCCGGATCGCCGGGCGACATTGCCGGCGCGGCGAAGTGCCGAGTTCGGCCGTCGTGCTGGTGACGCAGTTCATCATTTCCGTTTGGCCAAGCCCGACGCTCGACGAGATGCTGTTCTTCGGACGCGAAGGCGCCCCGCTCGATCCGGAGATGGCTGCAGGCGGAGAGCGCCCGGTCGCCGGCGCAGCCGTGGTGCGGTACGGCAAGCGGTTGTCCGCTTGGCCGAATGGACGCCACCCGCTGGCGAGTCGTCCGTGGAGTCCGCCTTCAGTGTTCGGACCCCCGATCTCGACGCGTGGCGCGGTGCGGGGGCGGGTGACGATGCCGTGCCCAGTGTCGATCAAACATGGCCAGTTCCAGCGCTCGATGCGCAGCGCTCGGTCATCCCGGACTGGCGCGGGAAAACCGTCCTGCGATTTTCGGCGGCAACCGCGGCAATTTCCTGGCGCGGCATCGGCGGTTCGCGAATCGGACCACGAGCAGCTACTGGTGCATCGATCGACGGTCGCAACGACGCGATTGCGCAGGGGCGGGCGGCGTATCCACGCGCGCCGAACTGGATCTTCAGCGACCGCCACACCTTTGAATTCAATCCGCACGGCGTCAAAGACCTCGAGGTCCCGGGATACCGGCCAGCGCTTCTGACGCCGCCGTCCCCGCCTCCAGCCTCGGTAGTCTCACGCACACGAGCAAGGAGTGAGATGCTCGACCTGTCGGGCAGGCTGCGCGGCCTCGCTCGCCGAGGGCGGCGTCAGCCTCCACGTTCCTCTCGATCCGCCGTGGCATCAGCCCGGACGGCGACCCGTATCCCCGGCTCGAACCTGGACGTGGCGCCTGGCAGAAGCGGCGGAAGCGAACCGCGGCGTCCGCATCGACCCGCCGCTCGAAAAAGGCCAGGGACGCCGAAGTGGCTCGCGCTGGTCGCAACGACGACGAGCTCTCCCATCGATCACGAACGGAGCCCGAGCGCGCCGCGGACGATCGCCGCGCCTTACATCATTGCCCTGCCGGCCCGATTGCGATGGTGAAATCGATCTCTCACCGACGCCGCCGGCGATTCTCCCGCCGATCCGGGCCCGAGCGGCACCACTGCTTTCGCGCGATCAAAAGCAGTCCTGAAGGGCCGCGCCTACTTCGGCCATGGCGTCGAAACGCATGCCGTGGGCAGCCGCGGTGTGATGCCGGTGATGAATCGTCGCACGCCCGCCGACCGCCGTGTCGATCGTCATCCTTCGACGTTCAACCCGCGCGCACTGGGCCTGACCGACGCCCCCTCGACAGCATCTCTTTCGCGCAGGGCGCTCGATGCGAGGTGCAGCCGATCGTGATCGGACGACGGATCGACCGACGACACCGAACGCGTGATGGGCCGCTGACGGCGGCCGCGTTCAAGTTACGTGAAGCAGCCGCATCGCTGGCTGCCGCTGGGCGCGAAATGCGGCATCGCGCGCGCCACGGGGACGTCTTCGTCTCGCGTTTCTCGACTCTCGGACGACGCTCTGACGCCGGGAAGACGAAAGATCGAGCTGGCGGTCTTCGATCAGCACCCCTGACGTGGACGCCGTGATCTCGACAGCGAGCGCTGGCGGGACCACGCGCTCGTCTGCTCGTCGTGGCTGGCCGATACCGCGGCGTCGTGGTCACCGGCGACGCGCCGACGCCGATGCTGGTCACGCATCTGGAGAAGGGCAAGACGTTCGCCACCTGCCGCTGACGATCAAGCGCGCGCGCGCTCGCGCGGCTCGGCGCACCGCTCTTCGACACGACGCTCGAGACGCACGAAGACCTCCGACTTCGCGATCCGCACGCAGCGCTGCTGCTCGATCATGATTGTCCCGAAGACGCTGGCGCAGGTGCGGCGATTCAACGACGGATCGCGCGTCGGCCGGCCGCTGCCCGGCACCGAGTACCCGGGCCGGCGCGCCCGCGCGTCATGGCTCACCGCCGCTACCGCGTCTTCGATCGCGCGCTCGCGCAGGACGGGTGGTCCGATGCGGCGGTGCCGTATCTGCGCGTCCGGCAGACGTCGAAGCCGCGCAGGATTTCTCCGACCATCTGCCCGGCTGGCCGCTCACCGGCCTGGCGACGATCGTCGCGCGCGAAGTCCGTCACCGGCAGTTCGCCAGCGCCGCGACCCTCGTGATGCGCGCGCGCGCGCTGCGCGATGCGCGCGGCCGCCTGGAAGGCGGCGGTGTCGTGACCGTCGCGATCGCGCCGACGTTCATTTGAATCAGTTCTTCGCGCACAAAGTCTGTTTGAACCTCGATCGACGCCCGGAGCGGTGGGGCGCGGATGGCAGGAGCGCTTCGGCTCGACACGGCATCGTGGACGTTGTCCGCTTCAGCGCGATCGACGGCGAGCAGCTCCCCGTTCCGTCCCACTGGCACGCATCGGCCGGCGCATACCGGGTGCTTGTTGAGGCAATCTGGCCGTGGTCAGACGCGCGCGCGACGAAGGCTGGCTTCCGACGTCCTTGCTGTTCGAGGACGACGTGGTGTTCGACGACGAGCTGAACCGCGCGGCTGCCGGCGTGTAGCTGGCGCAGCGCTGCCGCCGGACTGGGACATGGTGTTCTTCGGCGGCATGCACCGAGACGAGCCGGTGCGGGTTCGCGAGAACGTGCTGAAGCTTGAAGGCGACCACGTCGACGCTACGCCTATGCGGTGCGCCGCAGGATCTACTCGGCGTTCCTCGACGCGCACGCTGGCAGCGCCGAGCCGATCGACGTGCGCAACCGGCTGCTGCCAGGAACGATTCAACTGCTATTGCTTCTTTCGCATCTGGCGCGGGTCGACGGCGGGCTTTCCGACACGCACGGCCGGCTGGTCGGAACCGTGGTGGCTGAAGGGAGTCGCTGGTCCTCGGCGGTGCTGCGATGGATCGCCTCCAGCAACGCACGCTGATCGTCGTCGTCGATCGTGCCGGCGAGCGAGACGACCTCCGGCGCCGCAATCTGCGTACACGACGAGCGCCTATCGGCGGCTGCTGAACGGCTCTGACGATCGTCGTCGCGGAGCCGTGCGGACAGGGCCGTGCCCGCTGCCGCAACGACGCTGTCGGGCGATTCGGCGGCGACAAGGACTTCTACGTGTTCGCCGACCGCGACATCGTGCCGCGACCTGGGACGCGCGAAGGCGCACCTCGTGATGTGCGCCGGCCACGGCGTCACGCCAGTTGTTTCCGCCGTCTGATCGATCTCACCGAGGCGGATACGGCGCGGTTCGTCAACGGCGACTCCATCGACGGGTCGGCCTACGCCCCGACCGCGGCGCAGCCTGTATGCGGAGAACTGCACGTTCACGCGGCACGCCTTTCACGAGAGCGGCGTGGTTTCGACGAGACCGTCCCGACCGAGGCTGACGACGACGGGCGGTTGCGGGCGGCGATCGAACGGCTCGGCGATGCTTCGACTCGCCCGCGCTCGGCGTGCGGCTCTTCTCGGCGAGAGTGACGCTCGTCATCTCGTCGATGCGCGGCGGCGGATCCGAGCGCGTCGTCTCGCACATGGCGAACCACTGGGCCTGTCAGGGCTGGCCGATCACGGTCCTGACGATCTGCCACTTGGCCTCGACGCGCCCTGCTACCCGCCTCGATCCACGCGTCGTCCATCGCGACATGAAGCTGCGAGCGGCGCGCAGCCGATCCCGAGCGCGCCGGCGCTGAGCGCGCTCAAAGGGATCTTCGACGCCTGCTCTCCGCCGGAAGCGCCGCCGGCTGCTGGTCGAGCTGCATCTCGTCATGGCGCTCAGGCGCGCGATTGCGGCGAGCCGTGGCCTGCAGGTCGTCATCTCGTTCATCAGCGCCACCAACGTCCGCACGCTGCTGGCGACGCGAGAGGCTGGACGTGCCGGTGATCGTGTCGGAGCGGACGGATCCCATACCGCGACGCCTTGAGCGACCGGGATCCGACGCTCGCGACGGCGGCTCTACCGCGCACGCCGCATACATGGTCGGCCAGACGCAGGAGATTGCCGCGCTTCTCTCGCCGGCGCGATCGGCGATCGCGCGCGCGTGATTCCACAACCCGGTGCTGCCGCCGGCGTTTCATCATCATCCGCCGGATGCGGCGGCCGCGAGGGTCAGCGGACCGATCGTGGCGGCGATGGGCCGGTTGGTGGACGAGAAGGGATTCATCCTGTTGCTGCGAGCGTTCGCGGCCGTCGCGGCGAAGCACCCGTCGTGGTCGCTCGAAATCTGGGGAGAAGGTCCCGAGCGCCCGCGGCCTCGATCGCCTCGCGCACAACCTGAACCTGAAGGGACCGCGTGCGCCTGCCGGGATTCACCCGCCGCCCGTTCGATGCGCTGCGGCGCGCCGATCTGTTTGCGTTGTCCTCCCCTGTCCGAGGGTTTTCCCAATGCGCTGTGCGGAGGCGATGGCGCGTGGCCTTCCGGCTCGTCGCGCCTGACTGCTCGAAGCGGCGGTGGAGATCGTCCGTGATCTGGCGGACGGCGTCATCGTGCTGGCGGCGAACGTGCTGGCGGCGCTGGCGCGGCGTTCGATCGCGTGATACGACGAAGGAGAGGCGGCGGCTTGGCGGCGGCGCCGTTGAAGTCGTCGATCGGTTTGCCGCTCGATAAGGCGATGGCGCAGTGGGAACAACCTCGCGTTCAGTTCGGTATCGAATCCCGAGAGAGTCGCGCGTCCGCGCCCGCGCGCACCGGCGCGCGTCCCCGCGCTGGTCGAGGTGATGTCACGTTGAGGGCACAATGAAACGAAACGGAACGAAGCCGGCGCTTCTGCCAACAGCCGCGACGGCGTTGCTGGCGCTGACGTGCACCAACGCGTCTCGCGCAGCCGGTCTGCGTGAGCGCACGATCAAGGCGGATGTCGTCGCGCTGGATCAGGCGTTCTACGCCAACCGGCTCGGCGCGCTGCAGGCCGGGCGGGATGATCTTCGCGCCCAGGCGCGATGTGGTCTCGATCGGCGGCCCCCGGCGGCGCACTCCAGCCCGGCTACGTGATGCCGCGGCCCGACAAACGTCCCCGGCCGATCGTCCTGCGCATGAACGTCGGCGACTGCCTCCAGGTGCAGCTCCAGAAATCTGGCTCGGCAATTCTTCCGAGCGCCCCTCAGCGCCAACGCCGGCAGCCAGCAAGCACTTCCGGTCAAGCAAGCCGGCGGCAGCCTCGCACAGCGGGCAATCAGAACGCAAAGATCGCGCATGTCGGCGCAGGCCTTCTCTTTCAACGCCATCGATAAAGATCAGCAACCGCCGACGCGGCTGGCCGGCGTGCGCGGTCAGCGTGGGTCTGAACTCTCGTCAGCGCCGGAAGCGCCGCCTGGAACATGGCGTGCCGCGCCGGCCGTGCGCGTGACGGATCGTGGGTTGGCGCTACAACGACACGAACCCCGGCCAACGTGCAGCAGATCGCCAGCGACGCTGGGTCGGTCCGGCTGGCGGATGGTCTACGCCTTACGCGGGCGAAAGCCGAGGGCGCATTTCTCTCTGCAGTCGCGCCGGCGCGGACGTCGGCGATCAAGTGAGCTTCGGCGGCCAGTTGATGCAGGGCTCTTCCGGATCGGTGACCGTGCAGCCGAAGACGGCGGAGTGGTATCGCAGCCAGGTGACGAAGGTCGATCCTCGATCTCGCCACCGACGGCACGACGGCCGACGGCCATCCGATCGTGAACTACGACAAAGGTCTATCCGTCCGGGCATCCGCGCGCGGGGCAGCCGATTCTCAAGATGCTTCGACCAGAACAACGAGATCGTCTCGCACCGATCTGACCGCGATCATCACCGGGCCTCGCCACGGACGATTCGCCGCCCTGCACCGACTGGTGTCCCGACTTTCGCGACAACCCGTCGTATCCGGATCAGCTGCAGCCGTTCCGCGAGTTCGCCATCCACTATCACGACGGACTTCGTCAGCACGCAGGCATTCCCTGAGTTCAGTGAAGCACCTCGATCCGAGCCATGAACAGCGACATGAACTGGCACGCTGCAGGGGAGCCGCGATTTCTTCGCGATCAACTACGGCATGGCCGAGCATCGGACGCGGAGGTGTGGGCGAACCGGATCAGCAAGGTCGGCCCGATGGCGCGACTGCGCGACCTGCCGGTTCGAGGAATTCTTCCTGAGCTCGTGGGCGGTCGGCGATCCGGCGATGGTGGTCGGACTTCCCGGCGAACTCGGTCGATCCGGGCGACCGACGCAGATCCAAGACCGGACCGAAAGCTACCAAGGCGCTCTATCCGGACGACCCGAGCAACGTCTACCACAGCTACATGGGCGATCACGTGAAGTTCCAGATCCTTCACGCCGGCACCGAACATCAGCCACGTGCACCATCTACACGCGCACCAGTGGCTGCACACGCCGAACGACGATCAGGGCAGCTACCGCGACAGCCAGATGATCAGCCCCGGCGGTTCATGCATCGCTCGATCACACGTACATCGGCAGCGGCAACAAGAACAAGACGGTCGGCGACGCGATCTTCCACTGCCACTTCTATCCGCATTCGCGCCAGGGGATGTGGGCGTTGTGGCGCGTCCACGACGTGTTCGAAGGTGGCACTGCGCTCAACCGCAGCAACAGCGCCCGATCACCGAGTTTAACCGTCGCCTGCCGGACGGCGAGAATCGCGGTGGGCACCGCAGATCCGCGCTCGTGCCGATACCGACGTCCGATTGCGCCCGGTGGGCGCGTGCGTCAGATGCAACCGTCCCGGTCGACGTGATCAGGCTCGCCGACCAGCCCGCGCGAGTTCCGCGCCGAAGTCGACTGGCCGATCCCCATCGCCAACGGCCCGGGTTCCACGTTCTTCATCCCGGGCGTCGCGGGGCAGCGCGTGCCGCACCCGCCGCTGGATTTCGCGCCCGACGAGACCGACGCCGCCGAATCCGTTCCTGAACGGTGGCCTGCCGCGGTTCGTCGCGCTGCAGGAAGTCGGGGTGCCGTACGAGAAGCACAATCGCTGGGACTTCATCGAAGTTCAACGACGTCGCTTGCAAGGCGATAGGCGCCTCGACGGGGCCGGCGCGCGACGTCGAGAAGATGGCGATGACGTACCACGCGCAGCGCGCTGCGGCAACCGTTCCTTCCCGGACGGCTCGACCGGCCACCGGCGCATCGGGCTTCGTGCCTGAACGGACGGCCGCCGATCAGCCGGCGCGCCGTACGCCGATCCGCGCGTCGAGCTGGACGGGACGCCGGTCTGTCCCGACATAAGCCGCCGCTGCCTGCTGATGCGCGTACAAGGCGGCGGACATTCAGCTGGATCGTCGCCTTCAACAAGAAGGGGCAGCACTATCCGCAAGTCGCGGCATGATCACGCTGTGGGGCGACGTCAAGGACACGCTCGCGGGCAGCGCGCGCGCCCGAGCCGTTCTTCTTCCGCACCGAACAGCACGCAGGTGATCGAGTTCTGGCTCGCTAACCCGTGCCCAACTACTGCAGCTCGACGGCTTCGAGGTGCAGGACGCCGACCGATGTCCTGGGCCAGCACATCCATCTGGTGAAGTTCGACGTGACCGTCGTCCGACGGCGCCGGCGAACGGCTTCAACTACGAGGACGGCATCGCTCAGTCCGGACGGAGTGCGCTGAGCTGATCGAGGACATCAACCACGGCGGCGGACTCTTCACCGGATTCGATTTGAACCCGGCGACGGCGCAGCCGCTCACAGGCCAAGACGATTCCGTACTTCGGCGCCGGCACCGGCAACGCGTGTGGCTCGGCGCGCAGGCCACGGTGCAGCGGTGGTACGCCGACCCCGTGCTTCTCGAACAGCAAATCGGATCGAACGCTGCGCACCGTGTTCACGCACGATCACTTCGGACCGTCGACGCATCAGCAGGTCGGGCTCTACGCGGGTCTGCTCGTCGAGCCCGCGGCATCAGAAGTGGCAGGATCCGGTGAACGGCGTGTTCCTCGGCACCAACCTGAATCGGCCGGCTGGCGCCGACGGCCAGTCGCCCGACGATGGCGGCCCGACGAGCTGGCAGGCGAACATCCTCACCAGCGATCAGAAGCAGAGCTATCGCGAGTTCGCGCTCGGAAGTTCCAGGATCGGCAGCTCGCATACAAAGCGATCAGCCGGCAGTTCGTTCACGCCGTATACGCGCTACGCGTCGCCGTCGACGCCGTGCACGGCGCCGTCGCAGGCGTGGGGTTGGGCGGATCCCGACACGGCGCTCAGCCCGCCGTTGAACGATCCGAACACCTGCTTGTTCGCGCCGTTTCCGAGCATCGTGACCCTGGCGTTTCAGACCGGCGGCTACTCGCTGAACAGCAATACGTAACTGAAATGGAAGCGCAAGCCAT
>ERZ1370068.5152-contig-4188_pt1 | contig 30108 bp, 47 predicted proteins | sample MGYA00561227_ERZ1370068 | MGnify/ENA primary metagenome ERZ1370068 (study PRJEB38410, sample SAMEA6850437) | metagenome | study: Metagenomic assessment of the ecological functions of the soil: analysis of the soil microbiota associated with the...
AGTTGGAGCTACATGAGCACATCTGGCCGGCGACGTTCGTGTCCGACGACAGCCTGGCCAAGCTCGTCACCGAGATCCGGCATGTCGTCGGCGACGACTAGGCGCGTGACGCCAAGTGGCTTCCATGCGGTCCACGGCTTTCGGTTATGCGTTCACCGATGACGGCATCGTGGAGATCCGCGACGACACGATCATCAGCAGCATCAGCGAGCCGGCCCATCGGCTTCAATGGCCGGGGCGCGAAAGTGCTGCTGCGCAAAGCACAGACGATCATCGGGCGCGATCTCGATGTCGATGTTCAGCTCTCGAGTCGGCGCTGATCCCCGTCGCCATGCCCGAATCTCGATCGACGGACACGAACGCGCACTGATCGAGGACCTTGGCGGCAGGAACGGCACGTTCGTTCAGGGGCGTCAGTGGTCGACGCGCCCATGCCGCTCGCACACGGAGACGAGATTCGCATCGGGCCGATCCTGCTGACGTTTCCGGCGTCAGCTCGCCATCGGCGCCGACCGAACCCGACGGCGTCCCTACCAGCGACGCTGGCTCGGGATCTCAGTCTGCCTAATCACCGGCTTGTGGCTTCCGGCTTTAGCCGGAAGATCAATGGCTCGGCGGATCACTCCGCGGCGGGTGGCTTCCGCCTAAAGGCGGAAGCCACGGATCCCTTCCGGCTAAAGGCGGAAGCCACTGGCGGACAACGCGATTACTTGAAGTGCGGCGTCGATCGCTCGTTTTCTGGCAGATGAACTCTGATCAGTTCGTCGTCCGGCATCAGCCGCTGGCTGAACTTCACCGTCCACGGTCTCGTGTAAGCCTTCGCGTCGTCGATGGTCACTTCGATTTCGAGTGTGCCGTAGTTGACGCGCCGGAATCCGCTCCGTCGTCTTGCCGGCGTCGGTCAGTGGACTGCCGTTGACGTCGAGCCATCCACCATCCCGAAAGCCGCTCGTCTGCACCACCAGCGTCGTGCCCTCCCATCGGCCGGTGGAGTAGCCGAACCACCATGGCTGCGGGTCGCCGGAAGGCAACGGCCGGCCATCGGTGAAGATCTGCCTGATGCCCGCGTTGCCTTCATACAGGATGACGATTTCGTTCTTCGACTGAATGATCTTGCGAGGCTGCGGATGCAGATGGAGCTGCATATTGCCGAGCGGCAGGCAATACGCATCGGGATTGTCTTTGGCGTTTTCGGTGGTGCGCTTGTTCTTCAGATCGCGCGCCCACGGCTGAAACGGCAGTCCGCCCGGCACCAGCGATCCGATCTCAAAAAACGCCGCGATGCTCGGCGCCCTCGCACGACGGTCCTCGGCGCTTCTGGTTGATGGCGCGCCACCAGTATACCGAGATGACGCCGCTTGCAGCGGCGCCTTCACGCCAGCCGGGGTTCTCCCGCACACCGAGAGATCGGGCTTGCCGTCGAGAAACGTCGGGGCCGTGCGCAGTCAAATCCACGGATCCATCCCGCAGGCGCGGCGCGTCCGCCCTTCGAAGAGCGGCCACTGCGCCGCCGGCGCTGCGGCCAGCGCTGTAACGAGTGCCAGCAGTCCGCCCGCGAAGACTCTCGTGTTCATCCCGCCGACTATACCTTCAGCGCCGCCTACTACCTGCACGCCGAGCGGTCCACCGAGGCGCCCCGAAGATACACGGACGCGATCTTCCGCGTGTTGGTGATGTCGTCCAGCAGGGTTCGCATCAAGCACGATGAAGTCGGCGCTCTTGTTCGCTTCGATCGTGCCGGCATCGGTTCATCCTCGAGAAACTGCGCGCCGTTACGCGTGGCGGCCACGATCACCTGCATCGGCGTCATTCCCGCTGCGACCATGTCGGCCATTTCGACATGCGGCGCGTACGGCGTATTCCCGTCGCTTCCGAGGACGATGCGCACGCCCGCGGCGCTCATCTTCGCCAGGTTGCGTGCCTGGATGCTCCAGAAGGCCTGGGCGTCCGGCCGGTTGGTGTTGCTTCTCTGAAGCGCTTCGAACTCCGCCGCCGGCAGGCTCGGCTTCAGCCAGTCGATGCTGGCGACCACCCCGCGATCCGGCATGTTCGGTCCGAGGACCAGATTTGGCCGCTGCTTCACGAGCGCCATGAACTCGTCGTCGAGATCCTTGTCCCGAACGCCGTGCGCGAAGGCGTCGAGGCCCGGCGCGCAGCGTCGCCTTCCGCATCGTCGAGCGTGTAGATGTGCGCGATGACGCGCAGCCGTGTCTTGTGCGCTTCGTCGATGACCGCCGTGTAGAGCTCTGGCGAGAGCTTCTTCACCGAGCCCATGCGGTCGTCCACCCAGATCTTGATGATGTCAACCTTCTTGGCCGCGTCTTCCTGCACCGCCGTGCGCGCCTCGGCAGCCGTCGTCACCCAGTACTGGCGCGGTCGTGCGACCGGGTTCCGGCGCCGTGATCCCGCGCCCGGCCGTGAAGAACCTCGCCAAGCCGGGCGTCGTCTGCGCGCGAACCTGGATACGACGACGTCCGGTCGTGTCCTGACCGAGGCTCATCGCCGCGCCAATCCCGAGATACGCCCTCCGCCGCAGATCGTCGATGAAGCATCTCGCGCGTCTGGCTCAGATGGGTGTGAGTGTCGATGATCGCCGGCATGACGGTCTTGCCGGCGAGGTTGACGCGTGCCGCGCCCGCAGGGACGCGCACGTCGAAGCGGCCGCCGATCTGCTGGAACCGCGCGCCGTTGACGATGAACGACGCATTTTCGATCGGCGCGCGGCCGTCGCCGACGATGACGCGTGCGCCTTCGAAGACAGTCACGGTGGTTGCAGGCGCCTGACCGAAGACCGCGACCGACCATACCGCAACCACAGCCAGAGCAAGAAAGTCTCAGTCGTTGCACGGGCCACCTCCGCGAGAGAACAACATCAGCGAACAACGCAAGCTTCCTTATAACCTCCTCACAACTACATGACAACTGCATTACAACAGCGCCACATACGACGTGTTCGTGTAGTCCCTCGACTCCGTTGATATGCCTGGGGAGGCGAAATCCACTCTCGCTTGTTGGAGAGGGATCGACCTCGAAATGCCTCAGGGTCCAGTCGGTTTCTTCCAGCGAGTCTTGGCGGTCCACGTGAACTGCTTCTTGCCGGGTCCCCGCCCGTAGGCACCTGCTTTCCCGGGTCAACTCCCCAGATCGAAGTCGAGCGCGGTTAGGAAGCTAGGAGGAGCTTATGGTGACACGGCACTTCAGTAGTCGCGGCAATGGTCGTCTGTGCCGGAGCGATCACTGGCCTGTTTTCGGCAGCCGGCATCCCGATAGCGGCGTCCGACGACCGGGCTCCTCAACTCGTCGCCGACAACTCATCAGGTCGGGTGCGAACGCTGGACGTCACATGGCCAGCTGGACCCGAGCAATCCCTTCTTTCAAGTCCTTGGCACCAACGGGCGCGCGTGCTTCTCGTGTCACCGCCTCGAACAGAGGCTGGACGTATCACGCCGGAGTCGGTGCAGAAGCGGTTCCTGGAATCACGAGGACTCGATCCGATCTTCCGTCCCAACGATGGGTCCAACTGTGAGGGGGCCGATGTATCCACTGTCGGCAAACGCCTGACCGCGTACAGCATGCTTCTCACGCGCGGCCTGATTCGCGTCGGCATCGACGTGCCCGTCGATGCGGGAGTTCGTCATCGACAGCGTGGACGACCCGTGACGGATGCGGCGCATCGTTGACGGCAGCGTCGATGCACCGTCGGCCGCTGCCGGCCACCAACCTCGGTTTCCTGAGTGCGGTCATGTGGGACGGTCGCGAGTCATCGCCGACCACGACCATCCTCGAGGACCTTCGCCAAGCAAGCCGACGATGCGACGACGGGTCATGCGCAGGCGTCGCTCCATCTGACACCGCAGGAGGCCCAGGCGATTGTGGTTCGAGACCGGCCTGTTCACCGCGCAGGTCCGCGATCGACGACGCTGCTTCACTGCGTGCTGACGGCGCAAATGGTGGACCGGCGGCGCTGTCTCGCCAACCGTTCTTCATCGGCATCAACGATCCGGTCGGCCTAAACCCGACTGGAGCCGCTTTCGATCAAAGGCCTTCACGCTCTTCGACGCGTGGACCGGCCTGGGACGGGACGATGAGATCGAGATCGCGCACGCAGCCGCATCGCGCGAGGACAGACGCTCTTCAACACCGCGGCCGATCGTGATCAGCGGCGTCGCCGGGCTCCAGCAAACCAGACCTTCTCGAACGGCGTCACTGTGCCCGACTCGTTCACGGGGAACGTGCGACGTGCCATGACACCCCGAACGCCGGGAATCATTCCGTCAAGGCGCCGCTGAACATTGCGGCCTGACCGACGCGTCACGGCGGACACCGGACATGCCGCTCTACGCTGCCTGAAACATTGGCGACCGGGAAACGGTGCAGACGACCGATCCCGGACGGGCGATGATTACGGGAAGTGGGCCGACATCGGCAAATTCAAGGGCCCCGTCCTGCGGGCGCTCGCCGCGCGCGGCCCCTATTTTCACAACGGCTCGGCCGCGACGCTCGAGGACGTCTTGCAGTTCTACGAGACGCGGTTCAACCTGGGTCTAACCCAAACGCGAGAAAAAGATCTGATCGCGTTTCTGCGGCGCGCTGTAGCCTTGCTCAGACCTATCGATCACCGCGGAGATTGCGATGACCGATGATTTGATTCGAGCACTCGATCGTGCAATCATCGATTCAATGAACTGCGTTCAGATCTCCGCCCGTCAGAAATTGTCTGAAATCCAGTGTGAATGCCCGGAATAGGCAGTCTTTTGTCTTTCCGCCATTGACCACCTCCGGTCGGCCCGGTTTCCGCTAACCCACGCGCAATCCCGGCTTTAGATCTTCTCCAGGTCATGGCAACTTGCTTGCAGCCGTGCTTGATATTTCGAGATTGTGGCTTCCGGCTTAAGCCGGAGCTACACGCCGGAGAGTCTTCGGGAAGGTATGAACGCCACCGGTATCCACGTCAGGCATCGATATCGTCAGTGTCGAAGACGTATCCCAATCGCTCGAGCGCTTCGGCAGAGCGATACGCACGAACGGGTCTTTACGAATCGCGAGGCTGGAGTACTGCCGGTCCGGCGTCGGACGTGCCGCGGCCGAGCGCTCTCGCGGCGCGCTTCGCGGCCAAAGAGGCAACCCTCAAAGCGCTCCGGCCTGACATGCCGTCGGCCGACTGGCGCTCAATTGAAGTGCTGCGCCATGCGTCTGGCCGGTGCGAGGTCGTCCTCCACGGGCGAGGCTGCGGCGCTCGCCGCGCGTCAAGGCATCCGCACGCTGGCGCTCAGCATAAGTCATCAAGCCGATCGTGCCGCCGCCGTCGTGGTAGCGCAGGTCGCGACGCCTGAAGGCAATCAGGAGCACTGAGATGTTGACAAGCAACCAGACGAACGCAATCCGCGACATCCTCCGCGAGCATGGCCGCCTGGCTCGGAAGACATCGCCACGTTGTCCGACCAGAGCGATCTCTTCGAGGCCGGCCTAACTTCTCACGCGAGCGTGAACCTCATGCTCGCACTGCGAAGACCACTTCCAGCTCGAATTTCCTGAACGGATGCTGCAGCGCCGCACCTTCGGGAGCATCGACGCCATTCGATCCTGCCTGGAAGAACTCCTGGGAGCCACAGCGTGAGCCCGCTGCAAGTTGCGGGCGATTTGATCGAGCGTCGCGCACCAGATCGGCCGCGAGGTCGCGGCTCCGGCGGCGGACGCCGTCGATCGCGAAGCTCGCTTTCCTCGTGAGGCCGCGACTGCCCTCCGAGAAGAACGCATGCTCGGTGCACTCGTGCCTGAGGAACTGGGCGGCGAAGGTGCAACCATCGCGGAGGTTGCCGCCATTTGTGAGGTGCTCGGGCGGTCCTGTGCGTCCACCGCGATGATCTCACGCGATGCACCAGATCGAAGTAGCCTGCCTGGTTCGTCACGGTCTCCCCGCGCCTTTCTTCCGCGACTACCTGGCCGAGTTGGCGGAGCGGCAGTGCCTCATCGCCTCGGCGACGTCAGAAGCCGGCGTCGGCGGCGACCTGCGCCGCAGCATTTGTGCCGTCCAGCGCCATGGGACCCGTTTCCGGATCAGGAAGCAAGCGCCGGTCATTTCATACGGGAAGAGGCGGACGACATTCTCTTGTCAGCGCGTCGCACCAGACGCCGCACCGGGCGACCAGGTTCTCGTCCTGGTCCGTAAGAGCGACACCCGCCTCGCCCCTACGGGCGAGTGGGACACGCTCGGAATGAGGGGAACACGAAGCCTGGGCTTCACGCTCGAGACAGCCGGGGCCGTGGATCAGATCCTGCCGGTGCCTTTTGCCGAAATTGCGAGCCAGACCATGCTGCCGACCTCGCACGTGTTGTGGACTTCGCTCTGGCTGGGTCTGACGAGCGACGCAGTCAGCCGCGCACGTGCTTTCATTCGCGCCGAAGCCCGCCGCTCTGTCGGAGCGGTCCCGCCGGGTGCACTGCGGCTCGCCGAGACAGTCGCCGATCTGGAGAGCATGCGCGCAACCGTTCACGGAGGCCGCGCCGATTTCGAGCGGAATCGGAGCGATCCCGAAGCGCTCGCCGGGATTGGCTTCGCCATCCGGATGAACAACCTCAAAACCGTGGCGGCGCGGATGGCGCCCGAGATCGTGCGCCGCGTGCGCTTGGCGTCTGCGGTGTCAACGGCTATCGCTGCGACTCCCGTACTCGGTCGGACGCCATCTGCGCGACGCCCACAGTGCCGCGCTCATGATCAGCAACGATCGTGTTCTCGCCGCGAACGCCGCCATGCTCCTCGGTACACAAGGAGGATTGAGGTGGCCACTGGCTGTTCGTCCCGTTCCAACGACCGAGCGCGAGTTCAGCGAGGAGCTGCCGCGCCACGGCCTGCTGATCACGACCGGCGTGGCTGGCGTCTACGGCCGTAGCGCCGAGATCGAGAACACGATCGAGCGCGTGGACCGGTTCGTGGCCGCCTCCGGGGCCGGAGATCGGCCCGAGGTCATGCGGTTCCTCCAATCATCAACCGTGCACACTTCTGAACGGAGCGGCTAGCCTCAAATCGTTCCCGCACCTGGCCGGCTCGGTCCACGAAGCTTCGCCAGGAGGCGAGAAAGCGCACATCGCGACCTGCTCCAGGCGGTGGAGGCGCGGCCAGATTGGAGCTGCGCTGCCTCACGCGGATGTCCGCTGTCGCTGACGCCAGCTGCCTGTTACCCCGTCTATCCGGTCCTGCGGGAACCCTTCCGCCGGCGGCCGTCTCGTGGACGTCATGTCCCACTGCTTCCGCCATGAGCCGTCAGACGATGCGGGACGGATGCAGATGTTCCGGCATGCACGAGCACATCCTGGGCCGCTGACCCGAATCCGTGATGGCATGGCGTGAAGCGTGGATCGGACCGGGCTGAGGGACAATCAGCGGCTCTCGGGCTCGACGCTCAATTGACGTCGCTTCCGATCCGTTTTTCGGGCGCGGCGGCAAACTGCTCGCGGTCAGCCAGCGCGACCAGCGCGCTCAAATTCGAGATCGTCGCGACCGGTCGGAAACGACGACCGGCCTGACAGCGATCATCTCGCTCAACTCACCACCAGGACCACTTCGGCCAGCGCTTCAATATCCGCACAGCCAGTGGCGAAGTAGCGCACACGCGCGTGTGTGGGCTTCGGACTGGAACGCATCGCCCTTGCGCCTCTATCGGCAACACGGCTTCAGCCGGACCGAGATGGCTGCCGTCCGTGCGCGAGGCGCTCTGGCTGCTGGGAACCTTCGCCTCTGGATCTCGACGCTCAATGCCTACGTGCGGCATCCCTCACTGCGTGGACCGCACGTGGCCGGAATCCAACTGCTACGTCGACCTCTCGGATAGAGCTGCTGCACTCCGCCGGCGCCGATCCTCTCGCGGCATTGCCTGTTCACGTTCGCCGCTGGACCTCGAAGGCGATCAATGGACGTTTCTCAAGTTTCCTGCCGCCGACCTCGGATGCGCTCTACGGAGTCACCGTGTTCGAGCTGAACGTCTGGCGCTCCTCGCTGCGCATGTCGGCAGAACAACTCGTCCTCGGCCGGCCCGCCATCGTCGAGGTGGATGCCTTTACCTGCCCGACACGTCTGGACACATCCTACCGCTCGCGAGCATGTCAAGACGTCGATCGGCGATCCAGGCTCTGGACGTTCGACGAAAGGCGGCTCGGCTACTTCCACAATGCCGGCTACTACGAGTTGAAGGACGAGGACTTCGCGGGCGTGTTCCGGCTCGAGGGACATCTTACCGATCCCGAATATCTGCCGCCTTACGTGGAGGTAGAAGCCAAACTCGGGCAATCGACCGCAGCTGACCGGTCGCGCGCTCCACGAGGCTTCGCATCGCCCTTCTCCGGTCTCATCTTTGCGCGGCGGCCATTCACGCAATCCGTTCTGCAGCTACGCCGAGCGTTTTCGCAGCGACCTGGAGTGGCTGGTCGCCGAGCCCCTCGCGTACTTCCATACGACTACGCGTTTGCCACGTTGGCGTCAGTGCGGCGCTGCGTTCGAGCTCGCCGAGGCATACCTCCGCTGGCTCGAAGCAGGTGGGGAATCCGGACTCGCGCCCGCGGCCGAGCGTGCGCATGGCATTGCAACAGGCGCCAAGACCTCCAGTTCAAGACGGCGCGTGCCGTCAACTGCCACAAGCCGTTGACTCCTTCTCCCATGCTGGATGACATGGCCAGCAGCGTGGGACGAGACGATGACGACGCTCACGGCTCGCTACGGATTCTGAGACGCTATGACTGGCCACAGAGACACTGGGTCGCTGAGGGGGCGACGCGGTTGGCCTGCAACGCAGGCCGAGAGATCAGGACCGCCAGGCCTTTGATGGCGCTCGGGAGATCTGCCGCGCATACCGCCAGCCGCGCGCAGGTGCCTGCCGATCTCGAGACGCTCGGCGCCGGAATGGATTCGCGTGCAGCGGACCGATGCCGGTGGCAGCAGCGCTTCGCGCGGCCGGACTGCTGGGACTCTCGATCGGCCTCGCGACTTCGATGCCGAAGACTGGTGGTATCGCTGCCGTTTTCGGCCTCCGATCGCACGTGTCACACTCCCGGCTTCGCTTCGACGGCCTCGCAACAGTCGTCGATGTGTGGCTCAACGGAGCGCACATCCTGCGTTCCGACAGCATGTTCGTCGCGCAACGTGGCTGACGTCGCGGCGGCATTCTCCGCAACGACAACGAGCTGCGTGCTCCGCTTCCACGCACTCGGCCGCCGCTGGCTGCTCAGACGTCCGCGGCCGAAGTGGCGCACCGGTTTGGTCGCCAGCCAACAGCTTCGCTGGCATCCGCACGGCGCTTCTGGGACGCATGCCCGCCTGGTGCCCTCCTGTCGCGCCAGTGGGCCCGTGGCGCGCAATTCTGCTCCGAGTCCGCGGATGCTTTCCAAGTCGAAGAGACGCTGACGTCCGCGCTGGAGCTCGATGGCGACGATGGGATCGTGCAGAGTGTGCGTTCGGTGCGACTGGTTCCTGCGAACACCGGCGAGATCCGCGGAACGGTTGACAGCAGTGGGAATGGCTGCAGCCCGGTCGCGATTCCGGAGAGGCCGCTGGCGGGACGATCAATCTTCAGGCGACGGTCCGCGTACCGAGCGCGAAACGCTGGTGGCCGCACACGCATGGGCCGCAGCACCTCTATCCAGTGCGGCTTTCGATTGAGTTCAGGGCGGAGGTCGTCGACATCGATCTGGGGCGTGTCGGATTCAGGACCATTGAAGTCGACCGTGGCGCTGACAGGGAATCCTTCGGCTCTCGTCAATGGCGTCGCCGTGTTCTGCCGCGGTGCGTGCTGACGCCGCTCGACCTGGCCCGCCTGGACGCCGACTCCGGTCTGAGCTATCGTGCCGCGCTCTCGAACGTCTGCGCGACGCGGGCATGAACATGCTGCGCTGGGCGGCACCATGGTCTACGAGACCGCCGCTTTCACGATCTCTGCGACGAGCTCGGCATTCTGGTGTGGCAGGACTTCATGTTCGCCAACATGGACTATCCGTCGGACGATGCGTCGTTCACGAGGCGTGGTCGCTCTCGAGGCGCAGCAGCTTCTGCAGCGCCTGCAGGGGCGGCCGTCGATTGCCGTGCTGTGCGGGAACAGCGAGGTCGGAGCAACAGGCTGCGATGCTGGGCTGCCTCTCCGAGCAGCGGAGGAATCGGCTTTTCGACGATCTCCGCTGGCCGGACTCGTCAAGTCATGGCACCGGGCGTGGCATGGCTTCCATCGACACCGACTGGAGGCAACACTGCCGTTCCAAGCGGATCGTGGGGTCACTCACTACTACGGCGTCGGCGCGTACCTGAGGCCACTCGACGATGCGCGGCGAGCTAGCGTCCGTTTTGCAGCCGAGTGCCTTGCGTTTTCGAATATTCCTGACGCCGCGATGATGGGCGACCTTCCTGGATCGAGGGCGTGGCGCCGGGGCATCACCCGCGATGGAAGGCCGGCATTCCACGCGATGCCGGATCGCGGCTGGGATTTCGAGGACGTCCGCGATCATTACGTGCGCCTGCTGTTCGGCATGGATCCGTCCGAACTGCGGGCGCGCGATGTCGAGCGCTACTTGGCTCTTGGCCGTGTCTCGACAGGTGAGGCGATGCTGCGGACGTTCGCAGAGTGGCGCCGGCCCGGCTCCACTTGTCGCGGTGGGCCTCGTCTGGTTCGCGCGCGATCTTCGTCCAGGCGCGGGTTGGGGCATCGTTGATTCCACTGGCCAGCCCAAGGCCGCCTACTGGTATCTCAAGCGCGCCCTGAATCCCGTGGCGCTTCTCGCCATAGACGAGGGGCTCAATGGACTATGGCTCCACGCGATGAACGATACCGCGCGATCCGATCGAGCGCGGAAATACGCATCGCCCTGGACCGGGAAGGCCGCCTTCGCGGCATACCTGCGTCAACGTGGGTGACGATACCGCGCAGGCGGACACCAGTCGGTGCATGCCGACGCAATATTCGAGGGCTTCGCCGACCTCACCTACGCGTACCGCTTTGGGCCACCGGGACACGACGTCGTTGCGGCGATCACTTGCGGGATCGCGCGACCGGCGCGATTCTCGGCGCGGCCCATTGCTTTCCTTGCGGTCTGCCAACGGGCGCGAGATAGCGCCTCGGCTCGTGGCCGATGCACAGCCGATCGTCGGCGGTTATGCCATCAACCTGAAAGTCGAGCGCTTCGCACACGCCGTCGCCATCGAAGCTGACGGCTTCGTTCCCGACGACAACTACGTCCACGTCGAGCCCGGCGACTGACGAGACGGATTGTGTTGAGGACAGACCTGCCAGGACGGCCTCTGCGCGGCCGCGTGACCGCGCTGAACGGAACCGCCTCCATTTCGCTGGCGTCGATGGCGCACGTGGGAGCTTCCGATGCTGCTTGAGTCGGTTGAGTCCGTACAAACGCCGACAGCGCAACCGCACTACATCACGCAGGACGGACGCCACCTGTTCACGTGGCATCATCCCGCGAGGCCAGGGGTCCGGAGCGGCGCGGCGTCGTCCCTCTGTGCTCCGATCGGATCGGAATACATCTGCGCCTATCGTGCGTGGCGAATTCTCGCCGAGCGGCTTGCCGGCATCGGTTTCGACGTGTTTCGATTCGATCACGAAGAACTGGAGACTCGGCGGGCGAGCCGGAGGAGCCCGATTCGGCTTGCAGGCCTGGCTCCGCAATAGCCGAATGCGTGGTGACTGGAGGCACAGCGAGTCACGGGGCGCGAATCGAAGTTGCGCTGGATCGGCCTCCGCGTCGGGGCGACGCTCGCGCTCGAGGCTGCAGCTGCGCGGGGCGGCGTGGAGCGACCTGTTCTCTGGAGTCCCTTTGCTCGGGCCGATCGTACGTGCGCGAGCTCAAAGCCTTCGCCAGTCGTCAGTCACAAGGATTACGTCACACCACGGGGGACCGGACATCCTCGTGGCCGGCTACGTTCTTCCCTGCCGCGATTGCGCGGGCGCTCGAAAGGCTGGACCTGAACTCGCTCACAGCTGCTCCGGCGCCTGACGTGCTCATTGTCGAACACGACAAGCGTTCACCCGACCCAACGATCCGTCGGCGTTTGGAATGTCTCGATCCCGCGTGCTGTGCGTTCGCCCATCGGGCACGGCCACGATGCTCGAGCAGGCTGCGCTTATCCAAAGTGCCGGACGCCTCGATTGATGCCATTACAGGCTGGCTCGCAGACTGGCAGTCGTCTGGCAGGTTCAGCACACGCGTTCGCGAGCAGATCCGACAGCGCGAGCCTCGCGCACGGCCCGCAGTATCAGGAGCGCGGAGGTGGTTCGGCCAGGGCAACCGGCTGTTCGGAATCCTCAACACGCCGCACTCTGGGGGCACCGCGCCAGCCGTCATCCTTCTGAACACCGGTATCGAATATCGCGTGGGCCCGGCATCGCCTTTATGTGCCGCTCGCTCGCGAGATTGCCGCCCGGGGTCACGTCGTCTTCCGCTACGACCTTGGCGGTATCGGCGACAGCGTGCCGCCGCCAGGTGCTTCGGAGAACGACGTGTATCCGGCGCATGCGGTGGACGATGTACGCGAGGCCGTCGCCTTGGTCAGAGAGCAGGCGCCCGGCCGCCGAATCATTTTGGCGGGTCTTTGCTCGGGAGCTGGCATGCGTTCTGTGCGGCGCGAGACGGACTGGAAGTAGATGCCATTTTTTCCGTGAACCTGCCCCTCTCCTCCGCGATGGTCGGGCCAAAAACCACGCGAACGTCAGATATCAAGCTGGGTTTTACCGCTCGGCCCTGCGCGACCCCGCGCGGTGGCGAAAGCGATTCGGAGGGCGCCCGCCTATGGAAACTTCGTCCGCTTTGCTATCGAGTACCTGAAGTGGAAGATGTCGGGCCTCATCGGGTCCACGTTTGAGGTCGCCTGCTGGATGGTCTTGCTCGCGACCTGAACGCCATCAGCGAACGAGGTATTACCAGCCTTTTTGTGTTCAGCAGCGGCGACAACGGGCTGGAATACTTCGGATTCAGGGGGCCGGCCCTCCGCAAGCGTCACGTGCGCAAGCGCATCCGGCACATCGTCGTGGACGGCGCCGGTCACACATTCAGTCCGCCTTTCGCCCAGAACGCCCTTTCGGGAGATCCTCCTCGACTTTGCCGAGCAGCCCTCCCTGATGATGAGAATTCAGTTCACTTCTTCCTTCCAACTTCAAAGGTCACTGGATCTTTCAGCAACCTGGTAAAGCCCTCCGATATTTCGGAGAAACCACGACATGCCGTGGCCTCTGGCTAAGACGCGCGCAACGTCTTCTCTTTCCAATCAAGGGTTAACGAGGACGTACGCACGAGCGATTACGGTGGTGATGTTGCGTGCTGTCGTGCGTGACCTGGTTTGTCGGACACGCCAGCAGCTCATGAATTGGTAGTGTCCCGAGACAATTGTTCCGAAAATATCGCAGAACTTGAAAAGGAGACTGTGCATCATGAAGACCGCAATGAGACTGATCGCGTTGGCCATCCTGAGTGTGACGGCTGCAACCTGGGCGCAGGCGCAATCGACCGAGGGCATCAAGGAAACCGAGCGGTTCATCAAGACCGGGGGCGCGACGTCTCAATCGGTTGCCGAGGCGCGGCTCAAGACTCAGAAGGCGCTCGACGCTTACAACGCAATTACCCTGGGCGATTCAGAAGGACATGAAGGGCGACTACAAGAAGCTTCTGAACGCGCAAAAAGACATGAACAACCAGGCGGCGGATGCGCGGAAAAAGATCGATGAGATGGACAAGCAGGCCGCCGTCTACTTCACGTCGCGGTCAACCGCCGTCGGCCAGATCCAGGATGCCGCGTTGCGCGAGACAAAGCCAAGACACGACTCGATGAAAACCAGAAAGGCTACGACAGAGTCAAAGTAGCTCTCAGACAGCGGCGGCGACGCGCTCGCGCCGTTCACGAAGGACCTTACGGACCAAATCAAATTCCTCGGACAAGAGCTCAATCCATCGTCTGCTGCGTCCCCTGAAACCGCAGGCCGAGAAGCTGAACGGCCGCGGCACGACGGTCTTTACACAAGCGGATGCGGCCGTCACGACGGCGAACGGCTACTTCAACGGGCTCAAGGCCGAGTAGAGACGACGTTCTCCGACGAGGAGGAATCACGATGCGCAAGAGCACGACGATCCTGGCGGCAGTGCTGTGCCTGACGGGCCTGGCGTCGGCACAATGCCCAGCAGGCCGTGACGAAATCGAACTCCGTCACCGCTATGTTGACGGTGCAGGCAATCGAGAAGACGCGCCAGGCTGGTCACGCTGCGGAATGAACAGGGCGAGGAAGACACGTTCTCCATCAGCCTGAGACGATGCCGCGGTTCAACGAGCTGAAAGTGGGCGACAAGGTCAGGATCACCTATTACGAATCCATGGTGTTTCAGCTGCTGAAACCGGGCGCGAAACTGACGGCGCCAGCTACGAGGCGGCTCTGAATCGTGCCAAGAGCGCCCCGTCCCGCTGGGACGCTGGCGACGCAGGAAAAGATGACGGTGACGGTTAAAGCGTTGGACATGGCCGCGCCGTCAATTACCGTGACCACCGACAACGGCCGGGTCATCACGCGGAAAATCGAAGACAAGAAGAATCTCGAGGGAGTCAAGCTGGGCGACAAGATCGAGATTACGCACTACACAGGCACTGGTGACGGCCGTCGAATCGGCCAAGTGAGCCGCCACAGCCAATCGTAAACATCCTCCTGCACTCGGACGCCGGACGGGCGAGTTCCGCCCCGACGACCCAATCGTCGATAATCCGCACCATGAAGAGCCATGTGGCGTTGCTCAGGGGTATCAACGTCGGTCCCCATAAGCAGGTCGACATGGGGGAACTGCGGGACCTCATGACGAAATTGGGATTCGTCGACGCGCGATCCTTGCTTCGGAGTGGCAATCTGCTGTTTCAATGCCCTTCGCGAACGTGCGCGCAGCTGGAACGCCTGCTGGAGGTGGAAGCTCAGAAGCACCTGGAGCTCGAGACGAAGTTTTTCGTCCGGACCGCGGAGGAATGGCAGTCGGTGATCGATCGAAACCCGTTTCGTGCGGAAGCCAAGCGCGATCCCAGCCATCTCCTCGTCATGTTCCTCAAGGACGAGGTGGCTGCCAAAGACATGAAGAGCGTTACAGGATTCGATCGCTGGACGGGAAGTCGTTCGCGCAGACGGCAGGCACGCGCTGCGTGATCTACCCCGACGGGATTGGCCGCTCGCGCCTGACGCATGCTGTGCATTGAGAAGAAACTCGGGACGGCCGGCACTGGGCGCAATTGGAACACCGTGCTCAAGCAGTACTCTGGCGAAGGTCTGAGTCGCGTCCTGCTCAAGAGGCCGCGACTCTGCGGCTCAACGACCTGCCGCCGTCGTCAACTGCTGTCCCTTCTCGGCGAGCAGGATGGCCAGCAGCTTCGCGGGCCGGGTCGCACTGGCGTTGCCCGGAGACGGCGTGCAGCTGTCCGGGAGTTTCCAGGAACATCTGGCCGACGGTATAAGTTCTCTCAGGCTCGTCGCCAACTTTCGATCGAATCTCACCCTCCAGGACATAGGCGATCGTGATGCCCGGATGGCGATGGGCAGGGGAGCTTTCACCCGGCCCGTAGGAAACTTCGACTGCCGTGGCCGACCAGCCCTTCAAGGGTGATGTCTCGGCACATCGTGCTGAAACACGACCTTGGGGCCAGCTGCCGGAGCCTGCGCCTCCAAGACGTAGGGGAGGAGCAGGCTGGTGGCGCTTCCGGAGCAGAACTCTTCGTGTCACCATAATGATCGATGATAACAAGGATCGATGATTCGATTGCTCCTTCAATCTCCCTGGATTTCAGGCTCGACTCGTGCTCCTTGATGAACGCGCGAAGTTCGCTCGGCCATGTCGAGCAGCTTGGTCCACTGCTCTTTGTAGAGCGTCACCGGAATCGGCCGAGACCGTACACGGAAACACCACCCTTCTCACTCACCTTGAGGCTTACGCCGCGTGCTCGCGCGGACTTCAGCCGTTCGTTCTCGCTTCGCAACCGCTCCAACTCGGCTTTCAGGATCTTCGTCAGCCATCGCATCTCCTCGCTCACGCGTTTTGACAAACGGTTCACTTGAGCAGACAATCAGCGCTCCCGTGCTCGGTAACACCATCCCCAAGGAAGAAAAAGGATAGCGGACGTGCGCAGACGATTGTTCCTCGAATTGGGTGTCGGATCACTGGTGATGCACTAACCTCGCCAGGTCGGCCGCGCATCTTTTCGTGCTCAAGAACGGAATTCCGTTCCAGGGCCCATCGTCGACACGACGAAGGGGAAGGTTCGAGGCCCTGCTGGACAACGGCGTCGGTGCGTTCAAAGGGATTCGATATGGAATGTCGACTGCAGCTGAGCGTCGGTTCATGCCTGCGGTCGGAGCCGAACCTTGGACTGGAGTTGTCGAAGCGTACGAGTATGTACCCCAGAGCGCCCCAGCCATTCCGACCGATGATTCCCGAGATCGGCGACGCGCTGATCGGACAGGGACCGATGGACGAAGACTGCCTTCGTCTGGACATCTGGACCCCTCGAGTAGAGCGCGGCGCCAGTCGTCCGGTGATGGTCTGGCTGCACGGTGGTGGATTCATGCACCGGGTCGGGCAACGCGACCTTTGCTACAACGGCCGTGAGCTTGCGCGAAAGCATGATGTCGTGATCGTCACCGTCACCCATCGTCTTCACGCCTTGGGGAACCTTATATCTAGCTGGACTTCCTGGCATCGGTGAGAGGTTCTCGCGGACGAGCAATCTTGGGATCCTGGATCTCGTGGCTGCGCTCGAATGGGTGCGCGACAACATCGACGCGTTCGGCGGCAAGCCTCGAAAGCGGTGCACGAGTCTTCGGCCAGTCCGGTGGCGGCGGAAAAGTGGCGATGCTCACCGCGACGCCGGCGGCGAAAGGACTCTTCCATCGCGCGATCATCATGAGCACGCTGGCCGATACCGCCATCACGGGGCTCGAGCCTCCACGTGCGATCGAGGCGGCCGAGCTGTTGCTCTCGCGCCTCGGTGTGAAACCAGCCGATGCCGACGAGCTGCAGAACGATGCCCGTCGGAGCGAATCGTCGAGGCGCTCACGGGCGGCAGGTCGAGCCGGTGGCTAAGCCGGCGTGGCCGGACCTGGCGCGGACATCTCGCTGCGTACGTACGCCGGTCGTTGACGGACGGACGATGCCCTTCGCATCCGTTCGAGCCTGTCGCGTCCGACATTTCTGCGGCGATTCCCATCATGCGTGTGGCTCGAATGAAACCGAGGGCGTGCCGTACGGCGCTCCTGACGATCCGTACTGGACGAGGGAAGCCACCGACGACAGCAGCCGCTGCGCGAACAGGTGAAACGCATCGTGCCCGTGGACGATGCTGCGGCGAGACCGGCTTATCGCGCTGTACGAAATCCCATCGCCCGCAGGATACATTCGGCGATTTAGCCGCCGTGCATGACGCGGCGACAACTCTCCGCTTCGATTGTCGGCATACGACGATCGCGCGAGCGGAAGTTCGCGCAGCGCCAGCGCGCCTGTCTTTCTCTACTACTTCAACTGGCGCTCGCCGGCACGCGGAGGCAAGCTTCGCACGATGCATTGCATGGAGCTGCCGTTCGTGTTCGACCATGTCGACGACATCGCAGTACATGACCGGCACTGGAAGAGACCGATACGCGCTTGCCCAGGTCATGAGCGAAGCGTGGGTCTCGTTCGCGCGCAGCGGCAATCCGAGCCACGCCGGTTTGCCCAAGTGGCTTCCATTCGATCCGTCGAGACGAGCCGACGATGGTATTCCAACAGGAAGACCAGGCTGGTCGACGATCCGGTACGGCGAGGAACGGCGGGCGATGCAGGCGGCGCGAGGTTAGATATGCAAACGACGGCGGCCTGGACCGCGGCCAACGTCTCGGGGATCTGGAAACGACGCCTGCACGATTGGCTGTATGAAGGCTTCGAACCGCCAGCTGGCCCAGCTGCGCGAGAGGCGCACACGAGCGCCGGTGGAAGGTGATGTGTCTGACCGGTGTCGACTATTTTTCGACGCTCGCCTACCAACCCAGCATCGCGTTTCTTGCAGCCGGTTCGCTTGCGCCGCTCAGCAACACTCGTCCTCGTTCTCTGCTGACGCTCTTCGGGGCGCTGCCGATGTACAACCGGGTCGCCGCGTCGAGCCCATACGGCCAGGGCAGCATCCTGATGCTCGAAAACCTGTTCCCGCGGTGGAAGGGCAAGGTCGTGGTGCTGTGGTCTGCTCGGCTTTGCGGCAACGAGCTTTGTCATCACCATCACGTTGTTCGGCCGCCGATGCCGCAGCGCATCTCATAGAGAACCCGCTGGCACTCCGGATGGCTCGACTCATCCTGTGCTGGTCGCAACGGCGCTGCTCATCGTCTTGGGGGCGATCTTTCTCAGAGGCTTCGGCGAGGCCATTCTGCTCGCCGTGATTCTCGTCGGAGTCTACCTGCTGCTCAACGTCATCGTGCTTGCCGACGGCCTTCTCGCGATCGTCCGGGAATCCCGAAGTCGTTCGAACTGGACCGGGTCGCTGTTCGCTCGACACGGAAGCCGGTGATGATGGCCGCGATGGCGCTGTTTCTCTTCCCGAAGCTGGCGCTCGGCCTTTCCGGCTTCGAAACTGGAGTGGCCGTGATGCCACTGGTCGAGGATGCCACCGATACCGAGGAGGCGCCGCACGGCAGGATTCTGCAACACGAGAAAACCGCTGCTGCACCGCGGCAGTCATCATGAGCGTTCTCCTGCTCGCCAGCAGCCTGGTGACCACGATCCTGATTCCGGCCGATGCCCTCCAGATGGGCGGGCCCGCCGACGACCACGCCGTTGGCGTGCCTGGCTCACGAACGGCTCGGAACCGGCTTCGGTGCACCTATGACGACATCAGCACCATATTCATTTTGTGGTTTGCTGGCGCGTCGGCGCTGGCGGGTCTCCTGAACCTGGTGCCGCGGTGCCTGCCCCGCTACGGGATGGCGCCGGAATGGGCCAGGAGGAATCGGCCGCTCGTCATCATCATCACCGTCATAGGCGTCGTCATCACCATCGCCTTCAGGCCGATGTCGATGCCCAAGGTGGTGCCTATGCGACTGGCGTTCTGGTCCTCATGACCTCGGCTGCACTGGCCGTGGCCATCAATGCGGTGCACCGATCGTCGCGTGCCGTACCGTTCGTGTTGATCACCGCCGTATTCATCTACACCACGCTGACGAACATGTTCGAGAGGCCGGAAGGGTCAAAGATTGCGGCGCTGTTCATCATCGCGATCGTGGCGACGTCACTGATTTCGCGCGCGTTACGGTCGACCGAGCTGCGGAACCTCGGCGTCAGGCCGGACGAACGGGCATCGCAGTTCATCGAGGAGGTCACGCGCGGGCGGACCATCCGGATCGTTGCCAACCGTCCCGGGACGGATCGTTGCAGGAATACGAGTTCAAACTGAACGAAGCGCGCGACTCGCACCACATTCCGGAGGAAGACCCGGTACTGTTTCTCGAGATCCGACCGGGCGACGCGTCGCAGTTCCAGCAGCTTCCTCGACGTGGAAGGGGCGTGGGTCGGGCCATGCGCGTGCTGCGCTGCCAGAGCGCCGCCGTCCCAAATGCGATCGCGGCGCTGCTGCTATACATTCGCGATCGGACCGGTCAGATGCCGCACGCCTACTTCGGTTGGACGGAAGGCAATCCGATCGCGTATCTGCTGAAGTTCCTGGCGCTCGGAGAAGGCGATACGGCGCCGGTAACCCGCGAGGTTCTCCGGCAGCACGAACCCAATCCTTTTAGGCGCCCGCGAGTCCACGTCGGCTGAGGGGCTGAGGGCTGAGGGCTGAGGGCTGAGGGCTTGTGAATCACTCGTGTGTGTGGCTTCCGGCTTCAGCCGGAAGATCAATGCCGGCAGCTCTCTTCCGCCTAAAGGCGGAAGCCACACGCGGCTGAGGGCTGGGCTGAGCCCTGAGGCCTGGGGACTTAGATGAGGATCGTCTCGATCAGCGTAGGACGTCCGCGTCAGATTCCGTGGCAAGGGCAGCTCGTCCAAACCTCCATCTTCAAGTCTCCTGTGGCCGGTCGAGTTCGTGTGAAGCGGCACAATCTCGACGGCGACGAACAGTCCGATCTGACCGTCCATGGTGGCGTCAACAAGGCGGTGGTGTGTATACCCATCCGAGCATTACGCGTTCTGGAAACGCGAGCTGCCCGATGCCGACCTCGGGTGGGGTAACTTCGGCGAGAACCTGACGACCGAGGGGCTCCTCGAGGATCGAGTTTGCATCGGCGACACGCTGCGTATCGGATCCGCCGAGTTCATCGTCACCCAGCCGCGGCTGCCATGCTTCAAGCTCGGGATTCGCTTCAACCGTGCGGACATGGTCAAGCGCTTTCACCTGAGCGGTCGCAGCGGATTCTATCTGTCGATCGTTCGCGAGGGCGAGGTCGGTTCTGGCGATGAGGTTGCGCTGACTACCGGTCGGGATGACAGCATCAGCATCGCCGAGATCTTCAGGCTCGTGACACCGCCGACGATGCTGATCCTCAGCTCATGAAGCGAGCGACCGAGTTGCCGGCGCTCGCACCAAGCTGGCGCGAGCACTTCCGGAAACGACTGGCAACCTCAACCGCTCTGTTTCGCAACCACTGATACTTCCTTGCCACGGAGTCACAGAGTCACGGAGAAAACTGGCCCGAGCGGGTGCTCGATGCGGTGCCGCGCAGCGGCGGAGTCAGATGCTGCAGCCGGCGAACGAACAACGATGCGGCCGTAGGATATTGTTTCGTTCACCGGCTGTGCATCTGATCTCTCGGCCTGCGTTGCAGGCCGCCCGCGTCGAGCCTGCTCAATCGACTCAGTGACTCGGTGGCCAACTCATTGCGTCATCGCCGAACCCTGTGGATAGAGACCGCGTCAATCTCCATGGATTTCAGGCTCCACTCGTGCTCCTTGATGAACGCGCGAATTTCCTCGGCCACGTCCAGGAGTTTGGTCCATTGTTCCTTGTGGAGCGTCACCAGAAATCGGCCAAGACCGTGCTACAGAAACCGCCGCCTTTCACTCACCTTCAGGCTGACGCCTCGCGCGCGCCGACTTGAGTCGCTCGTTCCGCTTTCAAGCGCTCCAAGTTCGTGTCGACGGCTCGTTATGGACAAAGAGTCCACCTGAGAGACAATCATCCGCTTTCGTGGTCGGCACAACCATCTCACACTATCGCATCATCGACCGACTGGGCCATGGCGGCATGGGCGTCGTATACCAGGCCGAAGACACGCGGCTGGGCCGCCGCGTGGCGCTCAAGTTCCTGCCCGATGAGATCAGTAACGATCGCACGGCATCTGAGCGCTTCTTGCGCGAAGCCGGAGCGGCGTCGGCACTAAATCATCCCAACATCTGCACCATCTACGATATCGGCGAACAGGACGGCCGGCAGTTCATCGCCATGGAGCTGCTCGAAGGCGAGACGCTCGAGGAATCGGATCGGCGGGAAACCGATCGACTTCGACACGCTGCTCGACCTCGCCATCGACATGACCGATGCCCTCGACGCCGCGCACACTGCCCGCATCATCCATCGTGATATCAAGCCGGCGAACATCTTCATCACCAGCCGTGGTCAGGCCAAGATTCTGGATTTCGGTCTCGCGACCGTCGGCTCCCTCGATGCACCCGGCTGCGGTGATGACGTGACGACGCGACAGGAGTCCGAGCAGCTGACCACCGCCGGCGTGGCTATGGGCACGGTGGCTTACATGTCGCCGGAACAGGCGCGTGGCCGGCAGTCGATCTGCGCACCGATCTGTTCTCGTTCGGCGTGGTGTTGCACGAGATGGCGACGGGCGTGCCACCGTTCCAGGGAAATACGACCGCAGTCGTTTTCGACGGCATCCTGAATCGCGAGCCGTCCGGCTTTAGTCGCATCCATACGGAGCTGGCCCGTGTCGTTCGGAAGGCCTTGGAGAAAGATCGTTCGCTTCGCTATCAGAGTGCCGCCGAGATGCGGGGCGACCTGAAACGAATCAAGCGGGAGGCGGATTCGGGGCGGGTGGCGCTGGCCGCGCCACCAGTCAGAAAATCACGCCGGCGCAAAAGCGTCGAATCTCTGGCGGTGCTGCCGCTCGTAACCGGTGGCGAGTGATGCCGACGCCGGAGCACTCAGCGAGGGCCTTGCCGAGAGTCTCATCAACAGGTTTTCAGAGCTTCCCAGACTCCGCGTCGTTCCGCGGAGCCGGCGTTCCGATTCAAAGACGCTGACCTGGACCTGCAGCAGGTTCGCGGCGAGCTGAGCGTTCAGGCGGTCTTGACTGGAAGAATCGTCGTGCGCGGCGAGACGCTCGTGATCAAGATGGAATTGGTGGACGTCGAGAATGACGCGCAGCTCTGGGGCCAGCAGTACTGAAGAAAATGTCGGACATTCTGGTCCTGCAGGATGAGATCGCCGATGAAGTGTCCAAGAGTCTGAAGGTGAGGTTGGCAGCAGCGCCGAAGAAGAGCAGCGCTCGTCAGACCGAGAACACCGAAGCGTACAACTCTATTTGAAGGCCGGTTCTTCTGGGCCAAACGGACGCCGGACAGCGTCAACAAGGCGATCGGATTCTATCAACAGGCGATTGAGATCGATCCGCTGCGCGGTGGCGTTCGCAGGCATCGCGGATTGTTACGCCATGCTGGGCGGTTTCGTTGAGAACGATGCGGCCGGCCGATGCGTTTCCCCATGCCAAAGGCCGCTGCTCAAAAAGCGCTCTCCTCGACAACTCATTGAGCGAGGCCCACACCTCGCTTGGCATCTGCCTTCTTCAATACGAGTGGGATTGGGCGGGTGCCGAGCGGGAATTCAGCCGATCGATCGAGTTGAACGGCGAGAACGTGGTCGCCCGGTTGAATTATTCGATCTTGCTGGCAGCCGTCGGCCGAAAGGACGAATCCCTCAGTGAAGCCGAGGCGCGCCACCGAGCTCGACCCGTTGTCGGCGATGACCCTGACGAGATCTGGGCGTCATCCACTTCGTCGCGCGGCAATACGGCGGGAATGCATTCGCGTCTGCAGAAGGCTCTCGAGATCGATCCTGGCTATGCCAACAGCTATGGGATGCTGGCATTTGCCCACCAGGCCAAGGGCGAGTTGACCGAAGCTCTCAACTGGCTCGAGCGGGCGACGGCGATCACTCCGATGTTCACGGTGAGAGGGTGGGCGTACGGACTCGCCGGCCGGACGAACGAAGTAAGTCGCATGGTCAAGGCCTGGAGCAATTGTCCACGCGTGCTACGTGTCGCCTTGGCTTTCGTCACCATTACTACCGGCAGCGGCGACGTGGAGGCGTGGCGAAGGCGCTGCGGCAGAGCTACGGAGGACCGATCGAACGGTCTGGTGATGGCAGGCTCTGCCGATTTTCGATGCCTGGCGTTCCGATCCCATCTACCAGGACATCGTTCGTAAGCTCGCGTTCCCCTGACGGCGGCTGAAACTGTGATTCAATATCAGGCCAGGCCAGGGCCAGGCTCCAGGGCTTAGTGGCTTCCGGCTTCAGCCGGAAGATCGATCTCGGAGGCCCGGTGTCTGAGATGTGAAATATCTCATCGCAGGTCTGCTGTGGTGCCCTGCTGGCTGTGGCGCCGGCCGAGCGGACCATTCATCGGCACGATCACGGACGACATGTGCGCGGAGTCGGTCGCGCCCAGATGCGGATGGGGCCGACCGACGCCGAGTGCACGGTGGCGGCGCATTCAGGCCCACGGTGCGACCTACCAAAGTTTCTGTCACGACGGCAAGAACACCTGCACGTTGAGCGACCCGAAAACGCCCGAGAAATTCGCCGGGACAGAAAGTAAAGGTCGTCGGTGCCACGTCGACGCAAGACCATGACGAAATCCAGGGTGGAGTCGATCGCCGCCGCACGAAATGAGTACGCGTGAGCTGGACGCCTGCCCCTGGCGACAAGAGATTCCACACCGCAGATTCGGCCGCTACGACGGGCGAATCTCATCTCGATCATCGGCCTCGACGGCTATCACGCTTGGGATGGTCGAAAACGGTCAAGGAGGCAGTTCGCATCGTCCACGAAGCGATCGACGCCGGCCGCAGAGCAGCATGGCTTCCCACCACAAGACGAGGTGGCGCAGTTAGAAAGGCCGAGCGCGCAATCTCATCTGTCAAATGTGGCCCAGTAATTGAACATATTCCACTCTGTCTTCGCCAGCTCGACAATCGGCATCCCATCCTGGTTTCAGGCCGCCTATATCCAGCAAGGTGAAAGCGGCGCCCTCCTGATGGCTGGACAGACGACCTTGCACTTCCGCTCGCGGATGAGCGCCGCGACACGTGACGATCAATCGCGATCAGCCTATCGAACCGTTATCTTCGACATCGATGGCACGCTCGTCTGACCGCAACAACGCGCATGCCCTTGCCTGGCTCAAAGCGCTGCGGGAGCACGGTTTTGTTGATGGGGACTCGCTCAGGTGCGTTGGCTCATCGGTATGGGCGGCGACAAGTTGCTGCCAACGCTGACCGACCTCGACAGCGAATCCAACGAGGGTCGAGCAATCAGCGACAGGCGACGAACGATCTTCATGCACGAGTGGCGCTGCCAGCGCTACGCCCGACGCACGGGGGCCCAGGCGCTCGTCCAACGCGCTGCGACAAGGAAGGGTTGACACTCGTGGTCGCGACATCGGCCGAGCGTGAAGAAGTGAAGGGATTGCTCGACGTAGCTGGAGTGGCCCACCTGTTCGATCGCGCAGCATCGTCCGACGATGCCGGGCGATCGAAGCGGATCCAGACATCATTCACGCAGGCGCTCCGACAGTCCGGGTCGCAGGCGAGCGACGCAATCATGATCGGCGATACGCCCTACGATGTGAAGGGCGGCTACGCAGGCCGGTGTCGGATTGATTGCGCTGAGATCGGGTGGATGGTGGGTTGACGGAAACTTGTGGGTGCGATGGCGATCTACGACAGTCCCGCGGACCTTCTTGCCCAGATTGCGCACTCACCACCGCAGCGCGCTCAAGCTCCTTCAGTGAGCCGAAGGATCGGGGACCGTCCGCGATTCAGACCTGACGCGGTTTACTTCACCTGGTCCGAACCGCGCTGACGAATACAGTCCGAATCTCGGGGTTGTCTCCATCCGGCCTTTGCGTGTCAACGATTTGAACAACGTCTCTGCGCACGGCCTTCGAGAGCTCCAGTTGGACGCCGGCGTTCGAAGTTCCCCGATTGCTGGGTTGTTTGGTTCGAGCCCCTGCAGTCTGCGGTCTCGATGCTTCCGCACATCGAAACCCTTTCGCGTCAGCGCCTGTCCTATCTGGGTTCCGAGGGCCTCGTCCGGCCGCCGACGAGAGACACCCTCGCCATCTTCCTCGCTGTGTTCTCGTGCAGGGTCAGGACGATCGAAGACTGACCGAGCAGCGTCAGGCACATCGGCTCGTGCGAAGTGCGTGCTCGTGATGTGAGAACGCCGTTTCACTTTCGACTTCAGGCCCTCGAACGTTGGAACGAGAGCGCCGTGCCCGCGATTGCATCGGCGAGTCTCGGTGGTGCCCGGTTCGATGCCGCCGCCGCCGTGCGGCGCGACGATGGCGAATTCCAGCCTGGCTCGACGAACGAGCACGTCGTAATCGATTCCGGATTTTTCGTGGCGAGCCAGGTCGGCGAAGTTCCGGTAGGTGTCAGCCATGAGGTTCACCGCCGAGACCACAGAAGTTCGCCGAGAAACGATGGGGTCGCGCCTTGCTTTAACGAGACGCTTTCTCGCCGGCGCGGGGTTCTCCACCTTTCCGGTTGCCGTTCGAGCCCCACTAGTTTCCAGCTTCCGCCATCCCGGCGGAAGTAGGCGCGCACCGGCTGCTTCCAGGTCGGGTAGGCGTCGATGTTTGCCGCGATGTCGACCGCTACGAAACTTCCAGCGGCCGTCAGGGGAGGCCTGCAGGCGCTTCGACGGTCGTGGTCGACTCTGTGTCTCCGACAGCGGCGTGCGTCGCGCCGGTCGCGTTGTCGAAGCGCATCCACGATGCCGCGGTACGTGACCGAGCCGCTGGCGACGCCGGCCGCGACCGCCGCGTTCTCGAACGTCAAGCGGTTTCCGCATCGAGGCGCAGGGTCGACGATCGGGTTCACCGCGGTCAGATAGATGCTCTTGATCTTCTCGCGGCGTTTGATCAGCACGTCGCCCGAGTACTTCTCGGCCGCCGGGTCGCTGAACTCGCCCGGTGTGGACCGCCGCGCTGATCAGCTCGTCGGTGAATGCCGCCACGCGCCGCGCCGCCCAGAAGGCATCGTCGTCGCGCATCTCCATGTAGGCGGTGGTCGGCGTCTGCGGCCGCCACTTCGCGGATCGAACACGATCGCCTTCGAACTTGCCGATCGACGGGGTACTCGTACGTAGTCGACGGTCTGCCACGGGCTCAGCGCGAACCCGAGCGAGAACAGGCGCTTCCGCGTGGTGTCGCCCTGGTAGAAGTGCTCGTAGCTCAGATCCCATTCGTGCATGTCGTTGCACATGCCGAACGTCGAACCGACGTCCTGCAGGTAGTGCTTGACGAGCGTGCGGCCGTTCTCCGTCGACCAGCGTGTCGAGCGTGTTGGCCGCCTTGAGGTCCGTCAGGTTGGTCCAGGCCCCGAAGACGCGCAGCGCGCGCAGCTCGCGCCGATGCTCGTGCGGGACGATGTCGTTGGGATCGTCGGGACGTGTGCCCGTCGTAGCGGAAGCCGCCGAGAATCTTGCCGGGCAACAGCCGCCCGGCGATGACGCGGTATGTTCCGTCGGGCTTCTTCGCGCACCCGCTCGAGGATCGCGTTCGATATCGTCCTGCGTGAAGCGGTGTCCGGGCGCCGGACGGGCCGCGCGCATCGTGGCCTTCGGATCGATCGTCGACGCGTTCTTCGGGTCGAACGTGGTGAGTAACGACTCCACCTGGTTGTAGCCGAGCGCCCAGAAGATCTTCGTGGCGACCGCCACGGCGCCGGTGGCTCCTTCGGCGAAGTACGGCGGATCGAACTCGAGGAACCACGTGTCGCCCTTCGCGTCGCTGCGCCGTGAAGCCGGGATGCGACGCCGGATGTCTTCTTCCCGGATCAGCACCCAGCTCGACGGGTCGGGAGGGGCGCCGACGATCGGCGCCGCGCGTGATCTGCTCGACGGTGACTGGTGAGCGCCCGATGCGGTTGGTGAACCAGCTCGAGTCCGGCACCTCGTCGATGGTGTTGATGTTCTGCGCGCGGAGGCCCGTCGGCTTGTAGCCGGCGGTGACGAACAGGTTGTAGATCATCTCGTACAGTCCAGCCGACTGAGTAGGCCGACGCCTTCGAGGCGTCCTGCGACTCCGGTTCGCGGGCGATCGGATCGTCCGAGTAGAAGCGCGGACCCTGCGTCGAGACAGCCGCCGGCGAACAGGCCGAGCACGGCGACCACGCGAGGAACCGACGCGGCATGTGAGGCCAGTGGCGCGAGGAGCGATGATATAGACATGCCAGACAGCCTCAGAAATGCGGCAGACGACGAGAAGACCAGATGCAGATCCTTCGTTGCTCTTTGGCCAGTTCGACGCGCAGTGGCGTAGTGACGAGCCCGTGAAAGCGGACGCCGAAGCCGATGTCGTGCCTCAGTCCGTCGAAATCGAGGTCCGGAGCGGCGCGCGGCGACCTTGCCGGTGTCGTAGAACACCGCGGTATCAAGGAAGCGGTTGACCATGATCCGCCACTCGGCCTGGAGCAGCAGGCTGTTCAGGATCGCGGAAGCGCCAACTGCTGAAGCCTGCGCAGGTGTCGATCCGCCGCCGACCGACGGCATCATGAAGAACGGAATCTGCTGACCGTCCTTGTCGAACGCGGTCTGCACCCGGCCGCGAGCGAGATGGCCCAGGTTTCGCGCAGGATCGGAAAGTGCTGGATCGCTTCGTAGTCGATCTGGCTGGAAACCGAAGGCATCGTCGCGGTCCGCGTAGTCGTGGAGCGTGACGCCGTAATAGCCGCCCCGAACTACCTCGACCTCGATCCGACCTACCGCGACGCGCAACGGCCTGCCGCTCCTGCGCATGACCTTCGACTGGGGCGAGAACGAGCGGAAATCCATCGACTGGGTCACGAGGAAGGCCGAGGAGATCGCGAAGGCGATGAACCCGTCGCGGATGAACGCCTCGCGGGCAGCACGGCCACTACGACATCGTGCCCTACCAGAGCACGCACAACATCGGCGGCGCGCGTCATGGGCGCGGACCCGGCCACGAGCGCGGTCAGCAATGCACCTGCAGTCGTGGGACGTGAGCAACGTGTTCGTGATCGGCGGCAGCGCTTTCCCGCAGAACGGCGCCTACCCGCCGACGCAGACGACCAGGCACCCTCGCCTGCTGGGCGGCCGACAACATCAAGGAAACATACCTCGAAGCGGCCGGGACCCATGGCCTGAGAGCGGTCATGGGAACGCGCTGAATCAGCCGTCCGACGAACTCGACCTCGGCGATCAGTTGCGCTGGCGCCGCGCGAGGCGACCTTCTCGTTCTCCCCCTCGAATGTCGCGGCGCCCGGCTGTGGTGACGGCGCGACGTTCTCGAACGCGTTGTGCTAACGACGCGTAGAGCGCCCGCGTCAGTCCGGCTCGTGATACCGGCACGACCCGCGCCGCAGACGGTGAGCGGGAACTCCGCACGGTCTCGTGCCGAACGAGTACGCGAAACGCGCGCCGGCTCCCCTGACCGTCACCCAGGCGAGCCGCCGGGCACGACGTCCCACACGCCGCCATGCTTGCCCGAAGGTTTGTCGCAGGCGCAGGCGGGAATGGACGGCTCGAGGCGCCCAGTCGGCTTGCAAGCGAGATGTTCCCGCAGTGACATCTGCCGGAGATCCAGCAATACCTCTTCCTCTTCCGAGCATCACAGATAACCTGGTGATGGGCGGCGCAGTTTGCCAGTTGAGATCGATGTCCGCCTCGAAGCGAACCACCCCGCAGTGACAGCTACCGCCAGTGCGTCGCGCGCGTCCGAGTGGGCTGCGCGGTTGGGCGGCACTCCCCAATCTGGCTCCGAAGCGCCCAAACGCAGAGACTGCCAGCCACGACAGCCGCAACCGGGACGCCCACGCAGGGATCTCGAATCCGCCCACGTGCACGGGCAGCTACGTGCCGCGCTGCGACACCTGAGCCAGGGTGACAACGCCAAAGACCGGCCCTGAGACAACAATGTAGTTCTTCGACGCAGATACCTCTACCGCTGAGTGACGCCCAACGCTCCGAGCGCGGGGTTGGGCGTCACGCCCGTCAATCGGAGCCTAATCCTTGACCACCTTCTGCAACCGTTATCAGCTACGATCGGCGTTTCGAAGTAGCTGATCTCGGGCTGCCGTATGCGGCAGGGACTGCGTGACGGACGAGGCTCCTCGGAAGAAGCAGCACGCCTCCGGCCTGAGCCCGTGATTCAGACGATGTAGGCTCCTCCCCACTGCGACGCTGCCGCATCGTAAGAGGTAGTTCTTTCGAACGAGACCGAGGATTGCCTGATACCGAAAGTGCTGTCTTAAGCATCCGCGGCTTGAACTCATCCAGCGACATTCCCTCAGGCACTGGAGAGAATTCACGAGCGACAGTGATCATGGTGCTTTCCTCGCTTGGAACAGTTTCGCGCCGCGATTGGGGCGCGCGTAGATACCTGTGACGCCCGCTAACGCAATGTTGAGCGGCGCGCGCGACACCGCACGCAAACCAACGCCATTACAGGCAAACCACTCACGCTTCCTCGCGTCCGCTCGAACTAAAGTCAGCGATCATTCTGCCCACCCACTCGACCGCTTGAAGGCTTCGGGAGGGACGCTCCTTCGTGGAATCGCAGCAAGCGCTGGTGTCCGGTCATCTAGCGCTTTCGAAACAGCACGCTGAAGTTATTACGCAGGCATCTCGATTGTTTCGGCTAGATCGAGCGCTGGTCTTTCGCCAAGGACTCGACCTCTTTCAAATCTCGGAGTCCCCATTCGGGGTTCTCGGCGCGCAGGGCGCTATCAGACAGCATTGCTCGACGCCGTGTGCCTGCCCTGCACGGGATAGGGGCCGTATAAGTACAGAGGCCGGTCTCGCGAAGGGGCTAGCCCTGCACCAGCGAAGAGAGCCGTCGCTACCGACCAAGGCGCTATGTGGATGAGATTAAGGCAGACGATCGCATCGAG
>ERZ1370068.1706-contig-11630_pt1 | contig 30105 bp, 50 predicted proteins | sample MGYA00561227_ERZ1370068 | MGnify/ENA primary metagenome ERZ1370068 (study PRJEB38410, sample SAMEA6850437) | metagenome | study: Metagenomic assessment of the ecological functions of the soil: analysis of the soil microbiota associated with the...
CTCACGCCATCGAGCGTCAGCGAACCGCAGGGGCGCGACACGCGCTGCGCGCGCCGGCGCCTCGAGTCTCGACGACCTGCGAGCGCGCCTCGGCCGCATCGAAAATCACCGCTGCCAGTCCGTCCACGCACCCGACACCCCGGTGCCCGCCCATGCTGTCACCCACCCGCAGCGCGGGCTCGAGGTTGATCCGGTCGCCCGTCGCGCGCCGCCCGAGGGTGGGTCATCCGCAAGGCAGGTCTGCCAGAAGCGATCTCGCGATGAAAGTGTCATTGGTGACATTCGCGACGGCAGAGGGGCACACCGTCGACCGCGATACTGGCGCCCGGCTCAAAGCGCTCGCGAGGTATGCGGCCGAATTCCGCTTCAGGCGCAGGTCCTGCCGCACCTCGGCACCTGCGCGAGGTTCAATGCGGCGGACTCGGCCGACCTCCTGGACGATTCCCGTGAACAATCCCGTCTCCCCCGGGATTGCCGATTACTTCCGCGCCGGCTGGGCCGTTTCGGCTGGAGCCAGCCGCTGCAGTCTCACGTCCGGCCCGATCACACCGCGATTCCGATGATCTCGAACCGGGGCGCCGTCGCCAGCTTCGTGAGTCGCGGCAGTGTCCGCCAAAGGTTTCGCCTCCTGCCCAGCAGTTTCGGCGCGATGTACAGCAGCAAGCCATTCGTCGACCAGGCCGGCGGCAAACAGAGGCGCCTGGCGAGCCGCGATCCGGCTTCGACCAGCACATCGCGTTCACTTCGAGCTCTGCCAGACGCGCGAACACTGCCTGCAGATCGAGGTGGGAGCGCGACACGGATGCGCTCCACGCGCGCATCGCCGAGTCGCTCATCGCTCGGACCCGCCTTGCGCTCCCGCGTCGGCGCAGCGAACACCAGCACGTCGCCGGGCGGCGCGAGGATGCGCGCCGTCTTGCGCAGCGCGCGGCGCCGATCGAGCACCACGCGCAGCGGTTGGCGCGGCGCCTCGATGCGCACGTCGAGGCGCGGATCGTCGGCGAGCACGGTGGCGGCGCTGGTGAGCACCGCGCCGCTCTGCGCACGCCAGTGTTGAACGTCGGCGCGCGCCGCCTCGCTCGTGATCCATTTGCTCTCGCCGTTGGCCAGCGCAGACGCGGCCATCGAGGCTGGCGCCGGACTTCAGGCGGATGAACGGCCGCCCGATGGCGCATGCGCATCAGGAAGCCCGCATTGAGCGCTTCCGGCTTCGCGGCTAACAAGCCCGACTCGACGATCACGCCCGCTTCCTTGAGCCGCGCCGCGCCGGCGCCGTTGACGCGCGGATTCGGATCGCCGACCGCATACACCACGCGGCGCACGCCGGCGGCCAGCAGCACGTCCACGCACGGCGGCGTGCGGCCATGATGGCTGCAGGGTTCGAGCGTCGACGTAGGCCGTGGCGCCGCGCGCGCGATCGCCCGCGGCGCGGATCGCGATGGGCTCGGCGTGCGGCTCGCCCGCGCGTTCGTGCCAGCCTTCGCCGACGATTTCCTCGTCGCGCGCCAGCACCGCGCCGACGCGCGGATTGGGATGCGTGCTGTACAGGCCGCGTTCGCGCGAGCTCGAGCGCGCGGCGCATGGCGGCTTCATCGAATGCGCTGAAATTCACTTGCGCTCCTTGCCGGCTTTCTTCGGCGAAGCAGCTCGCCGGGCAGCAGCGAGAGCTGGTCTTCGCTCGGCACCTTGCCGCGCCGGTGCCGCAGGCGATCCACCTCTTCGCGAAACGCTTCGACGTCCTGGAAGTGCCGGTACACCGAGGCGTAACGCACGTAGGCCACTTCATCGAGCTTGTGCAGTTCTTCCATGACGATTTCGCCGATCTGCCGCGAAGTGACTTCGCGCTCGCCGAGGCTGCGCAGCTTGCGCGTGATGTGCCCCACGGCTTCTTCGACCGATTCACGGCTCACCGGGCGCTTCTCCAGCGCCTTGTGCAGTCCGCCGCGCAGCTTGTTCTCGTCGAACGGCACGCGGCGCTGATCGTTCTTCACCACCAGCGGCATCACCAGCTCGGCGGTTTCGAACGTGGTGAAACGCTCGCCGCAGGCCAGGCATTCGCGGCGCCGGCGAATCTGCGTGCCCTCGGCCGCGAGCCGCGAAGTCGTTTACCTTGGTGTCGTCGTGCGCGCAGAAGGGACAGTGCATGGCACGCCCTCGCTGATGGCTTACGACGCGCTTCACGGCCCGTAAACCGGATAGCGGCGGCACAGCTCGCTGCGCTGCCGCGCGCGCCTTTTCGATGGCCGCATCGCTGCCGTTCGCATCGAGCACGTCGGCGACGAGGTCGGCGATCTGCTCGAACTCGCGCTCCTTGAAGCCGCGCGTGGTGCCGGCGGGCGAGCCGATGCGGATGCCGCTCGTGACCATCGGCGGACGCGGATCGTTGGGCACCGCGTTCTTGTTGACCGTGATGTGCGCCTTGCCGAGCGCGCGCATCCGCTTCCTTGCCGTTGATCGCCTTGTCGGAGAGGTCGAGCAGGAACAGGTGATTGTCGGTGCCGCCGGAGACGATCTTGTAGTCGCGCTTCTGCAGTCGCGCCGCGGCCGCACGCGCGTTCGCGACGACCTGCTTCTGGTACTCCTTGAACTCCGGCTGCAGCGCTTCGAGGAACGCCACGGCCTTCGCGGCGATGACGTGCATCAGCGGGCCGCCCTGCGTGCCGGGAACACCAGCGAGTTGAGCTTCTTCGTGATCGCGTCGTTGGCGCGCGCCAGGATCAGGCCACCGCGCGGACCGCGCAGCGTCTTGTGCGTGGTGGTCGTGACGACATCGGCGTACGGAATCGGATCCGGATACAGGCCCGCGGCCACGAGGCCCGCGACGTGCGCCATGTCGACGAACAGATACGCGCCGACCGAATCGGCGATCTCGCGGAACTTCTTGAAATCGAGGTAACGCGAGTAGGCGGAGAAACCCGCGACGATCATCTTGGGTTTTTCGGCCAGCGCCTGCGCGGCGAGCGCGTCGTAGTCGATCTCGCCGTTGTCCGGGCGAATGCCGTACTGCACGGCGCGGAAGAGCTTGCCGGAGAAATTCACCTTGGCGCCGTGCGTGAGATGGCCGCCGTGATCGAGGCTCATGCCGAGGATGGTGTCGCCCGGATTGATCAGCGCGAGGTAGGCCGCGGCGTTCGCCTGCGAGCCCGAATGCGGCTGCACGTTGGCGTAGTCGGCGCCGAAGAGCTTCTTGGCGCGGTCGATGGCGAGCTGCTCGGCGATGTCGACGAACTCGCAGCCGCCGTAATAACGCTTGCCCGGATAACCTTCGGCGTACTTGTTGGTGAGCACCGTGCCCTGCGCTTCCAGCACGCGCGGGCTGACGTAGTTTTCCGAGGCGATCAGCTCGATGTGATCTTCCTGGCGCTGGCGTTCGTTCTTGAGGGCGGTCATCGAGTTCGGGGTCGAAACCACCGATGGTCATCGCGGTACGGAACATGGAAAGGGCCTCGCGGGGTCGAACTTCCGGGGGCCGCGAATTGTACTGGATGTGCCGGTTGTTGCTGGGAGAAAACGAGACTATTAGCTTGCTGGCTATTCAGTTGTCGGCCGACCCATCGGCGTATCGACCAATCCCTGCACGACCGCCGACCAGGCCTGCGCGAGGTTGATGCGGTTGTAGCCGCCGCCGCCCGTGCCGAGCACGCGCCCGTGGCCCAGTTCTTCGGCCAGCGCCGCCAGATCGCGCGCCGCGCGCGCCATGCGTTTCGGCCGTGAATCGCATGTGCGTGATGGGGTCGCCCTCGACGCTGTCCGCGCCCGCCTGCAGCAGGATGAACTCGGGCTCGAACTTGCGCAGGTGCGCGAGCACCCGCGGCCACTCGGCGGCGAACACCGCGTCGTCCGAACCCGGCGGCACCGGAATGTTGAGCTTGGTGCCCGCGGCCGCGCCGCGCCCGATTTCGTCCTTGCTACCCGTGCCCGGGTACAGGTGGCGGCCGTCTTCGTGGATGTCGGCGAAGATCAGGTCCGGGTCGTTCTCGAAGCCGTAGTACACGCCGTCGCCGTGGTGAGCATCGATGTCCACGTAAGCAATGCGCTTCAAGCCGTGATTCCGCCGCAGCATTTCCACGGCCACGCCGCAGTCGTTGAACACGCAGAACCCGCCGCGCGCGCCGCGCGCCGCGTGATGCAGGCCGGCGATGGGAATGAACGCGCGCCGCGCCTTGCCGGCCATGATCTGCTCGGCGGCGAGCAACGTGCCGCCGACCACGTCGGCGGCCGCTTCGTAGACGCCGCGCCAGGCCGGCGTGTCGCCGGCGTCGAGATAACCCTCGCCGGTGCGCGAGCGTTCGGCGACCAGGTCGACGATACTGCGGCGTGTGAAAGGACTGCAATTCCTCGCGCGTGGCCGCGCGCGTTTCCATGATGCGCACGCGCTTGTCGAGCCCGCGCGCGACGAACTCGGCGAGAAACGCCGCGTGCCGGTCGGGCCCGAATGGATGGCCGTCGCCGAAGCCGTAACGCGCGAGGCGTTCGCCGGCGATCAGCAAGACCGACGGGCCAGCACGGTGACGCTGCAGCGGACAGTGTTCTCTCCCCGGTTGATCGGCAGCCCCAAAACGCGGGCAAACGTAGCACAGGCAACGTGAGCGGGGATGTAGAATTCCGCGCCTTTCCCGCCGCAAACTCAGATACTGGAAACATGGCCCAATACATCTACACGATGAACCGGGTTGGCAAGGTTGTGCCACCCAAGCGCGTCATCCTGCGCGACATCAGTCTTTCGTTTTTCCCGGCGCCAAGATCGGCGTGCTCGGCCTCAACGGCTCGGGCAAATCCACGCTGCTCAAGATCATGGGCGGCATCGACACCAACTTCGAAGGCGAAGCGCGCGCGCAGTCCGGCATCAAGGTCGGCTACCTGCCGCAGGAGCCGCAGCTCGATCCTGACAAGGACGTGCGCAGCGTCGTCATGGAAGGCCTCGGCGGCGCGTTCGCGCAGGTCGCGCGCTTCAACGAGATCAGCGACAAGATTCGCCGAGCCGATGGACGACGACGAGATGAACAAGCTGCTCGAAGAGCAGGCCAAGCTGCAGGACGCCATCGACGCGGTCGGCGGCTGGGAGCTCGAGCGCAAGCTCGAGATCGCCGCCGACGCGCTGCGCCTGCCGCCGTGGGACGCCATCATCAACAAGCTCTCGGGCGGCGAGAAGCGCCGCGTGGCGCTGTGCCGCCTGCTGCTGTCGGCGCCCGACATGCTGTTGTTAGACGAGCCCACCAACCACCTCGACGCCGAATCCATCGCGTGGCTCGAGAAATATCTCGAGGCGTATCCGTCCACCGTCATCGCGGTCACGCACGATCGCTACTTCCTCGACAACGTGGCCGAGTGGATCCTCGAACTCGACCGCGGCCACGGCATTCCCTACCAGGGCAACTACTCCACCTGGCTCGAGCAGAAGGGCGCGCGACTCGCCGCGGAAGAGAGAACCAACGAAGGCCTGCGCAAGCAGCTCGCGACGGAACTCGAATGGGTGCGCACGAGCCCGAAAGGCCGCCGCGCCAAGAACAAGTCGCGCGTCGCGCGTTACGAGGAACTCGCCTCGCGCGAATTCCAGGAACGCAACGAGACCAACGAGATCTACATTCCGCCGGGCGAGCGCCTCGGCGATCTGGTCATCGAGGCGAAGAACCTGCAGCAAGTCGTACGGCGACCGCCTGCTCATCGACAACCTGAACTTCCGCCTGCCCGCGCGGCGGCATCGTCGGCATCATCGGGCCGAACGGCGCCGGCAAGACCACGCTGTTCCGCATGATGTCGGGGCTCGAGAAGCCCGACTGCGGCGAACTGCGCATGGGCCCGTCGGTCAAGCTCGCCTACGTCGACCAGTCGCGCCAGTCGCTCGACGACAAGAAGACCGTCTGGGAGGAAATCTCCGGCGGCCTCGACATGATCAAGGTCGGCAACTACGAAACGCCGTCGCGCGGCTACGTCGGCCGCTTCAACTTCAAGGGCACGGGCCAGCAGCAGATCATCGGCGAGCTGTCGGGCGGTGAGCGCAATCGCGTGCATCTCGCCAAGGTGCTCAAGTCCGGCGGCAACGTGCTCATGCTCGACGAGCCCACCAACGACCTCGACGTCGAGACGCTGCGCGCGCTGGAAGAGGCGCTGCTAGCCTATCCGGGCTGCGCAGTTGTCATCTCGCACGATCGCTGGTTCCTCGATCGCATCGCCACCCACATCCTCGCGTTCGAAGGCAACTCCGAGGTGGTATGGTTCGAGGGCAACTTCCAGGACTACATGGAAGACCTCAAGCGGCGCAAGGGCGAAGAAGCCACGCAGCCACATCGCATCAAGTACAAGCCCGCTGACGCAGATAGGGGCCGAGCGCAGCGGACATGAACGTGTTCATCGACTCGACGGGCGCCATGTACTTCGGCGACGAGCGCGAGACGGCGCGCAATTGCCCGCACTGCCACGCGTTGTCGCGCATGAGCCCGACGGCGCTGCCCACCTTCGATGAGCTGCTGCTGCAGAAGCCGCGCGTCCATCGGCGTGGTGCTGCGCTGTCATGCCTGCACCGCGCCGGTGTTCCTGCGCTACGCCGACGCGCGCGTTCGCCAGCAATCGCGTCGAGCTGTCGCCGCAGGCGTTCGACGTCGAGCGGCCCGATCGAGAAGTTCGCGTTCAACTACGTTCCCGAGTGACGTCGAGATCTTTTTCCGCGAGGCGCTGATCTGCTATTCGCACAACCAGTTCCAGGCGTTCGCGTCGATGTGCCGGCGCACCGCCGGCGCGACGTTCGCCGATCTCGGCAACTCCACCAAGCTGCGCCTGTTCGACTCGCTGTCCGACGTGCGCGAGATGGCGGAGATCGACGAGGAGACCTTCGCGGTGGTGATGCGCATCATCTTCGCGGGCCACGCCGATCCGCTGCTCGACCTGCCCTTCATCAACACCTACCAGGCGGCGGTGTTGTTAGAGGTGATGAAGGACTTCCTCTACCAGGCGTACGTGCGCAAGGGCCGGCCTGCAGCACGCGATGAAGGTGCGGCAGTTCTTCGTCGACGAGCACGCGGCAAGGCGCGCGAGTAGCGAAGCCGAGCGTGATTTCAGCCGTCGCTGCAGCAGCCGCTGCGGCGAATTGGCGCCGCTGCCGCGTCCGCCGCAGGATTCTCGAACGCGAACAGATCGCCCGGCTGGCAATCGAGCACCTCGCAGAGCTTCTCGAGCGTGCCGAACCGAATGGCCCTCGCCCTGCCCGTCTTCAACACCGAGAGGTTCTGCGCGGTGATGCCGACGCGTTCGGCGAGCTCGTTCAGGCGCATCTTGCGCCGCGCGAGCATCACATCCAGGTTCACGACGATCGGCACGTGGATGCTCCGTTCAGATCACGAGATCGGCGTCGCGCTGCAGCGCGTCCGCGTGATCCTTCTCGTACAGGCCGACGTCCATGATCCACGAGGCGAGCAGGATGAGCCCGGCCGAAATGAAGGAGCTCAACGACTCGACCGACGAGAACGCGAGTTCGATGATTGATTGGGATCGACGCGTCGATGAAGACCGAACGCTGACGAGCGCAGCCGACGCGCATTGGAATCAGCGATGCCGAGCACGCGCCGACAGTAGCGCACAGAAGGCCGACGTGCCGAACGCGGCGCACGTTCTCGGGCGTGTAGATCGCGCCGGCGGCCAGATTGCCGAACAGACGATAGAGCTGGTACACGGCCGCGAGCGAGACGCCGGTCATCACGCCCACGACGAGAAGCGTCCCACATCTTTGAGCGCAGGCGTGCGTGAGCTGGGCCGTCGTAACGCCGTCGAGAGCCACGGCATGTCGACGCGCGCTGATCCGCTGAGCAGGCCGAGCGCGACGAATGAGCAGCATGACGACGATTGCCGACCAGGCCGAACCCGAAGATCGCCGCGCACACGACGCGGGCGCTAGCGGCTGAACGTGCGTACCTTGCGAATCTCCGACTGAACCTCGACTTCGCGGTCGAGAGATGAGGCTGAAGCGTTCACCGGGCTACTCCTTTGGTTGTTGCGCGTGTCGCGGACCGGTGGCGGATCCCTAGCCCTATCAAATCTCGCTTTGCAAGCTTTTTTATCGTTTATCGATATCTATCGATCGCTTAACGATACTCGCTCGCCTGCTAGCCCACCCAGCGGCGCGCGTTGCCGAACATGCGGTACCAGCCGCTGTACTCACCCGCTCCATCGGGCCGCCACGAATTCTGCGCGTAGCGGAACGAGCGCTCGGGTGCGGCATGGTCAGCGTCACGCGGCCGTCTTCGTTGGTGATGGCGGCAATGCCGAACGGCGAACCGTTGGGGTTGGCGGGGTAGTTAGTGGCCACCTTGCGGTTGCCTTCGATGTAACGCGCCGATACCAGACCGCTCTGTCGTGAATGCCGCCGCGGCATCGCTCGCTGGCGAACTCGGCCCGGCCCTCACCGTGCGCGACGGCAATCGGCAGCATCGATCCGTCCATGCCGGCGAGGAAGATCGACGGCGACGGCTGCAACTCGACCAGCGAGAAGCGCCCTCGAACTGCTCGCCGCGGTTGCGCACGAAGCGCGGCCAGCTCTGCGCGCCCGGGATGATCTCCTTGAGCGCGGCGAACATCTGGCAGCCGTTGCACACGCCCAGCGTGAACGTGTCGGCGCGATCGAAGAACGCGCTGGAACTGCTCGCGCGCGCCGGCGTGATAGAGGATGGACTTGGCCCAGCCCTCGCCGGCGCCGAGCACGTCGCCGTAGGAGAAGCCGCCGCAGGCCACGAGGCCGCGGAATGCATCGAGCTTCACGCGCCCGCAGAGCACGTCGCTCATGTGCACGTCGTGCGGCTCGAAGCCGACGCGCTCGAAGACCGCCGCCATCTCGATCTGGCTGTTGACGCCCTGCTCGCGCAGCACGGCGACCCGCGGTCGCGCGCGTGTTCGATGAACGGCGCGGACAACGTCCTCGTTCGGATCGAACGTAAGCGCGACGTTGAGACCCGGCGCGCCGGTGTCGCAGGCGGCGGCGAATTCCTCGCGCGCGCAGGACGGCTCGTCGCGCAGCTCGCGCATGCGATACGAAGTCTCGGACCAGGCGCGGCGCAGGTCTTCCCAGGCATTCGTCGATGCGGCCGGTCGCCGGCCTCGATGCGCACGCGCATGCTCGCGCGTGGGGCTGCCGATGCGCGTGGGTCAGCTCGCCGAGCCCGTGCCGCACGAAAATCGACTGCACCGCGGCGGCGTGCGCCGCCTTCACCTGCAGCACCACGCCGAGCTCTTCGCGAGAACAGCGCGCCCGCGGCGCCGTTCGCCGCCGGCCGGTAGTTTGACGTCGAGCCCGCAGTGGCCGGCGAAGGCCATCTCCGACGAGCGTCGCGAACACGCCGCCGTCGGAGCGGTCGTGATAGGCCAGCACCAGGTTCTGCGCGCGCAGCTCCGCGCAGCGCGGCGGCGAGGCTGGATGAGCAGCTGCGGGTCGACGCGAGATCCGGCGGCGTCGCTGCCGAGCTCGCCGAACACCTGCGCCAGCGACGAGCCGCCGAGCCGGTTTGCGCCCGCGCCCAGATCGACCAGCAACAGCACGGTCGCGCCGAGATCGGTGCGCAGCTGCGGCGTCCAGGTCTTGCGCACGTCGGCCACCGGCGCGAACGCCGTGATGATCAGCGACACGGGCGCGACCACGGACTTGCGCGCAGCGCCGTCGCCCCACACGGTCTTCATCGACAGCGAATCCTTGCCGACCGGGATCGCGATGCCGAGCGCCGGGACAGAGCTTCGCCCACCGTGCGCACCGTGGCGTACAGCGCCGCGTCCTCGCCGGGCTCACCGCAGGCCGCCATCCAGTTGGCGGACAGCTTCACGTTCGACAGCGCGCCGATGTCCGCCGCGAGAATGTTGGTGAGCGCCTCGCCGACGGCAAGCCGCCCCGACGCCGGGCGCATCGAGCACCGCGACGGGCGTGCGCTCGCCCATGCGCCATCGCCTCGCCGGCGTGGCCGAAGTAGTCGGCGATGGTCACCGCGACGTCGGCCACCGGCACCTGCCACGGACCCACCATCTGGTCGCGGCTGATCATGCCGCCGACCGTGCGATCGCCGATCGAGATCAGGAAGGTCTTGTCGGCGACCGCCGGGAAACGCAGCAGCCGATACGCCGCGTCGCGCAGATCGAGTTCGTCGAGCGGCGAACGGCAGCCTGCGGCGGCGTCACGCGGCGCACGTCGCGCAGCATCTTCGGCGCCTTGCCTAACAACACCTCGAGCGGCAGGTCGACCGGGCGCGTAGCCGTGCTGCCTGTCTTCGAGCACCAGCACGCCGGTGTCGTCGATTTCGCCGATCACCGCGTACGGGCAGCGCTCGCGCGCGCGCGATGCGCCGCGAAGTCATCGAGGCTTGCGCGGCATCGACGACGAGCACGTAGCGCTCCTGCGACTCGTTGCACCACAGCTCCATGGGCGACATGCCGGGCTCGTCGTTCGGAATCGCCGCGCAGGTCGATGACGCGCGCCGCGACCCGGCGTGTGCGCGACCGGCTTCGGGCACCGCGTTCGACAGGCCGCCCGCGCCGACGTCGTGGATCGAGCAGGATCGGATTGAGCGTCCAGCGCGCGCGAGCAGCGGTCGATGACCTCCTGCGCGCGCCGCTGGATCTCCGGATTGCCACGCTGCACCGAGGCGAAATCGAGATCGGCGCTCGACGCGCCGCTGTTCACCGACGACGCCGCGCCGCCGCCGAGGCCGATCAGCATCGCGGGCCCGCCGAGCACGACGATCTTCGCGCCGACCGGGATCTCGCTCTTCTCGACGTGCTTGCGGCGCACGTTGCCCAGAGCCGCCGGCGATCATGATGGGCTTGTGATAGCCGCGCACGCGATGCCGACGTCGCCGTGCGCCGCCTGCTCGAACGTGCGGAAGTAGCCGCAGATGTTGGGCCGGCCGAACTCGTTGTTGAACGCGGCGCCGCCGATCGGGCCCTCGATCATGATGTCGAGCGCCGAGACGATGCGATCCGGCTTGCCGACTGATCGCGCGTGCTCCCAGGGCTGCTCGAAGCCCGGAATGCGCAGGTGCGAGACGGAGAAGCCCGTGAGGCCGGCCTTGGGCTTGGCGCCGCGGCCCGGTCGCGCCTTCGTCGCGGATCTCGCCGCCGGAGCCGGTCGCCGCGCCGGGAAACGGCGAGATCGCGGTCGGATGGTTGTGCGTCTCGACCTTCATCGAGGATGTCGATGGGCTCGTCGATCGCGCCGTAGACGTCGTTCTCGGGATTCGGGAAGTAGCGCTTGCCGAGCGCGCCTTCCGATCACCGCGGCGTTGTCGCGATACGCCGAGAGCACGCCCTGCGGATGCTTCGCGTGCGTGTTGCGGATCATCGCGAACAGCGACTTCGGCTGCGCGCTCGCCGTCGATGATCCAGTCGGCGTTGAAGATCTTGTGCCGGCAGTGCTCGGAGTTCGCCTGCGCGAACATCATGAGCTCGACGTCGGTGGGATCGCGCTTGCAGCGCCGCGAAGTTCTTCACCAGGTAGTCGATCTCGTCGTCGGACAGCGCGAGCCCGAGCTCGGTGTTGGCCGCTACCAGCGCATCGCGTCCGCTGCGCCAGCGACACGGTGCGCAGCGGACGCGGTCGTTTCGCGCGCGAACAGTCGTGCGGCGTCGGCGGCGCTCGAGCAGCGCCGTCTCGGTCATGCGATCGAACAGCGGCGCGGCGAGCGCGCGCAGCTCTTCGCGCGACAGCTGCGCCGGCGGCGTTCGAACGCGTCCAGACGATGCCGCGCTCGATGCGGCGCACGGCATCGAGGCCGCACACCTGCGCGATGTCGGTGGCCTTGCTCGACCAGGGCGAGATGGTGCCGAAGCGCGGCACGACCGATGATCTCCGCGCGCTGCACGCGACTGCGCGCCGCGCGATCCTCGCGCGGACCGTAGGTCAGCAGGCGTTCGAGCAGCGCGCGTTCGCGCGTCGTCGAGGTCGCGCTCGACATCGACGAAATGGATGAAACGCGCCGTGACGGCGCCGATGCCGGGATGAATGGCTTCGAGCGCGGGGCGCAGTTTGGCGATGCGGAAATCGGAAACTGCGGGAGGCGCCGAGGAGCTCGATCATGGAGGGCGCGAATTGTACAGAGGTGGGGACATTCCCTCATTTCTAGGAAATGGGGTCGGGTGCAGGGACGAGTTCACTTTCGCCAGGCCTGCGACTACTCTGAACGTCGCCAAAGCGCTGGCGTCGCCATCTCGCGAAGACGTCTTCGTGTGGTTGGGTGAGATCGTCAGCGAAGAGTCCCGTATGAAATAGAGAGGCGGCTCCGTGCCTAGCGAGGTCAGGTAGCCCGGCCCGCTCACTCGTCCCTGCATGGACACCCCTCGCTCGCCGCTTCTCCGACGAACCGCGGTCCCGTTCCAAGAGAAATGCGGAGTGACTCCCCGGCTTGGGGAAGAGAAGACCTCGGACCGTGCGTCTCTTCTCTTCTCCAACTCAGCGGGGAAATGGGGACGCGGTGCGATGACGTCTGCGCCCCAGCGAGCGTACACGCATAGGGTTGAGTGAGCGGGCCGGGGTACCTGACCTCGCTAGGCACGAAGCCGCCTCCCCGCTTCATACGGACTCTTCGCTGCCCTCAACTCCAACCGCACGAGAATGTCATCGCGTCAGGCGGCGGCCAGCAAACTAGCGACGCCCAATTATCGAAGGGCCCGGCGAAAAGCGAACTCGACCCTATGCTGTGCGGTCGCTGGGGCACGCACCCTCTAACTGCTTCGCTATTTCTGGTCCCCGGATCGCCCGCGGGCGTGTACATGCGACATCGGGAACGGCGAGACGTTGCTGCCTTCGAAGGCGCTGATCTTGCCTGACGCCCTGCTTCTTCACTTCGTCGATGCGCAGGATGGAATGCATGGGCAGCATGGTGCACTTGACGCCGGTGAACTCGGATTTGATGCGCTCTTCGCCCGGGTCCAGGACCACGGTGGAGCGCTCGCCGAACACCAGCTCTTCGACCTCGATGAAGCCGAACAACCGACCCTGGCCCACTTTGCGGGCATAAACCTCGTAAACCTTGCCCTGGTTCACGAACATAATCTTGAAAATGTGACTGGATGCCATCGAGCGGACTAGGGGGCGGTAACCTGCCCCTTCATACACGCATGGGCTGCGGGAAGCTAGAGCCCAGAGGGTACCGATACATGGCGCTCCGGTTGCGCGTCATCAGCGATCATCGCCATCGATTGGGCGACAAGAGCACGTTTGTCTTTGGAGTCTCGGGCGGAAGCATTGGACGCTCGGCCGAGAACGACTGGGTGTTGCCTGATGACATGCGATACGTGTCCGGCCGCCATGCGCGCATCGTTTTCCACAAGGGCCGCTACCTGCTGCAGGACACCAGCAGCAACGGCACCTACGTCAACGACGACGATCGCCCGCTCGGCAACCAGAACCCGCACGAACTGAAGAGCGGCGATGTCCTGCGCATCGGCGAATACCACGTGCAGGTGCAGATCGATTCGGCCACCGATTTCAGTCTCGACGACAGCGCGCTGTACAAGACCGGGCTCGACCAGCACCCGCAGCCGCCGCGTCTCGCCACCGAAGCGATCTCGGCGCTTCCTTGCGCCTCGAGAACCTGCTCGAAGCCAGCAACGACATCTCGAGCGACGAGCTCAAGCCCGTCAACGCATTCGGCCAGGCGGTCTCGACGCGCACGCGCGCACTGCACCAGACGCAGGAACTGCCGAAGGAAGCCGTCGACCGCGCCCGGAACTCGACGTGGATTCGGAGGCGGTGGCGCGGCGCATCGCGCGACTCGCCAAGGCCGCTGACCAAACAACAGCGCAGGCGTTGCAGCAACCGCACTGCGCCGCACGCTTCCCGCCCGCGCCAGCGCCGCGCACTTCCACGCCGGCGCCCGACAACACGCCGGGCCTGCAGGCGTTCTGCCGCGGCGCCGGCATCGGCGCCGAGACGCTGCCGGTCGATGCGCATGCGCGCATGCTGCATCTCGCCGGCCAGCTGCTGCGCGAATCGCTGCTGGGCCTGAAGGAAAGCAATCGCAGCCAGCAGGAACAGCGCAACCAGCTGCGCGTGACCTACCAGAAGAGCGCCGGGCGATCTGCTGCCCTCGCTCGAGCGCGCACAGCGTCGAGGAGCTGCATCCAGGAATTGCTCAAGGCGCACGACAGCCGCCGCTTCGACGCCGTGCAGTGGCTGCGCGAGTCGTTCGCCGGCGGCGCGTCGGCACGACGACGGCGATGATCGAGGCCATGCGCGCGGCGTTCGTCGACTTCGTCGGCCGGCTCGATCCGCGCGATCTCGCGACGCGCTTCGAACGCAGCGCGCGCCGCAAGACCATGGGCAACTGGGAACTGTACGGCGACTTCTATCGCAGCCTGTGCGAGATGCAGCCCGGCACCCTGCCGCACATCTTCGTCGAGACCTTCGCGCAGAACTACGACGCAGGCCGCGCGCGCGACGCCGACGACGGCGCGCGCAACCATCGACGCCGCCTGACGCGTCGAGTCCTGCGCCGCCGCATCTCGGCGGCTTGCTGAAAATCTCCACGCTCTGTCGAAACTGCCCGTCGCCGTTCGTTTAGGGCTGAAAACCGGCATGTCGCCGGCACCTCAAGGATCGAGGCCATGAAGCAGTACCTGCTTTCCGTGTGTTATCCCGCCGGCGGCACGCAGCCGCCGCCCGACGCCCTGCAGCGAATCATGCGCGACGTGCATCGCCGTCCAGAAGGAAATGCAGGCCGCGGGCGTGTGGGTGTTCAGCGGCGGACTGCACTCCGCCGAGCTCCGCAACGGTGTTGCGCCATCAGGGCGGCGAGGTCGATCACCACCGACGGCCCGTTCATCGAGAGCAAGGAGCAGATCGGCGGCATCACGATTCTCAAGGCGCCGGATCTCGACGCGGCGCTGGCTGGGGCCGCAAGCTGGCGCGCGCCATCGGCACGCCGATCGAAGTGCGGCCGCTTCACGGAGGGCCACTGAGCCGACGCACGATCGAAGCAGGTATTCCGCCGCGAGTACGGCCGCGCGGTCGCGGTGCTGGTGCGCTTGCTCGGCGACATCGAGCTCGCCGAGGAAGCGGTGCAGGACGCCTTCACCGACCGCGCTCGACGCGCTGGCCGGCGAGCGGGCGTGCCGCCGTCGCCCGCCGGCTGGATCATCACCACCGCGCGCAACCGCGCGATCGACCGATCTGCGCCGCGAAGCGCAGCGCGCGATGCGCGCGCAGGCGCGCGCGCGATGCAGCTGCTGGAGCAGCGAAGCGGTCGGAGGAGCACGACGTGCGCGACGACCGGCTGCGACTGATCTTCACCTGCTGCCATCCGGCGCTCGCGCCCGAGGCGCAGGTCGCGCTCACGCTGCGGCTGCTCGGCGGCCTGACCACGGCGGAGATCGCGCGCGCCTTCCTGGTGCCCGAGCCGACCATGGCGCAGCGCCTGTCGCGCGCGAAGGCGAAGATCCGCGACGCCGGCATTCCGTACCGCGTGCCGGACGAGCGCCGGACCTGCCGGCGCGCCTGCGCGCGGTGCTCGCGGTCGTCTATCTGATCTTCAACGAGGGCTACAGCGCGACGTCCGGCGACACGCTGGTGCGCGACGAGCTGTGCGACGAAGCGATCCGGCTCGGGCGGCTGCTGCGTCGAGCTGCTGCCGCGACGAGCCCGAAGCGCTGGGACTGCTCGCGCTGATGCTGCTCATCGACGCGCGGCGCGCAGCGCGCGTCGATGACAACGGCGCGTTCGTGCGGCTCGCCGACCAGGATCGCGGCGCTGGAATCGCGCGCGGATCGACGAAGGCCAGGCGCTGCTGCGCGCCTGCCTTGCGCGCAATCAGCCCGGCCCCTACCAGATTGCAGGCGGCGATCAACGCCGTGCACAGCGACGCGCGCAGCTGCGGCGCGACACCGACTGGCGCCAGATCCTCGCGCTCTACGATCAGCTGCTCGCGCTCGCGCCGAGCCCGGTGGTGGCGCTGAATCGCGCGGTGGCAGTCGCGGAGATCGACGGCGCCGAACGCGGCGCTCTGCGGCTCGTCGATGGCGCTCGACCTCGCCGCACTATCACCTGTTTCACGCGGTGCGCGCCGATCTGCTGCGGCGGCTCGGGCGCGACGCGGACGCCGCGGCGGCATACCAGGCGGCGATCGCGCGCTGCGACAACGCGCGCGAGAAGAATTTCTGCAGGCGTCAGTGCGACGCGCATGGCCAGAACTGACGCGCTGACCTGCAGCTCAGCCGGCGAGCAATTGCTGCTGCGGCGCTTCGAGCGACAGCAGGTAGGCCTTGGCGTCGAGACCGCCGCCGAATCCGGTGAGATCGCCGCTCATGCCGATGACGCGATGGCAGGGGCGATGATCGAGATCGGATTGCGGCCGTTCGCCGCGCCGACCGCGCGCACCGCGGCGGGATTGCCGATCTGTTCCGCCATCTGGCCGTAGCGTGCGCGTTTCGCCGTAGGGAATCGTGAGCAGCGCGGACCACGCGCGGCGCTGGAATTCCGTGCCGCGGAATTCGAGCGGCAGATCGAACGTGCGGCGCGAGCCCGCGAAGTATTCGCGCAGCTGGCGCGCGGTCTCGCGCAGCACGGGATGGTCGCGGGTTTTCGACGCGCGTCTTCGAAGGCGCTGCGCGATGGACTCGCGCGTCGCCAGACCAGCGCGACCAGCGCGCGATCGGTGGCGACGAGGGAGAGCGCGCCGACCGGGGAGTCGAGGGTGGCAGCTGAAGTGATGAGTGGCGTTGGTCGAGTTCATGGGAGAAAGAGTAGCGCGCGAGATGGCGCGGGCGAGAAACCCGATTCCTGCTGGAAGAAGGGAGAAAGAGAAGAGAAAGAGCCGACCGATAGCGAGGTACGGACGAGGGTGAGATTGCTCGGGGCTGGGGACAGCCCTCGTCCTCGCGTACGCTCAGGGACCAGATTCGCTACGCGCGAATCTGTCCAGCTTTGCTCCGCAAAGTTGTCGAACTCGTCCGTTTCATGCACGTGAGTTCGAATCTCACGCAGGTCAGCGTAAAAGATTGGCGGACGAGGGTGAGATTCGAACTCACGTGCCGGAATTACCCGACCATCCGATTTCGAGTCGGCGCCGTTATGACCACTTCGGTACCCGTCCGCGCCAGAACCTTTACGCGACCTCAAATTAGGGCCGCCCTCGCGGGGCGCGTATTCTAGCCGAACGATGCACAAGAGCCAAGGGGCGGAAAATCCTGACGAACCGGCGGGCTTCGTGGCCCTGGGCATCGCAGCCCTGGGCGCATCGCTCCCGGCCGCTGCCGGCGGCCGCACCGCCGCGCCAAGCCCAAGCCCAAGCTCGCCCGGCAGCCGCCGCCAAAGCCGCCCGCGCAGCGGGCACGGCTGCCCAAGCGCCTGGCGGCCGATTTTCACAGCCATATCGAAACCCGGCTTGCCGCACCTGCGCTCGTCCTTCGAGGCCGCGGGCCGGGACACCGGGCTCAACTGGCGGATGCTCGCGGCGCTCGGTTACCAGGAATCGCGCTGGCGCCCGGCGGCGGTGTCACCCGCGCGGCGCGCAGGGCGTGATGATGCTCATGCCGCTGACCGCGACCAAGATGGGCGTGAAAAACGTGTTCTCGCCCGACGAGAACATCATGGCGGGCTCGCGCTACCTGCTCTACATGAAGGAGCGCATTCCGAAGCGCATCCGCGATCCGGACCGCACGCTGGCTCGCCATGGCCGCGTACAACATCGGCATCGGCCATCTCGAGGACGCGCGCATCATCACGCAGATGCGCAAGAAGAACCCGGACCGCTGGGCCGACGTGCGCGCCAACCTGCCGCGGCTGTCCGATCCGCACTGGCACACAGCGCGTCAAGCACGGCTATGCCAACGGCCGCGAGACCGCGCAGTTCGTCGAACGCGTGTCGCAGTTCGCGGCGATCCTCGAGACGTCGGTGCCCGACAAGTCGTCGCGGCGCGGACTAGCTACTTCAGCGTCGCGGATCTTGATGCTGCGGAACGCGACCGCATCGCCGTGGTCCTGCAGCAGGATGCGGCCCTGTCTGCGCCTCGCCGAAACCCGGCGTCGACTTGAACTTGCTGGCCGCGACGTGCGCGCGGTAGTCGTCCGAGCCGCGCTTGAACTCCAGCACCTTCACGCCGTTCAGCCAGTGCTCCACCGTGCCGTCGGCGCGCGCGACGATGCGCGCGTGCTGCCACACGTCGATCTTCGGCGCGATACCCACGTTGGTCGCGCAGCTTGGCGCGCGGATAGATGTCGTACAGCGAAGCCATGCGTGCGATTGCCGTCGATGCCGAGCTTGGCGTCCGGATGGCGCTCGTCGTCGAGGATCTGGTATTCGAGACCGAGCGGCGCGCCGCTCGCCGGATCGTGCGGCGAGGTCAGTAGATAGAAGATGCCGCTGTTGGCGCCGGCGCGACACCTTGAACTCCATCTGCAGCTCGAAGGCGCCGAACTCCTCGTCCGTCATGATGTCGCCGCCGCCGCCTTTGGCTGCGACCGCGAGTTCGCCATTCGCGAACGACCAGCCCTTGGCCGGGAACGCTGCGGCGATCGGCGCCGCGCCAGCCCTTCGCGGTCTTGCCGTCCCACAGCAGGCGCCAGCCCTGCGCCTTTTCCTCGGCGTCGAGGTTGTTAGGCAGGTTGTTGCGGATGAAGATGCCCATCGGCGGCAGCGGCTTGAGGTTCTTCGTCTGCACGCGCGAGGTTCTTCCAGCGTGGTGGTGCGCCCGGCCTCTTCCGGCGTGTTGATGCTGTGCACCTGCAAGCCCGAAGAAGCCCTTCTGCGTGCACGTCGTCGATGACGTCGGCGGCCGGGCCGTCGTTGATCCACACGCGCATGCGCGGGCCGATGGCCTCGATGCGGTAGTGATTCCACTCGCCGAACTTGTAGAGCGCCTTGCCGGCGGATTCATCTCGCCGGTGTAGAACCAGCCGCGCTGCGCCTCTTCGTAGATGCCGCCGCTCCACTGCCGTGTCCGACGGGTCGATGTCGGCCTGGTAACCGTGCACGCGGCCGTTCTCGAACTCCGGCGTGCTCAGGCTGCGGAACTGCACGCCGGAGTTCGTGGGGCCCGACGTCCTGGCGCACGTCGAACTCGAGGATGAAATCGCCGTAGTCCTTCTCGGTGACGAGAAAGCTGTTGGCAACTGCCCGGGCGCGAAGAGCCGACGATGGTGCCGTCGATGACCTTGTAGTCCGCGGCGCCGCCGAGCGTGCTTCCAGCCCGCCAGCGTCTTGCCGTCGAAGATCGGCGTGCCGCCTTCATCGCGCGGCGACCGCGGTTCCACCCGAGCGCCAGCAATGCCCAGCGCACAAACGACATCACGCATCCGATTCCCCTCATGTTGATCTCAACCTGCGTCGAACGCTTCGACCTGGATCGCGAGCTTCACATCCATCTCGAAGCCGAAGGCCTTGCCCCAGCTGACGCCGAAGTCTTCGCGATTGATGGTGGCCGATCGCGTCCGCGCCGCAGAATTCCTTCTTCTTCATCGGGTGCGCCATGCACTTGAATGAGCGGATGGTGAGCGTCACGGGCTTGGTCACGCCATGCAGCGTGAGTTCGCCCTGCACTTCGGTGGGCGCGCCATCCTTGAACTTGGCGAGCTTGCCCTTGTAAGTGGCGGTCGGGAAACTTCGTCGACATCGAACATTCCCGCATCGGCACTCTTCAGATGGGTGTTCGAGTTTCTCGAGGCCGAAGTCGATCGAATGTCGCATTCGATGGTGATGTCGACGGTGCCGGTCTTCGCTTCGCGGTCGAGCACGACAGTGCCGGTAGCTCTGCTTGAACTTGCCGCGCCACACCGACATGCCGCCGAAATGATCGGCTTCGAAGCTTGGATGAGTGTGTTCGGGATCTACTGTTGTACGTGGCCGGGGCGGCGAGCAGCCGCCAGTGGCGACAGCACCAGAGCAGACGACGAAAGCGAGCTGACGAAGACGTTATTCATGGCAGGCATCCTGTGTGGCGCTTGGCCGGAAGGTGCCGGGACGCTAACACAGCACGCGACCCGCATGCTCCGCCTATTCGCTACGTCAGTCTCCGCCGACGCGCCGCGAAGAAGCCGTTCAACAGTCGCGCGCTCTCTTCCATGAGCACGCCGCCAAACACATCCACGCGATGGTTCATCGAGGGCATGGTGAAAACGTTCGTCGTGCTGCCGGCAGCACCGGCCTTCGGGATCCCAGGCGCCGAACACCAGCCGCGCCACGCGCGCGTGGACGATGGCCGAGGCGCACATGACACAGGGCTCGAGCGTCACATAAAGAGTGGTGCCATTGAGGCGATAGGAACCCAGGGCCTTTCCGCCGGCGCGCAGCGCTTCGATTTCGGCGTGGGCGGTGGGATCGTGGCCGGCGATCGGCCGGTTTGCGGCCACCGCGAGGATCGCGTCGCCCTGCACCAGAACCGCGCCCACAGGCACCTCGCCCGCGGCTTCGGCGCCGCGCGCGGCCTCGAGCGCCAGGCGCATGAAATCGATGTCATTGCAGCAACGGCAAATCGGTATGGGTGGAAGTCCTTAGTGATTTAACCCTACCAAACTACTAGTGTTTGTGCGCCAGATTTCCGGAGGCGTCGCACCACTGAGCATCGCGGAAAGAATCGCCGCCGCGCCTGACAGGCTGCGCGGAGACCAGCGAAACCACTGCTCGGACGCCGAACGGCAGCGTTCTGCTGGCGCCAGGCCGCGAGCGCCATCGCGCACGACATCGACATCGCGATCGCGCCGATCACGCTCTACGCCGAGGCGCTGCTCGAACACGAAACGCTCAGCGAGCGTGCGCGACACTACCTCGGCAGCATCCGGCGCGCGGTCGATGACGTGACGCCTCAACGTCGGCGCGCCTGCGCGAACTCGATCGTCCCGCGCGAGGATACTGCGCGGCGACGGATTCGCAGAATCGCAGCGACCGACAGTATCTGCTGCGCAGCCTCCGCGTGCTTGCTGATCGACGACGACTCCGTCGCTAGTCAGAGTCGTTGCGTACCTCGCTGATCGACGAAGGCCACAAAGGTGAGCACCGCGAACGGCGGGCAGTCGGGCATCGACACCTTCCGGGCGGCGCGCAGGCAGCGGCCTGCCCTTCGACATCGTCATCACCGATCTGTCCATGCCGGACGTCGATGGCCGCCAGGTGGTCGCAAGCCTGCGCGGCCATTTCACCCGGCACACCGATCATCCTGCTCACGGGCTGGCGACATCAGCTGAAGGACGGCGGCCGAGCGCTCGCTGAACGTCGACCGGTTGTTGGGAAAGCCGCCGCGCATCCGCGAGTTGCGCGCGGCGCTCGCCGAGCTCACCGGCCGCCGCGCCACCGACCGCGCTGGGTTAAGCGTCAGCGCCGGCAGCGCCAGGCTCACGACGCCGGCGACGATGAGCGCCGCGCCGACGATGCGCCAGGGACCGAGATCCTCGCGCAGCAGGCCGCGAACCGAACCACGCGCCCACCAGCGTCGACAGCTCCCGCGCCGGCGCAACGTGGCTGATGGGCGCGAGGCGCATCGCGAACAGCACCGAGGATGTAGCCGAGCGGACCCGAGCACGCTCACGACGATGACCGGCTTGCGATACAGTGCGCGCCTCGAGCGCCACGCGCGCGCGATCGCGCCCAGGCGCGCGGCGCGAGCACCACCATGCGAAACAGGTTGCCCGTGAAGTCGATCAGGAACGGCGAGATCAGCAGCACCTTCACCGCCCAGCCATCGTTGAGCGTGTAGGCGGCGATCAGCGCGCCGGTCAGCAGTCCGTAGAACACGCCGACGCGCGGCGCGCGCCGGTGGTGCCCGACGAGTCCGGCGACCAGCAGGATGCCGCCGACGATCAGCACCAGCCCGGCGAGCGACTGCGCGGTCGGCGCCTCGCCTAACAACAATCCGGCGCCGATGAACGACAGCAGCGGGCCGGTGCCGCGCGCGATCGGATAGACGACGGACAGAGTCGGAGTGCCGGTAGCCGGTCTGCAGGCTCGAGCGAATACAAGCAGGTGCAGGACCGAAGTCGCGGCGAGCGCCAGCCAGTGACGCGATTCGAACACGGGGCGCTCGACGATGAGCACCGCGACGACCACCGGCCCATAGATGAGCACCGAACCGGCGGAGAACAGCCAGACGAAGTGACGCGACTCGGCGGCGGACTTGGCGTAGATGTTCCAGCTCGCGTGCGTCGAGCGCGGCCAGCAGCACCGAGACTGAGCGCGGCAGAGCGTCATTCGGCGATGTAACTCATTGATTCGAACTTCAATTCGAATCGCGCGGCGTTTGCAAACCGCGTTGCTTACCATCGAAATGCCTGCATATGTATATGCCGTGCATCGCTAATCGAAGGAAAACGTTATTGACACCGGTTCTACTGACAGGCGAACATCAAAAACAATCAAATGCGATCATAAGTAATCGTATTAGCGAGCAAATGGAATCTTTGTGGCAGGTCTCAACGGCCACAGGTCTAACAAAATAAGTTGCCGAACCAGCGGCATACGAAGAGCGGAACCGCGTTTGTCCGTCTTTCGTTACACGCATAAAAACGCGCAAATACATTGCACTCGGGGAGGGGCAAGACATGCGGAAATCATCGCGTCAGCGCACTTTCGGTGGCCGTCCTGGCGATCGGTTCATTGGATCTTCGGCGGGCCTTGCGGCTCTGCTGCTGAGTTCGACACCACTCGCCTCGGCACAGAATGCCGACCAGGCGCCGCACCGCACCGCGCTGCCGACCGCGCCCGACGCGCGCCAGCGCAGCGCCCGCGCGCATCCGAGCTGGAACGAAGTTGTCGTCCGTCGGCACGCGCGCGCCGCAACGCACTTCGATCGACCGCAAGAAGAACGCCGCGACGGCGGTGGATTCCATCAGCCGCCGAGGATGTCGGCAAATTCCCCGATCAAAATGTCAATGAAGCGATTTCCCGCGTGGCGGGCGTCGCGCTCGATCGCTGGCGACAATGGCGAGGGCGCGGGCATTTCGGTGCGCGGCAACGGCAGGAGACGACCCGCGTCGACATCGACGGCATGACCGTGTTGAACACCAGCGGCGCGCTGTCGGGTGGCGCCGGCGCCGGCACCGGGGGCCGCGCGGCCGATCTGCGCGAATTGCCGGCCGCCATCATCAAGAGCATCGACGTCTATCAAAGGCACCACGGCGGCCATGACGGAAGGCTCGCTGGGCGGGTCGGTGCATATCGAAACGCGAAACGGTCTCGACTTCGATAAGCCTTTCCTTCCAGTTCTCCACCGACGGCCAGCGGAATTCCATCACCGAAAGTTGACGCCGAGCGGTTCGGCGCATTTTCGCCAGACAGCTTCATGGACGACCGCCTTGGCGTCTTCGCCAACGTCAATTATTCGAAATTCGAGACTCATACTCGGATATTCAACAGCCGCAGACGTCGGGCAATGCCGGACCGTTCCGCAGCGCCGATTTCGATCAATCGCCGGACAAGACCTTCACCTACGATCCGAGCATCGCTGATCCGACCGCGACGGCCGGGAATTTCCGTGTTCTTGGGCCCGGCGGCGTGCCGATCTATGCGTCGGTGTCGCCCATCGACATTCTGACGAGGTCGGCTGCAGCCGCGTCTCCGGCGGCTTGCCTTGCGGCGTTTCCGGCCCTGACGACGGCGCAGTTGAACGCCATTCCGGCGGGCGACCAGGTCCTGGGCACTGTCGCGACATCCGCCGTGACCGCCGCGAACAACCGCACCGCGGCGCAGACCGGAGCAGACCAATGGATTGCAGACTTGCCTGAACCAATGGAACGATTACGCGCCTTCGCTCATTCGTGCGTTCCCACGCAATGCCGAGGAGGAAAGGTCCTCGGGCCAATTCCGTCTCGATTATCGGGTGAACGACGATACTGACGGTCTATGCCGCCTATCAGAAGGCGGACCGCCATCGTCACCAACGTCGACAACACGCTCAATCTCGGCAGCCCGGCCTATAACCAGGCCGGCACCTTCACCCAGGCCGCCATTCCTGCGGCGCGCCCGACACGAACGCACTGATCACGCCGCGCACGGTCCTTACCGGACTTGGCGCCAGCTTCAATTCCACTGGCCTGTGCGGCGCCTCCGACCGTATCCGGGACCGGCACGGCGCAAACGACGACAGGTTGCGGCGTGGCCAGCGACATGACCAACGTCGTGGTCGATGACACCCACCACGTCACCTCGTTCCACCTGGCCGACGGCAACGCCAACATCGACGCCATCAATTACGACACGAACATCGAAACCTGGAACTGGCAGACCGGTCTCCACTTCGATCGTGAAAGTCTCAAAGTCGATTTGATGTATGGAGATTCCGGCTCGACCTTCGAGCGCGCCCAGCTTCGCACCGCCGTGAACTTCACGTACGGCGGCGTGGACGCACACATCACGCCGTCCGGTCTCTGGAGCTTACGACCTGCCGGCGGGGCTCGATCTGGCGAACTTGCCTTATGCATCTCTGAACCCCGTCATCGCGCGAGCGGTGTCCAACGCCACGCGCCGTTCAGGCGGGGTCGCCGGCCTATACGGCGGCTCAAGCGGCGCAATGGGGCAACAACTTCACCCTCACCTGGCGCCCGCAGATGATCGGATGACGCCGAGCAGCAGGCCAAGACTGGATTTCACCTGCGATGTTCAGAGAAGCTTCCGTTCCTGAGCCAGCTTCCAGGCGGGCTTTCAACGCCGCGATCACAGCGGCAATGGATGGGCCGGCGGCGGCTACACGGTGCAGGCCAGGCACTGGCAACGTGGGCGCGGCGGGATATGTGGCGCCGGTCGTGGTTCCGACCGAAAACCTCACCGTCAACTATCGCTCCTGCATGCCGACGGCGACCTCCACGCAGCCCTGCCAATACGGCTATGTCGCAGGGACCACGGTCGGCACCAACAACAGCCCCGTCGCCAATCTGAACAACACGCTGTTCGGCACGATGACGTTCACGCCCACGGACCTCGACGCCTTGATCAAGAGCTCCCTCTACACGAAGGACTATCCGTTCCTGGGGACTATCCGGACAAGGGCGATGTCACTGACCAATTGGCCGTATCATCAATCCGGCCGTCATCGCCGCGGGCATTCCCGACCAGGTGTTCGACTGCACTGCATGAAGGAGTGCACGGCCAATGACGGCGACTGTTTATGAGCAGCAGCACTTCGCCTACAGCGAAGTCACCGACGCCGGTTACTTCATGGTCGACTTCGAACAGGAACTGCCGTGGAACATGCTCTTCAACGGCAATATCGGCTCGCGCTATGTCATCACCACGACGAATGCGACGGGCTTCATGACGCTGGCCCACACGGCGGTGACCGCGGCTTACAACCCGGTCACCAATCCCGGCGCCATCGTCACCACGACGCGTCGCGCTGAATACGTCGCTCTGAGGACGACTCAAGGATTGGCTGCCGGCCGCCAATCTCAATCTCTGGGTCACGCCCGACGAGCTGGTGCTCCGCTATTACCAGGGCAAGGTGATGTCGCGCCCGCCGCCGGCCAATCTGCTGCCCTCGGGAACGTGCACCGTCGACGAACGCAATGCATGCCGACGTCAATGGGACATCCGACAATCCGAACACCTGTTCAGGACGCGTCGGCAATCCGGGCTTGAAACCGTTCAAGGGCGACAACCAGAACCTTTCGCTCGAGTGGTATCCCACGCGAGGACCTGATGTTCTCGGTCGCGCACTATCGCAACAAGATCATCACTGGCGCTCCGATCAACGCCAATATGCCCGCCTCGAACCTGTTCGAAGGAAGTGACGCGGTTGATCCGGTGACCGGACAGCCATTGTCGGACTTCAGCTTCACCTATCCTTCCTACGTCAACGGCCCGTCCGGGACCCAGTTGGGCATGGAATACACCGCGAAAGTCGCGTTCACGTTCCTGCCATGGATCTTCAGGCACACCGGCGTGGATCTGAACTATTCCGAATTGGACTTCGAGGATTTTGCGGCATCGCGGGACCTGATGACCGGCGACTTCAACCCGCCGCAAGCGCAGCGCTCATACTTCAAGAACTTCACGCTGTGGTACGACGACAGCAAGTTCAGTGCGCGCGTGTCCTACCAGGGCGCAGTCCGAGTTCTTCGACTTCATCTCGTCCTGCTCGAACGCCATCAACAACTACCCGACGTCGTTCGGCGCAATGCCCGGGCCAGACGATCCGTACGCCCTACAATCCAGGCGGCACGAACTTTCGAGAGGCCACGGACTTCATCGATCTGAAATTGAGCTACCAGTTCGACCGAGCATTGGAATGTCTACTTCGTCGGGACGCAACGTCACCCGCGAGTTGACGCTACCGGACCGTTCAGCCCAACAACGCTCTACTCTGACGGGGCGCCGACCCTGCGAACAGATGAGCTATGGCGGCGCGCGTTGGCAGTTCGGGGCTGACCTGGCAGTACTGACCGGAGACATCGTCAAGCCGATCGGCTAATCGCCCTCTTAGCTGATCTCCGAGAAAGCGCGCTGGACCAAGACCAGCGCGCCTTTTTCATCGGCCATGCGCGCAACGAGCTTCTTAGGCGCGAGCACGCGGTAACTCCCGCGTAACAACTCATCGAGTTCGTCCCAGTCGGTGCGTGCGTCGATCAAGATCCCCGGCGATATTGGGAAACCACACGGGCGGAAAAACGGCGCGCGCGAAATCGCGCCGCGGCGCAGATGCTCGCGCGAAAGCCTGAAGGTGACGACGCTGGCCGGACCTGGCGTGCCAGGCGGCCTTCGCATGGCTGCGCAGGCAGCCGTCGCTGATCGAGGCACGTGGGCGAAGTTTTTCCTGTTCACGGCACCAGCGAATGCCGGCCCACGCTTCTTCCTCGATCACTTCAGGAAGGTCGAGGCACACCAGGCGAAGCCTCCGTGAGAGTGCTGTGTCGCTGGAAACTCTCATCGAGCTTCTGGTGAATTCCCACGGCCATGAATGATAAGCGCGGGTACGCTTCGCAAATGAGGACACGCGATGGATGGCGGCCGCGCTTTGATTCTCTCGATGATTCCGATGCGTTTGCTCGCGCCGAAGCGGCGACTGGTACGACCACGGTCTACGGCGCCGCGTATATCCACGCAGCCCGGCTGGGAAGACATCATCATCGATCCTGCGCCCAACACGAGTTCGTCGACTCCTATCTAGCTGCGGTGGCGGTCTCACGCCAGTACGCCGAGCGCAAGGACGGCGCGCTTGTCCTCGAGGCCGAAGGGCCAGGTCGGTCAACCATTTTCGGCGACCAGACGCATGTGGGAGTTCAACGCCGTGCCCATCGTGCTTCGATGGCGACCGGTTCCCATGGAGCGACGCGTCTCAATCCTTCGGCGGCGTTCGGGCTCAGACTCTCGTATGCCACGGAATTGCCGCCGGTCGAGGTGGAGCTCGAAGGTGAGAGTCACCAGACGCTGGTGTACTGGGTCCTGGAAATGACCGCAGGGTCCTCGTGGACGCCCGGTGGGCAGTTTCGCTGCGTATTCACCATCGCTCGGTGGCCTATGGACTCGATGGGCGATGAAGGCGGCATGAATGCCGTGGGGCTCGGCGTTGCGTTATCGATTGTGGTAAACGCATCACGCATGAACGACAGCATCCGTGCCAGTGATCGCCATCCTCAAATGGCTACGACGAGCGAGATGAACATGGCGCTGCGACATGTCCGAATCGGTGGAGACGATGCGCAAGATGGGCTATTCCGATCCGGACCATTCTCGCGCGCCATCGAGGCAGTCCGGCCGCGCGGCAGATGCGCTGGCGGATGGTTCGCGCCACTGCCGCCGCTGATCCGGCGCAATGCCGAAGAATCTGCATCAAGCGTCGACAATCCCAATCTCGATCTCTACACGCTCGACGATTTCCTGAGCGCCAAGGAATGCGCGCGTCTCGTCGCGCTCATCGGCCATCACCTGCACCCTTCGACGCTCGCGTACAGCCTCGACGACGACGCAGTTTCGCACCAGCCAGACGGCGGATCTCTGTCACCTGCACAGCCCGACGGCGCGGTGAGCATCGACGCGAAGATCTGCAGGACGCTCGGCATCCGCGCGGAATATTCCGAGGGCATCCAGGCGCAGCGCTACGACGTCGGCCAGCAGTTCAAGCCGCACTGGGACTACTTCGAGCCGGATACCGACGCGTACCGGCGGCTCGCGGGCGTGCGCGGCAATCGCACCTGGACATTCATGGTTTATCTGAACGACGGCCTGGAAGGCGGCGCCACGCGCTTCACCAAGATCGACCACGCGGTGGAGCCCAAGGCCGGCATGGCGCTGCTCTGGAACAATCTCAATGCCGGACGGCTCACCGAACGAGTTCACCATGCACTGCGGCGAGCCGGTGATCACGCGGTCACAAGATCATCATCACCAAGTGGTTCCGCATTCACGGCGACGGACCGGTGTTCCCACGGAAAATAGGTTGTCAAAGGGAACTTTGGCGAAGGGGCCACGCAGGCGCTGAATACCTGCGTGACGAGTTTGAGCCGCGCGCGCCGCTTCATCGCGCGTCGAATTCCATTCATGCACGAGTAGTGCATCGCGGAACCGTCCGAGGGTTGCTCGTAGGCTGCATCGCCTCGGGGACTTCGCGACCGATGCTGCGGTAAAGAGCCGCCTGCGATGTCGTACCTGCCTCCCAGGTTCCGCACACTGTTGGGCTTTTTCGGCAGCGCGGCGGCATCAGATCGAACGCGGTTGCCGGCAGTTCGTGCAGGCGTCGCAGCTTTGCGCAGCGTGCGAGCTCACGAGCTCGATGCGGCCCAGCATCACTCGCGTGACGTCGGCGGGCGCGGAGATCGACGGAAGTGGCAGTTGCGCGTCGGTCAGGAACGCGGCAGGACGAACGCAGCGCGAATGCCTTCGCTTTCGAAATACGACAGCTGCCGGGTTTCGAGCATGGCCAGCGCTTCTTCCCTGAAGAGCCCCTCCTTTACCAGCGCCTCCGCAAGCTCGCGATACAAAGCTTCGCGATCGCTGGGTGACGACGAGTTGTCTGCAGGGATCAAGAACTTTCTCGGCGCCCTGCTCGCGGCAGCATCTGGCGGTATCGAACGCGGCCGTCGGCTGCACCGAACCCCCTTCCACAGCTGCGGAAACGGCCTGAAGGTGGCGAACCGCGGTGAGATGATCAGCGAGCCCGCCTGCTCGCGGACGATGAGCGGTGCATCGATGTGACGCCGCGATGAAGAGATGTTTCTCCCGCCTCATGATGACGGCCTTCCGTGACGACCGCGGAATGGACGCGCATGAACCCGCCACGTGCTCGGTGGTCGCATTGGGATGCCGTCCATGTTCGTCGCAAGCTTTAGCTCCTTCCATTGCAGCAGTAACACTGTGCCATCGAGCTTTCCCGGAAAGCCCGGAATTCTCGGCATCCGCGACTGGATAGAACTCGGTCAGCCAGCCGCCGTTTGAAACTCGCCCGAACCTCGAGCGGGACCGGGGAGTGGGCGGCGGATGAAATACAGCCTGGGAGGTTTCGAGGCGCAGCGTTACATCAGGAGTAGCGGCGCGGGCTCCTGTGACCACGGCAGCGCCGGCATCAGGCGCGTGGTGAAAATGGAAGAGGACCTCATGCGGGCGGTGCACGAATTTCGGAACCGGCTCGTGCGTCGGCGTTGATTCCGGAGATGAAATGCGCGTTCGAGTCCTGGAACGACGTGAATGTGCCTCGTGCACTATAAGGCTTCGCCGATTCCGCCCGGGCCTGTGTGATCGACACGCCGGGGCGATCAGGACGACGATTACCGCGAACCTGCTCATGAGCCGTTGACGAAGGCCAGACAACAGTTCGCGGTCATTCTTCAGGCACGGACCTCGCTGGCCACGAGATCCATGAGTTGCTGGTTACCGAAGCTGGAGCAGCGATTTTCGTTCACGAGAAAACGTGGGTGTGTGTTCGACCTGAAGAGCGGTGAGGTCTCCGGCTTCCGAGATTCAGCATGTCGTCGACGCTCGCGGCGAGCCTCTTTCTGCGCCTTGCCACGTTGATGCCGACGTCGCCCGCAATCTTCCACGCGCGCATGGGATCCGGCGCCGTGTGTGATGCCCATTCCTGTTGTCGTTCGGGCAAAGGCCGCCTTGCGAAATTACTTGTTGCCGGGCGCGCCCTGCACGCGCGCGGCCTCCAGCAGGCGGATAGCCTGCGGGAAACGGGATGAAAGTCCGCATAACGCACGACGACGCGAACATCCAGCAATGCATAACA
>ERZ1370068.1442-contig-11336_pt1 | contig 30098 bp, 43 predicted proteins | sample MGYA00561227_ERZ1370068 | MGnify/ENA primary metagenome ERZ1370068 (study PRJEB38410, sample SAMEA6850437) | metagenome | study: Metagenomic assessment of the ecological functions of the soil: analysis of the soil microbiota associated with the...
AGAACCGGACAGCCCGCAGGTCTGCGCGCGCTTTATGAGCGCCTGAGTGACCCGCCACGTGTCCGTCGGATAGAGCTGATACCAGATCGGTCCCCGCGCCGGCCGACGCGACGTCCTCGACAGACGCCGTGGCCGCGGTGGAGAGAATCTGTAAGTGGCTCCTGGCCGCCGCGGCTCGCGCGGGCCGCGATCTCGCCTTCCGGATGGAACGCCTTCTGGCTACCCACCGGGGCCAGAATGATCGGTGTCCTCCAGGTGATGCCGAACAGTTCCGTCGACGTGTCCACCCTGCTGACGTCCACGAGCCGGCGAGGCCGAATCTGAAACTTCGAGAACCCCTCCCGATTCGCCCGCAGGGTCGCGTCATCGTCCACCCCGGTCGCCATGTAGCCGAAGTGAGCCGGGGCAACTTCTGGCGCGCGACCGACTCGAAGTCGAAGACATTCATGGCTTCGTTCGGGGAAGCGATCAGCACGTGTTTCGGAATACCGCTCTCGGCGTCAGACGCAGCGGCGCCGTCGTCCCGCCACCCCGGGCCGAAGGCCAGCAAGGGGCTCGTGGCAAGAAACTTCAAGAACAGTCGTCGATAGGCGCTCCGATCCATCACACGCCTCCGATGGACAGAATGGGTGGGCCGACGGTAGCGCTCACCTTTTTAGGAGAGGTCAGCAGCAAGTCCGAATAGAGGTCGGAAGGAAGGAATCCTTCAGGGCTAGAGGTAGATGCGACGCACCAGGTCTTCGTAGGCGCCCTGCAGGTCGCCCACCGGCCCGTGGGCCAGCACCAGCCCGTCGCGCAGGGCCACGAACCGGTCCGCGACGGCGAGGGCCAGCCGCACGTTCTGCTCGACCATCAGCACCGTCGTGCCCTCGGCCTTGAGGCGCTGGACGACGCGCCCGATCTCCGTCACGAACACTGGTGCCAAACCGCCCGATGGCTCGTCGAGGAGAAGGAGCGTGGGATCGCTCATCAGGGCGCGCCCGATGGCCACCATCTGCTGCTCTCCCCCGACATCGAGCGCACGGCCTGCCGCCGGCGGGCGGCCAGGCGCGGGAACAGATCGTACGCCCGCGCGAGGCCGGTCCGCGCCTCGCCACGGATGGCGCCGCCGAGCTGCAGATTGTCCTCGACCGTCATGTCGGGGAAGAGATCCCGAGCCTGGGAGACCTGGACTATCCCACGCCGGAACGTCCGATGCGGCGGATAGCCGGCGATGTCCTGTCCGTCGAGGCGGATGCGACCCGCCATCGGCCGGATGAAGCCGCTGATCGTGTTGAGCGCAGTGGACTTGCCGCTGCCGTTCGCTCCGAGGAGGGCCACGACCTCGCCCCGTCGCACGGCGAGGTCGACGCCGCGCAGGACCTGGTGTGACCCGTACCCCGCCACCAGACCCTCGACGGCGAGGCAGCGGGCCATCAGTGGCCAAGGTAGGCCTCCAGCACTTCGCGGTTCCCCCGCACTTCCACGGGAGTGCCGTCGGCGATGACCTTCCCGTCGTTGAGGACGACGATCCGGTCCGACACCGTCATGACGAACTCGATCGCGTGCTCGATGAGGACGACGGCTATCTCTTCCTCCTTCACCAGCCGGCGGATCACGCCGAGAAGCTGCTCGCGCACCGCGGGGGCCAGCCCGACCGCGGGCTCGTCGAGGAGGAGCAGGGGAGGGCGCGTGGCCAGCGCGCGGACGATCTCGACCATCCGCTGCTGTCCGCCGGACAGGGCGCGGGTGGGCTGGTCGGCGAGGTGCCCGATGCCCATCACCTCGAGGAGCTTCCGGGCTCGTGCCGTGGCCGCCCGCTCGCTCGCGCGCGCCGCGGGTTGCCCGAACAGGACGCCGAAGAATCCCGTGGGCACCTGGGTGTGGAGACCGGCCAGCACGTTCTCGAGCGCGGTGAGCTCGCCGAAGAGCCCGCCGTTCTGGAAGGTCCGCCGGACGCCCTTGGCCGACACCACGTGAGGAGCGAGACCGTCGATGCGCTCCGCGCGGAAGCGGATGGCGCCGGACGTCAGCGCGGCATGTCCGGTGACCGCGTTGAAGAGCGTGGTCTTGCCGGCGCCGTTCGGGCCGATGATCGCGCACACCTCGCCGGGATCGACCCTCAGGAAGACGCCGGCGACCGCGGTGAGGCCGCCATAGCGCACGGTGACGTCGTCGAGCTCGAGGAGGGCCACCGCTACTCCCGGTAGTACCGCTCGTGGAACGCGGGCCAGCGGCGGGCGAGCAGGCTGACGAGCCCGCGGGGCAGGAACAGGAGCACGCCGATGATGAGGGCCGAGAGCACGAGCTCCTGCACGCCCGGGAAGCTCCGGAAGAGCTCCGGCGTGGTGGTGAGGACGATGGCGCCGATCACCGATCCGGTCAGGCTCGCCAATCCCCCACCATCACGATGGCGAAGTGGAGGATCAGCTCGAGGAGGTTGAAGGCCTCGGGCGTGACGTGACCGACCAGGGCCGTATACATCGACCCCGCCACCCCGACCACGAAGCCGCTCCACGCGAAGGCGAGGACGAAATAGCGATCGGTCGGGATGCCCATGGCCGCGGCGGCCAGCTCGTTGTCCCGGATCGCCATGAACGCCCGGCCGAAGCGCGAGCGGAGCAGGCTCGACGTCAGGAGCACCACCACCACCACGAGCACGAGGAACACGTAGAACTTGCTCCGGTCGCTCTGCAGGCGCAGGCCGAGGAGCATGGGAGGCGGCACGGCCAGGCCCATCGAGCCGTTGGTGAGAGGCTCGGCCCGGATGTAGATCCAGCGCAGCAGCTCGCCGAAGGCCATGGTCATGATGGCGAGGTAGAAGAGCCGGATCCGGCGCAGGGCGGGCAGGCTGGCGAGGATGCCCGCGAGGGCACCGATCAGCCCGGCGGGAACGATCGTCGTCCACCACGGCCAGCCGGCGTGCACGACGAGGATGCCCGACGCGTAGGCCCCGAGCCCGAAGAGGGCGACGTTGGCGAAGGCGAGCTGCCCCAGATTGCCGATGACGATGTTGAAGCCGACGCCGACGAGAACGTACACGAGGATCAGGTTGAGCACGTACTGGATGTAGCGATTCACGAGGAAGGGAACGGGCAAGACGAGGAGGGGGACGAGCAGGAAGAGCCAGCGGCCGCGGGCGGGAGGCCTCACGAGGGAGACGGGGGCCTCGCCAGGCATCGGCCGATCAGACCCGGACGACCACTTGCCGGCCGAACAGCCCGTCGGGACGAAGCAGGAGGACGGCGATCACGATGACGTAGGCGGAGATGTCGATGAAGGCGGTCGACACATACGCGCCGAGGACCAGCTCCATCACGCCCAGGATCAGCGCCGCCGAGCACGGCGCCGGGAAGCGAGCCGAAGCCGCCGAGGGTCATGGCCGCGAATCCCCGCACGAGCACCCACACGCCCATGTCGGGATAGAGAAGGGTGATGGGGGCCAGGAGCACGCCCCCGAGGGCGGCGAGGCCCGCGGCGGCCCCCACACGATGGCGTGCACCGCGTTGACGTTCAGCCCGATCAGCGCGGCGCCCCGCTGACTCTGGAAGACGGCCTGGAGGAGGCGGCCGAGGCGCGTGACGTTGAACAGGACCACGAGCACGGCCATGAGCCCGAGCACGGTTCCGGAGACGATCAGGTTGTCGCTCGTCACCACGACGTCGCCGATCGTCCACGCCCGGTCGGGGAAGATCCGCGGGAACGGCAGCACCTCGCGTCCCCACAGCATGCGCGCTCCCCGCGGAGCGCGTAGCCTATGGCGAGGGCCATCATGGCGATGGCGAGGTGTGGCCCGGTCATGATGCGTCGCATGAGCCCCTGGTGGATCGCCAGGCCCACGCAGAACAGAACGGCGAGGGCGATCAGGGCGCCCGCGAGGTAGGGCAGGCGCGCGTAGACGACGAAGACGTAGACGGCGAAGGCGCCGCCCATGACCAGGTCTCCGTGGCCGAAGTTCACCACGGTGGTGGCCCGGTAGAGCATGGTCATGGACAGGGCCACGAGGGCGTAGAGCACGCCCTGGGCCACCCTGCTCACCACGAGCTGCGCCAGCACGGCGCGGCGGGGTCAGCCCGCTCGGTATCCGATCACTGGAGCGGCTTCCCCACCCGGTGAACACGGTCTGCTTGCCCTGGTCGTTCAGCCCCACCGCGTACATGACATGCACGCCGACGTGGTTGTCGCGCGTGATCGTGACCTTGTCGGCGAGGACACCGGTGTCGAAATCCTTGAGGGTTTCCATGGCCGCGATGAATTTCTCGCGCGAGGGCTGGGGACCGGCCCGCTTGAACGCCTCCACGGTGGCGATGGCGGTGGGCAGCCCGAAGTAGTAGAAGTTCGTGGGGACGCCGTTCTCGGGCAGCTCGCTCTTCTCGAGGTTCTTCACGAACATGTCTTCCCACTTCTTCATGGTCGGGCTGCCCATGGGCGCCTGGAACTGATACGGGAGGTAGAAGTTCTTGACGGCGGCCGGATTGTTGACGCGCTTGTGCGTGCTCTCGAAATCGGCTCCGAGCGCGCCGATGACCGGCACCGAGACGCCGTACTTGTGGAGATCGCGCAGGAGGATGGCGAGCTCCGCCTCGTACAGGCAGCCGAGCACGAAGTCGGCATTGGCGGACTTGATCCGGAGCGCCTGCGCGGTGGCGTCGGTCGAGCCCCGCTCGAGGGCGAGGCTCATCACCGGCTCGATGCCGCGCTCCTTCATGAGCTCGGTGGCGGGATCGCAGTAGCCGCGGGCCCAGTCATTGGTGTGGGCGACGAGGACGATCTTCTTGGTATTCGGCCGGGAGAGCGCGAACCCGGCCATGGCCCGGCCCGAGTAGACCCCCGTGTAGGTGACGTGGAACATGTTGGGCACGGTGGGTGTGGTCAGCTTCGGATTGGCGGAGACACCGATCCACGGCAGGCCGTCCTCCAGGAGCGTCGGCTTGATGGCCATGGCCACCCCGCTGCACGGCGTGACGAGAACCATGAACACCTTGTCCTGGTAGATGAGCTTCTTGGCCGCGGCAATGCCCGTGGCCTCCTTGCAGGCATCGTCGGCGGTGACGATCTCGAACTTCCGGCCGTGCACGCCGCCCTGGCTGTTGATGTAGCGGAAGTAGGCCACCGGCCCGTAGTTGAGCGCGCTGAAGCTCGAGGCGTCGCCCGTGTACGGACCCAGGTTCCCGATCTTGATCGTGGTGTCGGTGATCCCCTGCGTGTTGTCGGCTCGGGCCCCCGTCGCGTCCAGCATCGAGCCCAGCAGCGAGCACAGCAGGGCGAGTCCCAGGGCAAGGAAGAGAGAGGGCCGGGTCTTCATGTGCACCTCCGCCAAAGGGGTGATGGATCAGGCCTCGCCGAGCGCGCGGGCCAATCGCGCCCGGATGTCGGTCCACGCCGCGTCGACGTCGGCGGGGGTGGGCGGGCGCGCGGCCGCGATCTCCCGGATCTTCTCGTAGATCTGGTGCTTGCCCCAGTCGCGCACGGCCGGCGGCACGCTCCCGAGGACGCGGTGCGCGGCATCCTGGATGGCGGGCGGCCAGCCTCGCTCCATCTCGGCCCGGCGCTCGCCGAAGTCGAAGCCTCCGTTGGACGGCGCGGGCATGGCCGCGCGCAGGCGCGCGGTGGCCTCGGCGTCGACCTGGCCGTCGACCACCGCGACCCCGTACGCCTGCGCGGGCGCGCTCGACGCTCAGAAACCCCGCGCGCACGTCCGCCCGCACCGCCTCCGGGTCCCGGCGGCGCGGGTCGCCGTGGCCGCCTCCGCTCGGGGAGAAGAAGCTGACGACGATCGCCGGGCTCGAGGTGGAGCACGTCGACCTTGCCGATGTCGCGCGCTCGCGGCGTGCCGCGGTTGACCACGCAGCTTCCCGAGGTGCCGGCGCGCCCGCCCGCCACGCCCCACGGCTCCAGGCGGCATCGCTCCATCCCGCGCGCCGTCACGATGGCGTGCGGGTGGAACACCTGGAAGTCGAGCCGGACGGCGAGGCCGCCCCGATGCTCTCCCGCCCCGCCCGTGTCGGGGATCAGGTGATAGCGACGCATGACGATCGGCACCTCGGCCTCGATGCTCTCGACCGGCGTGTTGCGCAGGAACCCCGCGGTGGAATCGGCGCCGCTGATCCCGTCCATCTCGGGTCGGCCCCCGCCGCCGCCCAGCATGGGCTCGACGACCTGGACCTGGCGCTGGCCGGTCATCGAGATCCAGCACCGAGGCGACCACCGGCGAGATCCGCCCGCCGGCGCGGCGGGGATTCGGCCGGGAAGCGCCTGGGCGAGGGCGCCCAAGACCGCGTCGAAGACTCTCAGCACGGTCCGCGTAGCGCACGCCGATCGGCGACGGGAAGAGGGCGTTGACGAGACAGCCGGGCGGCGCCGTCACCCGTACCGGCCGGAGGATGCTGGAGGCCTTGGGGATGCCCGGATCCTCGGTGACGATGTAGGCGTTGATGGCCTGGCACAGGAACGGGATGCGTCACCCCGTGGCTCGCGATGTTCAGCGCCGAGCTCACCTGGGGATCGGTGCCCGTGAAGTCGAGGTGGATCGAGTCGCCCTCGATGGTCAGCGCCACCTGGATGCGGATCGGGCACCTCCGAGCGGAGGTCGTCCTCCATGTACTCGGTGAAGCGGTAGGTGCCGTCGGGGATCTTCCGGATCGCCGCGCGCGCCCGCTGCTCCGCGTAGTCGAGGACGGCGTCGATCCCCTCCACCACCGTGGCGAGGCCGAACTTGCCGATCATCTCCTGGATGCGCCGGTCGCACGAGCTGACCGCCGCCACCATGGCCTTGATGTCGCCCCAGTTGACCTCGGGGATGCGGCAGTTGTCGGCGATCAGGTTCTTGACGTCCTCCTGGAGGACGCCGGCCCGGTAGAGCTTGGTGGGCCGGAGTCGCAGCCCTTCCTGGAAGATCTCCGTGGCGCGCGGCCACACGCTCGCGGGCACCGCGCCCCCGATATCGGAGGAATGGACGAAGGCGTAGCCCCAGCAGATGATGCGCCCCTCGTGGAAGATCGGGCGGAGGATGTGGATGTCGGGCAGATGAGTGCAGAGCGGGCCCGACAGATAGGCATCGTTGCAGATGACGATGTCGCCCTCGTCGTAGCGGTCGAAGTAGGCGAGGGTGTGGGCCATGTTGAGGCCGAGATACGACGAGGCGCCCAGGTTCCAGGGATAGGCGACGTACTCGCCACCTCTCGAGACGAGCCCGGTCGAGAAGTCCGCCGTCTCCTTCACGAAGGTGGTGTAGGCGGTGCGCTCCATGATCCGCGCCATGTCCTCGACCACCGCCTGGTAGTGGTTGCGCAGGATCTCGAGGAGTACCCGGTCGATGGCCACCGCTACCGCCCCTCGATGACGAGGTTGCCGAAGGCGTCGACGGACGCGCGGAAGCCCGCGGGCACCAGCGTCGTCGTATCTTCCTGTTCCACGACGGCCGGGCCATCGACGTGCTGGCCGGCCAGGAGGTCGCGCCGGTGGTACACGGCGGCGTCGTAGCGGTGCTTCCGGTAGTGGATGGGGCGACGCCCGGCGGGCGGCGCCGGGCCGCGACCGGTCGGCACCGCCCTGATCTCGGGCTTCGGCGTGGCGCCGGTGATGGTGGCGCGCAGGTCGATCAGCTCCACGTCGGCGGCGCGGTCGGCGTGGGCATACAGCAGCTCGTGGCGATCGTGGAACGCCGCGCGCAGGCCCTCCGTGCCCGTCTCCTCCAGCCATGCCGGGTCGATGGGCACCTCGATCTGGAAGGCCTGGCCCACGTAGCGGAGGTCGGCGCTGTGCGCGATCGCGCTCGACGCGACGGCGGGCGCCTCCTCGCGGAGCCAGCGCGTGGCGCGCGCGGACAGCTCCGCGCACTCGGCGGCGAGGAGCTTCCCTGAAGTCGCCGACAGCTTCCGGTGGATCGTCTTCACGTAGTCGCTCTTGAGGTCGGCCATCATCGCGCCCTGGGCGCACAGCGTGCCGGGCGACGGCGGCACGATGACGCGCGGGATGTGGAACTCCTGGGCGAGGAAACACGCCTCGATGGGGCCGGCCCCGCCGAAGGCCACGAGGGCGAAGTCGCGCGGGTCGAGGCCGTGCCGGGCCAGCACGTTGGAGAATGCCGCGTACATGTTCGCGGTGGCGACCTCGATCACCGCCTCGGCCGTGGCGTCCACGTCGAGGCCGAGCGCCTCGGCGAGCGGCCGCATGGCCAGGGCGGACTTGTCGGGATGGAGCCGGAGGCGGCCGCCCACGAAGTTGTCGGGGTTGAGGAACCCGCACAGGAGGAAGGCGTCGGAGAGCGCCGGCTCGGTGGCGCCCCGGCCGTAGCAGGCGGGCCCGGATCGGCGCCCGCGCTGCGCGGGCCGACCTTCAGGACTCCGACGGAGTCGAGCCAGGCGATGGAGCCCCCGCCCGCCCCGATCGACGACACGCCGACGACCGGCATGACGATGGGAAAGTCGCCCACCGTCTCGTCGGTCGAGTACACGGGCTGGCCATCTCTCACCAGGGCGATGTCCGCGCTGGTGCCGCCCATGTCGAAGGTGATCAGGTCCCGGTACCCGGCGCGGACGCACACGGAGGTCGCCCCGATGACCCCGAGGCCGGACCCGAGAGCATCGTCTCGGCCGTGGCCTGGCGCGCATCCCGGGCGGTCGTCACGCCGCCGTTCGACTTCGTGATGTGGAGCGGCACCCGCACGCCGGCCCGCCCGAGCTCCCGCTCGAGCTGCGCCAGGTACTGGTCCACCCGCGGCCGCACGTAGGCGCTCAGGATCGCCACCATCGTGCGCTCGTACTCCCGGATCTGCGGCCAGACCTCGTGCGAGCAGGTGACGTGGACGCGGGGAAGATGCTCGCCAGCACCTTCCGCGCCTCCGCCTCGTGGGCGGGCGTCCGGTAGGCGTTGACGAACGAGACGACGAGCGCCTCGGCGCCCTCCCGGTCCACGAGCCGCGTCGCCTCGCGGAGGAGCTCTTCGTGGTCGAGGGTGGTGTCCACGGTGCCGTCGGCCAGGATGCGCTCGGTCACCTCGCCCACGCGGTAGCGCGGGATGAGCGGGAGGGGCCGCGTGGCCGTGAAGTTCACCGGACTCGCGAGCCGGAGCCGCTGGATCTCGAGGAGGTCGCCGAAGCCCGCGGTGACCAGGAGCCCCAGCGAGGCGCCGTTGCGCTGGATGACGGTGTTGATGGCGATGGTGGTGCCGTGGACGAGGTAGTCGATCGCCCCGGGATCGAGGCCCCGCTCGGTCACGAGCGCGCGAACGCCGTCGAGGACGCCGCGGCCGGGATCGCCGGGCACCGTGGGCGACTTGAAGCTGGCCAGCTCGCCCGTCACCTCGTCCAGGAGACTGAAGTCGGTGAACGTCCCGCCGATGTCGATGCCGACCCGGTAGCGTCCGTTGGTCACGCGCCATGCTAGGCCATGGAGCCATGAGACCGTCAAGCCACATCCCTCTCCCACCGGGGAGAGGGCAGGGTGAGGGGGGCTGGTAGAGGTATACTCGCCGCGCCATGCGCGTCGCTACCGTCACGCCCATCCTCGTGGAGGTGCCGCTCGCCAGTGCGGTCCGCGGTGTCCACGGCACGACCGCCGTGCAGCGCAGCGTGCTCGTGCGTGTCTCCACGGACGAAGGCATCGAAGGGTGGGGCAATGTGGATCCGACCCCGGGCTACTCGCTCGTGTCCGCGACCGACATCCACGACGCCGTCGCGCAACTCGCCCCGGCACTCCTCGGCGGCGACCCCTTCAATCTCCATCGGGCGCTCGCCCTCATGGATCGCCAGATCGCGGATGGTTTCGAGGCAAAGGCGGCCATCGAGATGGCGCTCCTCGACGTGAAAGGCCGGGCCCTCGATCTTCCCGTCCATTCACTGCTCGGGGGCGCCCTGACGCACGAGGTGACGCTGAACGCGTGGATCGGCACCGTGGCGCCCGAGCAGGCGGCCCGCGAAGCCGCCGAGTGGCTGCGCCGCGGATTCGCCACCGCGAAGATCAAGGTGTCGGGCGCCGGCCCGGAGGGCATCGCCCGCGTGGCCGCCGTTCGCGCGGCGGTCGGCGACCGCATGGAACTCCGGGTAGATTTCAACGAGAGCCTCACCCTCGCCGAATCGGTGGCGTTCATCCGGCGACTCGAGCCGTACGCGCTGACCCTCGTCGAGCAGCCGATCGTGCGCACCGACCTCGCCGGCCTCGCCGAGATCCGCCGGGCCATCAGCATCCCGCTCATGGCCGACGAAAGCGTGACGGGGCCGGCCTCGCTGATCGACATCATCCGCCGGGAAGCGGCGGACATCGTGAAGGTCAAGGTCATGAAGCAGGGAGGGCTCCTGCGCACGCAGCAGATGATCGAGTGTGCGGCCGCGGCCGGCCTCCGCGTGGTCATCGGGCACGGCTTCGGACTCACCCTCTCCACGCTGGCCGAGGCGGCCGTGGCGGCGACGGGCGCCGCGGTCATGCCGGGGTGCGAAGCGGTCGGGCCGTTGAAGATGGCGGGCGATGTGGTCAAGGATCCGGTCAACCTCACCGGGGGCGTGCTGCATCTCACGGATGCGCCGGGCCTGGGCGCGACCATCGATCCCGACGCGCTCAAGCGCTATCACGTCGAGCGATAGGCCGGGGAGAGGGCAGGGTGAGGGGGTGGCGTCGGAGGAGGGCCCATGGACGTTCGCGACGAGATCCTCAACCGCATCGATGAGCGGCAGGACGAGTGGCTCAGGCTCCTGGGCGATCTCGTGCGCCGGCCGAGCGAGAACCCGCCAGGCGACACGCGGGCGGCCGCCGACTGTCTGATCGAGTACCTCGCGGGCAAGGGGCACGCGCCCGAGGTCATAGAGCCCAAGCCGGGAATGGTGAACGTGGTGGCGGCCACCGACCGCGGTCCCGGCCGCTCCGTGATCCTCAACGGTCACCTCGACACGTTCCCCGTCGGCGACCGCAGCGGCTGGGAGCGCGATCCCTTCAGCGGCGAGGTCGTCGACGGCAAGGTCTTCGGCCGCGGCGTCGCCGACATGAAGGCGGGGACGGCGGCGTCGCTCATCGCCTTCTGCCTCCTCTCCGAGCTGCGTGACGAGTGGAAGGGCCGCCTCACCTTCGCCGCCGTCGCGGACGAGGAAACGATGGGGCCGTGGGGCGCCAACTACCTCGTGGATCACCATCCCAAGCTGCAGGCCGACGCCGTCATCATCGGCGAGCCCAGCACATCTTCCACGGTGCGGTTTGGCGAGAAGGGGATGGTGTGGTTCACCCTGACCGCGCGCGGTCAGATGGGTCACTCCGCCTACCCCCATCACGGCTGGAATGCGATCTTCGAGATCGCGGAGGCCCTCGCCGAGCTACGCGAGATGGAGACGATGGCGTGGCCGGTGCCGGAGGAGTTCCTCCGGCGCATCGACGAGGCCCGCGCGCCAACCACCGCCATGCTCGGCCCCGGCACCACCGATGTTCTGTCCTCGGTCACCGTCAATGCCGGGGTCATCACGGGAGGCACCAAGATCAATCTCATCGCCGACCAATGCCGGGTGGAGATAGACGTCCGCATTCCACCCGGAGTGACCAGCGCCGAGATCCTGCGCATCGTGGGGCGCGTGGTGCGGCGGCATCGCGGGATGCGCTACGACCTGATCCAGCGCAGCGAGCCGAACTGGACGCCGCCGAGCCACGAGTTCCTCCAGACCGTCCACCGCACGGTGACCGCCGTGTGCGGCGAAGCCCCGTTCTTCAACATCTCGGGCCCGGGCACCGACTCCCGCGTCTTCCGCCGCGCCGGCATGCCCGTGGCCGTGTTCGGCCCCACCCCGTACGCTCTGGGCGGGACGAATGAGCACGTCACGGTCCGCGACTACCTCGACGTCATTCGCGTCCACGCCCTGAGCGTCCTGGAATTCCTCCGCGCCTAGCCAGAATTATTCACGAGCGTTGGGCGCGAGGCGGGCGGGGCTGTCATCGGGGGTGGCGGCTGCGCGACCGGCTGCGTCACCCTACTCGTCGAATCGCCGCCCGATGGGCGGCGGACACTCGAAGGGGCCCACTACGCCGGCCGCGCAGCCGCCACCCCCGATGCCACCCGCCCGACTGCACGAGCGGCGCTCGTGAATAATCCGGGTCAGGGTGTTCGTTCGCGCCGCCGCTCCGGAAAGGGGATTTCTACTGGAGCGGCGGGTACGTCAGGAGCGACCGAGCTTGGGGTTCAGGGCTTCGGTGAGGCCGTCGCCCAGGAGGTTCCAGGCGAGGACGAGGAGGAGGATGGCGAGCCCGGGCACCAGCGAGAGGTGGGGCGCCGTCCGCAGATACTCGCGCGCGGTGCTGAGCATCGCCCCCACTCGGGGGAGGGTGGCTGCGCGCCCAGGCCGAGGAAGCTGAGCCCGGAGCCGATCACCACCACGGTGCCCATGCGCAGCGTGAACTGCACGACGATGGGGGCGAGGCAGTTGGGCAGGATGTGCCGCCACAGGATGCGCGGCCCGCTGTTGCCAAGCGCCCGCGCCGCCGCCACGTGCTCCGTTTCCTTGATGGCGTGCGCGGCGCTGTGGGTGATCCGCGCGAAGCCCGGGATGGTGTTGATGCCGACGGCCACCATCAGGTTGACGATGCTCGGGCCCAGCGCGCTGCACCACGGCGATGGCGAGGAGGAAGCCGGGAAACGCGAGGATGATGTCCACCCCGCGCATGAGGATCTCCTCCGGGGCTCCGCCCCGATAGGCGGCGGCGAGGCCCACGATTACGCCCGCGCCCGCCGCGATGACGGAGGCGCCCAGCGCCATGCCGAGGGAGATGCGGGCGCCGTAGAGAATGCGCGACAGGATGTCGCGCCCCAGCTCGTCCCGACCAAGGCCGTGGCTCCACGACGGCGCGGCCAGGGCGCCGTCGAGCTGCTGCTTCAGGGGATCGTGGGGCGCCACCCAGGGCCCGACGACGGCCATGAGGAGGAAGAACACGACGAGGGCGAGACCGGCGACGGCGGCGCGGTTGCGCGTGAAGCGCCGCCACGCCGCCGCGGCCGGTCTAGTACTTGATGCGGGGATCGGCATACCCGTACAGGAGGTCGGCGACGAGATTCACCAGGACGGAGACGAAGGTCACGAGCAGGATCGAGCCCTGGACCACGGGAAAGTCCCGCATGCCGATCGATTCGACGATCAGCCAGCCGATGCCGGGGAACGAGAACACCGTCTCCACGAGCACCGATCCCGCGAGCACGAACCCGAACTGCAGGGCCACCACCGCGATGATGGGCAGGCAGCGCGTTGCGGAGCGCGTGGCGTACGACGATCACGCGTTCCCGCACGCCCTTGGCGCGCGCGGTCCGGATATAGTCCTCGTCGAGGACGTCGATCATGCTCGTGCGGGTCATGCGCGCGACGATGCCCAGCGTGGAGGCGCCGAGGGTCACCGCGGGCAGGACGAGATGGACGAGACCGCCACTGCCGCCGGCCGGGAACAGGCCCAGGAGGACGGCGAACACGACGATGAGCACGATGCCCAGGTAGAAGGAGGGCGTCGAGACGCCCATCATGGCCACGACCATGGTCGCGTGGTCGAACGCGGAGTGCCGGCGCGCGGCCGCGACGATCCCGGCGAGGAGACCGAAGGCGGCCGCGAAGAGCGTGCTCAGCACCGCGAGCAGCGCGGTGTTCCAGAGCCGCGGCCCGATCTCGTCGAGGACCGGGCGCTGCGTCTTCAACGACCGCCCGAACTCGCCGCGCAGGACGTCGAGGAGATATCGCTCGAACTGGACGTGCAGGGGCAGGTCGAGGCCGAACTCATGACGAATCGCCTCGAGCTCCGCGGGCCCCGCGTCGGGGCCGGCCACGAGACGGGCGGGATCCCCGGGAACGATGCGCATGGTGACGAACACGACGACGAGGATCCCGAAGAGCACCGGGAGCAGGAAGAGCAGGCGGCGGCCGATCAGGCGGACCATGGACGGGTGACCGGACGGAGCGCGAGCGGCGGGCGGGGAGCCCGCCGCTCGCGCCGATCCGCGGTCCTTACTTCTTGATCACGGCGTCCTTCACCACCGCGCCGCCGAACGGGATCACGTACACGTTCTGCAGCTCCTTCTTCGCGGCGCCGATGAACTTGGGCGCGACGAGGAAGAGCCAGGGGGCGTCTTCCATGATCTGCTTCTGCGCGACCTTGTACGCCTCCATCCGCTTGGCGCTGTCCGTGGTCTGCGCTCCCGGCGGCCAAGCGCGTTGTCGACGACATCGCTCTTGTAGAAGGCCAGGTTGTAGGCGCGGCGGCGGCCAGTTCGTGGAGAGGAAGGTCCCGCCGAGGCCCCAGTCGGCGTCCTGCGTGCCGACCGACCACGCGAGCATGGCGAGGTCGTAGGGCGCGATGGGGTCGGGCTTCTGCCCGACGCGGCCGATATAGGTCGCCCACTCCATCTTGACGATCTGGATGTCGAAGCCGACTTCGCGGAGATAGCCGGCGACCGCCTCGCCGACCTGGCGGTCCTGGACGTACCGGCCGTCGGGGATCCACATCACGAGCTTGGTGCCGGGCTTCACCCGGCCGCCTTCAGGAGCTCCTTCGCCTTGGCGGGGTCGTACTTGTAGTAGTCCCCCACCGCGGAATAGCCCCACAGGAACGGCGAGACCGGCGACTTCGTCAGCGGCACGGCGAGGCCGTTGTAGATGTTCTTGACGATCGAATCCTTGTCCACGGCGTAGTTGACGGCCTGGCGGACCCGCAGGTCCTTGAAGATGTCCTTCTGCATGTTCAGCGCGAAGTGCAGGTTGTCCGAGGCTGTCGACCATCATCACGTTGAGCTTGGGGTTCGCGCGCAGGCGACTCACGTCCTGGATGGGGATGGGGGCCGCCATGTCCGCGTCCCCCGCCTCCAGCATGGCCACCCGCGAGGCCGGCTCGGGGACGGGCTTGAAGGTGATCTTCTCCAGCGACGGCTTCGTTCCCCAGTAACCCTCGAAGCGCTTGACGGTGATGTGGTCCTTGGGCACCCATTCCACGAACTCGAACGGCCCCGTGCCCGTGGGGTGGAGGTTGATGTCCTTGCCCCACTTGGCGAGCGCCTTGGGGCTGTTGAACATCGCGCGCCGGCCGGCCAGCGTCTGCAGGAGGGCGCCGTTGGGCTCCTTCAAGCGTCATCTTGAGGGTGTGCTTGTCGACGACCTCGACACCGTCGACGCTGGCGAACTGCGAGAGGGTCAGCAGGCCGTTGGCCTTGTCGAGCCAGCGATCGAAGTTGACCTTGGCGGCCTGGGCGTCGAACTCCTCGCCGTCGTGGAACTTGACGCCCGTGCCGGAGCTTCCACGTGAGGACCTTCCCGCCGTCGGAGAGCGTCCACGACTCCGCGAGCTGAGGCACCAGCTTCTGGTCCTTGTCCCAGCCCACGAGGCCTTCGAACATCACGCTCTGCACCAGCATCGAGGGCACGTCGCCGGTGGCCGCGCGGATCGAGGCGCGCGGCGTCCGACTGGGTCGCCAGCACGACGGCGCTCGCCGCGCGGCTGGGCGCCGGCCACGAGCACGGACACGGCGACCATCAGCAGCAGGGCCAGGGTGAAGATCCCGAGAGGCTCCGGAATTGACGATTCATGCGTCTCTCCTTCTTGGTTCGCTGCGGCCGGCCCGCGCCGTCACAGGAAGCCGAGATCAACGTGGTGCTCCATCTCCCGCACGAACCGCGTGAGTACCTGGACGGCGCCGGCGAGATCGTCGAGGTCGACCACCTCGTTGGGAGAATACGAGTACCGTCGCGGTACCCCGATGCTGATGGTGGGGATGCCGTCCCGGCTCAGGTGGATCGAGGCGGCCTCCGTCGAGCCACGCGTGAGATGCGTGGCGAGCTGCACGGGCACCGCTTCGGCGTCCGCGGCCTGCAGGAGGTACCGCTTCATGGCCGGGTGGGCGATGCTGCCCGCGGTAGTTGCCGGTCGAGGCGGCGAGGAGCACCACCGGCCCGCGTCCCATGACCACCGGAATGTCGCGGGTGGGACTCGAGTCCGGCGTGTCGCCCGCCGAGAGGCCGTCGATGGCGATGGCGTAGTCGGGGCGGAGGCGGTGCGCAGCCATGGCGGCGCCGCGGAGGCCCACCTGCTCGAGCACCGTAGCCACGGCATGAACGGTGGCGAAGGGCTGGATGTCCTTGAGCTCCGCGAGCATCTGGATGAGGATGGCCACGCCCGCCCGGTCGTCCATGCCCTTGCCGCACACGCGATGGCCGTCGGAAAACTCGGCAAGCTCGCCGATGAACGTCACGGGATCGCCGATCCGGATCCCCAGCGCCGCCACGTCGCCCGCGCTGGGCGCGCCCACGTCGATGTACATGTCCGCCACGGTGGCCGGCCGCGCCAGCTCCTCGGCGAGATTGCAGGTGACCGGACTTCGCCCCGATGACGCCGAAGTGGCCGTTGACGGAGACGCGGCGACTGGGCAGGAACGCATCCGCGGTGCCGCCCAGGCGGTCGAAGCGCAGGAAGCCGTCCGGCTCGATGCCCTTCACGATGAACCCGATCTCATCGAGGTGGGCGCTGATCATCAGCACGGGGCGGTCCTGCCGGCCGCGCCGGGTGGCCGTGACGTTGCCGTAGCGGTCGACGTCCACGGTATCGGCCATCCCGTTCACGCGCTGGCGGAAATACTGGACGAGGGACTGCTCGAATCCGGAGACGCCGTGGAGGGCGACCAGATCCCGCAGCGTCTCGCGGAGCGCGTCCTTGATCGCCGTCGGACGATCGGCCATCAGGAGGCTCTATACGGTCCCGGCCACAGGACTGTCAAGCACTCGCCAGTGATATCCGTACTCGTTGGGCTGCATAACCTTGCATAACGGTCTCCCCAGGGCGTCGAGGCTCCTCGAACGGTGCCGACGACCATAAGCCGCGGCCGCCGCCGATGTCAAACGGGCGGCGCCACTTCACCGCGCGGCCGGCGACGGCGTGACTAGGCGCGCGGCCGCCCGTCGGAGCCGATGTTCGCGGCGTCCGTGAGCGCGTAGCGCGCGAGGTCGATGCCGTTCACGAACCACACGTCGCCGGTGTCGCGCATCTCGTCGACGAGCTGCTGCAGCATGTTGAGTCGTGAAGGACGACCCGTGTACTGCGGATGGAGGATCAGCATGGTCAGTCCGCCGAGGCGCGTGAATGCCGCGAAACTCGTCGCCCCACACCGACCGCACCGCCGACGGGGGAAGATCTGGCGGTAGAGATTCGGGCGCAGGCCGAAGCGCGAAGAACGGGCCGTCGTCGAGAATCCACGAGGCGGGCAGCTCGACGAGGGACGGCGTGTCCGCGTAGCGGTACGGCCACAGCGAGTCCTGCAGGTTGCTCGCGTAGAGGAAGCCGTGCTGTGGCGAGGAGGCCTGCCGTCTCGCGGGTGATCTCGTAGAGCGGCGCGCGGTAGCCGACGGGCGGCCGGCCGGTGATGTCGGCGAGGATCTTCGAGCTGCCGGTGAGGATCGCTTCTTCTTCCTCGCGGGACTTTCCCTCGAGCGCTTCGTGCAGGTATCCGTGGTGCCCGATCTCGTGACCGCGACGATGAATCTCGGCCACCACGTCCGGCCAGCGCTCGGCCGTCCACCCCGGCACGAAGAACGTCGACTTCATCTGGTTGCGGTCGAGGAAGTCCAGGATCAGCGGCACGCCCACCTTCGGCCCATACGCCCCCTGCGACATCACGCTCAGCCGGTTGATGTTCTCCGGGTCGCGCGAGATCCACGCCGTCTCCGCATCGAGGTCGAAGGTGATGCACACGGCGGACTTGACCCCGGACGGCCAGGTGATGGGCGGCTTCATAGGGCTGGCCATCGTCCGGCAAGTGCCCGCGCCTGTCAAGCCGAGACCGGTGTATCCTCTTGCCACTCAGCTCGCCGGGAGGGCGAAAAGACATGACCGACGTCAAGAAGCAGCTCGCCAAGTGGATCGACGACGACCGCGACAAGATCATCGGATTCCTGTGCGACTTCGTGCGCGCGAAGAGTCCGAACCCGCCCGGCGACACCACGCTGGCCGCGGCCCACGTCACGCGATTTCCTCGAAGCGAACGGCCTGCCCTTTCGCGTGATCGCGCCTCAGGCGACCATGCCGAACGTGGTGGGCTCGTTCGACACGGGCAAGCCTGGCCATCACCTCGTGCTGAACGGGCACATGGACGTGTTCCCGGCCGACGCCCAGGCCGAGGGATGGACCCAGGATCCATGGGGCGGGGCGATCGTGAACGGCAAGATCTACGGACGCGGGGTGGCCGACATGAAGGCGGGCACGTCGGCGTCGATCTTCACCTACTACTACCTCCATCGGGTGCGCGAGCACCTGAAGGGCAAGCTGACGCTCACCGCGGTCTCCGACGAGGAGACCTTCGGCCCGTGGGGTGCGCGCTATTTGATGGAGCATCATCCGGAAGTCCTTGGCGATTGCTGCCTGAACGGCGAGCCGAGCAGTCCTCTCACCATCCGCTTCGGAGAGAAGGGTCCGTTCTGGGTCAGGTTCACCCTGCGCACGAAGGGCGCCCACGGCGCCTACACGCATCTCTCGCCCAGCGCCACGAAGCGGGCGGCGCGACTGATCGTCGATCTCGAGGAGCTGACGAACCTCGAGCCGTCGGTGCCCATCGACATCGCCGATGCGCTGGCGGGCGCCGCCGCGGCCATCGACGAGGCGCAGGGCCCGGGCGCGAAGGACATCGTCCAGCGCGTCACCCTGAACATCGGGGTCATTCACGGTGGCGTCAAAGTGAATATCGTGCCCGGCACGTGCTCGTTCGAGGCCGACATCCGCCTTCCCCGGGGCTGGGCAGGAGGCGGTCCTCGCCAAGATCCGCGAGATCGTGACGCGCTATCCGGAGGCGACCTTCGAGGAGATCAACTTCAGCGCGCCCAGCGTGTGCGATCCGAACCACGAGATGATGGGCATCCTGCGCGCCAACGCCAAGGCGCTCGGCCGGCCCGATCCGACGCCCATCGTGAGTCTCGGGGGCACGGACGCGCGTCTGTGGCGCCAGCGCGGCATTCCTGCCCTCGTGCACGGGCCGTTTCCCCGCGGCATGGCGCAGGCCGACGAGCACGTGGAGGTCGAGGAGTTCCTGCACGTGGTGCGCATGCACGTGCTGTCGTCGTTCGACTACCTGTCACGGTGAACGCAGGTTGACGAAGCGGGCGTATTCGTGGCCGGCCGGACACTGGGGCTGGCTGATTCCGGTGTCGCACAAGCACGGGATCCGGTCGGGGCCGCATGGTCTACGTCGGGGGCCAGGTGGACAAGGACATCAAGGGCCTCGTCCTCCATCACTACGATTTGAAGACGCAAACCCGCGTCGTGGTGAAACACATCCAGACCGTGCTCCGAGACCTCGACATCGCCCTCGACGACATCGTCAAGCTCGTGGCGTTCTACGTGAACGACGGAAGCGTGGACGAGGATGCCTTCCTCGCGGACCTCCGGTCGCAGCTCGGGGCCGGTCCGGCGCCCGCGCTCACCACCGTGCCAATACCCTACCTCGCGTATCCGGGCATGCTGCTCGAGATCGACACCATCGCCATGCGGAGCGAGGATCTCAGGCCGCGCTGCCGCGCACGGTGAGCGCACCGCTCGGGCCACTGGCGACTGGCCGGCCCCTTCTCGCAGGGCCTGCGCTGCGGCGAGATGATCTTCGTCAGCGGCCAAGTGGCGAGGGGCCCTCCGGAGAGGTGCGCCATCCAGGCGACCTCGCGCGCCAGAGCACCGACGTCATGGAGCACGTCGGGCGGATCCTGTCGGAGCACGGGGCCACCTTCGACGACGTCGTGAAGATCAATAGCTATTACGTCGACGGCGGGCAGGGGCGACGCCTGGCGCCGGAGCATCGACGCATGCCGCGCCTTCTTTCGCTCCCCGGCCCGGTGGTCACCGGCATTCCCCTGCGATGGCTCCCGAACGGCCTCGTGATCAAGACCGAGGTCATCGCCATGCTCGGCGAGGACGGCCGGCCGCTCGCGCGGCGGAGCCTGTCGGGCGACGAGGGATGCGTCGACCCTGGTTCCGGCACCATTCAGCCCGGCCCTGCAGTGCGGCGACATGATCTACGTGAGCGGCCAGGTCTCCTCAGACGCGAAGGGGACGGTGCTCGATCCCGATGCGCTGGTCCCCCAGACTCACACCGTCATGGGAAAGGTCCGGACCCTGCTCGCCGAGTACGGCCTCTCGATGGACGAGGTGGTCAAGGTCAACGCGTTCTTCAAGAGCGGAGGGACGGCGGAAGAGCTGAATGACAATCTGAGGGTCCGCTCCGCGTGCTTCACGGACCCGGGCCCCGCCACCACCGGGATCTCGCTCCCCGCGTTGACGGATCAGGGAATGATGATCGACGTGGAAGTCACCGCGATGCCACGCTGAGGGCTCGAGCCCTCAGAGCGCTCCCCGCAAAACCGCGGCTCTTCTCCGCGCTACGCCTGATCCGTCGTGCTCGCGGGCGCCGCCGCCCGGTTCAGCCCGTGAGCCATCTCGAGCACGATGAGCCATACCACCGGCAGCACGATCAGCATCGAGGAGACGGCGGCGATCGTCGGATCGATCTGGTTGCGGATGTCCTCCCACATCTTGAGGGGTAGCGTCTGGACGTGCACGCCACTGATGAACATGGTGATGATGACCTCGTCGAAGGAGTGAATGAAGGCGAACACCGCGCCGCTCAGCACGCCCGCCCTGATGAGCGGGAAGGTCACGCGGCGGAAGGTCAGGAGAGGGCCGGCCCCCAGGCTCATGGCCGCCCGCTCCAGGGAGCGGTCGAAGCCGGCGAGGGTCGCGCTCACGATCACCATGACGTAGGCGATGGAGCCGATGGAGTGGCCGATCACCAACCCGAGAAAGCGGCCGATGAGGTCCCACTGCGCGAGCAGCCCGTAGATGGCGACGCCGATGACGATGGGGGAACGATGATGGGCGAGATCGATGAGGCTGACCACCAGCGTGCGTCGGCGCAGCCGTCCGCGAAGCACGCCGTAGGCGGCCAGCGTGCCGAGGACGGTGGAGGCGAGCATGGTGACGACGGCGACCTGGAAGCTGAGCAGAGTGGCGTGCAACCATGGCGGCTGGCTGAAGTAGGACGCGTACCACTTGAGTGACCAGCCCGGTGGGGAAACGCGAGGAAATCCCCGGCGCTGAGCGAAATCGGCACGACGACAAACGTGGGCAGGATCAGGAAGAAGAACACAGCGCCCGCATAGAGGTTGAGCGCCGCGCGCCCGCGCCCGTCTCCGTGGGCCTCGCGACCCTGCAGCCGTGCCCACCGGCGCCTGCGCCATGCGCTCACCACCGTGTCCAGCCGCCGCCCGAGGCGCGGAGACAGGCGCGAGCTGCAGGAGGCGCGGCATCCAGGGGCGCGCCGCCGTCCGCCGCCCACCGGCCGTCTCCTCCCACGTCGTGGCCGCGCCCGTCTGCGCCCGCGGCCTCGGAAGCCACGAGCAGGGTCATCCCGCTCACCCGCCCGGCGAGCGAGAACCCGCCGAGGGTGACGGCGAGGAGGACGACGGCGGTGGCCGCCGCGAAGCCCCAGTTCACGAGCTGGGTGATCTGCGACTCGATCAGCATGGCGATCATCGAGTCCCGCAGGCCGCCGAGCATGGCGGGGGTGATGTAGAAGCCGAGAGAGACGAGGAACACGAGCACACAGCCGCTCCGCACGCCGGGCAGGCTCAGGGGAGAAACACGCGGAGGAACGTCCGCAGAGGGCCGGCGCCCAGCGTCTGGGCCGCCCGCGGCAGCGTGCGGTCGATGCCGACCATGACGCTGTAGAGCGGAAGGATCATGAGCGGGAGCAGCACGTGCACCATGCCGACATGCACCCCGACCGCGCTGTAGAGCAGCTTCAACGGCGTGTCGATGAGCCCGGTCTTGAGGAGGAGCGAGTTGATGATCCCCTTCGGGCCGAGCAGCACCATCCACGCGTAGGTCCGCACGAGGAAGCTCGTGAGATACGGCACGATGACGAGCGAGGAGGAGGAAGCGCCGCCGGCGCCCACTCACGCGCGACAGGACGTAGGCGGTGGGATACCCGAGGATCAGGCAGCAGAGGGTGACGGTGAGGCTCACGCGGAAGGTGCGCGTGAGGATCCGCAGGTAGGCCGGCTCCGTGAAGAAGTCGGCATAGTGGGTGAGGCTCCACCGCGGCGCCTCGACGCTCACGAGGAGGAGCCGGAACGAGCGGGAAGGCGTAGAAGACGAGCAGGAACGCCACGGCGGGAAGGACGAGCAAGCCTACGGCGCCGTGCTTCCGTCCGGCGACCGCTTCTCGCAGGATGCGCAGAGGAGAGCGTCGTCCCGGACGCGCAACCGTGCGTCCGGGACGACTCGACGGTGGTTACTGGACCGTCCACCTGTTCCAGCGCTCGATGATCAGCTCGAGGTTGCTCTTGCCGCCGGGCCCCGCCTCGGCGTACCAGTCCTCGTTGCGGTGGAACTGTTTCTTGAGGTTCGCCGGATACGTCGGGAGCTGCTTGGCCGTCTCCGGCTTGATGTACTCGAAAGCCGCCACGTTCGTCGGCCCGTAGGGAATCAGCTCGCTGAACGCGCCCTGCCGCTTGGCCCGCGTGGCGAACTCGATGAACTTCTGGGCGTTCTGCTGGTTCGGCGCCCCCTTGGGGATGACCCAGTAGTCGAGCTGGAGCTTGCCCTGGTTCCACTCGATGTCCAGCGGCATGCCCTTCTTCTGGAGGTTGCCGATCCGGCCGTTGAAGACGTCGCCGATGGTCACCACCTTGTCGGCGAAGAGCTGCTGTCCCTCCGCGCCTTCCTTCCACCAGGTGGTGACGGAGGGGCGGATCTTGTCGAGGCTCTTGAAGGCGCGATCGACGTCCATCGGGTAGAGCTTGTCCATGGGCACGCCGTCGGCGAGGAGGGCCTCTTCGTAGGCCCCCGTGCCGTAGACGCCGGCGCGGAGCGTGCGCGGGCCGGGGAACTTCTTGGCGTCCCAGAACTCCGCCCAGGTGGTCGGGCGCTTGCCCGCGGGGAACTTCTCGTTGTCGAAGGCCATGACGTAGGAGAAGTACGCCGCGCCCACCCCGTACGCCTGCTTCGAGAGGTCGTCGATCTTGGACAGCTCCGTCTTGTTGTAGATGCCGTAGTCGATCTTCTCGAGATAGTTAGCCTTTACCGCGCTCAGATAGTGCAGCCGCGGAATGTCGGCGACGTCCAGCTCCACCTTCTTGCTCTCCACCATGAGCTTGAGCTTGGCGATCGACATCCAGTCGCGCACGGCGACGACCTTGATGCCCGTCTCCTTCTCGAAGGGGCGTCACGTAGGCCTCGAAGTTGGCATCGGCCCAGTCACCGCCGCCGATCTGCACGACCACCTTGCCCTTGTCCTGGCCGACGGCGCCCTCCGGCGCGACGAGAAGGCCGACGATGGCCAGCCCGAAGCAGGGCGACGCCGACGAGTAATGTCAGGTTCCGACGTGTCTTGGCATGCCGACGTGTCTTTGCATGGGTGTCTCCTGGTTAGTGTTTGTGCACGACCCGCAGATCGGCCATCGACCAGCCTACGTCCACGTGCTCGCCCGCGCGAAAGCCCGGGACATCGGAGCCTGCCTGCTGCTGCGCCACGAGGAGCTGCCCGCCCGCCCGGACCTGGTACTTCCGCGTCGCTCCGATGTATACCACCTCTTCGATCACGCCCGTCCACCACCGGTACCCGTTCGCGTCGAGTGGCCCCGACGCCCGGACGTGGCCGCCGGCGGGAGCGAGCCGAACCCGCTCCGGGCGGAGCGCGAGCGTCAATCGCGTGCCGTCCGCGCCGGCGTCCCCGACGGCGAGCGCCACGTCGAGTCCGTCGTCGGTCAGCGCCGTGGCGATGCCACCCTGGACACTCCGCACGGTGACCTCGAGAAAATTCGACTCGCCAATGAAGTCGGCGACGAACCGATCGGCCGGACGCTCGTACAGGTCTTCGGGCGGTCCCAGCTGCACGATGCGACCCTGGCTCATGACCGCGATCCGGTCCGACATGGTCAGCGCCTCTTCCTGGTCGTGCGTGACGTAGATCACGGTGAGGCCGGAGCTCCCGCTGGATGTGCTTGATCTCGAGCTGCATCTGCTCGCGGAGCTTCTTGTCGAGCGCGCCGAGCGGCTCGTCCATGAGCAGCACGGGCGGCCCGTACACGAGCGCGCGGGCGAGGGCCACGCGCTGCTGCTGGCCGCCGCTCGAGCTGCGCGGGAAGCGGCGCGCCGTAGCCGGGGAGCCGCACGCGGTCGAGCGCCTCCTCCACGCGCCGGTCCGTCTCGGCCCGCGTGATCCCGCGCGTGCGAAGAGGAAGGCGAGGTTGTCGTGGACGGTCATGTGGGGGAAGAGCGCGTAGTGCTGGAACACCATGCCGAGGTTGCGCCGGTACGGGGGCACGCGCGTGAGCCGCCGGCCCCCGAGCAGGATCTCGCCCGCCGTGGCCGACTCGAAGCCCGCGATCATCATGAGGGTCGTCGTCTTGCCGGAGCCGCTCGGTCCGAGGAGCGTGAGGAACTCTCCGGACGCCACGGTGAGGGAGACGTCGTCCACCGCGAGCACGGCTCCGAACGTCTTCGACACCGACACCAGCTCGAGCTCGGTGCCGGGCGGAGCCGTCATGCGGCCGGTGGCGCCGGCGATGTCAGCGTCACTTCCACAGGCGCGACCGGGACCTGCCGAGGAACCGCGCCCCGCGCTTCTCGACGACGATCTCCTTCTCGATCCTGACCAGGGCCCGGCCGGGCACGACGAACCCCGACTCGAGACAGAGGACCATGCCGGGGGTGAGCGGCATCGGCTCGTCGCGCTCGATCCAGGGGTTCTCCACCACCTCGAGGCCGACGCCGTGGCCCACGATGCTCAGCGCCTTGACCGAAGGGCCGCTGCGCGGAAGTAGTCGATCGTCTCGGCCACCCACGAGCCGATGGGCCGGCCGATCTCCACCGTGTCGCGCATGCGCTCCGTGAGGTGCAGTCCTTCCTCGAGCAGGGAGCGCTGCCAGGCATCGGGCTCGCGGGACGACCCAGCACCGTGCCTCGTCGAAGACGTAGTTCTTGTGCCAGCCCACGAGGTCGATGTAGATGAGATCGCCGCGCCGAACGCGCCGCGCGGTGGCGAACGGCCACCGCGCCCACGCCACGACCTCGTCGCCCGCCCGCACGCGTACGCGATCCACCCGATCGGCGCCCGCCTTCATGCAGGCGACGTAGGTGGCGCTCGCGATGTCGTTCTCGGTGGCCCCGTCCGCTGGCTCGCGCGAAAGGCGGCCTCGAGCCCCTTGTCGCAGACCGCCGCCGCCTCCTCCATGAGCTGGAGCTCGAAGGGGCTCTTGATGATCCGCAGGCCCTCGATCAGATCATCCGCGCTCTCGAGGCGCAGGCGGGGAATGCCTTTCGGAGCGAATCGCTGTAGTACAGCGGCATGACGTCCGTGCCGGCCACGCCGATGCGCGCTTCGGCGAGGCCGGCGTCGGTGATCGCCTCGCGGAGCGTCGCGCCGAGATCGAAGCCCGTGCGGACATCCGTCACCAGCGGCGAAACCGCCGCGCGGTCGAAACGCGTCCCGGGCAGGAGGATGGGTGCACCGCCCACCGGCAGGAGCACCGCCGCGAAGCCGAATCCGTTGTTCCGGGCATTGAACGACCATGGCGCGTTCGTGATCTTGTGGTTGGTGAGGTAGCAGACGTGGCCGTCCTTGGCGAGGAACGCCGAGAACGCGAGCATTCCGTCAAAGCCGGCGGACCGCAGCGCGACGTGCGTTCGATCGAGCCGACTCTTGATCTCTCGGTCAGGCGGGCAGAAGCGTGGCGATTCCGGGTGCGCCCCAGGCCTTCTGCCGGTCTTCGTCGACGGCGACCCGGGGCGTGCCCGCTTGTTCAGCATTGGAGTGATGCGTTTGAGCTGACGCCGATCGTCGCCATCGCGCCGATCCTGCCAGATCGCCTACGGCACGTCAAACGAGCGTGTGAGCTCCATCAGATCTGGAACGTGACCGTCCGCGCGCCGGCCCGCTCGAGCCGGCGCTCGAGATAGTTGCTGAGCATCGACAGCGGCCAGCAGAGAGCGAAGTAGAGGCCGGCGACCGTCGCATAGACGAGGAGCGGGCGGAAGGTGGCGTTGTTGACGATCGCCGCCGCCCGTGTGAGCTCGGTGAAGCCAATGATCGACGCCAATGACGTCCCCTTGAGGAGCTGGACGAGGAAGCCCGTGGTCGGCGGCAGCGCGATCCGCGCCGCCTGCGGCAGGATCACGAACCGCAGCTGGGATCCATACCGAGGGCCAGTGCCCGCGCCGCCTCCCACTGCTCACGCGGGACGGCCTGGATGCAGCCGCGCCAGATCTCGCCGAGGAAGGCGCTCGCGTACAGCGTGAGCCCGAGCGCCGCCGCCGTCCACGCGTCGCTGGTCAGGCGCAGGAGGCTGGCGCCGAAGTAGACGAGGTAGAGCTGCATCAGGAGCGGCGTGCCCTGCACGACCTTGATGTAGACGCGGCGGCCAGCCCCGCCAGCGGTGCTGAAACGGGAGACGCGCGAGATCGCAATAATGAGGCCGCCGAGCGCCGCCGCCCATGAAGGCGATGGCGGAGAGCAGCACCGTCCAGCGCGCGGCCAGCACGAGGAACCACAGCTCGTTGATCGTGAACTCGCGGAGCATCACGCACCGCCCCACCGGGCGAAGAGCGCGCGGTGGATGGCCGCGAAGGCGGCCTGAAAGCGCGAGACTCATGGCGAGGTAGAGCCCGGTGACGACCAGGTAGACCTCGAAGGACCGGAAGTTGCGCGCCACGATGGTGTCGGCGACGGCGGTCAGCTCCTCGGCCGAGATCACCGACACGACGCTGGAGGCGAGCATGATCAGGATGAACTGGCTGCCGAGGGCGGGAAAGATCGCCCGGAGCGCAGGCAGCCAGACGACGATGCCGGAAGAGCTGCCACTGGGACAGGCCGAGCGCGGTGCCGGCCTCGAGCTGACCGGCGGGGCACGGCCTTGACGCCGGCGCGCACGATCTCCGTGGCGTAGGCGCCGAGATTGATCACCATGGCCAGGAGCGCCGCCTGGTCGGGCCGCAGGCGGAGGCCGATCGAGGGCAGCCCGAGGTAGACGAAGAGGACTTGCACCAGGAACGGCGTGTTGCGGATGGCCTCCACGTAGATCCGGGCGAGCGCGCGCGCAGCGCGCCAGCGGGAGGCCGTCGCCAGCGCGCCCGCCACGCCGACCACCAGCCCCAGCGCCATGGCCAGCGCCGAGAGCCGCACCGTGAGCCAGGCGCCGAGCAGGAGCGCGTCGAACTCCCGCCACACGACACCGAACTGGAAGACGTAGTCCACGAGGACGCGGTTCGCGGATCAGAAGACCGGCATGGCCTCCAGCGGCAGCTGGCGCCACTTGCGGCTGATCGCGTCGAGCTCGCCGTTGTTCTTGATCGTGTAGACGAAGGTGTTCAGCCACTGGAGCAGGTCCGTCTGCCCGCGGCGAATGCCGATGCCGAAGTGCAGCGGGCGCAGCACGATCTTGACCTCGTAGTTCTTGCCGGGATCGTTGCGGTTCAACGTGCGATTGACGAGGAGCCCCGTGCCCACGACGTCGATCTGGCCCGAGATCAGCGCCTGCAGCGCGGTGGCCTCGTCGTCGAAGCGCATGAGGTTGATCTTCTTGGCCGCCGCCTGCGGCGTCAGGATCAGGTCCTGCATGGCGCCGCGCGGGACACCCGACGCGCAGCCCGGTGAGATCGTCGACCGATCTTGACCGCGCTGTTTCGCCGGCGCGACCAGCACGGCCGCCTCGGTGGCGTAGGGAATCGAGAACCAGATCTGCAGGGCGCGCTCCGGCGTGATCCCGAACAGGGCGATCACCATGTCGACGCGATTGGTCAGCAGGATAGGGCAGCCGGTTCGCGCCGGTGACCGGGACGAACTCGACCGGTACGCCGAGGTACTTGCCGACGAGCCGCGCGACGTCGGGGTCGTAGCCCTCGGGCTGGCCATCCGCGCCGATGAGACCGAAGATCGGCGTGGTGGTGTTGACGCCGACGATGACCTTGCCGCGCTTGATGATCTCGTCGACGGTCTGCGCCGCCGCCGAGGACGCGAGCGGCGGCGCGGCCAGCGCGAGCAGGAGAGACAGCGCGAACAGCGTCACCGGCCACCGGCGTGCACGCATGGCGATACCTCCCTGGAGCGATCTATTGAGTCTGCCCGGCTCCCGTTGCGGCCGGTGACAACCGTAGGTGATTCGCGCAATCGTGTCAATGTCGGGATAGACTCTCCCCGCGATGACGGCGAAAGCTACGGCGGGTCCCGTCGAGACCGCGCAGAGCCCAGGCGCGGTGCTGAAGACGCTCGACATTCGGGCCGTCACGTTCGACGGCGGCTTGTGGGCGCGGCGCCAGGCGGTCAACCGCGAGGCGGCGCTCCCGCACGGCCTCCGCATGCTGGAGACGGCCGGGAACCTCGACAACCTCCGCATCGCCGCCGGGCGCAAGACGGGCCGGTTCCGCGGGCGCCGTGTTCATGGACTCCGATGTCTACAAGTGGCTGGAGGCGGCCGCGTTCGAGATCGCCCGCGCGCCGAGCGACCAGCTGCGTGCGAGCAGCGAGACGTTGATCGAGCTGGTGGCGGCGGCCCAGGGCGACGACGGCTACCTCAACTCGTACTACACGGTCGCCGAGCCGGGCCGGCGCTGGACCGACCTCGCTCACGGCCACGAGCTCTACTGCGCCGGACATCTGATCCAGGCGGCCGTCGCCTATCGGCGCGCCACCGGCGACGACCGGCTGCTGACCATCGCCCGGCGGTTCGTCGACTGCATCCACGCCGTGTTCGGGCCAGGCCGGCGCGCCACGACCGACGGCCATCGCGGAGATCGAGATGGCGCTGGTCGAGCTGTACCGCGAGACCGGCGAGCGGCGTCATCTCGACCTGGCGGCATTCTTCCTCGATCAGCGAGGGCGCGGCCGGATCGGGCAGAACCGCTACGACAGCCCGGCCGCGTTCCAGGACCGCGTGCCGGTGCGTGAGGCGACCACGGTCGAGGGGCACGCCGTCCGCGCGCTCTACCTCACCACCGGTGCCGCTGATCTCTACCTCGAGACGGGTGAGACCCCGCTGCTGGAGACACTGACCGCGGCAGTGGCAGGACATGGTCGAGGGCAAGCTCTACGTCACCGGCGGCGTCGGCGCCCGGCACCTCGCCGAGTCGTTCGGCCAGCCCTACGAGCTGCCGAGCGACCTGGCGTACGGCGAGACGTGCGGCGGGATCGCCAGCATCATGTGGAGCTGGCGCATGCTGCTGGCGACGGGAGACGCGCGCTACGCCGACCTCATCGAGCGCACGCTCTACAACGCGGTGCTCGCCGGCGTGTCGCTGACCGGCGAGCAGTACTTCTACGTGAACCCGCTGGCCAGCAACGGCGAGGCCAGAGCATGCTGCACCGGGGCGGGTGCCGGCGCAAGGCGTGGCACTTCGTGGCGTGCTGCCCGCCCAACGTGATGCGCCTGCTCGCCTCGCTCGGCCACTACGTCGCCACGGGCGACGCCTCGGGCCTGCAGATCCACCAGTACGCCGCCGCCCACGTCGTGGCACCGAGTGTCGCGCTTCGCATGGAGACCGCGTATCCCTGGGACGGGCGGGTCCGGCTCACGCTCGAGGAGACGAGCGCGGGCCCGTGGACCCTCGCGCTGCGGGTGCCCGGCTGGTGCACGGGAGCGAGCGTGCGAGTCAACGGCCGCGAGACGGCGGGTAGCGCCACGCCTTCCAGCTACCTGCGTCTCGAGCGCGCGTGGGCGCGCGGCGACGTCGTCGAGCTCGACCTGCCGATGCAGGCGCGGTGCGTGGTGGCCCATCCGTGGATCGAGTCCACCCGCGGTTGCGTGGCGATCGAGCGAGGCCCGCTCGTCTACTGCGTCGAGCAGGCTGACCATCCGGAAACGCGAATCGCCGACCTCGAGATCGACGCCGCCGCGCCGCTACAGTCGGCGTGGGAGCCGGACACTCTGGACGGCGTGACCGTTATCCGCGCCCGCGGCTGGGAGGTCGACACGACCGCGTGGCGCCACCGGCTCTATCGTCCCCTCGGCTCCGCGCCGCCGCCGCCCCGCCGGCCGGTGGCGCTGCACGCTATTCCGTACCATGCGTGGGCGAACCGGGAACCCGGAGCGATGCGCGTGTGGATCCCGCGCGCGGAGAATTGACGGCCAAGCGGCTGGCCTCGTCCGGGCGCGGCGA
>ERZ1370068.7478-contig-639_pt1 | contig 30094 bp, 39 predicted proteins | sample MGYA00561227_ERZ1370068 | MGnify/ENA primary metagenome ERZ1370068 (study PRJEB38410, sample SAMEA6850437) | metagenome | study: Metagenomic assessment of the ecological functions of the soil: analysis of the soil microbiota associated with the...
ACCCGTACTTCGTTCAGTTACGTATTGCTGTTGCAAAGCCAGACGATCAATAAACTGGCTGCGTTCCTGCGCGACAGCCAGAAATAGAGAAATGAAAATGAGCACGATCGTGCCGGTCGTCAGCAGGAACTCGCCGGTTACATGCTGGAAACCGAACAGCGCACTTAAGACATATCCGCTGGCCTGGAGAGTCTTCGGACGAAGAAAGCCGCGCTTAACACGAAGGCATGCAAACATCAGCTCCAACGCTAAACGGCACGAACCAGCGCTTCTTCATAACTTGATCGATCGCTGTCCCTACTGTTGCCCGGTCGAAAAGACGGTAGCCGATTAACAGAAGACCGTGGTAGCGCGCCCCAGGCTACAAATGTCCAGTTAGCTCCATGCCACAGTCCCACGAGCACCATCACAACAAGCATGTTGCGATATAACACGAAGCGCCCTTTCCTTCCCCGGCTGAATGGCATAAACACATAGTCCCGCACCCACGTGGAGAGTGTTATATGCCATCTTTGCCAGAAGTCAGGCGGATTTCTGGCCAGAAATGGGCGCGCGAAATTAAGCGGAAACTCAAAGCCGAGCAGCTTGGCGCAACCACGAGCGATGTCGGTGTAACCAGAGAAATCGAAGAACACCTGCATGAAAGAATGCGAGGCAGCCCGACCATGCAGCCAGCCAACCCGGATGCGCCATCGGATCGTTGAAGTACGAGTCGGACACGACGGCGAACCGATCCGCAAACACCATCTTCTTTAATCAGACCTGACAGAACAAGGATGATTCCACTCTGGACCACAATTGCCGCCGGGGTCCGCCAGTGACCAGATCTGAGAGATGAATTGCCGGGCACGAATGATCGGACCGGCAATCAGATGAGGAAAAAATGCAATGAACAGCGCGTAATCGATCGGGTTTCTGACGGCCTTCATCTTTCCCCAATAGACGTCGAACGTGTAGGAGAGACTGGCGAAGGTGTAGAAGCTGACGCCGACTGGAAGCACGATTTGCAACACCACCGACGACTGAGGAATGCGAAGCAATGCAGCGAGCGAGCCGGCGAAGAAATCGTAATACTTGAAGAAGCCGAGTATCCCCAGGTTAACTACGAGACTAACGACAAGCAGAAGCTTCTTACGGCGGCCGGTTGCAGTCTCCAGGAAGATTCCCAAGTAGTAATCCACGACCGTGGAAGTCAGGATGAGCACGATGAATCGCGGGTCCCACCACATGTAGAAGACATAGCTCGCCAGTAGCAGCAGGATTTTTCCGAAGCGGAACGGCACGCTGTAGAACAGCGCCGCCACGATGAAAAAGAAGATCCAATACTGGAAGCTGTTAAATAGCATGCAGCAGTCGTTAGGTTAGCAACCTAGTTCGCATCATTCGTTGCGCGCGGTCCATTCACAGCCAGTTCCGCCCCAGAGTTACCTTGTGCTTTCAATCAGCTGATCGAAGGCGCCCCAGTAGCTCCGATACAAGCGTGTCCGTGAATTTCTGGCGACCCTTCGCGTTAAGGTGGAATGCGTCAAAGTAGTATTCCGGTTTTTCGAGAAAATCGAACGTGTGTCCCGGCAGCGAAAAACTCGTCCTCTGAATGACAGAGCTTGGAAGAACAGATTCATATCCCCTGAAAATCCAGCAAGCTCTAGAAATGGACCGCGAGGAAGAGGCGTAAGGACGATTGCGGTGGGACTATGCGAATAGCGATTCATTATTCGCGGGATCCAATCGCGTTGTAGTTTCAGGGAGTACTCCGTGTCCGACTGCGATGGCTGTAATCAAGCTCTTCCGGAAAGCCAACCTCTGAGCTTCTGTTAATTTTGGCGCGAACGTTACCTGTCCTGTCGCTGGCATCGTAGGATGTCCCCACAAGATCGTAATCCCGTCCTTTGTACTCCGCGTCCGAGTGCATTTTGTCGGCCTGTCGAATGCTTCTCATTCGCGCCACGGGATGCGCAAGAAGATCGGCAACGTCGTCCTGGTACGCTGAGCCTCGCAGTATGCACGCGATAAATGCCCTGAACCGGCCAGACCATCGTTGAAAACCAGAGGCAAAATGGAAGCAGTCTCCATATCGCAGTAGCGGAGCTGTCATAGAAATTCGCAGAGGATCGGCGCTGTTTGGTTCATAGCCGATGCCGTAAGGAATGACGATCGCCGCGTATCGTCGCGTGGTCGGATCCACTTCCCGAACCATGTAATACCATGTGTTAGCAGATGCGGCGGGTTCGGCGAGACTAACAAACTTGAGCCCAGCGGGAGAACCAAGCTCATTCGCCAGTGTGGCGGAGAATCCCTCGGCTATGCGTGAATCACCGAGAACCAGCACCTCTTTCAGACCTGATGGAGCGCGCTCCTTTTCGGCTTGCGTAATTCTCGCAGACACGTCCCGCGTAGGAACTTGGAGCCAGGATCGAGACATACAATCCGCTATGAAAGATGGCACCGTCGACGCAAATGAAGGCGGCGATCCCAAGCAAAAGGTTTCGTGCAACGTGGAGCGTGCCGAGGCGACGTCGTAGGCTCGGTTGGAAATGTCGTTCGCACCGGTCCAGTCGAACTGAGATAAACTGCGAAGTACAAAACCGCTGCTAATCCAATGATTAGCGCCCAGCGGGCGACAACTTGCCATGACACTGTCTGCTGCGACGATGTGCTCTCGGCAGATCCGGAAACAGTTACTTTAGCAAGCAACGTCTGCCGCTGATCGTCGCCATAGAGTTCGAAGACATAGCTATGTTTTCCGATCCATGGAGCGACCTGGTTACCTCGCGAACCGTTTGCAAAAAGAACCGGTTTTCCACCATCTTCAGTGACAAAGACAAAACCCATCGATCCGTTTCCGGTATCCCATTCAATCTCAGTGCTGCCACTTCCATCGCTGAGCGTTACGCGCTCCGGCTTTGCTGTGATAACGGGCGCACGTGAAACCCGGTCTGAATTGCTGCCGGATATATTTTGTTGGGGAGCGGCTCGCAGCGTCGGCGCGGTTCCCAAATACATGCGCAACGCACACCGCAACAGCAGCTATTACTGAGCGAGGTTTCGGGAGCACTGACCAGTTGCGCCGTTGTTCAGTGAAAACCGCTTATGCACTTCGCCTGTCATGCGAGCGTCACAATTGCGCATCAACGACCTGGCTGTGGGTGGTGGCTCGGAATTTTTAGGATGACGGCGTGCGAAACTCGCGCCAATCAACAATCCGAGGAGTGCTCCTGCAACATCCAGGAGCACGTCGCGAACTGACGGCATGCGCGATTTAACGAACGTCTGGTGAAATTCGTCGCTTGCGGCAAACAGTGCGCAACCCAGCAGAACTGCGCCAAAAACCATCAACGTTTTTGTGCGGAGAGCTGGAACGCTGCGAAGTGCTCGCCATAGCAGAAGAGCCAGAACCGCGTATTCGGTAACGTGCGCGCATTTGCGCATGCAACAACGATGAATCGTCCAAATTGTCCTGCGGCGACATGCCCGGCTTCAACCAGAGCAAGAAGGGAACAATGTATCGCGACGTGTGCTCGGCGGACATAACGTTGGTCGAGCCGACGAAGATCACGCCGAGCCAAATCAGCAACGGCAGCCAGTATTTGAGGAAAGATTTCATCCAGAGGTCAGACGTCTGAAATCAGAGATCAGCACGGAAACGCCGAACATCCAACATCGAACACTGAACGTCCAATGGCAGAAAGAGATTCGGCATCGCCGTTCTGAATTGAGGAATTGGACGTTGGACGATGGACATTGGACGTTTGCCGCGACCATGTCGCGGAACGAAGTCACTACTCCCCTCACCTTCGAACCGATTTTCATCGAGCGAATGTGGGGCGGGCGGCGCCTCGAATCCGAATTTCACAAAAAGCTTCCGCCGCAGAAGCGTATCGGTGAATCGTGGGAAATTGTCGATCGTTCCGAAGCGCAGAGCGTCGTGGCCGGCGGGCCGCTGGGCGGAAAAACTTTGCACGAATTGTGGACGCAACATCGAGAGGAAATCTTTGGGGACGTTCCCGACACTCCACGTTTTCCGTTGCTCATCAAAATTCTCGATGCGCAGGAGAAGCTGTCGCTACAGGTGCATCCGCCTGAAAATGTTGCCAGCAGACTGGGAGGCGAGCCGAAGAGCGAGTTTTGGTACGTGGCCGCCGCGGATCCGGACGCCGAGCTTTTCCTTGGATTTCGTGAGCCGATCACGCGCGACAGGTTTGAGGAGAGACTACGCGATGGAACCGTGATCGATCACGTTCACAGAATTGCCGTTCAAGCAGGCGATGCCGTTTTCCTCCCGGCCGGCCGTGTTCATGCGATAGGCGCAGGCAATCTGCTGATCGAAATCCAACAGAATAGCGATACGACTTACCGGGCGTTCGATTGGAACCGCACCGATCCGGCAACCGGCACGAAGCGGGATTTGCACGTTGAGCAGGCGATTCAATGCATCGATTTCGAAGACGTGCAGCCGCAGCTGATCCAATCGGAAGGCGACTTGCTGATCAGCGATCGCTTATTCGAAATCCGAAAGTGGAATCTTGATGAAGCCCGCGAAGCAGCCCCGCTCGGGCAATTCGCGATCGTTTGTTGTCTCACTGGAAATCTCAGCTGTGCCAAGGTCAAGCTTGCGCCAGGAGAAATTTTTCTTATCCCAGCCCATTTGGAGGACCGGCAACTGAAACCACTCGCGCCCGACACAAGTCTGTTGCGAGTGACGATTCCGCAACTGATGAATTGTGCAGATCGTGACGAGCTTACAGATGCGGATCGTAGGTCTGAAGAAGTTGTCCCAGTCTGGGCGGACGACCCTTGATCATGATGCAACCAGTTGCGGCCGACTACGGCCGCCTCATGCGATCGGCTCAAACCTGAATCCAGTTCCGTTGGACGAGCTTCGCCGATTTTTCACCGGGATCACGTTCGTTTTCTGCTGCGATTGTTCGTCTCGGGGCGTAGACACGATGAACGTGCCCGCTCCACATAATGAGAAGCAGACGACAACGATCGCGAGTTTCAGCATCCGGCTCACAGACGAATTACGGTTTGTCGCTTGAGTTTCAGTCAGAATGCTGCGCCAAACGGCGGAGGTAAGTAAAGCTATAAATCCCGGTGCTGTGTCCGTCGGCCCAGCGGGGCTGCAGTGCATAACCGCCCACCAGATCGAATCCGACAAGCTCGAAGCTCTTGTCGGTGTAGGCTCACATGCGGACGCACAACCTGACCGAGCACATCCGGCTCGCCGCCGCAAGCCGCGCACGGGCACGCGCGCCGCAGCAGTTCGAGTTTCAGAAACGATTCGGTGCCGTCATTCCAGGCAATGGCCAGTTCGTCTCCGATTTGCTGGATGTTGGTTGGCTTCAAGTCGCATGTTCGCGCCGGAGTTCATTCTAAGCCACGGATTCACAACGATGAAACACGGACTACGGTGCTCGGTTTCAGCATTTGAAGATCCGTGATAATCTGCGTGTTAGATCTGTGCTTACGCCTTTTGCGCTTCGATCGCTCGCCAAAAATCGCCGTGCCAACGCGCACCAGCGTCGCGCCTTCCTCGATTCCAATTGGAAAATCTTGCGTCATGCCCATCGAAAGCTGCGGCAAGCTTCATGTTGAATTCCTTCTCGAGCGAATCGCGCAATTCCCGAACTTGCACAAAAATTTCCGCGAGTCTTCCGGTTCCACAGCCAGCGGTGGAATACACATCAGCCCTTCGATTGACAGGCGCGGCAGCGCCAGCAGCGCTTCCATTTGCTCGCGCAAGTCGTCAGGCGCAAATCCGAATTTACTCCCCTCACCGGCCACATTCACTTCGAGCAAAACCCGCGGATACAATCCCTCTTCTTCCGCGATCCGGTTAATGTCTTGCGCCAGCGCAAGAGAATCGACGCTGTGAATCATTTCGAATAGCGGCAGGGCCTGGCGCACTTTGTTTTTCTGGAGATGTCCGACAAAATGCCAGCGGATATTCGACGATAGCTCCGGAATCTTGGCGCGCGCTTCCTGCACGCGGCTTTCACCGAAGAGAGTTTGCCCGGCTTCAACCGCCTCGCGCACTTTCTCAGCCGGATGCGTCTTGGTGATCGCGACCAGCTCAACGTCATCAGCTGATCGGCCCGAGCTTCGCCGCCGCGCTGCGCGATCTGCTCGCGCACGCGCTCGAGATTTTCGGCGATCGAACTCATGCGGAATTGTAGGGCAGGCGCTGCGCCTGCCAATGAAATCAAACGACCGCAGTTTCGGTCGCGTGCTGCCTAGCACCGCAACTCGCATGATTCGTAGCGGCCAGATGCCGCTCCTGATCCATGCATTATTTGCTCGCCAATCGGATCAGAAATCACGCAGAACGAGCTGATTATGAAACGCTACTCACTTCTTGTTGGAATAATCATTACCGCCGTAACCTGTGCCAGCTCGTTCGCGCAGGATAAAGCCAGCCCTGCAACCTAACGCGACCGTCCTCAGTCTCCTTCAGGGCAGCGCCGGCAAAGCTGTCGAGCTGCGCATGCAGATGTGGCGAGAAAATGGGCGGCAAAGTCGAGCAAGTTAACGACAACGTCGTCCTTCTTTCCAATCTGACCGGCGCCGAATATTTCGACGCGTTCGTCGATGTGAAAGACATTTCTGCGGTGGTAGTTCGTGTAGCGGCAGATAGTGCGCTCACACATATTGCGAATCAAAGCTTCGCGCCGGGATTATCGTGCTGCCAAGGCTTCAGGATTGCCAAGCCGAGTGCAATTGTCATACTCACGCACATGATTACCAAAAACATCGGCATGCTTCTGCTCGCGATTTATCTAATCGCGGTGGGAATCCTCACGCTCACTGGCCTCGGCATCGGCATTATCACTGGCGTGCTGGCGCTGCTGGCAGGAATCTTTATCTTGATCGGCCGTTAGGCGCTTACAGAATCACCGAGCTAATTTCGATCATCTGCCTGCGCGAGCTTCGGCCCGATGCCGCTCTCTTCGTGTTTGAAATAGACGAAGGCGTCAGTCCAGTTTGTGTTCCTGTTCGCGCACGAATTCGGACCAGCGTTTCACGTCTTCTTCGGTGTAATCTTCGCGGCGGAGGCGAAGATAGCCGTAATCGGCGGTAATCTTCTTCGGCGTCGCAATTGTGTCCGTATCAGCAATGCAGAGCGCGATATTGCGCGAGCGGAGCAGATCAAAAATTTCGTCATCGAACCAAGACTCGTGACGGAATTCGAACGCGGCGCGCATCGGCAGGAAGCTCGCGCAGAAATGAACTCAACACATCCGCGTCCTTTTTGAACGTTGGCGGCAATTGAAATAAAACCGGGCCGAGTCGTTCGCCGAGGCCGGTGACAACCTTGCAGAAATATTCAAGCGTGTCGGACGCAATCGCGCAGCTTCGACCAATGCGTGATTTTCTGCGGCGCTTTCAGCGCAAACCGAAATTTCTCCGGCGTTTGCGCTTTCCAGTTTTCGATCGTCTTCGGCGCGGGAATGCGGTGAAAGGTGTAGTTGATCTCCGTCGTCGAGAATCGCTCCGCGTAAAACGGCAGCATCTTCGCCGTGGGCAAATCTTCCGGATAAAAATTCCCTTTCCACTCCGAGTGCTGAAATCCAGAGGTGCCGATCCAGAAGTTCATATCAGCGTTCAGGCTAAGACCGTCCGTTGTGCGAAAGCGACGCTTCAAGCGAAAACGCACTTGCACAAACATCCGCAGCACAGAGCTGAATCCGAATCGGGTGTAGCGGCAAGTTCTTTGACTCTCGAACTTAACGGAACGAGGGGACGTATGACTGCCGCAATTCAACTAACAAGGGAAAACATGAAAAAATAGTATTGAGCATTGCTTTGGCGTTTGTGGCGCCGTTTGCGTGGGGACAGGTTTCAGAGACTACCACCACAACGACCACGACAGACGCCAGCGGGACGATTACCGAGTACACTCCGGGCAGCACGATTGTGCTTAAGGAAACCAGCGGTCCTCGGCATTATCGCTTCGGCAAAACCGTTACTTATGTGACGCGCAGCGGTAAGGTGTTGGATGAAGACGTCGTGAGAACAAGGGTCAAAGTGGGTGTTCCCGTCCGAGTCCATTACACCGGGACTGGCGACGCTATGGTGGTGGATCGCGTGATCCTAGACGAAGACTAATTTAGTCTCGTTCGTCTCCAACGCGCCTTTCTGTTCTGCTACGCGCGAACAGCAAAGGCGCGTTTGTCGTACAATACCTGGCCTTCAGCCGAATTCGCGACGTGAGCTTGAAAACCGAATAAGACCAGTGGCCGTCTGATAGACGAATCGTCTTTGTTATGAAGCTGCAAATGAAAAGGGAGCTGGAACGAAATAAAGGGCAAACTCAAGCAGAAATACGGTCAGTTGACTGACGACGATCTGACGTTTGCCGAGGGCAAGGAGGACGAGCTTCTGGGTCGCCTCCAAAAGAGATTGGGCAGAACAAAAGACGAGCTTCGCGCCGAGATTGAGGAGATGTGATTCTATCACAGCGCTCTCGGGCGTCCGCTCCAGCGAACTCGAATCGTGAATTAGGTACCCTGCGAAAAACGGCGCGTTAAACGCCAGAGGATTGCCGCCGTGAGCAGATGACTCACACCGGCGGTTTGTTTCCCAGGACAACACGCACCTCGTGAGGCAGGCGCGTCGTCACAGCAACGTCACGATTTTGTCGGCTGCCGCGACTCCATCCAATTCCACCAGGATGACACCTCGGGAACAGTGGTCTGGATTCTCGACCGCGATGCGATAAATGGTGTTCTGGAAACGGTATCGCAGACGGAAGCCAGGCCAATCTTTCGGTATGACCGGGTTGATCGTGAGCGTGTCGCCGCGGCGTTGGAATCCCAGAATTTCTTCGAGCCAGACGCGATAGGTCCAGGCCGCCGCGCCCAGTATACCACGTCCAGCCACCGCGCCCGACGTGGCCGGCTAACGAGTAAACGTCGCCCGGCATGACGTACGGCTCGACCTTGTAGCGTTCGCAATCCTTCTCGTCCCGGGCGTGCTCGACCGGATTCAGCATCCGCAAGAGTCGGACGGCTTTGTCGCCATCGCCCTGGCGGGCAAAAGCCATGGCGCACCCAGGTGGCGGCATGCGTGTATTGGCCGCCGTTTTCCCGCACGCCGGGCGGATAACCCTTGATGTAGCCAACGTCGGCGGTGGTTTTGTCGAAAGGCGGAGTGAAGAGCAAGATCAGGTCGTCGGCTTCACGCACGAGATTTTCCTCCAGCGATCGCAGCGCGACCTCACGCGATCTGAGTCGCCTGCGCCGGAAATCGCGGCCCAGGTTTGCGGGAGCGAATCGATGCGGGCTTCGGCGCTTTCCCTGGATCCGAAAGGCGTGCCATCGTCAAAGTATCCGCGGCGATACCACGCTCCGTCCCAAGCCTGGGCGTCAACTGTCTTTGCGAGCTGCGCGGCGCGGGTGCGGCAGGCCTGCGCTTCGTCGCTGAGCTCGCGCAGAGTGAGCAATTCGGCGAAATCTTTGAGCACACAAATCTCAAACCAGGCGAGCCAGACGCTTTCGCCTTTGCCGCCGAGTCCGACGCGGTTGAGGCCGTCGTTCCAATCGCCACCTCCGATCAGCGGCAGCCCATGCGGACCGGCGGTGGCGGAGCGCGCGATGGCGCGCCGGCAATGTTCGAGCAGCGAACCCTCCGTGGCGGAAGCGACCGGAATGGAAAGGCTTTCTGTCTGCTGGTCCTCGAGCGGTTTGCCTTCGAGGAACGGAACCATCTGATCGAGGATCGCGGCGTCGCCAGTGGTGCGGACGTAGTGCGCGGTGACGAAGGGAAGCCAGAGAAGATCGTCACTGATCCGCGTGCGGACGCCAGCGCCTGACTCGGGATGCCACCAGTGCTGGACATCGCCTTCCACAAATTGCCGCGCGGCCGCGCGCAGAATGTGGTCGCGCGCGATTTCGGGCGCGGCGTGCACGAGAGCCATCACGTCCTGCAACTGGTCGCGGAACCCGTAAGCGCCGCTCGATTGATAAAGGGCTGAGCGGCCCCAGACGCGGCAGCTGAGAGTCTGGTAAAGCAGCCAGCGGTTGAGCAGAAAATTCGTGGAAAGCTCCGGCGTTTCCACTTCGATCGTGCTCAGGAGCCGGTCCCACCAACTGCCGGGTTTCCTGGAATGCGGCTTCGACGTTGGCGGGATCGCGAAACCGGTACACGAGTGCACGCGCTTTTTCTTCGTCGTCCGCCTGCCCGAGGAGAAAAGTCATCTCGGCGGTGTCTCCCGGTTCGATCTCGACCACGACCTGCACGGCGGCGCAAGGGTCGAGGCCGGCGCCAACGTCGCCGGTCAATCGTTCGTGCTCCATCGCTGCCGGATCGCGCAGCGAGCGGTTGCGCCCGATGAACGCGGCGCGATCACCGGTGAACGAAGCAGGCGTTGGAGCCGAAGTGGCAAAAGTGATGCATTCGCAAAATTCCGGGTTGTAGGAGTTGCGGGCAAACAGGCTCTGGCTCTGCAAATCCCATTTCGTGACCACATGCATACCGGTTTCCTCCGGATCGGATCCGAGAACGAGCGTGGCGTAGGAGGTGACGGTCAGCTTCCGCCGGCGCGACGAATTGTTGCGCAAGCGCAGCCGCTGCAGGCGCACCGGCAGTCCGCCGGCATCATCGACCGGCACGAAGGTGAGCAGCCGTTGTTCGATGGCGTGGCTGTTGTGTTCAAATGTTGTGTAACCCTGACCATGCCGCGCACGATAGGCGTCCTTCTCCCGGATCGGTTGGGCGTGGGCGACCACACGACGCCGATGTCGTCATCGCGGATGTAGATGGCGGTCCCGGGCGGATCGGAGATCGGATCGTTGAACCACGGCGTGAGGCGATCGTTCTGGCTATTGCGGCCCCAGACACATTCGGCGCCGGACTCGGAAACAAATGCGCCGAACTTCGGATTGGCCATGATGTTGATCCAGGGAAGCGGCGTCTGCCGGCCGGGACCCAGATAGATGACGAATTCCTTTCCGTCCTCGGTAAAGCCGCCGAGGCCGTTGAAGTATTTCAGTTCCATGAAAGCGCAGGGGCGCGGAGGGCTCTTCGCGGAACTGCCGGCCCGGCGCAACAGCCGCCGCGGCTTCGCAGCGACGGGTGTGGTCGCGGCAAGTTGTTGGCGCAGTGTGCCGCGGGCTGCGACCAGGACCATCCGCGCAGCGGCCTGCAGTGCGATCAGCTCTTCCTTCGAAATTTTAGTTGCCGAGCGGAGATAAACGCCGCCGGGTTGATCCACGCACGGTCAGGTGCGCCTGTGCTTCAATGAGCCGGCGCAGATCGCCGGTTAACGGTTCTTCGTAGCTGGCGAGTTCCTCGCTCACCAGCACAAGATCGGCTTTCAAGCCGCGCAGATGCCAGAAGGTATGCGCGGTCAATATTTCGCGCACGACTTCGATGTCGCGGAGGTGACCGATCATGACGACGACAATCGGCAGGTCGCCGGAAATGCCCTGCCGCCAGAGCGCGCGCTGACCTTGCCCGCGGCGGCCGAGACGCGCGGGTGGCGGTCGCAGTTGAGCCTGCGGAAAAAGGACGTGGGCCGCCAGTTGTTGAAAGGTCTGAACATCTCTCGGGCGGATGTGGAGCCGGCGCATCTCAAGTTGGGAATGAGTCCACGCGGTCTCGAAGGCACGCGCGCACGTGTGAAACTCCGCGTAGCGTTCGGCCGAGCCGGATCACCGCTTCGCGCGATTCCGCCACCACCGTGACGAGCGCAAACTGAAATCGTTGGTTAGGCAGGATCGTGATATGCCGGCGCAGGCTGAAGATCGGATCGAGCACGGCGCCGATCCGGCTCGTTAGGCCGCGGCTGAGCGCAACGGGATTTTCCGGCGTGCGGCCCCGGCCGAGGAACTGGGCGCGGTCGGTTTCGAACTCAGTCGTGCCGGTGAAGGACGGAAGACTCGGGGACCAAGAGGTGCGCGGCCCAGATCGGCTGTTCGTCTGGAGCGCGGAGGCGACGATGGGCGAGCAGGGCTTCGCAATGCGGAAGCCATTCGGTTTCGATGAAGAGCTTGCTGAAAGCGGGATGCGCGCGATCGGCCCGGTGCGGCGCGAGAGCGAGCTCGAGGTAAGTGGTCAACTCCAGACGGCACGATTTGCGCGAGATGTTGACCAAAGTCATGCGCCGGACTTCGGCGTCGTCTTCTGCGGAGACGACAATTTCCGTAAAAGTCTCGCACGGCCCGCTTCTCCGCCGGAACTCCGCCTTGTCCGGCGTGAAACTCCAGGTGTAACGGCGCTCGGGAGTTCGCACCGGTTGATGAGTGTTGCTCCAGATCGTGCCGCTTTCCAAATCCCGGATATAACAAATCGCGCCCGGCACATCGCAGGTCGTGTCGGCGCGCCAGCGCGTGACGTCCAGATCCAACCAGCGCAAGTAGCCGCCGCCGGAATTCGTCACCGTGACCGAGCAGGTTCCATTGGAGAGCAGGTGAATACGCGGCGAGGCGATATCGGGTGTTTGCGTGACGACCGCGCTGCCGAGGATCGGAATCGTTCGAGGCAGGGGTCGCTCTTCGTGCACCTCGCCAGTAGTCGGCAAAATTTGTTCCGGGATATGCTCGTGCAAGAGCGGCTCGGTAGCGCGAATGCGCGGATCGGAATGGAACCGCCTCCGCATCGTATTGTCATGTAAAGCATTGTCGTAAGCGAGGAGCGACATCCCCTGATGATGCACCATGTAACAATGAATGATGATCCCGGCCGCGCCGCCGGGTTCGGTCCGTCGTGAATAGTCGATCGCCTCGTAGTAACCGTAGTCACCGAGCAGCGTAGAATTGCCCAGCGTGGCGAGCCGCCGCAGATTCTTTATGGCGGCGGCCGGTTCCACGCCGAGAGCGAGCGCTGCCGCATACGGAGCGACGACCAGGTCCTCTTCCTGCCCGCGCCTCAACGCCAGCGCCGGCACGCCGAACGCGCGGTATTGATAGACGTTGTGCCGGTCGAGCGCACTGAAGGCGGATTCCGAGATGCCCCACGGCACGCTGTTTTGCTGGGCATAGGCAATCTGGCAGCGCACGGCATCATAACAGGCGCGATCGAGCAGCGAATTCTCGTGCGTCTGAGTGAACAGGAGCGGCATTAAATATTCGAACATCGTCCCGCTCCAGGAAAGGAGGGGCAGCCGACCGTAGGCAGAGCCAAAGGGCCGGCTCAAAGCCCACCAATGTTCCACCGGCACTTCGCCGCGCGCGATGGCCAGGAAACTCGTTAGGCGCGCCTCGCTCGCGAGCAAATCGTAAAACGAAGTGTCGAGTCGCCGCTCCGCCACTTGATACCCAATGGCAAAAATCCGCCGTTCCTCATCGTAAAGAAATCGCAGCCCCATGCCGCTTTCCAGTTGCTGGCTCTGGGCGATCAATTCGTCCAATTGCGCGAGCTGCTCCGGAGGCGGCCTGGCGCGAGCGCTCCACCTCGGTCACGCAGAAGATCGAACCACTCGCGCACGGGTTGAGGAAGCTCCGGTCCTCTCGTTGCCCGTGAAATGCGAGCAGCGGCACGAGCCCGGGATTCCCTCGGTGGCAATGTTTCGCAGCGAAAAGGTCGCCGCGAGCGCTTCGCGCCGGGATTCGTGCGCCGCTTCGCCTAACGACATCAATTGCGACGGCGGCGCCATCAGGATTTCCACCGGCCGAAAATATTTATCGATGACGGCATTCCAGGCCGCGACCTGCTTCGCGACTTGTTGCGCCCAGTAAGCGCGCGGATCGGTTTCTCGGCCGTGGAAGAAGAGCAGTAGATCCTGCGCGGGCGATCGAGCCGCGCGCAGACGCAGGATGATTTCCTCCAGATTGACTGGCTGGCTCCGTGGTCAGCTCCGCCAAGCGCAGAAACGCCGGAGGATGTTCCGCTTCCTTCATTGCGGCAGCGATTTGCCGCATCACGCCGAGCGTGTCGGCTATTCCACGCAAGGCGCTCGCATCCAGAAGGGGCGCGTGGCGAGTTCATCGCAGCTGGTCTCGAAAGTCCAAAGGCTCGCGAGCAAATTGCCGCTATCCACCGTCGAGACGTAGCGAGGACGCAACGGCTCCAGCGTGCTCAGGTCGTCACCAATTGAAGAGATGGCCTTCGAAACGCTCGAGGCGACTGACTGTTTCGAGCGTGCCAAGGTTGCGCGCCACCAAGTCGTCGATCGTGATATAACCAAAGTCGTTGGCCGCCACGGTCGCCAGCATCCAAAGCCCGATGTTCGTCGGCGAAGTGCGCAGGAAAATTTCCCGCATTGGCGTTTCCTGAACATTGTCTGGCGGCAGCCAGGAGGTTTGCGGCCCGACAAAATCATCAAAATATCTCCAGGTTCGCCGCGCGGCGGTGCGCAGGAACCGCCGATCGTCCGCCGTTAAAATTCCGCCGCGCCAGCTCTTCGCCGGGACGATTGATCACGATTACCGCCACCGGAAAGAGAGCCCACAAGAGGAGGAACGGCGCCACGGCCACCATCGCCGATGTTCCCAGCCAGGCTGCGCCGACGAAAAGAAGCACGCATGCAGCCGGGATCCAAAGCCGGCTGAGAACGAACTGCCGCTGCTGATTTCTTGCGCGTCGGTGAGCGTCTTGTGCCGTCTCCCATTCGAGCAGTAACCGGTGCGAAGTGATTCGCCGGTAGGCGACGCGAGCGATGGCATCGAGCGCCATGCCCGCATAATCCGGCAGAAAAATAACCGCGAACATGGAGCGCAGCAGGCGGTCGCGCGGTTCGCGCCAGAATCTCGTCCCGGGCGGCGGCGGATGGAACAGAAGCGCGAGGAGAGAATTCAGGACTGGCCACAACATCAGGCCGGCGATAATCCCGCTCCACAGCATCGGCGCGGGCGTGAGAAGCCAGCCCGCCAGGAGGAGGGCCACGGTCGCTGGCGGCACCAGACTGCGGCGCAGATTGTCAAAGATCTTCCATCGGTTGAAGGCGGAAAGCGGGTTGGGTTCAACTCTGCCGCCGCCCACGGGCACGCGCGGCTTCAGCCAATCAATGATTTGCCAGTCGCCGCGAATCCAGCGGTGCTGCCGATTCCACCACGCGATGTAACTGCTCGGAAAGACGTCGAGCAGTTCGATGTCTGTCGCCAGCCCGACGCGGACGTGGCTGCCTTCCAGCAGATCATGGCTCAACAAGTGCGCCGTTGGAAATCGCCCGGACAAGAGGCGATGAAACGTCCGCAATTCGTAAATGCCTTTGCCGTGATAACTGCCTTCACCGACCAGATCCTGATAAACGTCGGAGACTGCGTGGGTATACGGATCGATCCCACGCGGATCGGCAAAGATGCGTGAGAACCATGTCGCCGTGGCGCTCGGCAGCGTGGCGCTGACGCTTGGTTGAATGATCGTGTAACCGCGAATCACGCGGCGGCCATCCGGCGAAAGCCGCGCCTGATTCAGCGGATGCGCCAGGGTTTCGATCATCCTCCGGGCGGTGCCGCGGAGCAGTTGCGTATCGGCATCCAGCGTGATGACAAACCGAATGCCTTCGAGCTCGAGCGCGATCGCCCGCGCAGAGAAATCCTTCCAACTCGGGCGCGGATTCGCCGATGAGGAATCGATTGAGCTGCTCGAGCTTGCCGCGCTTGCGCTCCCAGCCGATCCAGCGTTGCTCGCTCTCACTCCATGAGCGCCCGCGATGAAAAAGAAAGAAGCGCCCCGCTCCGTGCCGGCGATTCAGTTCCTCGATCCCGCGAGCCACGATGTCGATATACTCCTCGTCCTCCGGCATGTTCTGCCGCGGTGCGTCGGCAAAATCGGTCAGGAGCGCGAAGCGCAGATTCGCATCCGTATTTCCGAGATAGCGAATTTCGAGGCGGTTGAGTTCGCTTTGGATTGCGTTCGGCAGTGGTGAGTAACGTCGGCACCACCACCAGCGTGCGGCAATCATCGGGAATGCCTTCTTTTTAAAGGACATCTTCGGCAACACCTGCGGCGGCAGAAGCGAGGTCACGAGATAATTCACGGCCAGCACCGCCAGCTCACTCGCGGGCAAGAGAAGCAAAGGCCGAGCAGCCCGAGCGTGACCCCGGGAACCGATCCAGTAATGAAAAGGAGAGGAGCCGCCACCATCGCGACGCGCGAGCACGAAAAGACTTCCGAAATACGCGCCCGCCGCGTGCGCGCGAAGCCATCGGCGCGACCGTTCCGCCGATCGGCACTCGAGCGCCCGTTGCCCGCTCGAGCGCCGGTCGGCCCGCGTCGATCAAATAGTATCCGACGTGTCGCCCGACTTCATCCTCGGCGGCCTTCGCCAGCGCCAGCGCTTGGTCGATAATTTCCTGTTCCGAACGTTTTGACCATCGGGCGATTTCCTCCACGGCGCTCCGGCAACGATCGCGCCGTTTCAAAATCCAGGCGGGCATAAACTCCGGCGGGATCGGCGGCCAATTCGCTTTCCGCCCAGCTGATCGACTCGAAAAATTCTGGCCACGCGATTTGCGCAAGGAGGCGGCAACTATTGATCACATCGGCGAGCGCGGTCTGCTGCACGGCCTGGCGCCGATGTTCCTGCTGCATTACTTCGAGGAAAGGCGCACGTAGAGAGCGTTCCAGCCACCCACTCACCAGCGGGAGCGCCGCCTCTTCGTCATAGAGATGCGCCATCAGTTCGCTCGCAAAATGCGCGGTCGGCTCAGGATGACGTTCCACCAGTTCTTCCATCATCCTGAGCAACTGCGTCGAGCTGTGGCGCGCGGCGGTGATGAGCCGATTGGCCCAAAAATCCGCCTCCTCGCTCTGGCTTTGCTGTTGCTCGACCTGGATCGCGAGCGCGCGCAGGCATTCGAGTAACTGCAAACGCAACATCAGCGGCAGGGCCCAGAGTTCTCCGATGTCCAGCGGCGTGATCGCCTGAAAAGCGACCAGAAATTTCCGGATGATCTCCGGCTCCAATGCGCCGCCGCTCTCCGATACCATTTCCGAGGCGACATGGTAAACACGCGGCAGCCCTGCCTGCGGACCGCTGGCGATGAGAGGCAGCTCTCCATAATATTTTTGCGGGAGACTCCGCCGCAGATCGGTCACCTGCTCCCGAATCAAATAGGCATTATCGAGCAGCCACTCCGCCGAAAGGGTGAAGGCGTGGTGCATTTCGGCCGACATCGTGAGACTCGCGTTCGCCCATTCCAGCGCGCCCTCTACTTCTCGCAGCCGGCGCAGAAAGGATGGCCCGCGCGGCTGCGCTTCGCGGCTGACCGAGAATCGAGCGCGGCGAGGCGCGCGGCGTTTTCCGAGAGACGCTGACTCGAAGGTCGTTCATCCCAGAGCGGTCGCGTGGTCGATTCGACAGAGAAAGGTGGCGGCGAATGAAAAGCGAACGTCACGGGCGCCTCGGCTTCCACGTCCCGCAAAATCACCAGCACGCGCGCCGTTTCGCTGGCTTCGACCTCGGCCATCACAGCCGTTTCGTCCGGCAGGATCGTGCTCGCGCACCGGGCTAGCCAAGCCTCATCGACATGCTGCTGAAGCAACCGGACGAGAATCCATCCGCTGAGAGCGCCCGCCAACGCAAACGCAGCCAGCAACAGCGCCAGCACGCCCGGTCGGTAATCCGCCAGAATTCCGCGCTGCCAAAAGATGAATGCCCCGATGGCCAGACCGACGGCCGAGGCGGCGGCCGCTCCGCCGATCGCCGAGATGCCATATTCCTCGACCCGCGGCCGGCGCTCTGGCCGAAGCGTGGATTGCGGCCGACGCGGCGAAACCGAGCCCGATGGAGATTCTTCAGCACGGCCCGACCGGTCTCCGGGCTTTGGAAAATGCCGACCACCAAAACGCGATCGCCATTCTTCCGCCAAAGTCTCATATCCAACCTTACAGGATATCGACTTCGGAATATCGACGCGATTGTTCAACTCTGGCGAGGCGTCGGGTTCTTCCGGGATCAAATGGCAGCTAATCGGCCTTCGCGTCTGATTTTGAAAGTTTAGGATTTCGCGACGTCTCGGCGGCCAGCCGGATCTGCAAGATTTAGCGCTTTTTTGAAACCAGCCCTGGTGCCGCCAGCGCGCCGGATGGCATCCGGTTCAAAGTCAGACTTTGTTTTTCGGCACGATCATGGCGCGCCTACACCGGTCGGCGGATTTGTCTCAAAAACTCCAGCAAGGAATTCGTCTTTTCATGGGCTGCCCGCCATTTGACGGTTCGGCCGGTTCCTCCGCAAATTACGACTCTTCACGGGCGCCCGTAGCTCAACTGGATAGAGCATCTGACTGGATCAGAATAGAGTTTTTGCGTGCGTTCTTCCGCATTGCACATTGTCGCGGATGCTAGGTGTTTGACCAATCAGCATTCGCACCGTTACCGCAGAATTGCGCAGTTTTGCAGCGGAAAATCGCGGGAGCCGTGAAAGCGACCGTGAAACATAGGCTCGCTTTAAATGTTTTCTTTTTCGCTCTCTTTTGCGCAGGGTTTTTCTTCGGCAACTGATGCATCTCCGGCAGGAGTGCGTGAACAACGAAGCCTCAGCTGTTCGCGCGCAAGCTTTGTTGAAACCAGCCCTTGATGAAATGCAAAGCGTTAACGCTTGCGTCCATGATAAGGGTTAGGGACGTAGCCCCTGGGCTCGGAGTGCCGGGACTTGGTCGAGCAGAGGTTTCATACTGGCGGCGGTGCTCTCCATCAAGTCATACCGGGTTTCCGGATTGATTCCAGTTGGCTTTGCTGACGAAGAACCACATCGTGCTGAATGGTGAGAGCGGGATCGCCGCGCAAAACCATTGCTTTGTCCGTAGCTATTCCACCGCCTGTGTTTGGCGAGATTAGAGGAATGCTTTGCGCCAGACTCCAATTCGTCGATTTACCCCTCTCGTGTACTAGGTCTGCCAGCTTCTCATATCGTGCGGCAAGCTTTGCTTTTCGCGCTGCCACTCGTTGCCACTCCTGCTCTGCGACGGCGTTGATGGTGTGGATACTGACCCGGAGCGCGCGAGCGATTGCACGCTTTGAATCACCGTTAGCGAGTGCATTTACTATTCGCTCCCGAATGGCAAACGGGCAGTGCTTTGCGTTGTGACGCTTTGGAGCAAAGGGACGCGTCCCTGATAACGAAGCGCCGTTATTTGACTCAGTCACGATCAGATGAACATACGGTGCTTTGGAAGAAAGCATAAAACGTGGTCCATGACGATTATCAGAAATCAGACCATTCCGCAACGGCTGGCAAGTGTGAGGCGCGCAGGTGTCGAGCCGGTGTTCCTGAGTCGAGAGCCGGCGATTGACCACGCCACTTGCCGTGCGTGCTTTCGCTCTCTGGCGAGATTCGCATTCACGATTCCAGCGGCAACGTCGAACGTGTAATTCCGTTCAACGACGCAGACCGAAAGCTGTAACGCATCGCGCTAAAAGAACTTTTTTGACTTGCTCCTTAATTTTCTTTTCAGCCGCGTCAAAATCGAAGCGATAGACCGTATTGCAATGCGGGCATGGGTGACGCTCAGAACTGCGACTTGTGAGAACTATCTCAAATTGCTTGTGGCAACTGTCGCACGTTATCGTTTTTCGGATCGGAAATTCCATTTCATGTGTGCACGACGCTAACAAAGCGCACAGGAATTGTCGATAATATCCGCCTATCCCCAGTAATCACGGGTCGAGAATGGGATCCTTGCTCGCCGTGGTAGCTCATGTGGTTCTCCAGTTCAGTGAGCGAAGATCGGAGATGTGAGAATCAACGAGTCCTCGTTTGCGTGACGGCAATGCTGGTGCCGCTGGTCGCGATAGCCCAAACCGCTCCACCCGCGTCAGCCTTTCCAGCGACTCGACGGCTGCGTTTACAAGTCACAACGATGGAACGACGGAGACAGCTTCCACGTCCTTTTGCGCGACCAGAAGAGGTGATTTTTCGGCTCTACTTTGTCGATACACCGGAGGAGGAGCGCGTTTATGCAGACCGGATCGCGGAGCAGGCCGCATACTTTGGAATCAGTGCTGACGCGGCGCTTGAGGTAGGCAAAGAAGCAAGCGAGTTCACAAAGCGGACGCTTGCAAAACCATTCACGACCTACACGCGTTGGCGGCGTGCGCTCGGACGCAGCGCGATTTGGCGATATTACGCAATCGTTGTCACGGCAGACGGACGCGACTTGAACGGAGCTACTTGTGAGCGCGGGACTTGCGCGAATTTACGGGACGCGAACGCCGTTGCCGGATGGTCGCGATTCGCGGACATACCTGGCGCATCTGCATGAGCTGGAGAACGAAGCGAGGGCAGCGAAGCGGGGTGCATGGGGCAAAGTGCATCAATGACCGTCCTCTTTTGTCATTGCCGTGTGGAGACGCAAACGAGGCAGACTCCGCAGCGTGAAGTGGCAAATCTCACTGGCAATCTTGGCGGCGCTGTCCGCGTCAATCGCACTGGCCGACGGTTGAAAACGATTGACGGGAAAGAATACAAAAACGTCACGGTCAGCCGAGTCGAAGCCAGACGGCATTGTGCTCAGTGGCAAATCGGGGAATCTCGAAGTTTACTTCCTTGAACTACCGAAGAGATTCAGGAACGGTTTACTATGATGCTGCGAAAGCGACCGCATACTCCGCAGAGCAAATGCTGCACTGAAACAGCGCCGGGAGCAACAAAGAAGCGCAGCGGGAAAAGGCGGCAAACGTCGCTCGGCAGCCAACCGTTGTGCCTACACCGACGGCGATTCCCGTTCGCGCAGCCGAATCGAAGGAGTTAGTTTCGATACGAGCGGAGGCCGAGATACGGGAAGCCGAGATGCGTGGTGACCAGTTAGGGGCTGAGTTTGCCCGCATCAACGCGTATTACAAACCACGCATTAGAGCGGCTAAGCAAGCTGGCGATATGAAACTCGCAAAACAACTAGCCGAACTACAAGAAGGAGATTTACCAAGCAGTCAGGCGCAAGACTTTGCAGGGAAGTGAAAGACTCGATCCGGCGTGAAGCGTTACAAATAATCGCTGACAATCTCAGCAAAGCGGGTTGGAGTTGGGCTGCGTCGCGGCAGTTGATTCCAGCGGGCGAACGATCTTCGTTTGCTGACGCACATTGCGACGGACAGCGTTTCGTCGTGCGCGCCGACAGCTGACTGCGTTATTAAAGCTCAATGCGCCCCCAAGGCAAGGCAACTAGCTCAACCTCGATGCCGCTTTACTCGAGATCCCTAAAGATTCTTCTACTCGTTAGCATACACACAGCTTACGGCGGATTCACCCAAGGGTCCGGCTGTTCGCCGGTTAAAGTGTCACAGGGTTTTCGAGATAGTCGACATGAATGGTTTCCGGGATGCCCTATTGGATGCACATGCTCGTGCGGGTTACAGCTAGCCATTTGGTATCCCTCTATGTACCAATAACCTTGAATGCTGGTCGTCTCGAGCTTGGAACTTGCGCACGTTGACGTTACGGCCCTCCGCGTCGCGCCTGCTTTCGACGATCAATTTAAAATTTGCGCGCTCGACGAAATCGACTCAATTCCGCCAATACCCGTCCGTAGACACAAACCAACCCGTCAAGTCCGGCCCGATTTCGCCCTCGCCTGTGCCGTTGTTGCCCCGGGCTGTCCCTTTCCAAAGACCAGCGCCAGTTCCGCAATGATGCCATCGATAATAGGCATCGCCACTGCCGACAGTCCAGCGCGTATAGGTGAAGTCAAGCTGCCACTCTCCCTGCGCGACACCGGCGGGAAGTCGCGTTCACGCTGAAAAGCCAGCGTCCTTGACCTTCTTGTCGGGTGGTTTCATGTAGGTGAACTTGAGCGGCGATCCCACGTCAGATGGGCCGACTCCTGGGTCAACAGTGCCGCCACCTATGAACGGACACGCGCCAAAATTCGCCTTCGCGCTCTCTCCACCTTTGGTCTTGACCTCGGCCTTCACCGTCGTCTTAGTAACACAGCGCCGCCTGCACCGTATTGCTCGGCGGATTGAAAACGACTTGGGCGCACAGGCCCTGTAGCCACTTGGTTTCAGCAACCGAATAATAGATGCTGCATAAGGTGCACGAGCGCCGTGCCCACCGCGAACGCTTCTGCATAATGACCTTTGGTAGGATCGCCACCGCAGAAGGCACCAAAACTCGGAGCGCTCATATCCTTGGCGACTGCAGGGGATCGTGATGTGCTGCTCAACATGACTCGGTGGTGACGTTACGATGGCGCCCCTCAGGTCGCGGAAGCTGCCGGACTGGCTGTAGGTGTAGTCGATCTCGGCTTTCGCAGGTTATCTAAATATGCGTTGTCGCCGACCTGGCCTTTGTATTTCGCAATCGCGCGCATTTCGATGTGGAGCTTGTTGGTCCCATTCGCCTGCGCGTCAGTAATCGACGTTCATGGAAAACAAGCCCTGCCCCTCACGGCCCTCCCCATCCGCCTGCGGACGGGTTTTGACTTGATTGCCGAGCGTGAAGTGCGTGACGAAGCGCTTGCCGGCCGTCGCCGGCGGCGTGTTTCCTACTGCAGTCTGCGTCGAGGAGTCGGTGCGGCCCTCATGCTACGTGGGCGCCGGCTGGCGGCTGCTATCGGTCGAGGTGATCTGATAACCCTCGCCCGGCGGAGATACGAACCACGGTGCCCCAGCCTCGAAGCGGGAACACGAGGAAACAAAGAACAACGAGTGCAAATTTGATGCTTTAGGAATTTGCTTTTTCACGATGCGTCGCAGTAAATAGTTAAACGCGAGCTGTCTGTCTCTGCTTAAGGCTGCGACGTAGTCGTAATCTTCACTTCACTTACCGGTGATATAAGCCAAAACTCTCCTCGCACCTTCTCCTTGTTTCACCCTGATAATTGACCCCCGCACGCCGCCGCCGGCGAGGTGCAGGCTCTACGTAATCGCCCGTTCGCTCCACGTGAGTCAGGTAATCGAGATTTACAATGCGGCCATCGGGCAGACTTACAAGATTCCATGGTCAACACTGACTATCAGGTCTCAAACAAACGGACAAGAAAAATCGTTTGCTATCTTTGCGGGGCCCGAGGACTTTCTAAACGTGCCTTGCTGCATCACGCATGGTGCAAGGCTGCGGCTTTAGAAGGTCGCCGCTGCCTCCTTGCATTCTCTCATGCCCCTGCTTGCCTTCTTCCGCTGATACACGCCATGCGAGGAAGTGTGCATAGTACCAGACATGGTCATGTCAGCCGTTTGCCGAACAAAATAAACCTCGCCAGGCGCAGCGATTAAAGTTCCACTTTGCGTTACGCCGGCGGATGCTATGTGGGAACCGGGAGGAACGTTCGCTAGAAAATGCGGACCGTTGTTTGCCGAGAACTCAGCCATCCAAATAAACTGGATGGGCAACAGCACTGCCAACAAAACCGGAGCGCCGATAAACGTAAATGGCAGCTTTTTCCTGACTGTGCTTTTTGGAAATTGGCTGCTTCGGCGCTTTGCTTTTGAGGAGCCATCGCGACTATTGCGCAAGATGCCAATGAACGCAAACGGAGGATACAAGAAAAACAAGAGCTACAGGAATCGTTTCATATAAGGGTAGACGTAACAACATCAACTATATTTCGGCTGCACTTCGCAGTCTAAGTCTTTGATCTAGCGAGGGGGAGAAGTGCCGTCAAAGACTATGGCGAGAATTGTGTCGAATCATTCGGCGGTTAGGAAGCGGAATCAAAGCCAGACCACCGGCAATCAAAAACGATTCACAACTGGTTTCCTTAATGTGAGAATCCAATAAAGCACCCAGCCAAGAAATGCGCACAGAATACACAACCAGATCAGCCACACAATCGCCTTCCCGGTGCGAATGCGACTGAGCCTTTCCATTCGTATTTTAACACGGCTGCTGCTGCTCTGTCTCCGGCTTTGGCACGTTCTTCGAGTTCGTTAAAGCAATTGTTCTTCGTCGGACATTTTTTATTCTGTGGTTTTCCTTATACCGCACAGTCCACGAATCCACCTTGCCCGGTTTTATCCCGACTGCCGATTTTCTTTACAAGGCTAAACTGAGTTGCAAATCATCGCTGACAATCTCAGCAAAGCCGGTTGGAGTTGGGGCTGCGTCTCAGCGATTGATTCCAACGGGCGAACGATCTGGATTGCAGACGCACATCGCGACGACGGAAAGCGTTTCGTTGTGCGTGCGGATGAAAAACTGACTGCGTTTCTTCAACTTGAATGAATCACGTCCGATGACGATCATCGAAATCAGACCATTCCTAAACACTTTGCCCCAAGTGTATGGGCGCCGGGTGTTCAGCCGGTGTTCCTGAGTCGAGCAAGCGATTCACTACGCTGCCAACGCGCGTGTTTTCGCTCTCTGGCGGATTCGCATTCTAGATGCGACGGCAATGTCGAACGCATCATTCCGTTCAGCGAAGCGAATCAAAGCTGTAATGCGCGTGATTTGTAATCGACAAGCGACCACTCGGCGCGAACATCCAACGCGTTAAGATCGAAGCTTTGTCGTCTCCTTGCGCAACCGCCCGCGCTGGATACCGATAGACCGTCTTCTTTCAAAAGCAAAAATATCAAATGAAAATAAAACTGCACGTGCCGCCTTAGCGACAATTACTTTATCTGCCTAAAGCCAAAGCAGGAGCACACCATGCAGCCGATGACGACACACCCCAAGAAGCCGATGAGCAACCTGCCGACGATCAGCCGGCCGATAGTGATCAGCCGGGCAATCGGAACAACAGCCCGCCGAGAGCGATCAGCCGGCGAACAATCGGAACAACAACCCGCTGACAGCGATCAGCCGGCGGAGCAATCAGAAGAGCAACCCGCTGACAGCGATCCAGCCAGCGGAGCAATCAGAAAGGCAGCCCGCACTGACGGCGATCAGCCGGCGACGTCAGGAGAGCACGGATGGCACGCTGGCGTTTGCCGGCGGGGATGCGTCCGCGGCCCCGAGGTAGCGGAAGGCGCCACAAAGTTAGCACCCGCAACCTGAAGGTGAAAGCGACGTTCACACAGGACGGTAAGAAATTCATGGGTGAAATCCTGATCCGGGTCTTTGAGGATCCCGGGCGCGAGCTTTTTCCCTGGCCAGGTTTAGTAGCACGACCTCTCAAGGAAATGTCATCACGACGCCCCTGTTCGCCGGAGTCACCACCAACGTCGCCGTGTGGCCTCAAGCCCGTATGTGGATCGATAGCAAACCCGGACGGGACCCTCGTATATCAAAACATAGAAAGCAACTTCGTAGCCGGTTCCCAGCAGCGGCACGCTGGAGGTGGACATCGATATGCCGACAGCACCCATCAATAAAACCGTCACCGCACCGGACGCGAACGCCGCACGGGTCAGGGTCATTCGGTCCCTCGCTGGGCATTGGATTCTCGGCACGCCGGATGTGAAGCCGCTCGGCAACCAACAATTCGCTGAGTGACCGGGACGTTTCTCCCCGGCGCCGTAATAACTGCTGGAGCCTTAACCGGATAATGTCTCGACGAATGTGAGTATCAACTTCATCGGCAGGACAGGCTGGGCGCGATTCTCGACGGCGCAAGCGCGTCACCGTAAACGCGAACGACTCCATCATGTGACGGGCTGCGAAACTTCGCGTAGTCCGATTCGCGTCATGACTTCCAAGCACTACAGGCGACCGAATGGCAGCGCATCGTAAGTAGATCGACGCCCCGATGATCTTTGCGCGGGCGGACTTCGTAAAAGGTGCGGCGGCGGTCTAAACAACGCGCAGCAGAAATAAAAACAGAGCGCGAGCGAAAGGAAGAAGGACGCCAGCGCTCATTCGTCCCCATGCCATTGGTCGAGTGGCGCCCAAACTGAGTCGTTATCAGCCTTGCAGCTGTTCAGGCTCTTCTTTCGTGCACACGTCTATGCGCGTAAACCGAGGTGGACTTCCCAGCTCGCAACTCCGGGATGGCGGCGCGGGCGCAGTGTCGGCCACGGAAGCTTGCCGGAGCAGGGCCGATGAGCGGCATCATACATGAGTTGGCCTGTGAATCGTAGCGCGCGGATGGTCGTTGGCCCTCAGAATGGCGTCAGCCGTCCCACTGTTCAGGCCGGAAGTGCGGAGAGATTTCTGCCGTCACGCTCTTGCACTCGGGCGTGTTCTCCCGGTCCGAGGAGGAGATCAGGACGAGGTGCATATCGATTCATGTCCTTCGCTTCCGTCTTGTTTCGCCGCAGTTACGCATCTCCGTGACTGCCCCGGTCGAGGCTTCATCAGCCACGTGCGGCCCGCGAACGCCACGATCGGTCCCTTCGCCAATGGTGTGCGCCTTCACTCGTCGTGTAGACGCCGACCAAAGCGCTGCCTGGTTCGCCGAGCGGGTGCTGTGCGCCCCACTGGTTCCTGGCCTCTGGTGCTTTCTGATCGAGCTTCTGCTGAAGCTGCTTAAAGCTAGTGAAGATCACGAGCGCGGGAGTGCCAGTCGCGCAGAAGTTATTCTCTGGCGAGATTCTGGAGCGCGTGGGCGGGATCGTTCTGATCAACTGGCGGATCGGGCACTTCGCCGCGGGCCCGCACAGTTGTCGTCTATCGAGTGGTGCTGCGCGATACCGATTGAACGGGATCTGCACAATCCGGGACCAAACCTTGAGCGCTGGCTGATCCAACGAGCTACGAGCGAGGCTTGTGCAAGCGACTGCGGTTACAAGTGTCGCCGTCGAAGTTTTCTTCGCCGCTCCGCTCGCAATACCACTTTTGTCGCGGCGGTGCGAAGAGCAAAAGCAGGCAGAATCCGCGGCGCGACGTGGAAGTATTGGAAATCATCGCTGATCAATCTTCAGCAAAAGCCACTTGACTTGCGGGGCTCGCTTCGCTACAGCAAGACCAAAACCAACGTTCACGCATGAATTTATTTCGACGAAAGAGCGTCACGGATCTGCAGGCTGGAGGCGCTCACCGACCACAGCCTTAAACGCGCGCTCGGCGCGGTGAACCTCACCGCGCTCGGCATCGGCGCGATCATCGGCACCGGCATCTTCGTGCTCACCGGCGACGGCCGCCGCGCAGAACGCCGGGCCCGCCGATCGTGCTCTCGTTCGTGCTCGCCGGCGTCGCCTCGCGTCTTCGCCGCGCTCTGCTACAGCGGAGTTCGCGTCGCTCGTGCCGATGGCCGGGCAGCGCCTACACCTACGGCTATGCGACGCTCGGCGAGCTCATCGCCTGGATCATCGGCTGGGACCTGATCCTCGAATATGCCGTCGGCGCCATCACGGTCGCCATCGGCTGGTCGGGCTATGTCGTGTCGTTCCTGCACGATTTTGGCATCAACATCCCGCCGGCACTGTCGGCCGCGCGCGGCACCGACTTGATTGAAATCCCGCCGCACTCGCGCGCGCTGGTGAATGCAAGGCTGGATGGGTGGCGAGTAGCGCATCTCTGGACCAAGATCAAGGTCGCGGGAACCGACCCGACAACGCTCGCCCACGTCACGGCGATCTTTAATCTTCCGGCGGTGTATCATCATCTTCGTCGTCACGACGTCTGCTCGTGGTTGGCATCAAGGAATCGGCGAACTTCAACAACCTGATCGTGCTGGTCGAAGGTGGCGGTCGTGCTCGCTGTTCATCGTCGGCGCTGCTTCACGCCATCAACCACGGCAACTGGCATCCGTTCATTCCGGCGAACACAGGTCAGTCCGGTCACTTCGGCTGGAGCGGTGTCATGACCGGGGCGGGTATTGTCTTCTTCGCCTACATCGGCTTCGACGCGGTCAGCACGGCGGCGCAGGAGGCGAAGAATCCGCAGCGCGACATGCCCATCGCCATCATCGGCTCGCTGCTCGATTTGCACGGTGCTCTACATCCTCGTTTCGGGAATCGCCACCGGCGTCGTGCCCGTACGGCCGAGCTCGACGTGCCCGACCCGATCGCGGTGGCGTGCGGACCACGCGGGCCTGAGCTGGATGGGACCGGTTGATCAAAGCTCGGGCGCGATCGCCGGTCTTGTCCTCGGTCATTCTCGTGCATGTTGCTGGGCCAATCGCGCGTGTTTTACAGCATGGCGCGCGACGGTCTTGCTACCGCCGTTCGTGAGCCGCGGTGCATCCGCGCTTCCGCACGCCATGGATCACCGTCGATCGTTACTGGCGTTGGCGTGGCGATCTTTCCGCCGTCTTCAGCCGTCCGCGATGCGGCAGCCTCTGTTCCATCGGCACGCTGCTGGCGTTTCGTAATCGTCTCAGTAGACATCCTCGTGCTGCGTGTGCGCGAGCCGGATCTGCCGCGCAAATTCACACACGCCGTGGGTCTGGTTTGTCGCGCCGGCGGGCGCGCTCTCCGCGCTTGCGCTCATGGCGGCGCTACCATGGCCGACATGGCGACGTTTGCTTGGTCTGGTTCGCCATCGGCATTGTGATTTACTTCTTCTACGGCGTGCGCCGCAGCAACCTCGCCCGGGCGCCGATGTCCCTCCGGGCGTCAAGCAGCAGTTGAAACACTTGAGCGTTTAGCTCCAGTCTGTTGTCGCTCATAAATCGACCGAATGGCAGCACATCCGAAATCAGATCGACGCCGCGATGATCTTTGCGCGGGCGGACTTCGTAAACGTGTTGTGAGCTAGTCACCGCGTCCGGCCAGCAGTTGGCTCCGCATTCCAGATGTCCACGGCGCAGCGCCATTCCCCGTCGGTTCCTCGTTGCCAGATCGTGACCGCACGTCCCTTGGTTGTAACAGGCTCACCAGTTGGGTCGTCCATCGTTACGGCATTATTGCCTAACAGATAAGCAAACTGTCCATCGGGTGAAAGGACAGCCTCGTCAGTGGACCAAGTGATCCGAAATCCGGGAACTTGCAGACTGCTCTCGACGTACTGACGCAAGGCGGCTTTGCCAATAATCGCAGGAAGATCAGGTGGCAGAACGACGGCATCGTCGGTCCAAAACGAAAGGATACGTTCAATGTCGCGGCCTTCCGAAGCAGCGAGAACCCATTCCGCGTCACGCCGGAGCAGGCGTGCTTTTTCCGCGTCGATGTCAGATTTCTCACTCACGGTTCAATGAACATAAGAACTTCTCCTCAAGCCGAGAAGAAGGAGATGGTGACGGCTACCGGAAACGAGCGCCATCGCGATGATGTTTTAATCATTGGAACGTGATCGCGCAGCGGTAGCCGTTCGCTGCATCGTGGTGTTAGGCCGCTCTATTTGTCGCTTCGAGCGCCTGCGCGTTGGCGTCACAGGCTTCGCCGCGTGAGCCGCACGGCGCACGTCGTCGTTTGTGAACACCGCAAAAAGAACGGCTGTGATTCCAGGAAGTGAGCCAGGTCGCGCAGCGTCAAACCAAGATACTGCAGCCGGTCTTCATCGACGAAGATCTGGAGGTTTTCCGGTTCGAAGGACGTAATCAACTGCTTCGCCTCCGGATCAAACTTTTCGTGCAACAGGTCGATGATCGCCGGCGCAAAGTGCCGGCGGTCCGGCGACGATGGTTTCGACGGCATGCCATGATCCGCGGTCACCGCGAGGAGATAATTAATCCCAACCTTTGCCTCTAGCGCACTTAGCATCCGCGCCAAGTGACGGTCCATCTCGCCGAGCGTGACGCGGAGCTCGTCCGAATCTGGACCATACTTGTGGCCCACGAAATCCGCGCATTTGTAGTTCAGCAAAATGAGATCCGCAACATCATCTTCGCCCACGGGCTCGTGCTCGATCATCGCGATCAGCGCATCGGCTTCGAATGCCGGAAACAAAGCCGAATAGCGCACCGCGGAGGCGGAGTCGATTCTGTGACCCATCCACTCCCCGCTGGCCTGCCATAGTGTTCTCGCATTGCGATCCTTCAGATATGCGGGGAGCAGGAAGCAGTCGGGGTTCGTGGCCCAGGCGCCCGTCTGCCGATCGTAGCTGGCAAGCACGACGGGCGTCCCATTCAACTGACACGCTCCATGCCCCGCGAGCGGGGTCGCCGCTCGATCGATGCTGCCCTGAGCCAAGATGACCGCGCGGCCAGCGGTCTCGAGCTGCCAGATGTCTGCTAGCGTCAATGTCATTAAATCTTGCGGCATTCTTTCAGCAAATAGGTCGTGACCCCGGCGGTGCGTGCGGTCATACGCTGACGCCTGTGATTCCGTGCACGCCAGGATCGGTTCCCGTCGAGATCGTGGAGTGCCCAACAGGAGTGTTCGTCGGGAGAAAGTTAACCTCTGCCTGAGTGAACCAGGCGCTGCGCTGGCGCAGGGCAGTGAGCGTTGGCATGGACGCAGCGTAGCGATCGAAGTAATCCCGGCGCATGCCATCCAGGACGACCAGCATGAC
>ERZ1370068.10721-contig-9395_pt1 | contig 30086 bp, 45 predicted proteins | sample MGYA00561227_ERZ1370068 | MGnify/ENA primary metagenome ERZ1370068 (study PRJEB38410, sample SAMEA6850437) | metagenome | study: Metagenomic assessment of the ecological functions of the soil: analysis of the soil microbiota associated with the...
TGTACTTCGTTCAGTTTACGTAGTGCGCGCCAGGCAAAGACCACCATCTCGCGGACATTCCGGTGCGCGGGCGCAGCGCGCCGCTGCCGTTCGAAGTGTGGAAGACGCGCAACGGGCCGATCTTCGCCGACGACGATCTCGACTGGGAAGCGCCGCCGTCGTGGCTGTCGCCCGACGATCGCCCCGCCGAGGAGCGGAAGGCGCTATTCGATCAAGCTGGGACGTCGAGCGGCGATCATCGCGACCGCCTTCGAGAGCGATCAATCGCGCCAGCGACTGGACGTCGTTCACGAACGCGGTCGGGTCGTTCGCCGTCGCCGTCGATGAACATCGTCTATGCCGACGTCGACGGCAACATCGGCTACGCGATGTCGGGCAAGCTGCCGGTGCGCGCGCAGCGGCGACGGCACGATGCCCGTCGACGGCAATGCGGCGCCGGCATGGACGGGCATCGATCGAGCCGGGCGCGCTGCCGCGCATGTTCAATCCGCCGTCGGGCGTGATCTATTCGGCGAACAACGAAATCGATCGCGGTTTCAGCGGCTTGATCACGCGCGACTGGACGGCGGGCTTCCGCGCTTCGCGGCTGCGCGATCGAGCTGTCGAAGGCGCGAGGGCGTCGATCTCGACGCGATGGCGGCGCTGCAGAACGATCAAGCCACAGCGCGGCGGCCGACATCGTGCTGGCCGGGCGTCGACGCGCGCGATCAAGACCGGCGCGATCGCGCGACGGCGAAGCGTCGTCGGCGTCGCTGCTCGAGCAGCTCGCGCAATGGGATCGCGTGGTCGACTCGCGGCCGGTGGTCTCGCTCTATGAAGCGTTCGAGGACGCGCTGTGGCGGCGCACGTTCGTCGACGAGATGGACGAGCGCGCTGTTCCTGAAGTTCTACGAGTGGGCCGGCGCCGAGAAGCCCGCGGGCCTGTATTCGATCATCGACGATCGCAATTCGCCGTGGTTGGACGACATCACGACGGTGGAGAAGCGCGAGATCGCGCGACGACATTTTCCTGCTCGCGATTCGCGACGCCGACGATAAGCTGCAGGGCGACTTCGGCGGCGAGTCGACGCGCGGCTGGGATCGCGTGCACGCGGCGCGGTTCAGCCATCCGCTCGGCAGCATCGGCGTTTCCGTTCCGGTGGTTCTTCGAGCCGCGGCCCGGTGCCGGTCGAGGGCGACGGCACGACGGTGATGCGCATCAGCTGGAACCGCCTGACGCCGTTCGCGGCGTGGGAGCATCCGTCGTGGCGGCAGATCTTCGACGTCGGGCAGTGGGACGAGTCGCGCGCGTCGCGATGCCGGCGGGCCAGTCGGGCCACCCGATGAGCCCGTATCTATTTCGATCAGAACGACGACTGGCGGACAGGCCAAGTACCGCAACGCAGCCCTTCTCGCGCGCGCGCCGTCCGGCCGCCGCTCAAACACCGCCTGCTGCTTGGTCCCTAAGGCTCTCAAGCCGTTGAACTGCTGCACTTGCACTTTTGAACCCTTGAACTCTAACATATGAACAGTCTGCTCATATGTTCAAAGATGACGACGTCTGCGACCTCGTCCAGATCGACCTCGCCCGGGTGCGGAAGATCCGCGCGCGCGCTGGTGGCAGCCCGACGCGGTGCAGGGCTGGCCGACACCTTCAGCGCCCTCGGCGATCCGACGCGCGTGCGCATCCTCGACGCGCTCTCGCACGGCGAGCTGTGCGTCTGCGATCTCGGCCGCGGTGCTGCAGCCTGAGCCAGTCGGCGGTGTCGCACCAGCTGCGCCTGCTGCGCGGCATGCGGCTGGTCCGCCCGCGCCGCGACGGCCGCGTCGTCTTCTACTCGCTCGACGATCAGCACATCATGTCGCTCTTCAGGCAGACGCTGCAGCACGTCGAGGAAGCAGGTCCGCCGCTCGCGGCAAGAGCCTGCGACGGACGGGCGCACGGCGCGATAGGCCGCGAGGCGGCACGTGGCTACACGCACGACGCACATCGGCTGCGCGCACTGCGAAGACACGAGCCGGCGCCGACCGGCGCGCGCATTCGCGGCTGGTTCACCGGCGTCGCGGCGGCGCTGGTCGTGGTCGGCGTGCGGCATCGGCTGGTTCACGCCGTTCCCGGAGTGGAGCGCGCCGATCTTCATCGCCGCCGCCATCGTCGGCGCCGGTGTTTCCCGGCGCAGCGCGCGTGGCAGTCGATCAAGCGCGGCTCGCTCGACATCAACGTGCTGATGGTCATCGCCGTCGTCGGCGCGGTCGCGATCCGCCAGTTCGAAGAGGCGGCGATGGTCGTGTCGCTGTTCGCGGCGGCGCAGTGGCTCGAGGCGCAGAGCCTCGATCGCGCGCGCGCAGGCGATCGGCAAGCTGCTCGATCTCGCGCCGACCGACGTGCTGGTCCGCGACGATCGCCGGCGAGCGCCGCGTCGACATCGAGCGCGGTCGATCCGGCGCGCTGATGATCGTCAAGCCCGGCGAGAAGATTCGCGCTCGACGGCATCGTCGGCAACGGCCGATCGGACGTGAACCAGGCGCCGATCACCGGCGAATCGCTGCCGGTCGAAAAGGCCGAAGGCGACGAAGTGTTCGCCGGCACCATCAACGGCCACGGCGCGCTCGACGGTCGCGGTGACGCGGCGCCGCGCCGACACGACGCTGGCGCGCATCGTTCACCTCGTCGAATCGCGCGCAGGCGCAAGCGCGCGCCGCTGCAGACTGTTCATCGATCGCTTCGCCGCGTGGTACACGCCGTCGGTCGTCGATCCTGGCGCGTGCTCGTCGCGACCGTGCCGGTCGCTGGCGTTCGGCGCAGCCGTTCGAGACGTGGCTCTATCGCGCGCTGGTGCTGCTGGTCGTCGTCGTGCCCGTGCGCGCTCGTGATCTCGACGCCGGTGTCGATCGTGTCGGCGCTGGCCGGCGCGGCGCAGCAGGGCGTGCTCGATCAAGGGCGGCATTCACCTCGAGCGGCTCGCCGGCGTGCGCGTGCGTGGCCTTCGACAAGACCGGCACCGTGACGACCGGCCGGCTTGACGCTCGATGCGGTGCATGCCGGTCGACGGCCATGCGCCGACGACTGTCGTCGAGCTGGCGGCGTCGGTCGAATCGCAGTCCGAACATCCGATCGCCGCCGCCATCCTCGCGGCGGCGCAGCGCAGCGGCGTCGCGTCTCGAGCTGCCGCGCGACGTGCGGGCGCTGCCGGGCCTTGGCGTCGAAGGACGCGTGCAGGACGCGCGCAGATCGTGTGCGGCACGCCGCGCCTGTTTGCCGAACGCGGCGCGCATGACGCCGGCCATCGCGGCAGCTCGCGCAGCGCATCGTCGAACGACGGCATGTCGCCGGTCGTGGTCGCGCGCAACGGCGTGCCGATCGGCGTGCTCGGCGTCAGCGATCGCCCGAAGGCGGACGCGGCGCGCGTGGTCGTCGGATCTGCGCGCGCAGGGCGTGTCGCGCGTCGCGATGATCACCGGCGATCACGACGCCGCGCGCGCAGGCCACCGGCTCGCAGCTCGGCGTCGATGACGTGCGCTCCGGCCAGCTGCCCGAAGACAAGGTCGCGGCGGTCGAGAGCTCTGCGCCAGGCGCATGGCGCGATCGCGATGGTCGGCGACGGCGTCAACGACGCGCCGGCGCTGGCCGCCGCCGACGTCGGCATCGTGATGGGCGCGATGGGCAGCGACGCCGCGCTCGAAACCGCCGACATCGCGCTGATGACCGACGAACTGCCGAAGGTGCCTTACACGATCCGCTTGAGCCGCGCGACGCTCGCCAACATCCGCGTCAACGTCGCGATCTCGATCGGCCTCAAGGCTCGCGTTCGTGGTGCCTGGCGGTCGCCGGCGTGGCGACGCTGTGGATGGCGGTGCTCGCGGATACCGGCGCGTCGGCGCTGGTCGTCGCGAACGCCGTGCGGCTGCGCGCGATTCTACGCTGAGCGAGCTCGCTTCAGCTCTGATCTTCACCGATCGGAAGAAGTGCGCCTCGACGAAGCCGTCGATCGACGCCTGATCGGCCGGCTTGACCTTCGTGAACCGCATGCCCATGCCGGCCTTCTGATCGCTCCAGCAGACGACGGCCTCCGCCTCGAGCTCGCGCTTCGAGCCCGGCAGCGCGAACTTCACCTTCAGCACCGTGCCGCGCACCGGCGGGTTGCTGGTGCGGATGGCCATGCCGCCGCGCGCTCAGATTCATGCGCCAGCGCCGCGGCGATGGTCTTGCCGATCCGGTACGAGACCGGAATGCCCATCACGACCCGCGGGTGCTCGCGCGTTGTGAAACGTCCCGGGAAACAGGTGCGGCGCGATGGACGGCAGGATGTGCTCGACGGCGCTGTATTCGTTGAGATAGCCGCGCGACGCCGAGCGCGCGCCAGCTCGCGCACCTCGTCCGACGCTCGTGCACGCTGCCGCTGAACACCAGGATCGGCAGCTTGCCCGTCGTCCAGCTTGCGGATGCGCTTGACCAGGTCGACGCCCGACGCATGCGGGCATGCGCAGATCGAGCACGATCAGATCGAGATCGTCGAAGTCGGCGCGGACGCGTCGCCAGCAGCTGCGCCACCGATCTTGACGATCATCGCGCGATGCCCGGCGGCATCGAGCGCGGCCTTGAAGCGATCGCGCACGAACGGCGTGTCGGTGGCGACCAGCCACGGTCTTGCGTGATCGGAGATGAAGACGTCATAACGACGTGCGTACACGCGCGCTCGGTTCGTTGCAGACTGTATCAGGTTCTCGTTATAATTTGGACTGACCGTACGCCATCTTCCGCCGCTAAGGAGCAGCCAGCATGTCCGCGATTTGTCCCGAGTGCGATTCGCCCATTGACGTTGACGAATTCGACGTCGACATCGGCGATGAGCTGACGTGCTCGGAATGCGGCTCGCTGCTGCGCGTCGCCAGCGACTCACCGCTCGAGTTCGAGGTCGCCGACGAAGACGAGACGATCTCGACGAGGACGACGAGGAAGAAGTCGAAGACGAAGATGACGCCGAGGACGACGGATGACGACGACGACGACGATGACGACGACGACGACGACGACGGTCGACGACGACGAGTAGCGCCCGTCGCCGCCAAGGCGCGGCGTCTCCAGGACATCCTCGCCGGTTACGAGTCCGTCCTGGTCGCCTTCAGCGGCGGCGTCGACAGCGCCTACCTGGCCGATCGCCGCGCAGCAGTCGCTCGGCCCGCGCGCCCTGGCGCGTCACCGCCGACAGCCCGAGCTATCCCGATACGCATCGCCGGCTCGCGCTGTCGATCGCCGGCGACTTCGGCTTCGCGCACGAGGTGATCCACACCGCCGAGCTCGAGCGCCCGGAATACCGCGCCAATCCCGCGAACCGCTGCTACTACTGCAAGGACGAGCTCTATGGCGCGCCTGGCGGCGGTCGCCGCCGAGCGCGGCTTCGCCGTGATCGTCGACGGCAACAACGCCGACGATCGCGGCGACTATCGGCCCGGCCGCCAGGCGGCGCGCGAGCACGGCGTGCGCAGCCCGCTCGATGAAGCCGACCTGACCAAGGACGACATCCGCGAGCTGGCGCGCGCGGCCGGCCTCGACAGCTGGAACGAGCCGGCGTCGGCGTGCCTGTCGTCGCGCATTCCCTACGGCACACGAAGTCGTCGAACGAAGTGCTGCGGCAGATCGAACAGGCCGAGACGCGTGCTGCGCGAGCTCGGCTTCCGCGTCTTCCGCGTCCGCCATCACGACACCGTCGCGCGGCTCGAGATCGCCCGCGCGCGAGATGGCGCGCGCGCTCGATCCCGACGTCAACGCGCGGCTGGTCGACGCGCTCAAGGCCGCTCGGCTATCAGTACGTGAGCCTCGACCTGCAGGGCTATCGCCTCGGCAGCCTGAACGAGGCGCTGCGCCTGCGCCCGGTCTGTCCGTGACTCGCCGCGGCGCGCGCTGCGCCGCGCTGGCGCTGATCTTCGCGCTCGCGCACGCTGCCGTTCCTGGCCGCATCGCTCGAAGACATCGACTCGGTCAACTTCGCGCTCGGCGTGCGCGACTTCGACGTCGCGACGCATCGCCCGCATCCGCCCGGCTATCCCGTCTACATCGTTCTCGGAAAAGTCGCGACGGCGATCGCCGGCGCCGCGATGCGACGGCACCGGACTCGATGATCGAGGCCAAGGCGCTCGCGGTGCTGTCGCTGCTCGCGCGGACTTGTCGCGATCGTCTGTCTCGTATCGGCGTGTTCGCGCGCATGCGCCGAATCGCGGCGGAGTCGCCGAGCGGCGAGTCGCTGGTCGATCACGAGCGCTTTCGCCGCGACGGCGATCACGGTCGTCGTGCCCGCTGTTCTGGTATCTCGGCGGTCGCGGCCGATGAGCGATCTTGCCCGGCCTCGCCGTCGCGCTCGCGTCGCAAGCCTGCCTGATGCTCGGCGTGGTGGCAGCAGACGCCGGGCGCCTGACGGCGATCGGCGCTCTGTCGCCGGCCGCGATCGCCGCGTCGGGCCGGATGATCGTGATCGGCGCGTTCCTGGCGGCGCTCAGCATCGGCCTGCGATCGCAGACGGTGTGGTTCACCGTGCCGCTGCTGGTGCTGGTGCTGCTCGATCGCGTCGGCCGCGGCGTCGCCGGCGCGATGATCGGCGGCGGCATCGATGTTCGTCGTCGGGCGGCCTGGCGTGGGGCATTCCGCTGCTGATCGCGAGCGGCGGACTGAACGCCTACCTCGCCGCGCTCGGCACGCAGGCGGGCGAGGACTTCGCCGCCGGCGAGATGCTGTATACCAATCCGAGTCCGCGCTCGGCGGCGTTTGCGCTGCTGCGGACGTTCGTGCATCCGTGGGATTCGACCGCGCTCGGCGCCGGTGGTGTTGGTCCTCGCGGCGGCGGGCGTGGTCAGCTGCTGTGGCGCGATCGGCGATCGCTGGCGGCCGATCGTCGCGCTCGCCGGCCCGTATCTCGTCTTTCATCTGCTGTTCCAGGACACGCTCGTTCATCCGCTACGCGCTTGCCGCTCGTTCCGGTCGTGGCGTTCCTCGCGGTGCGGGGCGTCGTCGCTCGTGTCGGTGCAGGCGGTGCCGGTGGTCGCCGCGGCCGTCTCGATTGCCGGCGTCGCGATCGCCAGTCCGGTGCTCGTCGGCCTATCGCGCCGAACCGAGTCCGACGGTGCGTGCGATCGACGCGATGCAGGCCGAGGCACGCGTCACGACAGCCCGGCGCGCTGGCGATGCACCAGACGTTCGTGCGGCCGCTCGAAGCTGAAGAGGTGGGCATCACGCCGCAGCTGCCGTCGCCGCCGCGTCTCGAGTGGCTCGAGCTCGCGAAGTACTGGAAGGTCGGGCGCGACCGAGCCGGTCTGGTTCCTCGCCGATCCGATGCGCAGCGATCTCGCGTTGATCGATCCGGCGAGCCGCCGCGATTCGACCGAGTTCCGATGGCCGCTGGTCGCGCGGCCCGGCATTCGGCGGCATGCGGCCGTCGGCGGTGCGGTGGTATCGCATGCCGCTGCCCGGATGGTTTGCCGAAGAAGGCTGGTCGCTGACGCCCGGAAACATCCGGCATGTCGCGCTTGATGGGACGCGGCCCGCACCTCGCGCCGATCACGGCGATGGTGCGGCGGCGAGCCACGGCCGCGCGCGATGCTGATCGGCGGCCGCAACCTCGCCGGCCCGAACGATCCGGCCGCGCGACTTCACGCTGTCGATCGACGGCGCGCTGCTTCCAGCAGTGGGATGCGGCGCCCGGGTTCTTCCTCAAGATCTTCGACATTCCCGCCGGCCGGCTGTCCGGCGCAGGGCGCCGTTCGCGGCGCTCACCGGTGCAATCGACGCCGGTCAGGGCAGCCGTATCCCGACCGCGATCGAGCAATTTGATCTGCAGGACGACCAGGCGACGATGTGGGGGCTACGACGAGGGCTGGCAGGAAGCGGAATACAGCACGGCGCTCGGCGTCTGGCGCTGGACCAGCGATCGTGCAGCCCTGCGCATTGCCGGTCCGCCGCGCGCAGTCCGGATCACGCTGACGATCGAGTCGCCGCTTCGTTACTTCGACGAGCCGCCGCATGGTGCGCGCGCTGGCCGGCGATCGCGGAACTGGCCGGCGTCGACGCATCGCCGCGACGGGCGACTGGACGTTTGACGTCCCGGCCGACGCCCTCGCCGGCATCGGGTGGAGCAATCACGATTGAGACCGACAAGACATTTGTCCCTGCGGAGCGAGGCAGCGCGCCCGATCGGACGGCGACTGGGACTGCGCGTGTTTGCAATTCAGCGTGCTCGTAAATGCGATTGACACCGCCGGAAACTAGCCGCTAATCTGCGGCCACCGAACATCGATAATCCCAGCAGGACTTCAGGAGCGACATGACAATGAGCGTGTATCAACGGACGGCTGCGATAGCCGCATTCTGCCTGGTGTTGGGTCTTGGTGTTGCGGCCTGCGGAAAGAAAGCGCCGGCCGTTGACGCCGCCACCGCCGCCGCCTGCCGGCCGCTCCGACACGCCGCCCGCCACCGCCACCGCCGCCGCCGCGCCGCCTGCAGCGGCTGCCAGCGCCGCGCGCTTGTCGGAAGACGAGCTGTTCGCGCAGAAGTCGCTCGACGCAGCTGAACAGCGAGCAGCCGCTGGCGACGTCTATTTCGATCTCGACGACGTCGACGATCAAGGACGGGCAAGGCGGCGCTGCTCGACCAACGCGACGTGGCTGAAGCGCTGGACCAGCACGCGCATCAACATCGAGGGCCACTGCGACGAGCGCGGCACCGCGGAATACAACCTGGGTCTCGGCGAGCGCCGCGCCAATGCGGTGAAGGCGTATCTGGTGGAGCTCGGCGTGCCCGGCGATCGCATCGTGATTGTCAGCAAGGGCAAGGAATCGCCCTTCTGCACCGATCAAGAGCGAAGCCTGCTGGCAGCAGAACCGCCGCGGCCACTTCATCATCACGCGCAAAGTAGCGTAGCGAAGCGACGATTCGTTCCGCCGCTTCGCGAGGATTGGGCGCCGCCGTAATGGGGCGCCCGATCACCAGGTACGACGCGCCGGCCGCCATCGCTTCCGCCGGCGTCAACGTTCTCGCCTGATCGTCCTTGCCCTGCTGATCGGCGGGCCTGATGCCCGGCGTCACAATCTGAAAATCCGGTCCGCACGCGCTCCGAATCGCCGTGACTTCCTGCGGCGATGCGACGACGCCGTCGAGGCCCGACGGTCTGCGCGAGCGTCGCGAGGTGCACGACCTGATCGAGCATCGGCCGCGCCACGCCGATCTCGCTGAGCGCCGCGATCGTCCATGCTGGTCAGCACGGTCACGGCGATCACCAGCGGCCGCGGCCGGCCGAGCGCCGCCGCGGTCTTGCGCGCCGGCTCCGCCGCCGCCTTCATCATCGCGCTGCCGCCTGACGCGTGCACGTTGACCATCCACGCGCCGGTCGCCACCGCCGATTGCACCGCGCCGGCGACGGTGTTGGGAATGTCGTGGAACTTCAGATCGAGGAAGACGCGATCGCCGCGGCTCGTCAGCTCGCGGACCATCGCCGGTCCCGCGGCGGTGAACAGCTGCTTGCCGATCTTGAAGCCGCCGACCGATCCGCGCAGCGCATCCGCGAGCGCGACGGCCTTGGCCGCCGACTCGACATCCAGGGCGACGAGAATCGGGTTCATGCGTGAACGGCTTCGGCGGCGTGGGATCGAAGGCGCCGATCAGGTCGCTGATCTTCGCGACGTTGTGGCGGGTCATGTAGTCCGTCAGCCCGTCGAGCACCTTCGACCAGACGAACGGATCGACGAAGTTCTGCGTGCCGATCTGCACCGCGGTCGCGCCGGCGAGCATGAACTCGATCGCGTCGCGCGCGTCGGTGATGCCGCCCATGCCGATGATCGGAATCTTCACCAGCTGGTAGCACTCCCACACCATGCGCACGGCGATCGGACGAATCGCCGGACCGCTCAGGCCGCCGAGCACGTTGGTGATCTTCGGGCGCCGCGTCTCGACGTCGATGGCCATCGCCAGGAACGTGTTGACGAGCGACACGGCGTCGGCGCCGGCATCTTCGGCGGCGCGCGCGAACGACGCGACGTCGGTGACGTTCGGCGTCAGCTTCGGAATGACCGGCAGGTGCGTCGCTTTCTTCACCGCGCTGACCACGTCGTAGGTGCCGGTCAGGCTGCAGCCGAACTGGATGCCGCCTTCCTTGATGTTCGGGCACGAGATGTTCAGCTCGATGGCGGCCACGCCCTCGGCCTGCGACAGCACCTTGCAGACCTCGACGTATTCATCGAGCGTCGTGCCGCAGACGTTGACGAAGGTGCGCGCGCCGCGCTTGTCGCAGCAGCGGCAGCTTCTCCTTCGACGAAGCGATGCACGCCGATGCCCTGCAGGCCGATCGCGTTGATCATGCCGGCCGGCGTTTCGACGATGCGCGGCGGCGGGTGGCCCTGGCGCTCCTTCATGAAGAGGCCCTTCGACGACCACGCCGCCGAGCGTCGACAGATCGACGACCTGCTCGTACTCGAGGCCGTAGCCGAAGCAGCCGCTGGCCGCGATCAGCGGATTCGGCAGCGTCAGCGATCCGAGCGTGACCGAGAGATCGGGTGCCATCAATCCCACACCAGTTCCGCGCCGTCGAACACCGGGCCGCTGATGCACGAACGCACGAGGTTCGCGTGCTCGTCGCCATGCTTGACCGGCACGACGCAGCTGTAACAACCGCCGAGGCCGCAGCCCATGACGCGTTCGACCGACACCTGCGCAGCGGCTGATTGTAGCGAGCCGCCAGCTTCGCGACGGCTTCGAGCATCGGCTCGGGGCCGCAGGCGTAGACCATCGCGCCGCGATGGCGTCCGACGATTCTTCAACGCCGCTTCGAGCGGACCGGTGACGCGGCCCTTCACGCAGTGTCTGTCTGCTGAGTGCCCGCCATCCTCGGTCGTCGAGCACCAGCTTGATGCCGAGCTGCTCGAAGAAGTCGAGATAGAACAGTTCCTCGGCGGTGCGCGCGCCGTAGAACAGCGTCGTCGGCGTCTTCGACGCGCGCGAGCGATTCCGCGAGCGTCGCGAACGGCGCGAGGCCGACGCCGCCGGCGACCATCCACGCTTCGGTCGGCGGCGCCACCGGCGTGAACGGCACGCCGAGCGGACCGAGGCACGACACCACGTCGCCCGGCTCGAGCTCGTAGAGTTTGTTGGTGCTGCGGCCGGCGCGCTTGTTGAGGATGCTGACGCCGGTGACTCGCGCCGTCGGCGTCGCGAAGCACTTCGAAGACCGAGAACGGCCGGCGCAGCAACGGATCGGTGACGCCCGCCGGCTTGACCATCACGAACTGGCCGGGCTGCGGTGCGCCTGCCGACTTCGGGCGCCGCCAGGCTCAGCACGGAATAGTCGCGCGACAGTCGCGCGTTCGCGATCACTGTCGCGTCGATATCAACCGGCGGCATCAATTGAGTATAACGAGCCTTAACCGTCGACTGTAGACTGCTGACTGAGCCGATGCGCTACCTGCGGATGCTGTCGAACTCGGTGATCGCCGCGGGCGTGGCCTCGGGTTATCTGACGGCGCTTGTCCTGCAACTCAATCCGTCGATTTCGATCGATCCCGCGACGCTGCTGCCGCTGGCGCTCGGTCTTCGGCGTCGCCTACGGCGCCAACCTGACGGTCGCGTTCTACGCGCTGATCGTGCTGCGGCAGATCCTCGCGGTGGAAGTGCTGTCGCCCGGGTGGCTGAGCGTGCGGCTGCTGTCGTGGCTGTGCACGATCGCGGCCGGCGGCGGCGCGGCGCTGATGTGGCTCAACCTGCGCGGGTTCGGCGACGTGCTCGATCCGGTCACGCGCGATCGGATGTTCGTCGGCGCGTCGCTCGGTCACCGCGGCGGCGGTGATCTTTCTCGGTCTCGGGCTCGCGCACCTGGGCCGCCGCGGCGGACGGATCAGCGCCGCGATCCTGTCGACGACGATGGTGCTGTCGGTGGCGGCGCCGATCGTCGCCCGCGGCCCGGCGCGCCAGCCGCCGTGCCGGCCGCCGGTCGGCAGCCGGCGATCGAAAGCGCGGCGTCGCGGCATCGGACGCGCACGTCCGCATGCTGATGTTCGACGGCGCATCGCTCGAGGTGATCTTGTCGGCCGTGGCCGCCGGCCGCCTGCCGAACATCGGCGCGCATCATCGACAAGGGCGCCGTGCTGCACCTGGCGACGCTGCGGCCGACGCAGGCCGAGCCGGTGTGGAGCGCGATCGCGACCGGGCGCTATCCGATGTACAACGGCGTGCGATCGGCGGTCGTCTATCGAGCGCTCGGCGGCACGCCGATCCAGCTGCTGCCCGACTACTGCTTCACGCAGGCGCTCGTCACGTTCGGGTTTCTCACCGAGCAGCCGCAGACCGCCGCAACGATCTGCTGGCGCGGCCGATCTGGAACATCCTGAGCGATCGCGGCGCGAGCGTCGGCGTGATCGGCTGGCCGCTGACGCAACCGGCGCCGGCCGTCGAACGGCTTCGTCGTCAGCGACGCGTTTCATCGGCTGCCCGGACGCCGGAGCTCAGTCTCGGACGCGACGCCGGCGCTGTGGCCGCCCGATCTGCTCGACGAGGCGCTCGCGGCGCTGCAGACGCCGGCCGATCCCGATCCGGTGACGCTGGTGACGCGCGATGGGCGCGCCGCAGCCGGTCAACGACTACGACGTGCGCAGCGATCGCGCGCCGATCGTCGCCGATCGCGTGCACCTGCAGCTGCTGAACGCGCTCGGATCGCCGGCGCCGCGATTGCTGGCGGTCCGGTTTCCCGGGCATCGACGCCGTCGGCCATCGATTCCTGCGTTATGCGGATCCGGCCGCGTTTGGCGACGTCTCGGAGGCCGAGCGCGAGCAGTTCGGCGGCGTGCTGAACCAGTACTACGGATTCATCGACACGCTGGTCGGCCGCGAGATCGAGCGGCTGGGTCCCGACGATCTGCTGCTCGTCGTGTCCGCGTTCGGCATGGAGCCGCTGTCGCCGGGCAAGCGCGTGCTCGAGATCATTGCCGGCAATCCGCAGATCAGCGGCACGCATGAGCGCGCGCCCGACGGTTTCGTGCTCGCGTTTGGCGCGAACGTCGCGCCGGGCCGCCCGCCGCGCGCGTCGGTGGTCGATCTGGCGCCGACGATCCTGTATTTTCTCGGCCTGCCGGTCGGGCGCGACATGGATGGGTTTTGCGCGAATTGATCTGTTCACACCCGCCTTTACCAGCGATAAACCGGTAACCTACATCCCTCGTACGGACGCTAGCCTGCGCCGGCAGCGCAGCGCCAACTGATGGACGAGACGCAGCACTCTTGTTGTGGCGCTGGAGCACGATCCGTCCAGCTCGACGTCGCTGGCGATGGTGGCGGCGTTCTTCGCGCTGCTCGCGCGCGCGAACCCGCGTCCCGAATTGCGCTGGTGGGCACGGGCGTGGACCGCAAACCTGGTCGCGCTGAGTCGTGACCGTCGATCTGGCTGGCTGCTGCAGTCCGGCGCCGCTGCTTCCGATCATCAGCGCCATTCTATGTCGCCGGCAAGACCGCGTTCGCACTGCACTGCTGGCGCAGGGCGCATGGACGATGATCCGGCCCGGCAGCCGCCTCTTCACCACGCAGGCAGCTGGCGATCGGCCCTGCGCGGTGCTATTCGATCGGCGCCGCGATCTGTCCTGCGCGATCTCACCGCGGTCGGGCATCGTCCAGCATTCGCTGATGGGCGTGCTCCTGATCGCCCTGGCGTTCGCGCTCGTGGCGTTCGGACGCCGACGGCGTCACGTGGCTGATCGGCGGGCATCGCGGTCCGCGGCTGCGCTGGCTCTCGGCGAGGCGGGTGCGTACATCCTTCAATGGCAGCAGCCGTGGCATGGCGGTCCGCTGGCCCTCGTCGGCCCGCCGGCACGTTCCTGTCGGCGAGCTCCGTCGTTCGACATGGGTGCCGAGTGGCTCGATCGTGCTCGGCTCGGTGCTCGCCGTATCCGGAGCGCGGCGCCGGAGCGCTCGAAGCCTCGCATCACCGCCTGGTCCTCGCCCAGGACGACTCTGCGCCGGCTTGCGGATCGCGATCCGCTGACCGGCGCGATCAACCGCCGCGCGCTGCGCGAGATCTTCAACGAGGTCCAGACGTCCGGCGCGATGCTGCTGTTCTTCGATCTCGACGGCTTCAAGCAGATCAACGACCTGTACGGACATGCCGCCGGCGACGACTGCCTCCGGATCGTTTGCGCGAACGCGCTGAAGGAATCGTTCCGGCCCGACGATCACGTCGTCCGCTACGGCGGCGACGAGTTCCTGGTCGATCGCGCGCGGACTCGACGCACCGACGGCGCCCGAGCCCGCATCGATGACGTCACGCGCAGCGCATGGAGCGCAACGCCGGGCCGATCTGGTGCGGCTTCTCGGTCGGCATGCACCGAGCTCGACGCCGGCGGCTCGCCGGAGCTGGCGCTGCAGATCGCGGATCAGAACATACGCTGCGAAGAATCGCAAACGCCGCTGATCGGACTACAATCGCGCCACAGATTCGATGATCGTCAACTGCGTCGCCTACGATCGCGGGCAGAAGCTGTCCGGACATTCCCCTCAGCGAGGTGCGATCGCATCTCGCCAACCGCGATTGCTTCGTCTGGGTGGCGCTCAAGGATCCTGAGCCTGCCGAGCTCGCGGCGCTGCAGGAGGAGTTCGACCTTCACGAGCTGGCCATCGAAGACGCGCAGAAGGGCCACCAGCGTCCGAAGATCGACGAATACGGCTCGTCGCTGTTCATCGTGCTGCACCTCGTCGAGCCGGCAGGCGCCGACCTTCAGACCGGCGAGGTCGCCGATCTTCGTCGGCCCGCAGTACATCGTGTCCGTGCGGCGCGACGCGCAGCTCGGATTCGCCGACGTTCGCCGCCGCTGCGAGCAGGAGCCGGAGCTGCTGCGGCACGGCCCGCCTACGTGCTTTACGCGCTGATGGACAATGTCGTCGATCGGTATTTCCCCGTGCTCGATCGCGCTCTCCGCGGAGATCGAGGAGATCGAAGAGCGCATTTTCGCCGGGCAGACCACGCGCGCGCAGATCGAGGCGCTGTATTCGCTGAAGCGCAAGCTGATGACGCTCGATCACGCGACGCAGCCGCTGCTCGAGGTCGCCGGCAAGCTGCACGGCGGCCGCGTGCCGCCGATCTGCGCCGGCCTGCACGACTACTTCCGCGACGTCTACGATCACCTGATGCGCCTCGGCCAGTCGATCGACAACCTGCGCGACATGGTGACGACCGCGATCTCGGTCAACCTGTCGCTGATCACCATCCAGGAGAACGAAGTCACCAAGCGCCTTGCCGCGTACGCCGCGCTGGTCGCGGTGCCGACCATGGTCGCCGGCGTCTACGGGATGAATTTCGCGAACATGCCGGAGCTGCAGCTGGGCCTACGGATATCCGTCGCGCTCGCGGCGAGCATGGTGCTGATCGATCGTCTATCTCGTGTATCGCTTCAGGAAGGCCAAGTGGATGTAGCCGCCGACGCGCTGTGCTTCGCGAGCGCGCGCGATCTGGCGCAGACAGATCCGATCGCGCCAGGTGTCGTGTCGCGAAGTGATGGCGCGCTTTCCTGGCCCAGATCGCGCGCCTCAACCCGAAGCTCGAACGCCATCGTCGCCAAGCTGGATGACGATGCCTGCCTCGGCGCTGGCGGACAAGGCCGACTCGCGCGCTCGCGCAACGGCAGGCCGATCGGCCCGCTGCACGGACTGCCGACCGCGTTCAAGGATCTCGAGCCGGCCGTCGGCTTTCCTGCAGAGCAAGGGCTCGCCGATCTTCAAGACGTTCATGCCCGAAGCGGACTCGGTGCTGGTCGAGCGCATCCGGCGCGCCGGCGCGATTCCGATCGGCAAGACGAACGTTCCGGAGTTCGGGATGGGCTCGCAGACCTACAACACGGTCTACGGCACGACGCTCAATCCGTACGATCGCGACGCAAGACCGCTGGCGGATCGAGCGGCGGTGCCGCGGCGGCGCTCGCTACCGGCATGCTGCCGATCGCCGACGGCGGCGATCTCGGCGGCTCGCTCCGCAATCCGCGCGAACTTCAACAACATCGTCGCGCTGCGGCCGAGCGTTGGCCTCGTGCCAGATGGCGCCGATCGCCGATTCCGTTCGTCGGCATGTCCGACGAAAGGCGCGATGGCGCGATCGGTTGCGGACGTGGCGTTCGGCTTGAGCGCGATCGCCGGCGCCGATGCGCGTGATCCGCAATCGTGGGAATCCGATCCGCAATCGTTCGCGGCGTCCGCTCGATCGCGATTGGCGCGGCACGCGCAGTCGCGTGGGCGATCGATCTCGGCGGCCTGCCGCTCGATCGGCGCGTCAGGAAGGTGCTCGAGGCGCAGCGCAAGACCTTCGAGGACCTCGGCTGCATCGTCGAAGACGCCTGTCCCGATTTCGGCAACGTCAACGAGATCTTCCTGACGCTCCGCACCTGGGCGAGCTGGACGACCTACAAGGATCTGCTCGCGCAGCATCGATCGCAGTTCAAGCCCGACGCCGTGTGGGACATCGAGTCTGGCGCGCACGTGACCGGCGAAGAGCTCGGGCGCGCGCTCGATGCAGCAGGGTCAGTTGATGGAGCGGATGCGCGCGTTCCAGCGAGAAGTACGACTTCCTCGTCTGCGCGGTGAACCAGGTGCCGCCGTTCGACGCACGCGAGCCGTGGCCGAAATCGATCGACGGCGTGAAGATGGAGAACTACGTCGCGTGGATGAAGACGGCCTACTGGATTTCGACGACGTGCTGTCCGGCGATTTCCGTCCCCGCTGGATTCACGGATGATGCGCTTGCCGGTCGGCATCCAGATCGTCGGCCGCTATCGCCAGGACGATCTGAGTGTCCTGGAGCATCGCGCACGCGTTCGAGCAGGCGACCGGATTCGGAAAGCGCAGGCCGCAGGACGTATGACGACGCTGAGCTCGACAGCGATCATCGCGAAGTCGATCGCCCGAGATGGCGAAGCTGACGAAGGCGGTGCTCGCCAAGCTGCGGCCGCGATTTCCGGGCGCGGTCGAACTGGTTTACGACAAGAAGCAACGCGCTCGTGATCGGGTTCTGTCCCGACGAGCGCGCCTCGAACGCGATCAACTCCATCGCGGTCTACACGAAGTGGATCAACCTGTACTTCTTCGAAGGCGACACGCTGCCCGATCCCGAAGGCCTCCTGCAAGGCACCGGGACCATGGTCAGGAACATCCGCATCACCAGCGCCGACGATCTGGATCGGCCGGCGGTAAAGGCGTTGATGGCAGCGGCGCTGAGTGCGCCGATCGCCGTCGATCAGAAAACGAAACGCCGGATTCTGCTCAAGCGATAGCCGCTCGCAACGGCAGGAGTCAAGCTCGGGCCCGCGTCTGATATACTTCGCCAGTCTCTTTAAACGCGGACCCGAGAGTCCGCAAAGAGGGTCAACATGCCAGTTGTCATGGATGCGGAGCGCATTTCACGCGCGCTCACGCGAATCGCGCACGAAATCCTCGAACATAATCGCGGTCTTTCCAATCTCGCCCTCGTCGGGGTGCGCAGCCGTGGTGTCCCGATCGCGCAGCGCATCGCCGACGACCTGCGCAAGATTGCCGGCGAGGAAATCGCCGTCGGCGCGCTCGACATCACGCTCTATCGCGACGACCTCATGGGCGCGTCGGCCGGCATCGCGCCGCTGGTGCGCAAGACCGAGATTCCCGTTCTCGATCGACGGCCGCACGATCGTGCTCGTCGACGACGTGCTCTACACCGGCCGCACGACGCGCGCGGCGCTCGACGCGCTGACCGATTTCGGCCGGCCCAAATCGATTCAACTCGTCGTCCTCGTCGATCGCGGCCACCGCGAGCTGCCGATCAAGGCCGATTACGTCGGCAAGAACGTGCCGACGTCGCGCGAGGAGAGCGTGCAGGTCAAGCTGCGCGAGCTCGACGGCGTGGACGAAGTCGTTCTGCAGGGAAGGAGTGAGCCATGGAGGTTGCCCAGACCGCAGCGTTGCCCATGCGTGGCCGCTGCCGCCGCTCACCGCGCTCCGCACATAAGCACCTGCTCGGCATCGCCGACCTGAGCGCGGAAGAGATCGTGCTCGATCCTCGACACCGCCGAGGCGATGAAGGAAGTCGGCCAGCGCACGATCAAGAAAGTGCCGACGCTGCGCGGCCGCACCGTCATCAACCTGTTCTTCGAGCCGAGCACGCGCACGCGCACGTCGTTCGAGATCGCCGAGAAGCGCCTGAGCGCCGACACGCTCAACGTCGCGATCGCGTCGTCGAGCGTCGTGAAGGGCGAGACGCTCGTCGATACCGCGATGAACCTCGAGGCGATGTCGCCGAGCATGATCGTGCTGCGCCACGCCTCGTCGGGCGCGTGCCACCTGCTGTCGCGCATCTGCAAGGCGGCGATCGTCAACGCCGGCGACGGCATGCACGAGCATCCGACCCAGGCGCTGCTCGACGCGTTCACGATCCGCGAGCGCAAGGGCCGCCTCAAGGGACTGAAGGTCGCCATCGTCGGCGATCTGCTGCACAGCCGCGTGCTGCGATCGAACGTGCTGCTGCTGACGAAGCTCGGCGCCGAGGTCGTGGGTGTGCGCGCCGGCGACGCTGATTCCCGCCGGCATGCAGCAGATGGGCGTGCGCGTCACGACCAGGGTGGACGAAGCGGTGGAAGGCGCCGACGTGATCATGATGCTGCGCATCCAGCTCGAACGGATGCAGGGCGGCTACTTTCCGTCGCTGCGCGAGTACTTCACGACGTTCGGCATGACCGAGGCGCGCGTCGCAGCGCGCCAAGCCGGACGCCATCATCATGCATCCCGGCCCGATCAATCGCGGCGTCGAGATCGCATCCGAAGTCGCCGACGGTTCGGCGTCGGTCATCCTCGATCAAGTCGCGAACGGCGTCGCGGTGCGAATGGCGGTTCTTTATCTCTGCTGGCTGGGACAGATGAGCACCGATTAACGATCACCGATCACGGAAGCGGGCAACTGTGAAGGCTTTGAGGGGCGGGCGGGTCGTCGACCCGGCCAATGGCAGGGACGGCGTCTTCGACGTGCTGATCGACGGCGATCGCATCGCGGACGTCGGCAAGAACCTGAACGGCGGACGGCGCCGAGATCGTCGAATCTGCCGGCGGGGCTGATCGTCTGTCCCGGCTTCATCGACATGCACGTGCACCTGCGCGAGCCGGGCCAGGAGCACAAGGAAACGGTGGCGACCGGCGTGGCCGTCGGCGGTCGCGGGCGGTTTCACGGCGGTCGCGTGCATGCCGAACACGAAGCCGGTGAACGACAACGCCGGCGTCACGCAGCTGATCCTGCAGAAGGCGCGCGGAAGCCGGGCCTGGCGCGCGTCTATCCGATCGGCGCGGTGTCGCGCGGGCAGAAGGGCGAGGAGCTCGCCGACATCGCCGAGCTCAAGGCGGCCGGCTGCGTCGCGGTCACCGACGACGGGCTGCCGGTGGCGACGGCGATCCTCGCGCGCCGCGCGCTCGAGATACACGAGCATGTTCGACATGCCGATGATCGAGCACTGCGAGGATCAATCGCTGAAGGGCGACGGCGTCGCGCACGAAGGCCCGGTCGCGGCGCGGCTCGGGCCTGCGCGGCATTCCCGGCGTCGCCGAGGCGATCACCGCGGGACGCGACATCCTGCTCGCCGAGATGACCGGCGGCCACGTCCACATCGCGCACATGAGCGCCTGGACGACGCATCGAGGCGGTGCGGCAGGGCAAGAGCCGCGGCGTCAAGGTGACGTGCGAGGTGTGCCCGCATCACTTCACGCTGACCGACGATCTGCTCGCGGCGCCGATCGCCTACGACACCAACACCAAGATGAATCCGCCGCTGCGCGAAGCGCGCGATCGCGACGCCATGATCGCCGGCATCGTCGACGGCACCGTCGACGTGATCTCGACCGATCACGCGCCGCATCACTACGACGAGAAGAACGTCGAATTCGACCGCGCGCCGTTCGGCATCGTCGGCCTCGAGACGGCGATCTCGATCACGCTCGACAAGCTGGTGCACACCGGCGTGATCGGCCTGTCGCGGATGGTGGAGCTGATGTCGGTCAATCCCGCGAAGATCCTGCGCGTGCCCGGCGGCACGCTGTCGGCCGGCGCGCCGGCCGACATCACGATCCTCGCGCCGGATCTGCCGGTGACGATCGATCGCAGACGAAGCTGGTGAGCAAGTCGAAGAACACGCCGTATCACGGCTGGTCGTTCAAGGGCGGCGTCGCCGCCACCATCGTCGGCGGCAAGGTGGTTTACGTCAATCCGGCTGTAGAGCGGGTCTCTAGACCGCATGACTGCAGACGCACCTGCCGGCAACGCGCGTCACGACGATGTCCGCGCCCGCGCCTTCGAGGACCTGCAGCGCTTCGAGGTCGTGATGGACGGCCACTTCGATTACGGCAACGGCTTCCACGGCAAGCTGTATCTGAATCCGCACCAGCTGTTCCAGTTTCCGTCGACGATCTGGCGGGTGGCGCAGGATCTGATCGACGTGATGCCGGCGGACTTCGTCGAGCAGGACGGAGATCGTGGCCGGCCCGGCAACCGGCGGCGCGCTGCTCGCGCACACGATGGCGGGTCTGCTCGACGGCCGGCGGCCGATGACGCATCCGCCGCATCTGTTCGCGCCGTTCGGCGATCAGGAAGGCCGGCCGACGCTGAGCCCGTTCTACGCGTCGCGCATGAAGGGCAAGCGCGTGCTGATCGTGGACGACGTGCGGAACACCGGCACGACGTTCAAGCGCTGCGCCGATCTCGGTGGCCGCGGCCGGCGGCACGGTGATCGGGCACGATGCAGATCATCGATCGCTGCGAAGCGTGCGTCAGCCTCGACGTGCCGAACGTCGTCGCTGGTCGAATACAAGGCGCCGCCGAATTACGCGGCCGGTTCCTGCCCGATGTGCGCGGCCGGCGTTCCCGTCACCGGCTTTCTGATAGCCGACGATCGAGATGATGTAGAGCGCGACCGCGACGAACAGCAGATACTGGAAGCCGAGCAGCATCGAGCTGTATTCGGCGAGGCCGCCGAACATCGCGCCGGCGATGTTGGCGCCGAAGGCGCGATCGGGCTCGACCGCCGTCGTGAACGACGACCGCGAAGATCACACCGGCAAAGAAGATCGGCGTGAAGGCGAGCAGCTGATGCCGCCGCGATTTGCGCCGTGCGATCCATGCCCAGGAACGTGTCCATCGGCACCAGCGCGCTGACGACGAGCGACGGCGAGCAGCGCCGGCGTAATAGACGCGCCAGCCGCCGCGGCTCGCACGATCGCGCACGAACAGGTTGGCGACGAGGATCATCACCAGCACCGCGAAGATCACCACCGAGTTGACGATCCAGGTGCCGCCGAAGAGCAGCGCCATGTGCACGACGGCCTTGGTCTCGACCAGCATGAAGCCGGCGCCGAGGAAGAACATCTGCACGAGCAGTCCGGTCGGCTGCGCGGACGGTCGCGACCGCCGCGCCGCAGGAACGGCGCGAGCAGCAGCGCCGGCGATCGCCGCCATGATCGCGCCGCCGCGCAGGCTCACGCCGGGAATCATCGGCTCGCGCAGGTACAGCATCGGCCAGTCATCGGTGGCGAGCCGCGATTCGTTGCCGGAGTTCACCTGCGTCAGCCTGAACTGCTGCCATTCGCTCTTGCGCGCTCTTCGGCCGGCAGCGCGCGCCAGCCGTCGCGCTCGCTCGGCGGCGGATCGTCGAAGCCGTTCGGCGTGTCGATCGTCGAAGGGCCCGCGCAGCCGCAGCCAGTATTCCGGCTGCCGCGCGAACGCGCTCGCGAATCGCGTCGATTGTCGCCGGCGATCAGCATCGTGAAATCGCCGCCGAGATTGTCGTCGGGATCGAGACGATCGCGGCTCGGCAGGTTGAGGACCAGCGCGTCGTTGCCGAACGCTTCGCGCACCGTGTTCTGCAGCCGCGACACGATCCAGCCCTGGCGGAAATAGTTGTACATGACGAACACGCCGCCGGGCCGCAGGCGCTTCCGCACGTCGTCCATCGCCTGCTTGGTGAACAGGTAACTCTCGAGGCGGATGTTGCTGTAGCCGCTGTGCAGCACGAGCGAATCGACCAGCGCGTAGACGATCAGGTCGTACTGCTTGTTGGTCGGACTTCAGGAAGTTGCGGCCGTCGTTGAGATGCACGATCACGCGCGGATCGTCGTAGCGGGTGATCGGGATGATCGCGCTTGCCGATCCGCTGGATCACCGGATCGATCTCGACCGCGTCGACGCGCGTCGGCGCCCCACGCGAGCGCGCGGCTGACGTCGTTGCCCGATCCGGCGCCGATGATCAGCACCTGGCCGAACGGCTTGCCGCCGGCATCGCGATTGAGCAGGTGCGGCAGCGCGTAGGCCGGGAAACGCCGCGTCGCGCGGCTGCATCTGCTGATGCCCGATCAGGTTGACGTTGATGAGCCGATCGGCGGGCTGATAGTCGATGCGGTAATACGGCGACCACATCTGCCGCGGGCCTTCGGCCCGGGCGCCTGCGGCGCGACCGACAGCGCCAGCACCAGCGCCGGCCCGAGCGCGAGCGCGCACGCCGCGGCGGCGATCGTCCGGCGACGAGGAACCACGCGAAGCCGGCCATGCACGATCGCGAACCACCACGTCGGCGGCAGCTCGAGGAACGAACACGCGGCGAAGAGCGACGATGCCGGCGATGCTGCCGAGGATGTCGATGGTGTAGGCCTCGAGCCGGTTCGGAATCCGCGCGAGGCAGCGCCCGAGCTGCTGTCCCGGCCCCATCATCGCCAGCGCGATGACGAGGAAGAAGTAGCCGCAGAGCGCTTCGATCGGAATCACGAAGCTCGACAGATCGCGGGCCTGGTACTCGACGCCGAAGAACACCATCTGCGGCGACGCCTGGTTGCCGACGTCGATCGACGCTCGCCGATGGTCTGCCGCTGCCACTCGACCAGGTGCGCGCTGCCGAGCGCCGACGATCAGGATCAGCGGCGTCCACAGCAGCAGGTTGCTCTTGCGGTTCGCGGCGAGGCAGCCGACCGCGATGCCGAGGATCGACGCGAGCAGCACCGTGTTGGTGAAGAACGTCAGGAACAGGACGTGCGATGGGAACCAGCGAATGCAGGTAAGCTCGAGAAAGAGCGTGAGCAAGCTAATCAGGAATAAGTCGAGTCTCATCCTTCGGTCCGGGCTGGACACACTCTACTCGGAATTCAACGCCGGCCACTCGGTCTGCCGATCCGGTGTGGATGGTGCACCGCTACGAGCGCGCGCGCCGATCGGGAAGTCGTGGCGTTCATCGCCGCGGCGCTGGCGTTCGGGCGCGTGCAGAGCGTGCTCAATTCGATCGAAGGCATGCTGGCGGTGATGGGACCGTCGCCGGCGGCGTTCGTCCGCGGTTTCGACGCCGGCGCGCGATCGCGATCGATTCAAGCACCTGGTCCATCGCTGGACCAACGGCGCCGACTTCGCCGCGCTGGTGTGGATCCTGCGGCAGATGATCGATCGCAGTCGGATCGATCGAAGGCTTCTTCGTCGAAGGGCTCGCCGCGCGACGCCGTCGACGTCGGCGACGCGCTCGCAGTCGTTCTCGACGCGCGCGCTGGCGCTCGACGTGTCGCGCGGTCTACGGGCGCAAGCGGCCGAAGCCCGGCGTCGCCTATTTCTTTTCGCGGCCTCGTCGGGCGGCGCGCTGCAAGCGCCTCAACCTGTTCCTGCGCTGGATGGTGCGGCGAGGATCGCGTCGACCTCGGCGTGTGGAAGCAGGTCGCGGCCCGGCCAGCTGATCGTGCCGCTCGACACGCACATCATCCGAGTCGGCCAGTGCCTGCGGCTGACGCAGGCTCAAGAGCCCCGGATGGCGGATGGCCGCCGACATCACCGCGTCGCTGCGCGCGATCGATCCCGTCGATCCGATCAAGTTCGACTTCTCGATCTGCCACCTCGGCATGATGAACGCCTGCGGATTCGGGAAGAAAACCGGCGACTACCCGCTGCCCGCTCAAAGGCGCCTGTCACTCGCTGACTCGCAGGCGCGAGCTCGCTCAGCGGAGCTCGAAGAAGGAACGCAGGCCGGGTCCGAACTGTAACAGACAGGGATGAATCGCTTCATTTCCTGGGCGAGGTGCGCCTTGGCGCTGCGGCTGATCGTCAAGCAGCCCATCCTTTCCATCACCATCATCCCTGGCTCTGGCCACCGGCATCTGCCTCGACGACGATGGGCTTCACGTTCCGCGAAGAGCTCGTCAACGGCCAGCTGCCCTATCAGGCCGGCGATCGCTTCGCTCGCGTGTCACGTGCTTCAGCCGTGAGGGCAATCCGGTCGAACCCACCATCGAGCAGTATCACGCGATCCGCGATCGCGCCGCGAGCTTCGAGCATGTCGGCGCCGTCGGCGTCCGATCGTTCACGCTGCGCACGCGGTCCCGGCGAAGTGGAATCGATCCACGGCACGCTACCTCACGCCGCGCTCGATGGCGTGGCTCGAGGCGTCGCCGATCGCCGGCCGCACGTTGATTGCCGCCGATGGCGAGCCGGGCGCCGAGCGCGGTGGTCGTCATCCACGAGAGCATGTGGCGGAACCGCTATGGCGGCGGACCCGGCGATGATCGGCCGGCAGCTGATCGTCGGCGGCCAGCCGCGCACGGTCGTCGGCATCATGCCGGAGTCGTTCAGGTTTCCCAGCTCCGGCGAGCTCTGGGTGCCCCTCGACGAATTGAACTTCGGCCTGCACAGCATCACGCGAACTGCGCGCATGCTGGGCGGTGCTGCGTCCCGGCGTGTCCTTCGAAGCGCGCGAATGTGGAGGTCGACGCACTGGCCCGTCCGCTGGGCGAGAAGCCGACGAGACCGGCGAAACTCGCGGGTGCATGGTGCGTCCGTTCACGGCGCGACTCCGATCAGGCCAACACCGCGGCCTCGACCATGGTGGTCGATGCTGGTGATGGTGCTGCTGGTGGTGGCGAGCAACGTCGCGACGCTGGTGTTCGCGCGGACGTGGGCGCGCGCGCCCGAGCTCGCGGTCAGGACCGCGCTCGGCGCGGCGCGCACGCGCGTCGTCGGCCAGTTGTTCTTCGAGACGCTGCTGCTCGGTTCGATCGCGACCGCGATCGGCGCGACCGGCGCCTTCGCCATCCTCCGATACATCAGAGGACTACATGGGCGACATCCCGTTCTGGGTGACGCTGCAGCCGACGTGGCGCATCATCGCGTTCGCGGTCGTTCCTCTCGTTGCTGGTCAGCGTCGTCGCGCGGCCTGTTCCCGGCGTTGAAGCGTGACCGCGTCACGATCTTCGCAACACGCTGCAAGCCGGACGTGGCTTTGCTGGCCGGCGGCTTCGGAAAGATCGGGCGCGGCGCTGCTGGTCGATCGAGATTGCGCTCGTCGGTCGGCCTGCTCAACGGCGCCGTGACGCATGGCGCGCGACGTTCCAGTCGCTACGTCGCCGAGGTTCCGGCGCTTGCCGCCAACCAGGTCCTGACGCGTCCAGCTCGGAAACATCCGATCGGACGAGAAGCGCGACGTCATCGTCGAAGGCGGCGGCGGCCATGCCCGGTGTCGATCGCGGCCGGAGCGGGTGAGCGTTTGCCGCGGCTGTATGCGACCGCCCAAGCCGACGGCGCTCGAGCCGGTCGGCGATGAACCGGTGCAGGCGGCGATGCCGGCGCCGTCGCATGCCGTGGGCAACGGCTTCTCGAAGCGATCGGCGCGCGCACGCTCGCGGGACGTTTGTTCACGGCGTCGGATTTCATCGAAGGCGCAGCGCCGGTGGCGGTCGTCAACGAGCCGTTCGTGCAGAAGTTTCTCGGCGGCCGCAATCCGATTGGCCGCCGCATCCGCATCGAAGCGGACGCGCGGGATGGCTCGGCAGGAACCGTGGCGCGAGATCGTCGGCGTGGTTCCTGATCTCGGCTGAGCGTCGCCAATCCGTCATTCGCCGGCGGCTTCTACACGCCGGTGCGCGACGAGTTCCTCTACTACCTCGCGGTCCGGACCACGGCGGATCCGATGAAGCTGGTGCCGCAGCTGCGCGCCGCGGTCGCCAACATCGATCCCGATCTGCAGCTTGAACGAATTCGCCACGCTCGATGAATGCCGGCCGCGAAGAACGGCTGTTCCTGACGGGCATGGCGCGTGGCGATGACCGCGATGGGCGGCATCGCGCTGACGCTGTCGATCGTCGGCATCTACGCGCTGCTGTCGTTCATGGTGACGCGCCGGACGCGCGAGATCGGCATTCGGATCGCGCTTGGCGCCACGAGCCGCGCAGATCCTGAGGTCGATCACCGGCGGCGCGCATGGCCTATCTCGCCGATCGGCGGAGCCATCGGCAGCGGTGCTCGGCCTGCTGTTCATCCAGCTGCGATCGATCCTGCCTGATCAGCATTCCCGACGCCGGCCTCTGGATGCCGGCGACGATCTTCCTGACGCTGGCGATCGCCGGCGGCGTCGCGTGCTGGCTGCCGGCGCGGCGGGCGCGCTCGGCGTCAGGCTCCGCACCTGAACTCAGACTGGACATCCACAGATTACACGGATTACACAGATTAAGATCAGGCGACGCGGTCGTCAGACTGCAGCAGCTCGCGCGGCCTTTGTTTGCGCGGGTTAATCGAGGCCCGGAGATGAGTTTCATGTGCATTTCGCTTCTCCGGACCTCAGGCCCCGATGACCCCTCCGTCGTGCAGAAACCGGCGCTGCGGGCCAGCATCCGTCTGATCTGCGGAAGTCTGTGGATCGATCAAGATCGCGCGCACGCGCGTCGGAGTTGGCCGAAATGCGACGGCCATGAGCAACGCTACGGCCGAGCGCGAGCGTTGCGAGGCGGTGAGCGCGAGAAATCAACGGCGCCGCCATGGGCGTGCGGGTACATCACTGTATCCCTCAACAAGCGTGCACAGACGAACGGCCCGACTCCGAGAATGACGGGAGTTGAACAGTCGCTGGGCTGGCACGCGCGTCGCGCGTGACACCGTTCGTCGTGAGGACAGATGCGGTTCGACCTTGTTATGTCGAGTCGCGCAGCATCGTGGCCGATGTTGAGCTGCGGCCATGCGTTCGGCGGGAATGCCTGGCGGCCGCCGTCAGCGGATCGCCGCTCACCAAACACGAAGAAGCGCCGCATGCGCGTGGACTGCCGATCGTCATCGTGCGGTTTCCAGCCGAAGCGCGCCACTTCATCCCCAGCGCCGCCGCCATCGACGCATTTGATCTCCGCGATCTGGCGCTGTGCGCCGGCATGATCCAGTTTTCCGCGAGCCCGGCCTGCTGCAGGCGGGCACGGTCCACTAATTAACACTGGTGCACAGCGCATCCATCGTCGTCGCGATGAAGAGGATCAACATCGTCAGGATCTTCAGGTCGATCACTCGTGGCGCGCTCGCGCCTATCGCGCGGTGCCGGTGGCTATGCCGGGAGCGTCAATGAAAACGCACGTGAGGGTCAGGGCGATGCCGGCCACGGTGAAAGATGCTGCGGAAGCGCGGCGTGAATGACTCGCGGCCCGGTCGCTGCCGGCGAGCGATTGCAAGTACGAACAGCCCGGCCTGGCGGCGATCCAGCCGATCGTGCCCTGAGCGCAGCTTGCGGGTTTTGCGCGTTCAGTGTGGTGGAAGCAGATCGCGTTGGTCAGCGGTATCGTCAGCATGTAGGCCAGCTGGTAGGCGAGCATGACGACAGAGGCCCAGCTAAGGTTCTCTGCGAACGCCAGCGCGAACGCGCTCGCGATACCGCCGGCGAGGTCACCAGCAGGAGCCAACAGTTTTTCGGTGGAGATCAACCGGTCCGCAATCTGACCGCCAGTACGCCCGAACGCCGCGGCATCTTTGCGTCGCAAATCCGGCCAGATCTCGCCGCCCGTGAAGTAGCACATCGCCGAGGTGAAGCGCGAGCAACGGCAGCCACGATCCACAGATCAGAATTACTGGGAACCTCGTGCCGAGCGTGTCAGGCCCGACTGGCCGGTCATGATTGGAGGTGCACTATAGTTCATCTCGCATGGCGGGAAGGCTTGGCGTCGGGTTCATCGGCAGCGGGTTCATGACCCGCTTTCACATCCGGTCGTGGGAGGCGGTGCGCGGACGCCGACATCCGCGGCATCTACAGCCCGACCCGCGCCAACGCCGAGGACGCGGCCGCGCTCGCGCGATCGCTGCGCGTCGGCGACGCGAAGGCGTTCGGCTCGATCGAGTCGATGGTCGCGGACGAGTCGATCGACTGCATCTGGCTGTGCGGCCCCAACTTCGCGCGCGTCGAGAACATGGAACGCATCGTCGCCGCGATCAAGCAGGGCGCGAAGCTCGACGGCGATCGCGTGCGAGAAGCCGCTGGCCGGAACGCCGCGGCAGCGGCCCGCGCATGGTGCAGCTGGTCGAAGAAGCCGGGCGTGCTGCACGGCTATCTCGAGAACCAGCTGTTCGCGCCGAGCCTCGAGCGCGGCAAGCAGATCGTCTGGGCGCGCGGCGCGCCGCGCTGGCCGGCCATACCTGGCGCGCGCGGCCGAAGAGCACAGCGGACCGCACATGCCGTGGTTCTGGCAGGGCGATCTGCAGGGCGGCGGCGTCCTCAACGACATGATGTGCCACAGCCTCGAGGTCGGCCGCTACCTGCTCACCAAGCCCGGCGCGCCGCGCGACAGCATCCGGCCCGATCAAGGTGCTCGGCGCAGATCGCCGTCGCTCAAGTGGTCGCGGCCCGAGTACGTGAAGCAGCTGCGCGGCGTCGATGACCGACAAGGTCGACTACGGCACGTCACCCCGCCGAAGACTTCGCGCGCGCGCAGCGATCACGTATCGTCGACGAGAAACGGCACGCCGCTGATCGTCGAGGCCACGACGTCGTGGAGTTTCGTCGGCGCCGGGCTTGCGGCTGACGATGGAGCTGCTCGGGCCGGAGTATTCGATGTCGGTCAGCACGCTCGACGGCGGCGCGAAGGTGTTCTTCTTCGCGGCGGCTGCAGGAGCAACAGGCCGGCGAGGACCTGATCGAAAAGCAGAATGCCGAGCAGGGCCTGATGCCGATCGTCGGCAACGAGGCGGCGGAATACGGCTACGAAAACGAGAATCGCGCGTTCACGCGATGGTTCCTCGACGGCGTCCAGCCTGAGCTCAACTTCCACGCCGGCCGCGACGTCACCGAGCTGCTGATGGCGTGCTACATGAGCGCGGAAGAGGAGCGGGTGATCGAATGGAAACCGTCGAACCTGCAGTCGGCACGTGCCGCTGCCGGCCAGGCGCTGACGCCGCCGCGAAGTTCGGCGCGATCACCGCGAGCAGGCTGTCGCTGGCACTCCTGTCCAGTCATCCGCGCGTCACGCTCGGCGTCCAGAGCTACAGCTTCCGCGATCGCTCGCTCGACGGATGCGATTGCCGGCGATGCAGAAGCTGCGGCTTGCGCAGCAGCGAGCTGTGGCAGGACCACGTCGAGCCGCTGCAGATCCGCGCGACGATCTGCGGCGCTGGCGCGAGACGGTCGTCGTCTCGATCACTTCCATCGCAGTTCGCGAGCAACTTGCGCGAAGGCATCGATCGCGCTCTCCGCCTACAACATCAGCATCACAGGACGGTTTTTCAGACGCGGAAATCGAGCGCGCGTTCGACATGACCACTGCGCTCGGCGCGCCGCTCATCACCTCGTCGTCCAACATCGCGACGGTGGCGCGCATCGCGCCGGCCGCCGAGCGGCGAAAGATGGTCGTCGGCGATGCACAATCACTCGCGGATCGATCCCAACGAGTTTGCGACGGCGAAGAGCCTGACCGATGCGATGGCGAAGAGCCGCTGCATCTCCGCCAATCTCGACATCGGCCATTTCACCGCGACCAACGAGAGACGCCGTCGCATTCCTGCAAACAGCATCACGATCGCATCGTCACGCTGCACTTGAAGGATCGCAAGCGCGATCAAGGGCCCAACGTCGAATTCGGCGCCGGCGATACGCCGATTGTCGAGGTCCTGAAGCTGGTGCGCGACAACAAGTGGCCGATTCCGCTGAACATCGAATGACGAATACAAGGGCGCGGCGATTCGGTGGACGAGGTCGGAAAGTGCCTGGCGCACTGCCGCCGCGCGCTCGAACCTATAATCCCCGCCATGAAACACCTTGTCGCCGTTGCCGTGATCGTCGGAACGTTGCCCCTCGCGCTGCGCGCGCTTAGCAATACGTAACTGAACGAAGTACAA
>ERZ1370068.2205-contig-1364_pt1 | contig 30082 bp, 46 predicted proteins | sample MGYA00561227_ERZ1370068 | MGnify/ENA primary metagenome ERZ1370068 (study PRJEB38410, sample SAMEA6850437) | metagenome | study: Metagenomic assessment of the ecological functions of the soil: analysis of the soil microbiota associated with the...
GCTACGTACGCCCGATCGAACCCATGCGCGCGTGCGTCCTGCGGCTCCAGGAACCGATGCCAACCGGGATCACGCGGGCGCGAGTCGCAAGCGACAGGTAAGCGCGCCGTGGCCGCAGCCGGTCGATCCGGCCGACGGTGCTCCGAAAGATGCTGCCACTTGAGTGACCTGTCTACCGCTGTTCGGCGCGCGCGCCTCGAGCAAACCCAGTGAGCGGCAGCAGAGTGGTTTGAGTACGTTGAGGAATGCTGGCTTTGGCTGATTTAGCGTCACCAGGTGATATCATCTGGGTGCGGCGAGTAGATTAAAAATAATGCCGAATCGGGACGAAAATTCTAACCGCAAAACAGAATCAGTGCCCGCCTCACAGATCAGCAATGCGGTACCGGTGCAAATATGACTGGCAGGCAGCTTCAACGATTGACTCGCCAGTTCATAACAGATCGCCAGCACGTGGGTCGACCGCTGACCTCGAGCACCCGTTATGCCAAAGCGCAAGCCGCGAACGGTGGCGTTTGTTGTTCTTAGCGCCAGGCCATGCAACGCCTAGCGCAAAAGCTTCGGAGTGGTGAGCCCTCAAACGAGTTCGCTCTCGCCGTTGGCGATATCAGCCCAGCAGGTGGTGGAGACCCAGCCGCCAAGACCAGCACGTGGCAGCGTACACTCGCCAGCGCCCCATCGACGATCTTGGTGTTGCAGTAACGATGAGATATTCACAAACGCCGATGACGCGGCTACCCTCCCCAAAGGGGAGGTATGAGGCTCCATCGCCTTGAACCTGCTTATATGGCCCTGGTACGGCGGAGCGAAGCTCGGTCGCCGCCGCCAGCGTATCCCGTGATCTCTCCAGCTGCCGCCGCCGTCCTTCATGTAGCAGAGCTGATCGAACACCAATCGGCATGATCGCGTCGGATGCCACGTACCCGACCTTCCCGGACGGAGTCACCACTTTCATCGGCGGCGAGCCGTTGGGTTGCGCCTGAGCCTCCTCGCTGTCCATGACACGCCACGGATTCATGCCAAGCTTGTCGATCACCGGCGAGTTCGGCCGCGGGCGTGGTGGACTTCCACATCCGCTGTCGCCGGATAGCCCTACCGCTCGATCTCAGTCTTGGTTTCCTTGGTGAGTTCCTCGAATGCCTTCTCATCGAAGGCCGGCACAGCGGGGAGAGCACATCACGCCCCTGTGGTCCGGGACCCCTTCAAGCGTGGGGTCCTGAGCAGCGGCTTCCAGCGCGTCCCCAGCCCGAGCCGTCCTCTGGCGTTAAGCCCGATCGAGGCCGCGAAATTCTCGAAGCTCGATTTCTTCTTGTCAGCCTTGTCGCCGTCCTCGGTTCTCCCAGAAATAGCCCTGAGATACGACCAGCCTTGCCCAGCGCTGCGCGGTCCTTGCGCTTCACGATATCGGCAAGCTCTTTTCGGAATGCCTCAAAACTTGGATCGGCGACCGGACGTGCCGGTGTCACTGCGACCGCCTTGTAGGGCTTCGGCGGCGCTGGCGGCGGAGTCTCTGGCCTTGCGCAGCGGCCGGGCCAAGAGAGCAGGAACGCCAGGGCGCACGATGCCAGCGCCGTTGCAATAGAACGCATCCAGCCCTATCTCCCGAATTTGGATTACCGGTACCATCGAACTTCGATATCGGTTCGTGGCGGCCATATGAAGGCCCAAAAATATGGCACAGCAAGCCCGGAGCAAGCCATTTCAGCGCAATCCTGTAAGGTCAACGTAACCCGTCTTCACCGTAATCCTGATGATACCAATGCCGCTTTCGTCGATCTGGTTCCCGCCCGTCCCATCGTCACGTTGATCGGTTCTAACGTGTTCATGACCACTGCCTGGTATGGCCATTTGCGTTTCAAGGAAGTTCCGCTGTTCGGCGTGATCGTCGCGAGCTGGCTGATCGCGTTTGTGGGTATACTGCCTTGCGGTTCCGCCAACCGCTTTGGCAGCGCATTTCATTCGACGGCACAGCTCAAGACCATCCAGGAGGTCATTACGCTCGTCGTTTTTGCCGCTTCTCAGTCGCGTATCTGCGTGAGCCGCTGACCTGGAACTACGCGATCGGCTTCGCGTTCATTGCGCTCGGCGCCTATTTTATATTCGCGGGCCCGCTCGGGCGGTAGATCCGCTTTTGGGGCCTCGCGCACAACCGAAATACCGCGTACCGTCGAGGTCGGTCACAAAAGAGAAAGCCCCGGACACAGGGTTTCGTCCGAGGCCTTGCTGCGAGACCGCATGCCTCGTCGGAGAACGCTGATACATTGTGCTGGCGCTGCGCGAAGCGCCAGCAGCGGAATTGGTGGAACTGTTTGATTGCCGCTTCGCGTGCTCGAAACGCCACACGCGCATTACGAGACGCTAATCTCTCGACGCAAATGGCCGGGACCAGCCCGACCATTGACCCAGCGTTTATACAATAGCGGACAGATCCGCGCTCACAGCGCCTGATTGCTGGCCTTCACCGCTTCCGCCTCCACATAGACCTTCGTTACCCATCTGTCGGAATTTCTCCGACATCTGCGCCATGCCTTGCTCTTTGTCGTTCAGCGTCGCCGCGTAGTCGCGCACGTCCTGCGTGATCTTCATCGAGCAGAATTTCGGGCCGCACATCGAGCAGAAATGCGCGACCTTGTGCGCGTCCTTCGGGCAGCGTCTCGTCGTGGATACTCGCGCGCCGGTGTCGGGATCGAGCGAGAGGTTGAACTGGTCGATCCAGCGGAACTCGAAGCGTGCGCGCGGCTGAGCGCATCGTCGCGGAGCTGCGCGGCCGGATGGCCCTTTGGCGAGGTCGGCGGCGTGCGCCGCGATCTTGTAGGCGATGACGCCTTCCTTGACGTCGTCGCGGTCGGGCAGCCCGAGATGCTCCTTCGGCGTCACGTAGCAGAGCATGGCGCGTGCCGAACCAGCCGATCATGGCGGCGCCGATCGCCGAGGTGATGTGGTCGTAGCCCGGGCGCGATGTCGGTGGTCAGCGGCCCGAGCGTGTAGAACGGCGCCTCGCCGCATTCCTTGAGCTGCTTGTCGATGTTGATCTTGATCTTGTGCATCGGCACGTGGCCGGGGCCCTCGATCATCACCTGGCAGCCCTTGGCCCAGGCGATCTTGGTGAGCTCGCCGAGCGTCTCCAGCTCGGCGAACTGCGCGCGGTCGTTGGCGTCCGCGATCGAGCCCGGCCGCAGGCCGTCGCCGAGCGAGAACGACACGTCGTATTTGCGCATGAGGTCGCAGATCTCGTCGAACCGCTCGTAGAGGAAGCTCTCCTTGTGGCGCGACAGGCACCACTTGGCCATGATCGAGCCGCCGCGCGACACGATGCCGGTGACGCGGTTGGCGGTGAGATGGATGTAGGCGAGCCGCACGCCGGCATGGATGGTGAAATAGTCGACGCCCTGCTCGCATTGCTCGATCAGCGTGTCGCTGGTAACACTCCCAGTCGAGCTTGACCGGATCGCCGTTGACCTTCTCGAGCGCCTGGTAGATCGGCACCGTGCCGATCGGGACCGGCGCGTTGCGGATGATCCATTCGCGCGTGTTGTGGATGTTGCGGCCGGTCGAGAGGTCCATCACGGTGTCGGCGCCCCAGCGGATCGCCCACACCATCTTTTCCGATCTCCTCCTCGACCGAGCGAGGTGACGGCGGAATTGCCGATATTGGCGTTGATCTTGGTCGAGGAAGTTGCGGCCGATGATCATCGGCTCGAGTTCGGCGTGGATTGATGTTGATGGAGATGATGCGCGTCCGCGCGCCACTTCTGAGCGGACGAACTCGGGCGTGACGAAATCCGGCAACGCCGGCGCCGAAATTCTCGCCGTCGCCAAGCGCCGCCTGCGCGCGATCGAGCATCACTTTGCGACCGAGGTTCCTCGCGCTCGGCGATGTAGATCATCTCCTTGGTGATGACGCCGGCGCGCGCGAACTCGAGTTGGGTTACCGGCGCGCCGTCGAGCGCGCACAACGGCTGATGCCGCGCCGGAAATTCGCGCGCGAGATGCTTGCCGGCGACATTGCCGTTGTCTTCGGCTTTGATATTGCGGCCCTGATAGGCCGCAACGCCTCCGCGCGCCTGACCCAGTCCTGGCGTGTGCGCGGCAACCCTTGCTCGACGTCGATCGTCGCATTCGGGTCCGTGTACGGGCCCGACGTGTCGTAGAGCGGAACCGGCGGCTCACCAGCGGTTTCGGTGAGTGGAACTTCGCGCAGTGGCACGCGCAGGTCGGGCGCCGTGTCCGGCGTGGTGTACGTTTTGTGCGAACCGGAGATCGGGCCGGTGGTGACCTTCGGCGAAGCGAGGTCGGTTTTGAAATGTGTTTGTTCATCGGCACGCTCCAGCGTTCGGCATGCCTTTGGAGGGAAGTTCCCGTCCCTTCGCCGGCATGACCCGGATCAGGTTCGAAGGGTCACCGCGCCGCCTTTTGGTCCCACCAAACGGCCGTCGGTATCTCAGCCTCCTGACGAGGCTCCCCTAGGACTCCGGTTAATGTATGCCGATGAGGCGGGGTGTCAACGCAGCCACCGCTTGGCAGGCGAGCGCAATTCACAGTCCCAGATCGCTGTCAAAACAAGTCCGGCGCCTATTTGGGCTCGGGCCGCGCCGCTAGCGCCAGCCGCTTCGCGGCGTAGTAATAGCCGCTCGCATAATAGCCGACAGCCCGATCGGCATTACCGCCGGCGGTGCGATAGGCGCCGGCGAGATATTTGACCGCATAATTCGTGGTTGGTGTCCGGATCGAGCAGCCCAGCGGCGGATCCGGTGTACCCAAGACTGCGTGCCGTCGCGAGCTTGATCTGCATCAGGCCGATGGTGCCGCCGTGCCCAACGAGATCGGCATTGTACCGGCTTCGCGCAGAATCACGCGCCGGACCAGCGACTCTGGCACTCGGTTGGCAGCCGCGTGAGTTGTGATCAGCGCGTCGTGGGAACGCGAGGATTGCGCGTAGCTCACCGATACGAAGCCGAGAACGGCAAGGCCCGCGTAAACGGCCAGACGCAGCATGATGACCCCACCGTCCCCATGATGCAGAGCACTTTTGCGATCGATGTGTCAATTTTGGGACGATGAATCCGCGCGCGCTGAAATTGGTTCAGTAGGGAATCAGTTTACCGAACCGCGCGTCCGCCGCGTGCTTTGCTTTGCCGACGCTGCACGGAGCTTCCTGGCTGGCTTGCGTGCCGCAGGGTTTTTCGCCGGAAGCGTCGATACGGAAATCCGTGCCGCGCTTGACCCATTTGGCAAGCGCCGCGTCGGTGCCGTAGCCCCCTTCCGGTCGACCACGAAGCCAGACGGTCGCCGGCCACCACCGATTTCCATTGGGTGCACGTGCGGCTCGGCCAATGTCCGCTGATAGGCTTCCCGTCCAACCCGACCATGAGGGCTGAGCCGGTGACGCCGCGGCACACGCTGCCGCTCACCATGAGGCAGATACCGCGCCCATCATCTTCTTTCGGCCAAGTCCTGTCCGCCCGCGAGGACCCGGCGCACACGTTCGGCCGCCTTTCGTCGTAGCTCATCGTTGGGTACGACTATGTGATGACCTCCCAGAACATGCCGACAATCGCCACGAAGCCAAGCGTGAAGATCAATGTCCTCACGTAGGAACGGCGAGCAAGTAGACGACCGGCATGCGCGAGCCGCAGCCAGAAGAAGCACGCCGCCCAGAACGCCGTCATCGCGTTGGCCTTGCCGGTGAGGTGCGCGACGATCACCAACACCGCAAAAGGAGCAAACACCTCGACCGCGTTGAGATAGGTGCGGTCCGCGCGCTTGCCCCGAAAGCGGCACCGGGCGCGGCGCGGGGTCGACATAGTTGGGCGGCGCTAGGAATCCGTTGGTCATCACTTGACAGACCACGTAGGGAATCCACAACGCTGCCGTAAGCATTGCCGTCCACGCCAGGTACTTGAGATCGGTTGTCATAGAATGCTCCCGAAACTTATGCCGCTATCTTCTGCAATTTGTTGAACGAAGACGCCCAGCCGGCGTTGTGGCAGGTTGCGCACTTCGCTGGTCTGGACAAGCTGTTGCACGAGCTTGAGTCGGTGCCGCCGGGCGTGGGCCTCGAGCGTCACGGTGACTTCCGTTTCATGTCCGCGCAGGCCCTCGTCGTCATCCCAACCCCAGGTGAATACCAGCCGGCGTGGGCGATCGATCAGATTGTAGATGCCGCTCACGGTCCGCAGCTTGCCGTCGGGCGATCGCATGGTGGTCCGCCACTTCGCCGCCGGGGCGCACGTCGTGGGTGTTGGCAGGAATGTCGAAGCCTTCCGGTCCGAACCAGCGCGCCAGCAGCTCGGGCTCAGTCCAGTATTCGAACACACGCTCAGGCGGGGCCGGGATCAGGCGCTCGATCTCGAGCACACGATCGTTCATGACTTCCCTCCGTTTCGGCGTCTCTGCTGCAGCCAGCGCCTCGAGCCGGTCGAGCGCGTCGGACCAATGGCGTTGCTGGCGCATCAACCAGGATCCAACCGGCCTGAGCGCCTCGCGTCGCAGGTCAGCGCACGAGACGCCACTGGCGCTCGGTGCGCCGCTCTGATCGAGACCGGCACGCTCCAACACCTGCAGATGGCGCGAAATGGCGGGAGCGCTGATCTGAATGGCTCCGCAATGTCGCCGACCGACAATTCGCCCTCGCGCGGCGAGGCGCTCCATGATGGCGCGCCGGGTCGGATCGGCAAGTGCAGAGAATACGGCATCGAGCCGATCAGTGAAGCGCGGTCGTCATCTTGGCTGAGCGCCTCGCATTGCGTCTTCAAAATGCTCTACGCGCCGTATTCGTCGTGCCGGCGGAGCCAGGCCATCGGGCCGTTGGGCGCCTGCTCGTCCCGTCCTTTGGGCACCAGATCGAGATATTGGTAAGCAGAATTGAGCATGTCGAGCCCGCGCGCGTAGCACGCATAAGTACGATAAACGACGCCGTCCACATCCTTGTAGAAGACACTTAATCCGGGTGCTTCTTCCATAGTGAAGCGACGAGTTCCGAAGTTGTAGTTATTGCCGTTCCTTTTCAAGTCGTCGGGCGTAAACGAAACGCCAAAATCGTAGTTGAAGTCGTTATTCGCGGAAGAGACCCATCGGAACGTCCAACCCATGCGTCGTTTGTATGCGCCGAGTCGCTCCAGGGGCGCGCGCGAGATCGCCACGAGGTTCACGTCGCGGTGGTTCAGGTGCACGACCGTCGGATCGTAGGTGTCGGCCCAGAATGAGCAGCTTTTGCACCCCGCGTCCCAGTCGGGATGAAACATGAAATGATAGACGATCAGCTGGCTCTTTCCGTCGAACAGATCGGCTAGCGAAACTTTGCCCTTGTCCGAGTCGACAGCACGTAGTTCTTGTCGACCTTGACCCAGGGCAACGCGCGCCGCTCGGCGCTGAGCTCGTCGCGCAGTTTGGTGAAGGCCTTTTCCTTGTCGAGCAGCGCTTTGCGTTTCGCCAGCCACTGCTCGCCCGAAACGACTTGATGTGCGGTCATGATGCTCACCCGGCCTTGCGTTGGTCAGGTTTGGCCTGCTGGGCCGGCGGCGGCGGTGGAATCGTGTTCTTGAAGCTTGGCCGCTCGGCATTGCGATCGTAATAAGCGGCCAGATTCTGGCGGCCGCGATGGCTTCGCTGCCTTCCGGAAACTTGCGTACATAGAACAGGATCGCCATGACGTTGATGTTGTCGGCGAAGCTGAATTGATCACCGGCAAGATAACCGGTCTTCGCCACCGCCTTGTCGAGCAGATTGATCTGCTCGCGGACCTCAGGCGTCACCCGTCGATCGCCTTGCGGTCGGGCTTGCCGTCGGCGGTTTTTGGAAAGATGTAGCTGAACAAATAAGTGCGCACCATGGTGCGGTCGATCACGGTGTTGACCGCGGACACCCATTGCTCGGCGAGCGCGGCGTTGCGTGCGTCCTCGGGGATCAGGCGCGGGCCGGGAAACATGCGGTCGAGGTAGGTGCCAATCGCCTTCGATCTGAACAGCTCGAAGTCACCGTGACGCATCGCCGGGATTTTCCCGAACGGATGAATCGCGAGCACCTCGGGGAATGCGGCGGAGCCGGCCGCAGGTCGTACGCTACGCCCTTCTCCTCGCAGGCCATGCGCGCAACGCGGACGTAAGTCGATTGCGGAAAGCCGATGATCTCGAGGTTGGCCATGACACTGCTCCCTATTAATTAACCTATTCGTTAATTAACGCGCATGTTCAGCCGCGTCAATCGGCTTTCCGGGTCATCACGGGAACGTCAAGTCGCCTTGCGGGTCGTGTGCCAGCCGACGGTCGCCGCCGGCGCTGCGTCGGTCGAAGCGAAGTACGGCTTGATGTCGATCAATGGCGTGCCATCCAGACAATCGAGACCGACCACGGAGAGCCGCGTACCGTCGACCCGCTTAAGCTGGACCACACTCGCGGCGATTGGGTTCGGGCGCACCGGCGATCGCAGGGCGAAGGTCCCGCGCTGCGTGTCATGAGTGGCGCGGCGCCTGCACGACGAGGTCGCGGCGCGCCTTGTCCATCCAATACAGCACCAACAAATGCGAGCAGGTCTCGACCTCCTTGAGGGCGGCGGCGTAGCGCGCATCGACCTCGATCGTGCAGACCGCATCCGGACTCGCGGGCATTCTTCGGGCACTCGTCGCGCGCCGCCCACGGCGTGCGGATGCGACCGATGAAATAGAGCCCGGCGTCGAACTCTTGGGCAGCTCGACAGCGACCTCGCCAGGTCCGGATGCCGTATCGGATCGTTGGACATTTCACGTAGCTCCAAGTCTGGACCTATCCTGTACCACCGCCCGCTGCGCCTAGGCCACGCAATGCCGAGCGAGCTTGCCTCGACATAACGATATGCTTATATGTGAAGCGTGGCGCAGAGATCGCTTCACGTTCGACGAACTGTCGACCATGCTCAAGGCCGCTGGCGAGAGACGCGGCTGCGCTTGCTCGCGCTGCTGGCCGAGGCCGAGCTTACCGTCACCGAGTTGACTGAAATCTTGCGCGCAGTCGCAGCCGCGCATCTCGCGGCATTGCGGCTGTTGGCCGAGTCGGGGCTGGTCGTGCGGTTTCGCGAAGGATCGTGGGCGTTCTTTCGCTGCGTGACCGGAGCACGGCGACAAGGCCGAGCTCGCCCGCACGCTCGCGGCGCTGCTCGATCCCGATGACCGCGCTGATGGCGCGCGACCGTGAGCGCCTCGCGGCGGTACGTGCCGCCCGCGCGACCGCGGCACAGGCCTATTTCACGAGAGCATGCGGCCGAGTGGGACCGCATCCGGCGATTGCACGCCGCGGACGCAGCGGTCGAAGCCGAAATCCAGGCAGGCTCTCGCCGATCGGCCGTTCCGCTCGCTGCTCGATCTCGGCACCGGCACTGGGCGCATGCTCGAGCTGCTCGGACCCGGGCTGGAGCGCGGACTCGGCATCGATCTTTCTGCTCGACATGCTGGCGCTGGCACGGGCGCGCCTGGATCGTGCTGGCTTGCGTCATTGCAGCGTGCGCCACGGCGATATCTATGATCTCGCGCTGCCGCGCTGAACTCTTTCCGACGTCGTGATCGTGCACCAGGTTTTGCATTACCTCGACGATGGCGCACGCGCTCTCCGCGAGGCTGCACGCGTGCTGCGGCCGCAAGGTCGGCTGCTGGTGATCGATTTCGCGCCGCACGAGCTCGAATTTCTGCGCGACGAGCACGCGCATCGCCGGCTCGGGTTTGCGGAAGAGACGTGTCTCCCAATGGTTGGAGCAGGCCGGGCTCGACGTGATCAGTCACCGCAGCGTACCCCCGGAAGCCGGCTCCGATGGCGAGATCGCGGTCTCGCTGTGGCTCGCGCGCGATCCGCGCCTCGCGATCGCCGGCGCACGCGACGTGGCGTAGAGTTACGATCGAACCAGCCGACGTCGCGTCGGAAACAGCACCAACCCGAAGCGCTGGTTGACATAGCCCCAGATGCCATTGGGGGCGAACAGCATGATTGTAATGGCGATGACGCCGAGCAGGATCAGGTACCAGGTGCCGAAGTCGGCGAGATAACGCTGCAGCAGATAGAACGACGACGACCCCGATCACCGGCCCTTCGAGCGTGCCGATCGCCGCCGATCACCACGATCAGGATCACGTAAGCGGTCCAGTCGAGCACGGCGAAAGCGGAGTCGGGCGAGATGCGCGCCTTCTGCAGATAGATCAGCGCGCCGATCATCCTGGTGGCCGCCGCTGTCAACACGTAGACGCCGAGCTTGGTGCGGACATTGTCAACGCCGACGCTCTCGGCGGTTGTCTCCTGGTCGCGAATGGCGAATAGCGCGAGCCCGCGGCGCGAGCGCAGCTGCTGAAGTACACTGCCGCGATGGTGCTGGCGGCCAACGCGAGCGCAATCAATAGCTGATGATGTCGCGGGCGGCGGGCGTTCGCACGTCGAGCAGTGCCTTCACCCATTCGACGCCGGCGATCTCGTTGGTGACAAAGGTCGGCAGCGAGGTCCCGGTGCCGCCGCCGAGTTGCTTGAACTGCGCGAACACCAGCCGATAGACCTCGGCCGCCACCCAGCTGCCGATCGCGAAATAGGCGCCGCGGAAACGAAACACCACGAGGCCCGGTCAGGATCGCGAACAGCGCCGCGGTCACGCCGGCGAGCGGGATCGCCAGCAATGGGTCGAGCCCGCCGAAGATCGTGAGTGCAAATAACAAGTAGCCGCCGAGCCCAACGAACGCCCGCTGCCCGACTGACACGAGACCTGCATAGCCGGCGAGCAGATTCCAGCACTGCGCGAGCGCCAGCATATAGAACACGAAGATCAAATCTTGGATAAGGTCGCGGGTGGCGAATGCCGGTAGCACGGCAAGCACGCCGATGAGCACGAGGCTGCCGGCCGCGGTCCGATCGAGCAGCCGGCTTGTGACCGCAAGCCGATAGGACCCAGTATCCGGCGAAACGGTACCCGCCATGGCGGTTCAATCCGCTGCGCGCGGGAACAGAGCCGCGCGGCCGCAGCGCCAGAACAAATAGAAACGCGAGGTGCCCGGCCAAGATCTGCCATTCGGGATTAAGCTCGGCCCCGATTGTTTGAGCGAGCCCGATGATGACGCCACCCGCGAGCGTGCCCCAAAAGCTGCCCAGACCGCCGATGATCACCGCTTCGAACGCACAGAGCAGGCGGGCCGGCCCGATCGTCGGATCGAAATTGGCGCGCATGCCGGGGTAGAGCGCCGCGATGGTGGCGACGATCATCGACGACCCCATGGCGAGCGAAAAGATCCGTCGATGATCGATGCCCATGAGCTCGGCGATCTCGAGGTGTCGTCGGAGGTCGCCCGAAAGGCGCGGCCGAGTGCGGTTCGGTAGAACAGGAAATTCAATCCGAGGATCACCGCGATTGCGGACACAAAGGTCGGCGAGCGGCATCAAACCGACCGTGACGCCACCAGCAAGCTGCACGGACGCGGTTTCGATCGCGCCGGCCTGCAGGCGCTGGCTGTCAGCGGTGAAGCCCTGCATCAGGCCGTTCTGGATGATGATCGAAAGCCCAAACGTTACCAGCAATGGCGGCAGCAAGCCGTGGCCGAGCGTGCGGTTGAGAAGGATGTGCTGGAGCCCGAGGCCGGCCGCGAACATCAACGGCAGAGCCACCAGCACGGCGAGGAACGGATCGAGCGCGAGCCAGGATGCCAACGCCAGGATCGCGAATGCGGCGAGCACGATGAGATCGCCGTGCGCCAGGTTGACCAGCCGCATGATGCCGAAGGTCAAAGACAGGCCGGCCGCGAACAGGGCGTAGAGACCACCAAGCAGAACGCCTTGGATAATGGTGTCGGCGAGACCGGTCATGTCACGCTTCGATGCCGATGTAGATCCGGCCGAAACCTCTCGCGGACGCCATCACATGGCGCGGCCTCGCCCTCCGCGACCTTGCGGCCCGAAATCGAGCACGATCAACCGGCCGACCACCGCGAGCAAAGCGTGCACGATGTGTTCGATCCACACGATCGCGGTGCCGGCCGCATGCACATCCTTGATGGTTTCGATCAGCGCGCGGCATCTCGGCTTCCGTCAGGCCGCCGGCGATTTCGTCAAGCAGCAGCAGCCGTGGGCCGGTGGCGAGTGCGCGCGCCATCTCGAGCCGCTTGCGCTCGAGTAAAGTCAGCGACCGCACAGGGATATCGGCGCGCGCGATCAAGCCCGCTGCGCGCCAGAATGTCCGCGCACGGCGCCGCGGCGCGCGCTCGGTAAGCCCGCGCCCGTGCACGGCACCGACCAGCAGGTTTTCGAAGACCGTGAGGCTCTCGAACGGCTGCGGGATTTGATAGGAGCGTCCAATTCCCAACTTTGCAGCGTTGATGTGGACTGATCGCGGTGACGTCGCGATTGTTGAAACGGATTTCGCCGCGATCGGGAGCGAGACTGCCGGCAATCAGATTGAATAGCGTCGTCCTTGCCGGCGCCATTGGGACCGATGATGCCGAGCGCTTCACCGGGAGCGACGGCCAGATCGAGCTTGTCCGCGCAGCGACCACCGAACCGGAACGATTTGGCACAGGCCTTTGATGTCGAGGAGCATGAAATGGATTTCAGGCCTATCGGTTGCATCATGCCCGGCCTGGTGCCGGGCATCCGCGCGTTGGAACCTCTGCAAGACGTGGATGGCCGGGACGAAGCCCGGCCATGACGCACTGAACGTTGCGTTGCGTTTCCGTTGCTATCACGTAATCGGCTCCATCTTGCCGGCGGCCGGAATGATCCGGCGCGGTGCGATTGTCGGTGATCACGATGTCGTACTTGTTGCCGTCCTTGAGCCGCCATTGGCCGCCGACCAGCGGCGTTTTCGCGACGTTCTTCTGCCGCGAACGGCGGCAAGGTTCGCGCCATTCCATGCCAGATGTGCCGACCACCGTGTCGAGGTTGGTCGTCGGCGATCGCCTTGCACGGTCGCCTTGGCGTCGCCGCGTTGCGGCGTGCGCTTGAGCACGTCGACCGCGACCTCGAACAGCGCATGCACGAAGCCGATCGGCTGCGTCCATTGCTTCTTGGTCGCGGTCTCGTAGGCGGCCGCGAGATCGCTTCGCGCTCATGGCCGGTGAGCGAAGATTTGAACGGGATGGTTCGGCGACCACCAGACCTCCGATGACAGGTTGTTGCCGTCGCGTCCCAGTGCCTCGACCGGCGACCGGGAACAGGATCGCCTTGCCGATCGATGCGACCTTCGGCTTGAAGCCTTGCTGCAGCGCCTGCTTCCAGAAGGTCGTGAAGTCGGGCGGCAGCACCACGCCGGTGACGATCTCGCAGTTGGCACTTCTTGAACGCGTTGATCTGGGCCGAGAAGTTGTCGGTGAGATTCTGATAGCGGCCCGGGATCGGTGAGCTTGTAGCCGAGCTTCTCGAGCACCGGCGGGAAGCCGACCTGCTTGTCGCCCCAGGCATTGCCGTCGCCGTCGTTCGGAAACAGGCCGCCGACCGATTTGTTGGTCTCGACGCTGGCTCCACATGTTGGTGAAGACCGCGATGACGTCCTCGAGCCCCCAGAAGAAATGATAGGTGTAGTTGAACGGCTTCCAGGCCGGCGGGCCGCCGCCGGATTGGCCTGGCGGCCGATGAACCAGGGCTGCCAGGGCGCGACGTGTCGAGATGCACGGCACTTCCTCGATCTCGCATTGGGTCGAGACCGGATTCGTCGTCTCGGGCGTCGACGCGCGACCGAGCATGAGGTCGACCTTGTCGCTGCACGATCAGGTCCTTGGCGACCTCGCGCGGCGCGGTTCGGGTTGGACTGGCTGTCCTTGACCACGACCTCGACCGGTGCCGACGCGTCGCCGACCTTGATGCCGCCTTTGGTCGCGTCCTTGAAGCTGCGCGATGATGAAGTTGTCGGCTTCGGCGAAAGCCGCAAGCGGCCCGGTCTGCGGGCTCGACATAGCCGAGCTTGATCGGCTTTGTCTGCGCGATCGCCGGCATGGCGACGCCGGCGGCCAGTGCCGCCCCGGTGACGGCGGAACATCGAAGCAGCGTGCGGCGATCGATGCTGGTTCGCGTCATTGTGCTCCTCCCTGCTCGACGCGCGGGATCTTGACCGCTTTCAAAATGTCTGTTCGATAATCGAACGAGCGTTCGCTTTTCGGTTAGTCTCGAATAGCGAGTTATTGGAGTCAATCATCGGTTCCGCATGCGCAGTCAGTTTCAGTCGCACGATCGTCAGGACAAGGAATTCATGACGACGCTGGCCAAGGGTCTCACGGTGCTGGCGGCGTTCGGCCGGCAGCGGCCGGCGATGACGTTGTCGGAAGCGGCCGACGTCGCTGGCCTCTCGCGTGCAACGGCCCGGCGCGTGCTGCGCACCTTGGCACAGCTCGGTTACGTGGCGCAGGACGGGCGTGCCTTCACGCTGACGTCGCGTGATCTCTCGAACTCGGCTTTGCCTATCTGTCGGGGCAAAACTGGATCGATCGGGCGCTGCCGTTGATGAAGGATCTGAGCGAGCGCCTGGGCGAGTCCCGCTCGGGCTGCGATCCTGCAAGGAACCGAGGTCGTCTACGTCGCCCGCATTCCGGCGCGTCGCATCATGTCGGCGGCGCTTCGGTCGGAAGCCGGCTGCCGGCGTTTCACACCGCGCATGGGCCGCGCCCATGCTGGGTTTTCTAGACGACATGGAAATCTGGCGGCGCCTGCAGTTCGGTGCGCATCGAGCCCTACACGCCCTACACCATCACCGATCTGCAGGCGCTGTTCGAACGCGTGCGGCTCGACCACGAACAGGGCTTTGCAATCGTGGACGAGGAGCTCGAGCGCGGCCTGCGCTCGATTGCAGTGCCGGTGCTCGACCGCGACGGACAGGCGGTTGGCGCCATCAACCTGTCGTCACACTCGACCCGCACCACCCGCAACGAAATGCGCGAGCGTGTTTCTACCCGAGCTGCGCAAGATCGCAGCGCACGTGATCGCAATAACGCGATCATTCAAGGATGATCGGCCGGCCGTGCCGGTGAGATTGACACCCTCCCCTTGTCTTCATCACCGCAAGTCCGTAACGTTTCGTTCGGATTACGCGACAGCCGTTCGCATATTCGAACAACGCGCGCGCGGCGGACATCGGGAGGATCACATGGCCAAAGCAGCGAAGGCCGCACGCGCCAACGACCAGGTCGCATTTGCCAAGAAGCCCGAAACCGTCGGCCGCGTGAAAGTGACCCGACCGCAGACCGGCAAGGAATATATCGAGTCGCTGCGCGACGGCCGCGACGGTCTACATCTACGGCGAGCGCGTCAAGGACGTCACCGACGCATCCGGCCTTCCGCAACACCGCCCGCATGGTGGCGCGGCTTTACGACGCGCTGCACGACCACAAGCGCAAGGACAAGACTCCTGCTGCCGACCGACACCGGCAACGGCGGCATGACGCACGCCTTCTTCAAGGCGCCGAAGACGCTCGACGAGCTGATCGCCGGGCGCGACGCGATCGCCGAATGGGCCAAGCTCACCTATGGCTGGATGGGACGCGCGCCGGACTACAAGGCCGCGTTCCTGGCGACGCTCGGCGCCAATGCCGATTTCTACGATCCCTACCAGGACAATGCGCGGCGCTGGTACAAGTTCAGCCAGGAGCGCGTGCCGTTCATCAATCACGCCATCATCCATCCGCCGATCGACCGCGACCGTCCGCCGAACGAGGTCGGCGACGTCTGCTGCGCACGTCGAGAAGGAGACCGACGCCGGCATCGTCGTATCAGGCGCCAAGGTGGTGGCGACCGGCTCGGTGCTGACCAACTACACCTTCGTCGCCCACCACGGGCTGATCCCGGTGCAGGACAAGAAGTTCGCGGTCGTGTTCATGGTGCCGACCAACGCGCCGGGCGTGAAGTTCATCTGCCGCACGTCCTACGAGATGACGTCGACCGCGATGGGCAGCGCCGTTCGACTATCCGCTGTCCGAGCCGGCTCGACGAGAACGACGCGGTGTTCATCATGGACAAGGTGCTGGTGCCCTGGGAGAACGTGTTCGTCTACGGCGACATCGAGAAGGCCAACAACTTCTTCCCGCGCACCGGCTTCCTGCCGCGCTTCGTCGTGCACGGCTGCACGCGGCTCGCCGTCAAGCTCGACTTCATCGCCGGCCTGCTGCTCAAGGCGACGGAAGCCGCCGGCACCAAGGACTATCGCGGCGTGCAGGCCAACGTCGGCGAGGTGATCGCCTGGCGCAACCTGTTCTGGGGCTTGTCGGATGCGATGGTGCGCGATCCCAAGCCGTGGATCGGCGACTATGTGCTGCCCAACATGGATCCCGGCAACGCCTACCAGATCATCGCCACCATGGCCTACACGCAAGGTGAAGTATCTGATCGAGCAGACGGTGGCCTCGGGGCTGATCTATCTCAACAGCCACGCCCGCGACTTCAAGAATCCGCGAGATCCGCCCCTATCTCGATCAGCTATCTGCGCGGCTCCAACGGCTACAAGGCGGAAGAGCGCGTGAAGCTGCTCAAGCTGCTGTGGGATTGCCTCGGCCACCGAGTTCGGCGGCCGGCACGAGCTCTACGAGATCAACTACGGCGGCTCGACCGAGGAGATCCGCCGCTACTGCCTGTTCGGCGCGCAGGCCTCCGGCAACGCCGACAAGTTCAAGGGCTTCGCCGAGGAGTGCATGGCCGAGTACGACCTCGACGGCTGGAAGGTGCCCGACCTCACCGATCCGGGCGAACTCAGCTACCACGTGTTGCGCGGCGCGCGGTAGGTTCGGGTTGACCCGCATTTGATGCGGTGGAACCGATCACCCTCGAACGTTGAGAAACGATGGGTTTCGCTTGGCTCAACCCATCCTACGCAATCACCTGCTCGACAAACAATGCCGCCGCGAGCATCGAACGGTCGCCGCGCAAACCGGCCGACGATCTGGACGCCGAGTGGCATTCCGTCGGCATCCACTAGGCCCGGCACGTTGATGCACGGCGTGCCCATATCAGGGTCCACAGCCGGTTGAACGACGGCGTGCCCAGGAAGTCCAATCCCTTAGGTGCCGCGCCTGGTGAGGACGGCGTGAGCAGCACGTCGACCTCGGCCATCTGCTCTGCCAAAATTCGCCGCGCCCGCTTGGCGACGCGGCGCCCGGCATCGTAATCCTCGGGCGTGATGGCGGCGGCCTTGTCGAGCAGTTCGGCGAGGCGCGGCGGCTAGCTCGTCGCGATGATGATCGTATTCGAAGGCATAGCGCGCGCTACGCCTCATAGTCTTGTATCGCCGCGCGAACGCGTTCGCGGCGTCTTCGAAGATTGCGGGCAGCACGAGTTCGCTCAATTGACGCGCCCTCGGCCTCGGCCGCGCGCGCGGTGCGCCTCGATCGCGGCCCGCATGGCGTGCGCTTGCCTCGGCCCACGCAGTGCGTGCGCACGAGCGCAAGGCGTGGTGGGGCGGGCACCTGCTGGTCAACGCGCAGATCGCGCCCGGTGATCGCCGCGGTCGCGAACGCCGCATCCGCGACGCTCGGCGGCGAAAACGCCGGCGGTGTCGAGCGACCAGGAGAAGCATTTGATCCCGGCCGTCGGCAGCAGGCGAAACGACGGCTTGAAGCCGGCGACGCCGCAAACACGCGGCCGGGCGAATGATCGAGCCGCCGGTTTGGGTTCCGAGCGCGATCGGCACCATGCCGGCCGCAACCGCTGCGGCCGACCCCGACGATGAACCTCCGGGCGTGTGCGCCGGGTTGCGCGGATTGCGGGTCTTGCCCGGGTCGAGATGCGCGAACGGGGTGGTGACGGTTTTCCCGATCACAATGCCGCCGGCGCGGCGGATCATCGAGACGATCGGCGCATCGCTCGTCGGAGCGACGGCCCGCATAGATCGGCGACCCGTAGCTCGTCGGAAAATCCACCGTGTCGATGATGTCCTTGACGCCGATCGGCAACCCGCGCAGCGGCAACGTCGTCAGCCGTTCGCCGGCGCTCTTGGCCTGCCGTTCGGTCCCAGCCAGGTCGAGCGCCGCGAACGCGCCGATCTCGGCTTCCTGCGCCGCGATCGCGTCGCGCGCACGCGCCGACCACCGCGGCCAGCGGCAGCTCGCCATGTTCGATCCGTCGGGCAAGATCAAGCGCAGACAGCATGAAGGTCTCCCTGGCGGTGGTCCCGGACCGCGAAGTCCATGTTCTCCAGCTTAACCATATTCCGAACTGCCGCAAATCCGCCCATCAGTATTGAAGAGCCGTTAACAACGCGCCTCGCATGGTCGGTCACATGCGCGCGGTTTATCGCTATCTCGGCGGCTCCGTCCTGCTGCTTGTGCTCGCGGGCTGTGGCGGCTCGTGGTTTGCGGAGCGCAGGCCATGGCGGCGCGAAGCCGAAGAGGCATCGCCTCAAATCGGGCGCGGTCAGAGAGGGTCCGGGCGTCGCGTTGCTGAGCCCGATTCAGGGACCCGGAATCTGCGGGCGGACTTTCCGCTCAAAGGTCGCAGTGCTCGGTGAGTGGTCCCGCTTGGCTACGCCGATGAGGTCCGTCCGCCGGGCTTGGTGCCGCAGTCCCCGAGCTACCAGGGCCGCGCCAAACTATCAGCGCATCGCCAACCTATCAACCAACGCGCGGCCTATTCGCCTGCTCGCGCCGCGCCGCCGCACGCGCCGCCCAATGAGCCCATCGACACGCGCCGCCCGGCAGCCGCAACCGCACCGCTCGATGATCCGTATCGCTATCGCGGGCCGCAGGGCGCGCCCGCCGCAGCGGGCTCGCCGATGCCGCTCGGACCAGCCCGCGCTCCCGTGGCTGCCGCAACCGTCGCGGCCGTGGCACCGCCCGCGACGCTCGCCTGTCCGATCGTTTCGGCGCTCGATCGTTGGGTAACGGATTGCGATCCAACCCGCGGCGCAGCGTTGGTTCGGAAGCCCGGTCGTCGAGATCAAGCAGATTTCGGCCTATTCCTGCCGCGGCATGAATGGCCAACCGGGCGCGCATGTTTCCGAACATGCCTTTGGCAACGCGCTCGATATCGCCGCGTTCACGCTCGCCAACGGGCGCACCGTCACCGTGCGCGACGGCTGGCGCGGCATGCCGGAGGAACAGGGGTTCCTGCGTGACGTCGAGGCGGCCGCCTGCGAGCAGTTCATGACGGTGCTGGCGCCGGGCTCAATTCGTTCCACTACGATCGTATCACGTCGACCTGATGCGGCGCTCGAGCGGAACGCGCATCTGCAATCGGAAGCGGTCTCGGGCGAGGAGGTCGCGGCGCGCGCGCAATCCCGCCTGGCACAGCGCGGCATGCTGGCGCCGCCACAGCGAATGTCATCCGCGGCCGAACCGCCGGCGTGAGCCGGCTGGCGATGAATATTACGAGAGCGAGGAGTTCTCGCGGCAGGGCGCACGCATACTAGAGCATGATCCCGAAAAGTGGATACCGGTTTTCGGAAAAGATCATGCTCCAGGAATAAAAGCTATCGTCGGCCGTACGCCGCCATGAACGTGCGCACAGCGATACGCACGACGTATTCGATCCGCTCCGCGCTCGGGATGTCGTAGTTGAACAACACCGGTTTAAACAGCATGGACAGCCCGCCGTCGATGAACTGTGCGGCGGCGACTTCGGTATCGTCGACGGCGATCACGCCGGCTGCGACTTCGCGCATCAAGATACGCGGCGAGCTTGGCGATGCCGCGGGCGGGGCCAGGTCGCGTGCAGAACTTGCGGCCGAGTTCGGAGCATGCGCTCGGCAATCGCGATGACGGTTCGAACCGCCGACATCTGTTCGGGCCGGCACATCACCACGGCAAACGCAACGCCGAGCTCGCGTCAGCACTTCGGCGACGTCGTGGTCCGCGTTATCGAATTCGAACACGCGCTCGGCGTGGACGTGGCAGGCCTCCCTGCACGATCGCGTCAAACAGTGCCTGCTTGTCGTCGAAGTAAACGTAGAGCGGTACCCTTCGACACGCCGGCCGCAGCGAGCGATCTCGCCCATGCTGGCGGCGTCAAAGCCTTTCTCAAGAAATCACCGCCATCGCGCCGTCGAGGATTTGGCGCCGCTTGGCGCCGTCGTCTTCGGAGGCTCGGGCCGGGCGGGCGAGTTCGGCTTGAAGGGTCATGATGGCGTTTCCGCAAGCGCGTTCGGTTACCCAAAACAGCAGGCGCAGATCGTCTGCGACGCAATGACCGAACAGTTCGGTCAGGATTGACAGGCGCCCCAATGAGGCCTATCAGTGACCGAACCGTTCGGTCAACGGCACTTAGAGTTACCGATTGGGAACTCGTCCATGAGCGCAAAACCCGAGCGATCAGAACAGCATAGCCATCTTAACCTGGTAGCGGATGGGTCTCCGCCCGATGATATCGCTCTTCCGGCCGCGCGGGGTCGGCCCCGGCGCCGCAACCCGCCGTCGAGTGACGCCGCTGCAGACCGGTGGTCGCAAGCGCCGGTCCGGGCGCCGCCGCCTGATCTTGGGTGCCGCGCTGGTGGTCGTCCTGGGAACTGCCGCTTGGTACGGCGAATACTGGTGGACGGTTGGCCGCTTCACGGTTTCGACGGACGACGCTTACGTCTACGCCCACAACACGACGCTTGCCGCCAAGGTGCCTGGGCTATCTGGCGACGATTCAGATCACCGATAACCAGCGCGTGCGCACGGCGAAGTCATCGCGACCATCGACGATGGCGACTACCGGTTGGCCGCGGGATCGGCCCACGGAAAGTGGCGAGCCAGGAAGCGACCGTCGCGCAGAATCGATCGTCAGATTGTCGCGAGCAAGGCCGGCGTCGAACAGGCCCAAGCCCAGCTCGCTTCCGCCGAGGCGGGCAGGGTTCGCGCCGACGCCGAACTAACCCGTCAGCAAAGCACTGGCATCGAAGGACTTCGCGAGCCATCAGGCGCTCGAGACCGCGCAGGCCAACCGCGACCAGGCGCGCGCCGCGGTTGCCGGTGCACAGGCCGCACTGGCCGCCTCGCAAGCCAACGTTGAAGTGACGCAAGCGCAGGAACTCGAGGCACAGCGCGCACTCGCCGAGCTGCGCACGGCCGCGGCGGACGGACCGGGATCTTGCGTTCACGGAAATTCGTGCACCGATCGACGGCGGCGTGATCGGTAATCGCGCGGTGCAGACCGGCGACTATATGCAGACCGGTCAGCGGCTCGCCAGCCTGGTCCCGCTCGATGCCGTTTATATCGACGCCAACTTCAAGGAAACCCAGCTCGCTCGCCTTCGCCCGGGGCAGAAGGTTGCGATCCAGCGTCGACGCACTGCCGGAGCATGCCATCGAGGGGACCGTGGACAGCTTTGCGCCCGCGTCCGGCGCGGTGTTCTCGTTGCTCCCGCCCGACAACGCGCGACCGGCAATTTCACCAAGATCGTGCAGCGCGTCCCGGTGCGCGTACGCGTTCCGGCCGAGGTTGCGACGCGCAGGAGCTGCTGCGGCCCCGGCATGTCGGTGGTCGTGAGCATCAACACCAAGCCAACAACTGTCGCCGATGAGGGCGCGCCGACACCGATCTGCATGGCGATGCCGCGCGTCGGCATCGGAGGCAACTAAACGCGTTGCGACCACCGGACACCGCATCCTGGTGCTTCCATGACCATCGACGCACTCGCCTCCGACCGCATCAATCCGCGCCGGCCTGATCGCGTTCCTCGCGATGTGTTTCAGGGATGTTCATGGCATTCCTCGACATCCAGGTCGTCGGCGTCGTTGACCGAGATTCAAGCCGGGCTCGCCGCCCGGCGGACGAAATCTCGTGGGTGCAGACGTCCCTGCCTGATCGCGGAGAGGTCGTCGCGATCCCACTGTGGCTTTGTCTGCGCGCGCTCGGCACCCGCTGGATGTTCGCGGGATCCGCCGCCAGCTTCACGTTCGCCAGCCTGATGTGCGGGCTGTCCACGTCCATGAGTCAGATGATCGTCTGGCGCGCGATCCAGGGTTTCATCGGCGGCGGCATATCCCGACCGTCTTTGCGTCCGCCTATACGGTGTTTCCGCGTTGGCGCATGCCGATCATCGTGCCCACTGATCGGGTTGATTGCGACCCTGGCGCCGACCATCGGCCCGACCGTCGGCGGCTATCTCACCGATGCGCTGTCCTGGCATTGGCTGTTTTTTATCACACATCCTGCCCGGCATCGGCGTGGTCGGGGCGCGACCGCCGCGCTGATCGATTTGATAAGCCTGAACCCGAAGCTGTTCGAACGTTCGACTGGTGGGGCCTCATCTTCATGGCGGCGTTTCTCGGCTCGCTCGAATACGTGCTCGAGGAAGGCCAGCGCTACAACTGGTTCGACGACGAGACCATCACGTTGTTCGCGGTGCTGTCCGCGGTGTCCGCGGTTGCGTTCTTCGTCCGCGTGTTCGCGGCGTCGCGGAGCCGATCGTCGATCTCAAGGCGCTTCACCAATCGGAATTTCGCGCTCGGCAGCATGTTCTCGTTCGTGCTCGGTATCGGGCTTTACGGGCTGACTTATCTTTACCCGCTCTACCTGGGCGCGCGTGGGCGCGCTACGATGACGCGCTGATGATCGGCGAAACCATGTTCGTGTCCGGGATCGCGATGTTCGTGTGTGCGCCGGATCGTCGGCCGCATGATGGACAAGGTCGACCCGCGCATCATGCTGGTGTTCGGGTTCATGACCTTCGCCGCCGGGTCCTGGCAGATGACCTATCTGACCAGGACTTCGGCTTTTGGCAGATCTTCATGCCGCAGGTGCTGCGCGGCGTCGGACTGATGTTTGCCATGGTGCCGATCACCAACCTGGCGCTGGGCACGCTGCCGCCGGAGCGGCTCAAGAACGCGTCCGGCCTGTTCAATCTCACCCGCAATCTCGGTGGCGCTCTTCGGATTGCCGCGCTCAACACCGTGCTCGACGATCGCATGGACCTGCATTTTGCGCGGCTGCACGAGAGCGTAAAGCGTGGGGCCGCCAGCCGGCTGACGCCATGTTTTCCACCTGACCCAGCGGTTCTCCGCGTTCGGCGCCGAGCGCGCAGCCCATGGCCATCAAACAGATGATGCTGCTCGCGCGCGTGCAGGGCACCGTGATGGCGTTCGCCGACGTATTTCTGATGTTGGCATTGCTGTTCGCCGTGTTCGGCGTAACGGCGGTTCTGATGCGCCGCCCGGTCCCGGCGGCGGCGCAGGCGCGCCCGCAGCCCATTGAGCGCACGTACGTTTTTCGCGTTCTTCTGAATGCGTTGTAGCGCGACACCGCGCCCCTTCCCAACGCGCTCCAGATACCCAATATGTCCGGCAACGAATTTGGCCCTTAACGGGCTTGCTGGGGAGGTAGCCATGATCCGGATTAGTCGTCGCGTTCTAGCGACGTTTGGCGCTGCGGCCATCGCGTTTGCGCTGGTTGCCGGCACTGCCGATGCGCTAGTGGCGGCGGCTCCAGTTTCGGTAGCCGCGGCATGCGCACATTTTCGACGCCGGCGCTGAGCCGCAACCGCGCCGTCGATTTCTCCAATGCAACGCTCCGCGATCCAGCCGTCCGCGCCGGGCCTCGCCCGTCCCGGGAGGCCTCTTCAATCGTCCAGGTGGCCTGTTCGGCGGCGGTCTGCTGGGCGATTCCCGCCGCGGGCTTCACTGGTCGCAGGTCTGTTTGGCCTCCTGTTCGGGGAGTGGGTTGTTTGGCGGACTCGGAGGTTTTGCCTCGATCCTCGGCCTCATCATCCAGATCGTGCTGGTCGTCATCGTGGCGCGGCTGATTTGGAACTGGTGGCGGCGGCGCCAGCAGCCGGCATTTGCCGCGCCAGGCTACGGTCGGCAACCGATGTTGCGCGACGCGACGACAAATCCAGGCGGCGGAGGGCCGGCGCGCCCCAACCGTCCGGCCCATCGGATCAGATCGGCATCGTGCCCGCCGATTACGATACGTTCGAGCATCTCCTGGACGGGATCCAGGCGGCGTACAGCAAGGAAGATCTCCAGCGCGCGTGCGCGCGCGCTGGCAACGCACCTGCGTAAGTGGTACGTCCTACTTCGCGGAGAGGACTTGGCGCGCAATGCGAGCCGCGGGATCGTAAACCAGGTGTCCGACGTGAAGCTCGTGCTGAAGGCGATCTCGCCGAAAGCTTGGCGCGAAGGTTCCACCGACTTTACGCGACGGTGGCGATGAAGTTCTCGCTCGTCGACAAGATGGTGGACCGGTCAGACCGGCAACAGCGGTCGAAGGCGACGATCATCCGCAGGTCGTGACCGAGGGTTTGGGCCTTCCGGCGCGAGCGCGGCGGCAACTGGTTGCTGTCATGCGATCCAGCAGGCGTAACCAGGTTTCAAGGACATCAGAAATATCAGGCGTCAGGTAGGGTTATTCCTCCTGACGCCTGTTCGCTGTTGTCGGGATGTCCATACCCGCCCGCAGGTCGGCGTCTGGATGATGATCGCCTCGCCGGCGTCGATCACGGTCGCGTCGCAGCCCTGCAGCGTCTCGATGCGGCCGTCGTTGCGCCGCACCGAATTCTCGCCCGACCTGACCGGCCTCGCCGCCGGCCAGCCCGAACGGGCGGCACGCGGCGGTGGCCCGACAGGATGGTGCAGTCCATCCTCTCCAGGAAGCGGATGGTGCGGCGGATGCCGTCGCCGGCGTTCCACTTGCCGCGGCCGCCCGAGCCCTGTGCGGATGTGGAAGTCCTCCAGCACGCACCGGATAGCGGAACTCCGAGCACCTCCGGATCGGTGAGCCGCGTGTTGGTCATGTGCGTGTGCACCGCGTCGGTGCCGGGGAAGCCGGGCCCGCCGGCGAGCCTGAGCAGATCGTCTCGTAATACTGATACTGCGCGTTGCCGAAGTTGAGGTTGTTCATGGTGCCCTGCGCGGCCGCGATGCGCGCCGAGCGCGCCGAACAGGCAGTTGGTCACCGCCTGCGAGGTCTCGACGTTGCCGGCGACGACGGCGGCCGGATATTCCGGCGACAGCATCGAGCGCTTGCGGGATCACGATGTTGATCGGCCGCAGGCAGCCGGCGTTCATCGGGATGTCGTCGTCGACCATCACGCGGAACACGTAGAGCACCGCGGCGCGCGTGACCGGCTCGGGCGCGTTGAAGTTCGATCGGCTGCTGCGGCGAGGTGCCGGTGAAGTCGACGGTCGCTTCGCGCTTCTCCTTGTCGACCGTGATCTTCACCTTGATCACGGTGCCCTGGTCCATCTCGTAGCTGAACTCGCAGATCGTGCAGGCGGTCGATCACGCGCCGCACGCTCTCGGCCGCGTTGTCCTGCACATGGCTGCATGTAGGCTTGCACCACCGGCAGCGTGAAATGCGCGACCATCTTGCGCAGCTCCTGCACGCCCTTTCTCGTTGGCGGCGATCTGCGCCTTCAGGTCGTTGACGTTCTGCACCGGATTGCGCGCCGGATATTTCGCGCCGGTCGAGCAGCGTCATGCAGCTCGCGCTCGCGGAAGCGGCCGCGATCGACCAGCTTGAAATTGTCGATGCAGCACGCCTTCCTGCTCGATCGTGGTCGGCGTTCGGCGACATCGAGCCCGGGCGAAATGCCGCCGACGTCGGCGTGGTGGCCGCGGCTGACGCGACCCAGAACAGGATCGATCTTGCTTCGCTGTCGTCGAACACCGGCGTGCAGACCGTGATGTCGGGCAGATGCGTGCCGCCGTTATAGGGCGCGTTGATGGCGTAGACGTCGCCCGGCTTGATCGTGCCCTGGTTCTCGCGGATGATCGTCTCGACCGCGCGGTCCATCGAGCCGAGATGCACCGGCATGTGCGGCGCGTTGGCGACCAGCGTGCCGTCATGCGCGAACACCGCGCAGGAGAAGTCGAGCCGCTCCTTGATGTTGACCGAATAGGCGGTGTTCTGCAGCGCGACGCCCATCTGCTCGGCGATCGACATGAACAGGTTGTTGAACACTTCGAGCATCATCGGATCGGCCTTGGTGCCGATCGCGTGCATGCGCTTGAGCTTGGCCGCGCGCGTGAGCACCAGATGGTTCTTCGCCGTGATCGCGGCCTGCCAGCCGGGCTCGACCACGATGGTCTGGTGCGGCTCGATGATGATCGCCGGGCCCTTCGACCTTGTGGCCGGGCTCAAGCTGATCGCGGGTGTAGACGGTCGCGTTGTGCCATTGCGCCGCTCGGAGAAGAATCTGCGTCGCGGCGCGCCGGCGGAGGAGCTGTCGCGCGCGTCGTCGTCACGCGTCTTCTCCGTGAACTTCGCGCCGCCGCCGACCGCTTCGACCGATACCGCCTCGATGACCAGGTCGCTTCTTGTGCGGTCGATGAAGCCGAACTGCGCCTTGTGGGCCTTCTCGAACGCGCGCCTTCATCGCGGCGAGCGCTGCCGGCCTTCGACCACCAGCGCGGTGTCGGTGCCGGCGTAGCGGATGTGCGCGCGCACGAGCACCTTGATCGTGCCTCGGCGGGCACGCCCTGGCCGGCGACCTCGGCGCTTCACGTCCTTGCGAGAGCGCTTCGCCGATCGCGCTTCGATGCGCCGCGAGCGCCTTGGCGCCGAACGCCTCCTCGATCGCCTGCTGGCGCGTGGCGCGGATGTCGGCCAGGCCCATGCCGTAGGCCGAGAGCAGCGACGAGAACGGATGGATCAGCACCGTGGTCATGCCGAGCGCGTCGGCGACCAGGCACGCGTGCTGGCCGCCCGCGCCGCCGAAGCAGTTGAGCGCGTAGCGGGTGACGTCGTAGCCGCGCTGCACCGAGATCTTCTTGATCGCGTTCGCCATGTTCTCGACCGCGATCTTGATGAAGCCGTCGGCGATCTCCTCGGCGACTGCTGCCGCCGACCTCGCTGGCGCAGCGTCGCGAAGGCGTTGCCGCACGGCGTGCGGCATCGAGCGGCAGGTTCTGCGCCGGCCCGAAAATCTTCGGAAAGAAATCCGGGATGAGCTTGCCGACCATCACGTTGGCGTCGGTGACGGCGAGCGGCCCGCCGCGCCGATAGCATTTCGGCCCGGGATTGGCGCCGCGCCGATCGGGGCCGACGCGGAAGCGCGCGCCGTCGAAATGCAGGATCGAGCCGCCGCCGGCCGCGACCGTGTGGATCAGCATCATCGGCGCGCGCATGCGCACGCCCGCGACCTCGGTTTCGAACGCGCGCTCGTACTCGCCGTCGAAATGCGACACATCGGTCGAGTGCCGCCCATGTCGAAGCCGATCAGGCGGTTGAAGCCGGCCTCGCGTCCGGTCTCCGCCATGCCGACCACGCCGCCGGCGGGCCGGACAGGATCGCGTCCTTGCCCTGGAACAGCTCGGCCGCGGTCGAGTCCGCCCGACGACATCATGAACATCGAGCCGTGCGCCGGAATGCTTCGGCGTCGAGCTCGCTGTCCACCTGCGCCACATAGCGGCGCAGGATCGGCGAGAGATAGGCGTCGACCACCGTGGTGTCGCCGCGCGCCGACCAGCTTGATCAGCGGCGAGACCTCGTGGCTGACCGAGACCTGCGGCGAAGCCCGATCTCGCGCGCGAGCGCGGCGACGCGCTGCTCGTGCTCGGGATAGCGGTAGGCGTGCATGAACACGATCGCGACCGCCTTGATGCCGTCGGCCGTGGCGCGCTCGAGCTCGGCGCGCACCGCTGCGAGATCGGGCTCCTGCTCCACCGTGCCGTCGGCGCGCACGCGCTCGTCGACCTCGACCACGCGCTCGTAAGAGCATCTCCGGCTTGATGATGTGGCGCGGCGAAGATCTTCGGCCGCGCCTGGTAGCCGATCGCGCAGCGCGTCGCGAAAGCCCTTGGTGATCAGCAGCAGCGTGCGCTCGCCCTTGCGCTCGAGCAGCGCATTGGTGGCGACCGTGGTGCCCATCTTCACCGCGCCGACGCGGCCGGGCGGGATCGCTTCGCCGCGCTTGCAGCCCAAGCAGGTCGCGGATGCCCTGCACGGCGGCGTCGCGATAGGCCTCGGGATTTTCCGACAGGAGCTTGTGCGCGACCAGCGTGCCGTCCGGCCGCCGCCCGACCACGTCGGTGAACGTGCCGCCGCGGTCGATCCAGAAGTCCCAGAGCTGAGGTGATGCTTTTACTCGGCATGGTGCTGAATGCGGTGACGAGGCTGCACTATGTCCGGCCTGTCAGGGCGAAACAAGCCTGCTAGGCTCGAGTACCGCGAAAAATAAGTGGTGAAGCCCGCTGACAAGTTGTCTGGCGCTGGCGGCGCTGGTTGTCGCGTTTCGAGCCGCACTTAGCGCGCGCCGAGCTCAAGGTCTCTGAGCGGCAACGGGTCCCAGGGCCGCGGTGCGCGAGCTGTGCACGCAGTTCGAGCGCGCCACCGGCAACAAGATCGAGCTGCGTTTCGAGGTGAATGCCGACGCGTCAGAGAAGATCGATGCCGGCGAGAGTTTCGACGTTGACGTCGTCGAATCCGCCGATCATCGAGCGCCGTTGATCAAGGACAGCATGGTTGTTGGACCACGCCGGGCCGATTTCGGCCGCGCCGGGCTGGGCGTGGCAGTGCGTCGAGGGCACCGCAAGCCGGACATCGTCGGTCGAGGCCTTCAAGCGCACATTGCTTGCAGCGAAGGCCGTGGCTATGCGGGCAAAGGGGCCAGCGGATGCTGTATTTGTCCAGCCTGCTCGTCGCATGGGGATCAAGGCGGAGATGCAGGGCTAAACAAGCCGATGGAGGCTGAAGATACTGTCGAAGTGGTCGCGCGTGGCGGAGGCGGATCTGGTGGTCGTTGTCGCGACGCGCATTTGACGTTCTGGCGTAGAGGCGTCGGTCCCGCATTCCGGAGAGAGTTGCAGACGAAAATCGGCTTTGCCGCCGGGCTGGCGCGGCCGCAGGAGCCGGACGCGGCGAAGGCCTTGATCCGGTTTCTGAGTGCGCCACGCCGCCGCGCGCGACATGAGAGCCAGGGTGTCGATCCGATCTGACTCGTGGCGGTGCGGCGACCCGAAATCCGCCGGTCCTCGCTTTGAATGGCTATTGCGCGCCGGCCTCGGCAAAAGCCATCATGCGCGGGGGTTGAGAATGATACGCGTATTCTCGATAGGCTCTATCATCATTCGCAGGTTACGCGGCGGGCGTGTTTCTGCTCGCGATTTTCATCCTGATGATGTCCTCTCGGCTGGTCGGCCACTCGGTTTCAGACATTCCGGCCGGCGACGACCTGGTGTCGTGGTGCATGGTGGCGACGTCGTTCCTCGGCCTCGCACACGTTCGCGTCACGGATGAGATGATCCGGGTCGGGCTTGCTGATCGACCGCTTCGAGAGGCACGCACCGCGCCACTGTGTTCGAAATCGGTTCGCTTGCTGTCGTCGGCATCGGCTTCATCGGCGTTCTTCGCCTATTACGCGCGTGCTGCTGACCTTCGATTCCTGGCGCTTCCACGACATGGCGCAGGGCGTCGTCTGCCGGTGCCGTTGTGGATCTCCGCAGCTCGGCTATTCGCGGCGGCCTGGTGCATTCTGCTGATCGCGTTCATCGATGAACTGATCCATGTGCTTGCGCGGCAATCCGCCGCGCTACGAGAAGCCGACGCCCAAGACCGCCGAGGAGGTGGTCGAGCAAGCCATTCAGAGCGGGTGTCTGAGATGATGGAGCTCGTCAGCATCGTCGCGCACTGCTGCTGATCCTGCTGACCGTGCTGCTCGCCGGCGGCGTGTGGATCGCCATCGCGCTGATGGCGACCGGCTATGTCGGCATGCAATTCGTCGGCGGCAGCATTCCCGGCCGGCCCGGTGCTCGCCACCACGATCTGGGGCAACAGCGCGTCGTGGGACGCTGGCCGCGCTGCCGCTGTTCATCTGGATGGGCGAGATCTGTTCCGCACCAAGCTGTCGGAGGAGATGTTCCGCGGCCTTGCGCCCTGGCTCAACTGGCATCCCGGGCCGGCTGATGCACGTCAACGTGCTGGCCTGCGGCATCTTCGGCTCGGTGTCGGGCTCGTCGGCCGCGACCTGCGCCACCGTCGCCAAGATCGCGCTGCCGGAACTGAAGAAGCGCGGCTACGACGAGATGGTCTGCGCTCGGCTCGCTCGCCGGCGCCGGCACGCTCGGCATCCTCGATTCCGCCGTCGATCACCATGGTGATCTACGCGGTGGCGGCGAACGTCTCGATCATCCAGGTGTTTCTCGCCGGCTTCCTGCCCGGCCTTCTGGTGATGGTGCTTTACTCCGGCTACATCGCGGTGCTGGTCGCTGCTCCATCCGGAAAAAACACCGCCGGCTGAGCCGGCGAAGCAATACGTGGC
>ERZ1370068.2679-contig-1814_pt1 | contig 30082 bp, 45 predicted proteins | sample MGYA00561227_ERZ1370068 | MGnify/ENA primary metagenome ERZ1370068 (study PRJEB38410, sample SAMEA6850437) | metagenome | study: Metagenomic assessment of the ecological functions of the soil: analysis of the soil microbiota associated with the...
TTACAGTATTGCTGACCAGGTAACTGCCGGCTGATCTCGAGCAGCGCTTCACCGCGCTGATGACGGCCGAGGCGCGGCGCTGCGGCGGCTGGCCGCCAGCTGCACCGAGGACCCGACGATCGCGAGGATCTGCTCCAGGAGATCGCGGTCGCGATCTGGCGGGCGCTGCCGCGCTTTCGCGGCGAGTGTTCCGAACGCACCTTTCTGTTCCGGATCGCGCACAACCGCGGCATCGCACATATCGCGCGCCAGCCGGCCGCCCACGATCGAACCGGGCGAGGATCTCGAGTTGCGCGATGAGCGCCCTGATCCCGAAGCAGTCGCTGTCGGTCGAGCAACAGCGACAGCGCCTGCTCGACGCCATCCTGAAGCTGCCCGTCGGGTACGGCAGGTCGTCACGCTGGCGCTCGAAGGCATGAGTTACGCGGAGATCGGCGACGTCCTCGGCATCGCCGAGAGCAATGCCGGAGCACGCCTCACACGCGCGCGCCAGATGCTGCGCACGTGGCTCAAAGGAGCCTCACATGGAACCTGATCCCGAGCTCAAGGACCTGGCGGCGCCAGTGGCAGGCAGAGGAGGTCATTCCACCCGGCCTGAGGCAACCGAGTCGGAGCGCGTGAGACACGTAGTCTTCGGCATCAGGATCTACGGGTCGATCGCGGTGACCGTCATCATGGGCGGCGGCGCCGGCCGGCTCGGGCCCTTTGTCTCGCAGCGGGCCGATCGCCGTGGCCCTGGCGATCGGCGTGTGGTTCTTCATCGCCGTCGCCTGGGTAGTCGCACATCGGTCTCAGGCGACGACATCTTGTCGCCTTCGGCAGATACGACAACCGCCTTTCTCGATCTCTCCATCCGCCGATGCAGGCGCCGGCTTCACGCGCTCGTGGCCCAGGCCCTGCTTTACGTGGCGATCATCGCGTTCGATCTGGTCTGGATCTATCACTACCAGACCGAGACGCGGCCCATGGATCCCCAGACATTCCTGACGTCGGGAGCCATGCTCCGTCACCTGGGCCGTGCTCGCCGTGCCGGTCGCGACGGGCGTGTGCTGAGGCAGGCTTGGCAGCGAGCTGCAGAACCTCTCCTGTCTACTGCGGAGACAGTCTGACGAGTCCGAGCGATAGCCGCTTTCTGACGACCGCGCCTCTGCGCGCCGCGACTCCCTGCTGTTCGCCGCCGCGTTCTTTTTGCCTTCTCGCACACTGGGCTTCGTCGTGGACGCGCTGAGGCCCGCGGTGTAATCCGATCGCGTTCACGCTCCTCATGGCCCGGAGGGACCGGCGCCCTGGCCGGCCGCGTTCGTCTACTCGACCGTCTTCAATCGGCGAACGCTGTGGCTGACCGTGGTTGCCGAGCTCGTCTCCCGCAGCTCTCGTTCATGCTGAATGAGCCCGGCGCCCAGCCGCTGGGCGCAGCCACTGCGGACGACATCCGGATCAAACTGGTGGTCGACGGCCTCGGGTGCGTTCGCCGGCTTCCTCCGCCAGCTACTCGGCGTTCATGGCGTTCATCGGGACCGAAGGGTCGCGTTACGCGAGAACGCATGCTGAAATCGAGAGCTGGCCGGAGAGATCCATCGCCATCTGGTGCCGGCCATCGCGGTGACCAGGGATCACTTCGGGACTCCACGGGATGTCACTACCGAGCTTCAGGCGGTGGGCGGGGATCTCGGTTGACCTCGTGCAGATGGACCGATGGGTGGATCGGGTATGTCGCGGACGTCTCGGGACACGGCGTCGGCTCCGGGCTGCCCTGATGGGGCATCGTGCAGGGCGCGATTCGAACCAGGCTGCGGCAGGATGCCACGCTCGATCGGCTGCTTTCACCGACGTCAACCCCGTCGTGTTCGACTTGAGCAAGCCGAACATGTTCGTCACGCTGGCGGCTGCAGAAGCGACGCGGACCTACGATCGACCGATCTTCACCACCGCCGGGCACCTTCCGATCTTGCACTACTCCGCCGCCAGTGCCCCTCGTCGAGGGAGCTGAGGGATCGCCCAGGATCCCGCTCGGGATCTTCGAAGCCTCCGGCTTTTCGTCGGCCAGGCGGTCGCGACTCGGCGCGGCGACATCTGCGCTCACGTGAAGCCGACGGCCTCACGGAAGTAGCCTCGACGCCAACGATGCCGAGCTCGGGCTCGGACCTCTCCATCGGGAACGGTTGATGCACACGCATCCCGGCCGCTGAGTGGAGATCGCCGAAGCGCATCGTCAGCGTGAGCCGCGGCTACGGCGTGCAGCAGGATGACCAGGCGCTCAAGCTGCTTTTCGATGCGGCGGTGTGGGCAGAGAGTGCGCCCCTGGCCGCGCTCTCACATGCGCTACACTGCCCCGACTCCCCTCTCGCGGTGATTCGGAACTGCCTCTCGGGAAGTCAGGAAGACAACCGATATGAGCGCGGGCGTGTGGGTAAGCGTCGTCGCAGTGCTGGCAGCGGCGTGTTTCTGATGCGCCACCATCATCGCCAGACGGAACAAAAGTGAAAGAGGCGATGAGCTCGGCTGACGTGCATACTCAACCAGCGTCACGACCTCATCCCGAACATCGTGAAGCTGGCCGGGCGCTTCATGGAGCACGAGAAGGCGCTGCTTACGGAAGTCACGCGTCTGCGGGGAAGAGGCCCAGCCGGCCCACCGGCGCGACGCCCGAGCGAGATCGGCAAGCGCTTCGAGGTCGAAGGCCAGCTCGGTCAACGCGCGTCGGCCAAGCTGCTCGTGAGCATGGTGGAAGCCTACCCGGAGCTCAAAGTCCGATCGGCCGGTCATGGAGGCCCAACGGGACGTGGACCAGCCGAAGCGCAGATCACGGCCGCGCGGCGCTTCTACAACGCGGCGGTCAATCAGCTGAACAACTCGATTCAGATCTTCCCCGGCCAGATCATCGCGTCGATCGCCGGCGTTCAGGCGATGCCGTTCTTCGAGGCGCCTGAAGCCGCACGCGTGGCGCCAAGCGTCGACAGTCTCCTCGGACGCAGCTCGTGACCTCTGGAGCGCGCCGGGATCCCGCCTTTCTCGAGCGGCGGCGCCGCCCTGGCTTTTCGCTCCTCGGCCATCACGCACTCATCGTCGCCATCATCGCCTTCCCGGTGGGCATGAACATCGGCGACAACGACACCGTCTCCTGGCGGATGTTCATCTCGGGCTCGCGCATCATCAGCCGGCAATGCGTCGCGTGCCGCGCGCTGGAATCGTGCGTGTGCAGAGCTTCATGCGCCGGCGGATGATCGCAGCCGCCGTTGAACAGCGCCCGGACATCCGCCACATCGACGGCGAGCACGACGGGGCGCAGGCAGCGCCGCCGCCCTTTCGTCTGAAGGGTTCGAGCTCGGCGCGTTTCAGGACGACAGCGGGCTGATCGGGGCGTTCGAATCGGGCAGGCGTGGACCATATCCTCACCGGCGATGCGCAGGGCGTTCCGTTCGCGCTCGCCAGGAGATCGCCCTGCACGACGCCACAAGGGCTACCGGATGTTTCGGCGGGGTGCTCGCCAGCTTTCGACTGGCTCGCGCGCGGCCTGGCCTCACGATCGTGGCGCGCGATCGAGGGCTCCCTCGGCAACCTGGTCGCGAGCGCCGGCAGCCGCATCGAACGTCTGCCGCTCGAAGATCCCGACTTCTGTTAAGGCGTGTTCGAAGAGTCTACGGCGACGACCAGGTGATGGGCCGCGTCATCCTGACGACGACGATGCTGGAGCGGCTGAAGGCGCTGGACGAACTGGCGCACGCGACGGGGTTCGCGTGTGCGTTCGTGGGCCAGCATCTGCCGATCGCGTTCAACGGCATGACCTGGCGGTGCCCGGCATGGCGTATCCGCGCAACAGCCGGTCGAGTCCTGGCTCGAGAGCTTATTCCAAATGGCTGGCCGGCCTCGTGGACCTGCCGAGGAGGACCGTCAAGACGCTCAGCCTCGTGGCTCCGGCAGCGGTGAGGCTGCCCGGTCGCACTGCGCGAACCCCGTCGAGCGTTCCTCCTCGGTTTCCCGGCGGCGGACAGGCGATGCTCGTCCGTAGCCTCTGGCGGTTCGTCGGCGAAGGCGGCATGTCGCTGATCTTATGTGGCGTCGGGCTCGATCTTCGGCGGCGTCGCTCTCTTCGGCGCTCATGTACGGCTTCACCGAAGGCTACTCGAGTGCGCTCTTCTGGCGCTGGTGGGGGCATGATCGCACGGCCGGCGTCGCGTATGGCGCATGCGCCATCTCGCTTGGCGTCCGCGAGCTCGCGCAACTTCGCGTGGAAGTGGAAGTCCCCGTCTGCGCACGCTCAACCGGCCCGGGCGGTAACAGCCGCGGCATGCGCGTCGGCTCCGGGTATATGCTCGCAGCACTGATTCACCCCAAGGAGATCGACATGCGCGGATACCACCGCGGCCTGCTCTCTGCTGTCTCGCGCGTGCGCGATGCTGTCCCCGCAGGCCCGACCGTCCTCGGCCAGGCCGGCCCGCCCCTCATGCCCCTCGTGCCAGTAGCTCGGCCGTCGTGCTCGCCGCGCCTGATGCACCTCCGCCCGGCACCCGTCCCGAGCATCTCGAACATCGCTCAGGCGACTCACGAGATGGTCGGTGACGGTGTCGCGGTGTGGGCGCCAGCGGAGGCATCGATGATGACGCCGCGGCGCAGGCGCTGGACGAGAACCGAAAAGCCGCTGAATCTGACGATCAAACGGCGCGTGCGTGGCGACCGATCTGGCGAACGCGCGCCAGCAGATGCTGGGGTTCCACACCGACGACACGCTGGAGCTCCCGCGGCATGACGTCGCTCGGCCCGTCCCTGGCCGTCGTGCGTGACCTGCGCACGACCGGGAAGGCCAACTACTCGGTCATTCCGTTCGCGAAGCTCCCAGTCAGCGCGGGCACACATGACGCGCGTCGGCTCAGCGACGTGTACTGTTCCTGGTAAAGCTTCTCAACGGCCGCCGCGTGGACCTGCCGGCGATCCGCGCAGACCAGTGCCGGCTTCATAGCAACGCAGCACCAACAAGGTGCGGTCGTGGGAGCGGCATACATCTACGACCATCGGCAGCATCCCGCTACGCCTCCGGCTCGCCTACGGGGCGGAGGGCGCCGCCATCGGCGCCGCGCGCCGGTCATTCAGCCGGGAAGTGGTTCGGATCGACTTCCCGGCGCCGCTGGCGATCGAGGCCGCGCTCGGCGCGCAATGTCGCTGTCAGGCGCCGGTGTGATCTACTTCGACTTCAACCGCGCCACGCTGGACTCCGCGGTCCAGCCGCGGGCTGACGACGCCCGATCGCCGATGTCCTGCGCAAGCAGCCGGCATGGCGCCTCAGCATCGAAGGACGCACGGACAACATTGGGTGAGGACACCTACAACCAGGATCTGTCACACTCGACGGGCCGCGGCCGTGAAAGCCGCGCTGGTGGTATTCTCCATCGTCGCGGGACGACTGACGTCAGCGGGATTTGGCGCGCGACGCCGGTTGAGACCAACGAGACGATCGCCGGAAGAGCGCGCAATCGCCGTGTGGAGCTGGTGCGTGATTGCACCGCAAAATGAGCGTCGATCTTATTTGTGAAATCGGTCAGCGGCAGGTGTGCGGCCTTGACCCTGTAACGAAGGGCTGCCGATAACCTCTTCAGAGCGTCGGGCAACCTCAGTTACTCTTCGTGGGCCTGTGACCTCCTGCGATTCTTAGAGGGGGCGCCCGATGCTCCCTTTCTTCTTACGCGTGCCGGGTTCACTGCACGCTGACGATCCCAATCACCGGCGTCATCCTGAACTTCCCGTTGCCTGTCTCCGTCTTGAGCCCGTCGAAATCAATGAGGATTGTCGTGGCCCCGGTGGGCGTGACGTCGAACGAACGGTTCAGCTTCACCTCGCCGGACGGAATCTCGAGAACGGCACTCCGGCCAACCGGTGTCCCGACCGAGGATGCACACGCCGGCCCCGCGGCCGGCACTCAAAGTAAAGAGCACTGCGCTCGACACGACCAGACGCAACTGCGTGTAGTGCCCCGCTGGGCATCGTGCCGACGCCCGAACATCACGCGCGTCACCAGCTTCTTCCAGGTCGCAGGTGCGCAGCGTGGCGCCGCCCGCGAATGGAAGCGTGGTGAAACCTCCACTCGCCTTCACGGTGCGCGGTCACCTCGGAGAACGTCACCAGCAGCGACGTCGCTGTACCGAGGCTATCATAATCATCAGATTGAGTGTGCCGGCGGCTCCGGACGGTCGATCGGGTCACTGCCGCACGCGAATCCGGAAACAGCCACCGCGAACACAAGCGCGGTTATCATGCGCATGGTTTTGAGATCCTCCGCGGCCGGAGGACACAAGGCGGGACCAGACACCGGTTTGCGCTAACCCCAGTGCAGCAGTGGGTTGCCTTCCCAGAGGCAGAGGCCGAGTGACTGTTTTGTGCGAAGGTGCGCGTAAATGGTGCCGGGCGTCGGCTCGAACGTCACGGGCCTGTGAGGCCACGGCTGTTTGCGAGCGCGATACCACTCGACGGTGTTCTTCAGACCTTGTTCGAAACTTACGATGGGCTCAAATGCCCCCCCAGCAGGCGCTTCGCCTTGCTGATGTCGGCCTGCGAGTCGCGCACGTCCCCGGCGCGCGTCTCGGCGTAGCTGGGCTCGACGGTCGCCGCCGACCAGCTCGCGCATCGTCGTGAAACAGCTGGTTGAGCGAGATCGCGTCCGCCGGTCGCGACGTTGATCACCTCGCCGCTCGCGTCCGGCGCCTCGCATCGCGCGCAGCACGCCGTCGACGACGTTGGCCACGTAGGTGAAGTCGCGCGTCTGCTCGCCGTCGCCGTAGATCGTCGGCCGGCCGCCCTCGACGAGCGCGCGTGATGAAGAGCGAGATCACGCCCGAGTAGCGGCGAGGACGGATCCTGCCGCGGGCCGAAGACGTTGAAGTAGCGGATCGTCACCGTCTCGAGGCCGTAGAGCGCGTGAACATCTGGCAGATGCTGCTCGGCGACGAGCTTCTGCAGCGCGTACGGCGACAGCGGCGCCGTCGGCATCGTCTCCGACGCTTGGGCAGCGTCGGCGTGTTGCCGTACGCGGACGAGGAGCCCGCGATACACGACCGCCGGACGCCCGCGTCGCGCGGCCGCGACGAGCACGTTCAGCGTGCGCGTCGATGTTGGCGCGGTTCGAGGTGATCGGATCCTGCACCGAGCGCGGCACCGACGGGATCGCCGCCTGGTGGAGCACGAAGTCGATGCCGCTGACGGCGCGCTGGGCGACGTCGAGGTCTCGCCAGGTCGCCTTCGATGAACTCCACCGCCGGCAGGTGGGCCAGGTTCTGCATCGCTTGCCGGTGATCAGGCTGTCGACGACGCGGACGCGCTCGCCGCGGCGGAGCAGCTCCTCCGACAGATGCGGAGCCGATGAATCCGGCGCCACCGGTGACCAGATAGTGAGCACACGTGATCCTCGACTATCGTGAGGATGCTAGCCGGCCGCGCCGCGCGGGCCGAAAGTGCACAGCGTTCGAGCAGCGTTGCTGGTACGTACGCTGTAGCGCGGCAGCCTGATCGCAGGCGGCGTCGCGAGGACCCGTCAGGCCAGCTTCCAGAACGCGTGGTAGTCGCGGTAGTAGTCGAAATACTCGTCCGCGGTTTCGAAGACGCGCCAGTAAGTGGGAACTCGTCGGGCTGATAGCTGTCCTTGCCGAACAGCAACGCGGTCCTGGCATTTGACCAGGAAGTCGTGCGCGGCGCGCGGCTGGCGGCCGAGATCGTAGAGGACCGCGCCGACCTCGCGTGCAGACGTTCGGCATCTCGTCGAACATCTTGCCGAGGCGCGCCAGGTCGTTGGCGTGCCAGCCCGAGGTGCGCGGCGATGAACGTGGTCTTCGGGTGCCGCTTGAACAGCCGATCGCGCTCGGTCCATCAGCTGCTCGAACGACGGGAACTGGCGCGCGGGATAGCCGGCGATCGGGATAGAGCGCCAGCTCGAGCCAGCGCTCGTTCGTGATAGTCGAGCGGCTGGAAGAACTCCTGCGGGTCGGCGGTGTGAATCAGCGACCGGGATGTTCGAGCCGCGCGGCGGTCTCCCAGATCGGATCGAGCTCGGGATCGTCGAGCGTCAGGCGCGAGCCGTCGGCCTTGCGCGTCCGTCAGTCCGAAGCCCTTGCACGATCTCGCCGAGGCCGAGGGCGCCGGCCTTGACGTCGGCTTCGAGCTGCTGCGCCGCGCGCTCACCGTACCCGGGACCGACACGTTGCGGAAGTTGATGCGTCGCGAACATGCACCATCCGGTCGCTGTATGCGGCGTCGCGCGAGCGCGGCGATGCTCCGCACGAGCGCGGTCGCCGCGTGGCGCCGCGTGGCGTTGACGAGCACGCTGGAGGTTCAGCGGATCCATCGACGCCACGACGCGTCTCGAACTGCGCCGCCGAGATCGGCGCCGGCTGATGGCTGTGAATGTCGATGACCGGGAACTTCGGCGCGCGGCACCGGATGCTGCGGCACGACGAGCGTCGATCGCGGCTTGTAGTCGACGGATGCTCGGCGTCGGGAAACTCGGGCTCGCGGTTGGCGCCCGGACGCGGACCGCAGTGCGCCGTCGCTCTGCGTGCCCCTGCGGCGCCTGCGCCGACGCCACACGACCGCGCCGAGCAGCACCGCGCCAGCGCGATGCGACGCACGTCTGCTTGTCATAGAGTGCATTGTGCTGAGAAGTGTCGCAGCCAGCCTGTAAGCCGAGTCCTGTCCGCCTTGCGGCGGCCTTGACGGCGCCGTCGACGTGACGACCATTCCTCTAGGCCCGCGATTGCTCGCGGGCTCCAGCGACCTACCCGGTGGCTTCCGGACGGGCCGTCCCTGACGTATACGCCACCCTATTTGGTCTTGCTCCGTGCGGGGTTTTGCCTGCCACCGACGTTACCGCCGGCGCGGTGCGCTCTTACCGCACCTTTTCACCCTTACCCGCCTTCGCCCTCCGGCCTTCGGCGGCGAGCTACGGCGCGGCAAGCCCGTCGCGAGGCCTGCCTCGCCGCAGCGCGAAGCACGAAGCGAAGGCGAGGCGGTATATTTTCTGTGCCACTGTCCGTCAGAGTTGCCCTGACCGGGCGTTACCCGGCGCACTGCCCTGCGGAGTTCGGACTTTCCTCCGCCCCCGCCCTTCGGGCTTCGGCGAGGACAAACCCAAAGGCCTGCCACCAGCACCGGGTGCGAAGGCCGACGGTCGTCTGGCTGGCTGCGACGTTTCATTATCGCGCTGCGCTGTTCTCAAACGCACAGACACGCATGAGGGACACTGCCGCATGCTGGACAGGAGCTTCCGCTGATCGCCAAGCTTCCCTGTCCGGATCGAGGACCCGCCGATGTACGTCGCTTTCACCGCGGCGCTGCTGTTCTGCTGCTGGTGTTGGCTGCCGGATGCGCCCGCGTCAAGCCTGATACACGCCGGCCCCGGTTCCCCCAGCTCGTCGCGACGCAACCGGCAACGCCAGAGGCCGCACGCCCGGCCCCGACGCCTGTTGCGAAGACGCCAGCACCCGTTGAGTCGAAGCCGCGTTGCGGCCGACCGAAGCCCTGCCACGCTGGGCGGCGCCTGTCGAGTCGAAGCCTGCCCCGTCGAAGCCTCTCGCGGCGACGCCTGCTGTCTCGCAGTAGCCTGCCGCTTCGAAGCCGGTCGCATCGACGCCAGCTGCCTCGAAGCCTGCTGCCTCAAAGCCAGCTGTCGCCTCCCACCTGCCGCGCCGCGCTGCGACCGCCGCGCCGCTGCGACTCCAACCTGGACCTGGCGGAACTCAAGGAGCGGCTCAGAGCCACCAAAGCGATCGGCGTCTTCACCAAGATCGTCGCTGAAGAACCAGGTCGACGACCTGCTGGACCAGTTCCGCGACTACTACAAGGGCAAGGCCAAGCTCACCATGACGGAGCTGCGCCGGTCCTACGACCTGCTGATGATGAAGGTGCTCATCGCTGCTGCAGGACGACGACCAGAGGCTCGCGTCCGCCATCGTGTCCTCGCGCGAGGCGATCTGGGGCCTGCTCGCGGACCCGAAGAAATTCGCCACCCTCCAGGCTGAACGCAGGAGAACCCATGAACAAACGCACTCGTGGTATTGGCGCACTCGCTTTTCGTGGCGGCGTTCTTCGCCGTGCCGTCGTTTGCCGACGACGACGAAGCGCTCAAGAAGGACCTGACGGCGGTGATCGCGCTTCAGGGATTGCCGTGTGGCCAGGTCGTCGCCGTCAAGGTGCAGGCCGAGGACGACTACGCCGCGTCGTGCAAGGACGGAACAAGTATCGCGTCTACCTGAATGCTGCGGGGCGGGTGGTCGTCGAGAAGCGGAAGTAGCCGGTCGCTACCGTCCGCTTCCTGCTTGATCCCGCATTGTTCGAGCTTCTTGTAGAGATTGCTGCGCGGCGTGTCGATGACTTCGGCGGTCTTCGAGATGTTCCAGTTGTTCTCGCGCAGCTTCTGCACGAGATAGGCGCGCTCGGCGGCGTCCTTGAACTCGCGCAGCGTGCCGCCCGGCGGTGGCTGCGGCGTCGACGTGCCGCGGCGCGCCGGCGCCGCCGGCGAGCTCGTGGCAGCCGCGCCGCGCCGCTGGCGCGCGGCGACTCGCCACTGCGAATCTCGCGCGCGGCAGATCCTCGACGCGGACGACGTCGGCCGGGCGTCATGATCAGCAGCGCGCTCGACGGTGTTGCGCAGCTCGCGGATGTTGCCCGCGCCATCGATAGCGCTGCAGCGCCTCCATCGCGCGCGGCGTCGAACTCGCTTCGGCTTGAGGTTGTGCTCGTCCGCCCGTCCGCTTCGCGAAGTGCTGCACGAGCTGCGGGATGTCGTCGCGCCGCTCGCGCAGCGGCGGCACGACGATCGGGATGACGTTGAGGCGGAAGAAGAGGTCCTCGCGGAACTCGCCGCGCTCGATCGCCTCCTCGAGATTCTTGTTCGTCGCGGCGATCACCCGCACGTCCACCTTGATCGTCCGCGCCGATCCGAGCCGCTCGACCTCCTGCTCCTGCAGGACGCGCAGCACCTTGGCCTGCGTCTTCGGGCTCATGTCGCCGACTTCGTCGAGGAAGATCGTGCCGCGGTCGGCCTGCTCGAACTTGCCGATCTGCTTCTCGGTGGCGCCGGTGAACGACCCCTTCTCGTGTCCGAACAGCTCCGACTCGATCAGCTCCTCGGGAATGGCCGCGCAGTTGCACCTGCACGAACCGCTGCCCGGCGCGCGGACTGTTGCGATGAATCGTGCGCGCCACGAGCTCCTTGCCGACGCCGCTCTCGCCGAGCAGCATCACGGTGGCGTTGGTCGGCGCCGCGCGCTGCACCGCTTCGAGCATCGTGCGCAGCGACGGGCTCTGGCCGACGATCTCGCATTTCGACTCCATCGCGAGCTTCAGCTCGCGGTTCTCCGGCCGCAGCTCGCGACTGCTTCGAGGCGCGTTCTGGCAGCGTGACGATGACGCGCTCGCTGCTGAGCGGCTTGTCGAGGAAGTCGAAGGCGCCCGGAGCGGATCGCCTCAACGGTCGGTGGCCGTCGTGCCGTGCCCGGAAATCATCGACCACGGGCAGCGTCTCGTCGAGCGCGTGCAGCTTGGCGCAGCACCTCGAGGCCGTCCATGCCCGGGCATCTTGATGTCGAGCAGCACCAGGTCGGGCCGCTCGCGCTGAACGGCGGCGATGCCTTCCTGACCGGTGGCGGCGCCCGACGAACTCGATAGTCCTCGTACTCGAGGATCATCCGCAGCGAGTCGCGGATCGCGCGCCTCGTCGTCGATGACCAGAATGCGCGGCTTCACGGTCAGTCGATCTTGACGGTGTGCAGCGCGCGCCGTTCGGAGCTCGGGCTTGTAGAGGTAGAGCGTCGAGCACGTCGCCGGAGCGCGTCTGCGCGTCAGGCGGCGGTAGTCGTCGATGCTGCGCACCGGCTGGCGGTTGATCTCGAGCAGCACGTGGCCGCGCTCGATCGTCGGCGTCGAACGCCGGGCTCATCGGGTCCGACGCGCGACACGATCACGCCGCTCCGTCCCGTCCGGCAGCTTGAATCGCTGCGTCGCAGACTCGGCGTCGATGTTCGCGCACCGACAAGCCCGAGCGGCGGACCGCGCTGGCCTGACGGCACGGCTGCTGATCGTCGCCGCCGGCACCGGCGCTCGCGCTGCGGCCGCTCGGCCAGCTTCACCGGAACGTTCATCGGCCGGCCGTCGCGCACGACCTGCAGCGTGGCAGTCGTGCCCGGCTGCCGCGCCGCCAATCGATCTGAATGAGCTCGTCGTTGCCGCACACCGCCTTGCCGTCCACGGCGACGATCGAGGTCGTAGGTGCGGAGCCCGCGCGCGCGCCCGGCGAGCCGGCGGTGACGTCCTGCACCAGCGCGCCGGTCGAGCCGTCGAGGCCCAGCGACCGCTGCAGATCCGGATCGACGTCGCGTCAGCGTCACGCCGATGAAGCCGCGCGACACGCGGCCGCTCTCGCGCAGCTGCGGCAGGATCGCGATCGCCTGGTTGATCGGCACCGCGAAGCCGATGTTCGACGCGCGCGAGCTGATCGCGGCGTTGATGCCGATCACTTCGCCGCGCGCGTTGATGAGCGGCCCGCCGCTGTTGCCGAAGTTGATGGCGGCGTCGGTCTGGATGTAGCGGTCGAGCGACGGAGTCGAACAGCTTGCGCCCGATGAAGCTGACGACGCCCACCGTCACCGGTGTGCTCGTAGGCCGAGCGGATTGCCGATCGCGAGCACCCACTCGCCGACGCGCAGCGTCGTCGGAGTCGCCGAGCGGCGCGAACGGCAGCGGCGCGCGCCGAGTCCACCTTGATGAGCGCGATGTCGGTATCCGGATCGGACCCGATCGCGCTCGCGCGCAGGCTGCGGCCGTCGGCCAGCGCGCACCGTGATGCGGTCGGCGTCTTCGATGACGTGGTGATTGGTCAGGATGTAGCCCGGCCGGATCGATGATGAAGCCTGGTGCCCGCGCCGCGCCGCGGGCCCGTCGCGCTCGCGGTCCGGCGGCGGCGTTCGAAGCAGGTCCGGGACTGTCGGGCAGCGACAGTCGAGCGCGGCGGCGCGCTGCGCGACCGCTGCCGCGTGCGTGGCGTCGATGTTGACGACCGCGGGATTCAGCCGCTCGGCGATGTCGGCGAACGAGCACGGCAGCGGCGCCGGCTGCGCGGTCGCGAGCGTGGGCGTCGACCGGCGACGCGCGGCTCAGGCGCGCGACGATGCGCCGGGGCCGGCGTCATCGATGCCGGCCACAATCAGGCCGACCAGGAACGACGACCGTCGCGACCAGGCACGACTGTCACGACGAGGAATCGCCGAGTCATGGTCCAGACATTATAAAGGGCTTCAGCGGTTATCGGCTGCAGATCAGGTCCAGGAACGCCGGCCTCGTCCAGCATCGGCACGCCGAGCTCGCGGGCCTTCTCGGCCTTGCTGCCCGCCTCGGCGCCCGACAACGACGCCCGTCGTCTTCTTGCTGACCGAGCCGGCGACCTTTGGCGCCCAGCCGTTCGAGCGCCGGCTGTGCGCCTGCTCCCGGGTCATCGACGTCAGCGTGCCGGTGACGACGTAGGTCTTGCCGGCCAGCGGCTGCGGGGCGCGGCGACCGCGTCCGCTCGGATTCGGGCACCTCCATGCGCACGCCGGCCGTCCGCAGCCGGTCGAGCAGCTCGCGGTTGCGCGGCTCGTCGAGCCAGCTGCGCACCGACTCGGCCAGCACCGGCCCGATCTCGTGGGTCTGCTGCAGCTGCTCGAGCGTGGCGCGCGATCAAGGCGTCAATCGAGCCGAACGCCCGCGCCAGCACCTGCGCCCCGCGCTCGCCGACGTGACGGATGCCGAGCCCGTAGATCAGCCGCCACGAGCTCGTTGGTCTTGCTGCGCTCGATCTGCGCGACGACCTTCGCGGCGTTCTTCTCGCCGAAGCGGCGCTCGATCGTCCTTGCCGTCGCTGCGGACCGACGTACTCGTCAGGCCGGCGAGCTTGCTCGGCGTTCAGGCGCATAGATGTCCGCGTAGTCGCGGACGAGGCCGCTCTCGATCAGCTGCGCGATGAGCGACTCGCCGCAGGCCGTCGATGTTCATCGCGCCGCGCGACGGCGAAGTGCTCGAGGCCGCGCTGCAGCTTCGGCCGGGCACGACGCGTTCTCGCAGCGCCACACGGCCTCGCCTTCCTCGCGATGCAGCGTCGGCTGCCGCACCGCGGGCAGGTCGTCGGCATCATCCACGGCTGCGCAGTCCGCCGGGCCGCTGCGTCAGAGCACCGGGCCGACGACGCGGGGAATCACGTCGCCGGCCTTCTCGACGATCGACCGCAGTCGCCCTCGCGGATGTCCTTGCGCGCGATGTCGTCGGCGTTGTGCAGCGTCGCCATCGAGATCGGTCGAGCCGGCGACGAAGACCGGCTCGAGGCACGGCAAACGGCGTCACCGCGCCCGTGCGGCCGACGTTGACCTCGATCTTCCGCGAGCAGCGTCGTCTTCTGCTTCGGCCGGGAACTTGAACGCGACCGCCCACCGCGGAAACTTGCTGGTCGTCCCGAGCTTGCGCCGCGCTCGAGCGTCGATCGACCTTGATGACGACGCCGTCGGTGTCGAAGCCGAGCGCCGCGGCGCTTGTCGGCCCACTCGCGCAGAAGACGCACGCGAGCGCGTCGATGCCGCTGCAGCGCGCGCCAGTGCCGCTCGACCGGCAGTCCCCATCGCGCGCAGCGCTGATCGAGGGTCGTCCGCGTGGCGTACGCGGCGGGTCGGACCGGCCTCGCGTCGACCACAACTGATACGTGAACGCGCTCAAGCCCGCGCTTCGCGACGAGCGCCGGATCGAGGTTGCGCAGCGTGCCGGCCGCGGCGTTGCGCGGGTTCTGCGAACAGCGGCTCGCCTGCGTCCTCGCGCTCCGCGTTCATGCGTCTCGAACGCCGCTCTGCGGCAGGTAGACTTCGCCGCGGACCTCGATGCGTCCGGCAGGCGCGGCGTCGCGCGCAGCCGCAGCGGGATCGCGCGGATCGGTGCGCACGTTGTGCGTCACGTCCTCGCCGCGCGACGCCGTCGCCGCGCGTCGCGCCGCGCACGAGCACGCCGTCCTCGTAGGTCAGCGCGATGCTGAGGCCGTCGATCTTCAGCTCGGCGACGTAGTCGACGTCGTCGGGCGGCGCCGCCGGCCTCCGCCAGTCCGCGCCGCACGCGGCTCGTCGAACGCGCGCGAGCTCGTCCTCGTCGTAGGCGTTGTCGAGGCTGAGCATCGGCTCGGCGTGCTCGACGCTCTCGAAGCCGCGCGGCCGACGCGTCCGCCCACGCGCTGCGTCGGCGAATCCGGCGTGACCAGCGTCGGATGGTGCTCGCCTCGAGCTGCTCGCAGCTCGCGCATCAGCGCGTCGAACTCGGCGTCGGCGATCTCGGGCTGCGTCGAGGACGTAGTAGCGCTCTTCGTGGTAGCGGATCAGGCGCCGAAGCTCTGCGATGCGTCGGTGGGATGGTCGTCGGATCGCACGCAGCGGACCGTGCGTCGCACTGCGATCTAGCGGTCGCGCGAAATGACGTAGTCGGGCAGGATACATCAGCGCATCGCGGGCGTCCGAGGCCGGGAACGCGCACAGCGCCTTCTTGGCGCGCTCGACGAAGTCTGACGGCGGTCGCGCTGCGCGTAGTCGATCGACCGCGACTGCGCAGCAGCGGCGCGGATCTCGCGCCACTCGTCGAGCGTCGACGTCGCGCGCATCGACGATCTTGCGGATGCAGCGCCGCCGGCGCGCGCCTCGCCGCGCGCGCAGCAGGTGAATCACCGGCAGCGTCATCTTGCCTTCGCGCAGATCGCCGCCGACCGGCTTGCCGAGCGCGACCTCCTCGCCGGTGAAGTCGAGCAGGTCGTCGACGATCTGGAACGCCATGCCGATGTTGAGGCCGTAGTCCCAGAGCGCCTCCTGCTGCTCGCGCGTCGTCGGCCCGAGCATGCCGCCGATCTCGGCGCAGCCGGCAAACAGATAGCGCGGTCTTGCGGCGGACGATGTCGAAGTGCTCTTCCTCGGTGAGGTCGACCGACGCCGTTCTTCGTCAGCTGGTAGATCTCGCCCTCGATCGATCCGCAGCGTGACGTCGCACAGCAGCCGGATGACGTCGAGCGCTGTCCTGCGTCAGCGCCAGCGACATCGACTTGATGATAGAGGAAGTCGCCGAAGAGCACCGTGACGTCGTTGCCCCAGCCGCGTGTGCACGGCCTCGCGGCCGCGCCGCAGCTCGGACTCGTCGATGATGTCGTCGTGCACGAGCGTCGCGGTGTGGATGAACTCGATCACCGACGCGTAGAGCACCGCGCGCTCGCCGGTATAGCCGGCCATGCGCGCCGCCATCAGCAGCACCGCCGGGCGGATCCGCTTGCCGCCGCCGTCCTGGATGTAGTTGCCGATCGCCGGGATGAGCGCGACCTGCGACTGCACGTGACGCGCGAACTCGCGCTCGACCTCGCGAAGGTCGTCGCGAATCGGCTCGAACAGCTGCGCGAGAGCGCGCGGCGGAGGGCTTCTGCGCGGTGGGATTCAAGTCGTGTCGACCATCAGAACACATCCGCGTCGCGGAGTGTCAACGCGACGCGACGGCGCTAATCCGTGTCGCAGCAGTTGCAGTTACGGGTTGAAAGACGCGTCGAAGTTGTCCGCGGTCGCTCGGCCGATCGCCTCGGCGCGTGTCGCCGCGCAGCTCGCGCAATCACTTCGGCGACCCGCGCCACGTGCGCCGGCTCGTTGCGTTTGCCCGCGATGCGGCACCGGCGCCAGAAACGGGCTGTCGGTCTCGATCAGCAGCCGATCGAGCGGCACCATCCGCGCCACTTCCTTGCAGCTCGAGCGCGCGCGGAAACGTGACGATGCCGGCCAGCGACAGGTGGAAGCCGACGTCGAGCGCGCGCCGCGCCATCGTCGCGGTCGCCGGTGAAGCAGTGGAACACGACCGCCGACGTCGCCGCGCCGCTCCTCGTCCAGAATCCGGAACGTGTCGTCTTCGGCCTCGCGCGTGTGGATCACGATCGGCAGCCGGCGCGTCCGGCGCAGACGGATCTGGTCCGCGAAAGACGTGCCTGCTGCGCGTCGCGCGGCGCGAAGTCGTAGTGGTAGTCGAGGCCGATCTCGCCGACGGCCGCGCGTCAGCGGCTGCGCGTCGATCGCCGCATCCACCGCCGCGCCGCCGCCGCGGGATCCGGCGGCGAACTTCCCGCCGCGTGCGGATGCACGCCGACCGAGAACGCGCACGGCCAGCCCATCGCGCCGCCACGGTCGCCGCCTGCTCCAGCTCCGGCTCGTCGTCGGCCGCCGAGGATGACGAGCGCACGCGGCCAGCGCCGCGCCGCTCGATGCGCCGCGTCGCGATCGACCATGACGTCGAGATCGCCGACTGAACTCCAGTCCGACCCGGCCAGGTGGACAGTGGAGTCGATCGAGTCGCACGCACCCGCGCGCCGGCCGGCAGGCTCGATCGACGGCCACGAGAGTCGGCGCGCCGCCTTCGACGCTCGCGGCCAGGCACCATCCCTGTTCGACTCGATCCCCATCAGCTTCGCGCGGCTTGAGATTGCGCGACGATCGACGATCGTCCGTCCGACGAGCTGATCGGGCTGATACGCCTCGGCGATGCCGGCGAGGATCGTCCGCTGCTCGGTGCCGACGTCGACGCTGCAGCTTGATCAGCTTCTTCGACTTCGGCACCGCCTCGGCCTCGAGGACCTTCGCCACGCGCAGCTCCACCTTCATGAAGTCGTCGATGGCGAGTCGCGCGTCGTCGGTCGGTGGCGTCAAGCTAGACCCGGTGCGGCTGCCGCGGCGCAGCAGCTGGCGCAGCAGCGCGGCGTGGCAGCGAGGTGCTGTCGGTGACGGGTGTCGGCTCGTTGACTGTTGCCGTCGACATGCGCGAAGCTCCTCGACGCGTTTTCTCAATCCGTGGAAACAGCGGCTCGACGTGCGCCCAGGCGCGTTCCCGCGCGACAGCGTGCCGCGCCTGCAGCGTCGTCCACTGCTCGCTGCGCCGACGCCGAGCATGCGGCGAATGCGCTCCGCGGCATCGGGCATCACCGGATCGACGCAGCGCCGCAATCACCCGAAGCGCGTCGGCAGCGTGATAGCAGCGTCTGATTCAGCACGTCGGTCGTTGTTCCGGGTCCTTCGCCAGCGTCCACGGCTCGCGCTCGACGATGACTTGTTCACCGTGCGGATCGAGCGTCCCACGTGTCCTGCAGGCGCCGGCTGACCTGACAGGCGGCCGAAAGCTGGCCTTCACCGCGTCGATCGCCGCGCCGATGCGCGGTGTCGCAGATCGCGTGTCGAGCGCCTCACGCGCCGTCCTGCGGCGAGCTCCGGGATCACCCCGCCGCAGATAGCGATGCACCATCGTCGTCGCGCGGCTGACCAGGTTGCCGAGGTCGTTGGCCAGATCCGCGTTGAACCGCGTCAGCATGGCCTCGTCCGAGAAAGTTCGCGTCCTGGCCGAGCGGCATCTCGCGCAGCGCGAAGTAGCGCAGCGCATCGAGACCGAAGATGTCTGACGATAGTCCTGATAGCGCGCGACGTTGCCGAGCGACTTCGACATCTTGGCGCCGCCCATCAGCCAGAAGCCGTGGGCGATGATGCGTCGCGGCGGAGTCAGCCCGCGGACATCAGAAACGCCGGCCAGTAGAGCGCGTGCTGGCGGACGATCTCCTTCCCGACGAAGTGCGTGACCGTCGGCCAGAACTGCGATGCGGCTCTCGGCCGCCGGCGTGCCGGAACCGAACCCGAGCGCCGTGAGGTAGTTCGTCAGCGCGTCGAACCACACGTACATCACGTGCTGCGGATCGTCGGGAACCGGAATGCCCCACGTGAACGACGTGCGGCTGATGCTCAGGTCCTGCAGCCCGGCCTCGACGAACGTCCGCACCTCGTTCAGCCGGAACGCCGGCTGCACGAAGTCCGGATGGTCGCGATACCAGTCGAGCAGCGGCTGCTGATACTTCGACAGCCGGAAGTAGTAGCTCTCCTTCCTTCAGCCGCTCGACCTTGCTGCCGCAGGTCGGGCACCTTGCCGTCGACGAGCTGCGCCTCGGGAACGAAGATCCTCGTCGACGGTGCAGTACCAGCCCTTCGTAATCGCCCTTGTAGATGTCGCCGGCCTTCTGCAACGCGCGCTCCAGATCTCCTGCGCCGCGCGCGTGAGTGGCGCGGCTCGGTCGTCCGGATGAAGTCGTCGTTCGAGATCGAGCAGATCAGCGCACATCTGCCGGAACGAGCGCCGAGACCTCGATCGGCGAACACCTGCGTCTCGATGGCCGGCCTTCTGCGCCGCACGCTCGACCTTCTGCCCGTGCTCGTCGGTGCCGGTCAGAAAGAACACGCTCGTCGCCCATGCAGGCGCCGCGACCGGGCGATCGCATCGGCCAGCATCGTCGTGTAGGCGTGGCCGATGTGAGGTTGAGCGTTGATGTAGTAGATCGGCGTGGTGATGAAAGACGCGCTCATAGCCCCCGATTCCTGGCGTCGAGATACGCCTGCATCGCCAGCGCCTGCACGTTCTTCGCCGGCACGTCGTGCTCGGCGGCGAGCCGCGCGCAGTCGTCGAACTCCGGCGAGGCGTTCAGCACCTCTCCGTGCCGTCCGTGCCACCTTGATGCGGACGTCGCCGAGCGCGTGGTCCGACGGTGACCGTTCTCTCGATCCAGGCACTCGCGGGCCATGTCGCGATAGCGCACGCCGATCGTCGTCGTCTCGCTGAAGATGGTCGCGGTGAGCGCTTCGCGCAGGCCGGAGCGGCGATCGACGCTCAGGAGCGTCCCGGGACGGTTCTTCTTCATCTGGATCGGCGTGTAGAAGACATCGAGCGCGCCCTGCGGCCAGCAGCCGATCCATCAGCACGCCGAAGATCTGCGGGTTCATGTCGTCGATCTCGGCCTCGATCACCACCACGGAGTGGCTCGGCGCGGCGGCATCCGACTCGCCGATCAGCACGCGAAGCACATTGGGCGTGTCCGGGAAGTCGCGGCTGCCCGCGCCGTAGCCAATCTGCTGGACGCGCATCGGCGGGATCGGGCCGTACTCGTCGGCGTAGCTCGTGACCAGGAGCGCGCCGGTCGGCGTCACCATCTCGGCCTTCTGCGGCCCGGCATAGACCGGCGCGTCCTTCAAGCAGCCGCAGCGTGGCCGGCGCAGGCACCGGATAGACGCCATGCGCGGACCGGATCGATGCCGCCGCCCGACGTTCAGCGGCGACGACCACGATTCGCTGCGACCCCAGATGCTCCATGGCGCAACACCGTCCCGACGATGTCGATGATCGAGTCGAGCGCGCCCACCTCGTGGAGATGCACCTTCTCCGAGCGCGCGTGCCATGAATGGCCGCCTCGGCCTCACCCAAGGCTGGCGAAAAGCTGCTTAGCGCGGTCCTTCCCTGCGCCGACTCAGCGCGGAGCCATCGATCAGCCGGCTGATGTCGCCGAGCGTCGTGCTGCACGTGGTGATGCTTTTCCTGGCGCGTGCGAACGTGACTGTGGCCGTGCGTGGCTGTGGTCGTGCATGATCGTGGTCGACTCGCGTCGTGATCGTGCGCGTGGTCGCAGCGGCGGGTGTCCTCGCCGCGGACGCAGAACTTCGTCGCGCTGATGCCGGCGCGCGTCACGCGTTCGGTCCAGACCGTGTCCGGGCGAGATCGCCAGGCTTCCGAGCGGCGCGGCGGACCTCCTCGAGCGGCACGCCGGCGTCGATCAGCGCGCCGAGGCACCATGCCGCCAGCGGCGCCGGAAAAGCAGTCGAGTGTAGAGAACCCTCACAGACCCAACCATCTTATCAGCTCGTGTCTACGGTTCCAGCTCCTGCGCGGCTGCGATGCGCGCCCGGATTCGACGCATCGAGAAGCTACGTCTGATCGGCCAGGATCGAGATGGTCGACGACGTCGATCCCCATGATGTCGCCGGCGCTGACCATCCGCGTCGGTGAGGCGTCAGGTCGTCCGGGCTCGGCGTGGCATCGCCCGGACGGATGGTTGTGAAACAGGATGATCGCCGCGGCGGACGCCGCGGCGGCCTCCCGGAACACCTCGCGCGGATGGACGACGGTGCTGTCGAGCGATCCGACCGACAGGATCTTGATGCGAATCACGCGGTGCTTGGTGTCGAGCATCGACGATGCCGAACTGCTCCACCGCGCACGACGCCGTATCGCGGCAGCAGATACGCCGCCATCTGACGCGGCGAGCGTGAGCCGCGGCCGTTCGACGACGTCCGCGCACCAGCGTGCGACGTCCGAGCTCGACGGCGGCAATGCACCTGAGCCGCGCGGCGCGGCCGATGCCGGCGACGCGGCGCAGCGCGCTCGACGCCCAGCGCGAGTGAAGCCGCTGAAGCCCGCCGGCGTGCTCGATCAGCCGGTTCGCCAGTTCGAGGGCGCCGCGACCGCGCAAGCCGCTTCCGAGCACGAGCGCCGAGCAGCTCGTTGTCACCGAGCCCTGCCGGCCCGAGACGCTCCAGCTTCTCGCGCGGCCGGTCGTGGGTGCGACGTCCTTTCATCTATACTCAATCCTTCATGCGCCTCTGGTGCCGCAGTAGTCTTGCGTGCCTCTCTGTCGCCTCGCTCTTCGTCTCCGCCGCGTGCGCGGCTCCTCCCAACAAGGAAATGGATCAGGCGCAGGGCGCGATCGACGCCGCGCGTGCCGCGGGCGCCGAGCGCTATGCGCCGCGTCGATTCGCGGCCGCGACCGACGCGCTGCAGCAGGCGCAACGAGGCCGTCGATCAACGCGACTACCGCCTGGCGCTCAACCATGCGCTCGAAAGCCGCGAGCAGGCGCAGAACGCGGTGCGATACGGCAGCCGAGACACGCGTCACGCTCCGCGGTGCGATGTCGAGACGCTCGGTCGGCTGAGGTCAACGCCCTGATCGGTGCAGATGCGGGCCTGGATCGGAAGCCTGCGCCAGCGCGCGAACGTCCTAGGTCGCGTCGATGCCGCGCAGCAGGCGGTGACGCAGGCGGCCACCGATCTGCAAAAGCGAGCGCAGCGATGCAGGCCGAGGGACTGCGACGGCGCGCAGCGCATGCTGGCCGCGGTAAAGGCCGGATTCAGAAGTTCGTGCCCCTGGCCACCGGCACCGCCGGACGCGCAATCTCCGAAACGTCGGCAGTAGGGTCGAAGTACGCGGAAACCGCGCGCACGTCCGTGCCGCAGATCGATCGCGACACACCGAGGCACAGAGGCCGCGTCGAGGCCAGATAGGCCTCAATGCCTCTGTGTGTCGTATTGCCGTAAACGAGGTTAGGAATCGAGCGGGTCAGGCCTCGGGCGACGCGGCCTACTTCGTCCAGTGCCCGTCAGAACCACTTCCGCCCAGCCGGTCAGATACACGCCATCGTCACGCCACTCGACGCGCTGCGTGCCCCAGGCGCCACCACGTCCACCGTCGCGCTGCTGCCCTCCGTGAGCGGCCGCCGCAACAGCCGACGCCGACGACCCGGTTCCGGATGACGTCGGTTGGGCCCGACCCCGCGCTCCCAGATCGAGGATCCGGCACGCGGCCGGGCGCTTCGATGTGGGCGAACTCGACGTTGGTGCCGGCCTTGGCGAACATCGCGTGGGTCGCGAGCGCCGGACCGAGTGCGGTTGAAACGCGCCGGCGTCGGGCAACGGCCCAAGGACGACGCACTGCGGGTTTCCCATGCCGCAGGACGGAGGCGGCGATCCGTCCGCTGCCGACGGAGATCTCGACCTGCCGCAGTTCCGTCCGGATGTCCCAGCGCGAGCGGAACGTATAGCGCTCGACCCTCATCGCCAGCAGTTCGAGCGCCTTCACGCCTGCGCCGGTGTCGATCGTGACCGCTGGCGCCCAGCGACAGGCTGCTCGGTCGCGGGCCACGAGCGCCGCGAGGCAGCGCATCCCGTTGCCCGGACAGCTCCGACGCGCTGCCGTCGGCGTTCAGCAGCTGCATCGCGGCGCCACCGGTCGCGCAGCTCGTAGACGATGAGCCCGTCGGCGCCAATGCCGTGGTGCCGATCGCACATCGGCTCGCGCGAGCGCGCGGCCAGATCGGCGAACGCCTCGGAGGCAGGGCACGAACAGGAAGTCGTTCCCGAACGCGTGCGCCTTGCTGACCTGATCATGAGGCGGTACGGCGAGCCGTGCAGATGGGATCGAAGGCGTTGAACACGTAAGTAAACCCGCCGGCGATGCCGATTCCCGGGTCGCGTCGACGTGACGCCGAAGAGCACCGCGGCATCAGCGCGCCAGCTCCTGATCGTGTAGCGCGCCGCCCAGACCGCACGACGCCTCGGGAGCCGGTGCCCGGCGGCGGAGCGCCGCTGCGAGTATCGAGGTGGCCGTTGACCTCGCCGACGACCTCGGCCGCCTGCGTCAGCGCGCGGGCAAACGAGACGCCATAGGTCACCACGTCGTTCTGCCGGTCGCCGCCGGTCGGATCGCCCAGGATGCCGAGGCCCACGTTGCCCACCACGCGCACCGACCGCACGGTCTTGGCGACCGAGCAGCGACGGCGTAGAAGTCGGTGGTGTCGAGGCCGAGGCCGCTCTCGTTCGACGGCGTTCGGCAGCTTGGTCGCGAACCGGAAGCCGAACGCCGGCCGGCGTCACGCCCTTCGGGCAGCGAGGCGCATCTTCGTCGCCGATGACCAGATCCTCGACACGCTCGACGTGGTAGTCGCCCGTCGGCGGTCACCATGCTCCGACAGCGGCGCCGCGATTGCGGTCGGTGATCGCCAGGCGGTTGTAGAAGCCGCCGTCGATCTGCATCTCGGCGATCGAGCTGATGCCGACGCTGACGCCGAGCAGCGGCACGCGCAGCAGGTTGCCCTCGAGACCGGACGCCGGGTAGTCGACGTCGCGGCCGTAGTCGAACCCGGCCTCGAGCGAGCACGCGGCCGGCGCCGATGGTTTCGGGTCTTCGGTGATCAGCGGACGCTGCTGCGCGAGCGGCCGATGGCAGCGGAAGCGAGGCAGACGAGGGCTGCCGGGAGTCAGGAACGAGTCTGCGTCATCAGAATTGTCGCCTGCTGTCGACGAGGATCGGTGACCGGGCCGTCGTTCACGAGCTCGACACGTGCATCATCGCCTGGAACTCGCCGGTCGCGACCGGCAGGTCACGCCGCCCGCAATTCTCTCACGAGGTCTTCGTAGAGCCCGCGCGCCGGCTCAGGCGGCGCGGCCTCGTCGAACGACGGCCGCCGGCCCTTTGCGCACGTCGCCGTAGAGCGTGAACTGCGACACCACCAGCACTCTCCCCGCCGACCTCGACGACGGAGCGATCCATCGGTTTGCCGGCCTCGCCCTCGAACACGCGCATGTCGCGGATCTTCCCGGCGATGTATGCCACGTCGGCCGCCGTGTCGTCGCGCCCGACGCCGACGAGCACGAGCAGGCCGCGGCCGATCTCGCCGGTGACGCGATCGCCGACGCAGCACGCGGGCCGCGGTGACGCGCTGGACGACGGCCCGCATGCGTCAGCGGCGATCGTCGCGGCTAGTGCTGGATCTGAATCAGCGGCGACGCCGTCGCCTCGTCGAGCCGCAGCGCGGCGCTGTCGCGCAGCTCGCCGCTCGGGTTGAGGCGCGTGTCGAGCAGGTGGCGCGGCATGACGTTGCCGAGCGCCTTGAGCATCGACTGCTTGACGCCCGGATGCTCGACGCTCGAGATCCATGATCAGCCGCTTGACGCGCTGGCGCTGCAGGCTCGAGGTCGCCGCAGGCCGGGCAGCAGCAGCCGATGATCGGCAGGCCGCACTTCCTTCGCAGTACAGCCGCGCCTCGTCCTCGCCGACGTAGGCGAGCGGGCGGATGACCACGTGCTCGCCGTTGTCGGACACGAGCCGGGCCGGCATCGCCTTGAGCGCGCCGGCGAAGAACAGGTTGAGCAGCAGCGTCTCGATGAAGTCGTCGAGATGGTGGCCGAGCGCGATCTTGGTGGCGCCGACTTCGGTGGCGATCCGGTAGAGCACGCCGCGCCGCAGCCGCGCGCACAGCGAGCACGGCGTGGCGTTGGCCTCGAGGAGGTCGTCCATCACCTCGCCGATCGACGTGTGCTCGATGCGGTATTCCCAGCCGCGCTCCTCGCAGGTCCTCGCGATGACGTCGTGCTTGAAGTCCTTGTAGCCCGAGTCCACGTTGACGGCGACGAGCGAGAACTCGATCGGCGCCCGCTGGCGCAGGTTGTCGAGCATCTGCAGCAGCGCCCAGCTGTCCTTGCCGCCGGACAGGCCGACCATGATGCGGTCGCCGTCCTCGATCAGGTTGAAGTCGGTGATCGCCTTGGTGGTCTTCTTGGCGATGCGCGCGCTTCGAGCGGGCTGCGATAGGACATGCAGCTGTCAGTGTAGTCTAGCCGGCGCTCGGGCAGGCTCGGCCTCCGACTGCACGCTCCAGGCCGCATCTCGTAGAGCGTGGGGCTCGGTGGCCGGATCGACGCGCCTGCGCGCATCAGCGCGGTCGCAGATGCACGCAGGTCGGCCACCACGCGGAACGTCCGCGACAGGCCGTAGCTTCGACTGTCCGAACTGTCGTGGCCGGTGGTTGACCACCACCTCGGTGACGCGGCCGCCGAGCTGACTGGCGATGGCGCCGGCAGGTAGCGATGCATGCCGGGGCGCAGCTTCAGCGGCTTCACGACCTCGGCGCGGAACACCTTCAGCGAGCAGCCGTTGTCGTGCAGCTGGATGCCGCTGACCATGCCGAGCAGCCAGTTGGCGACGACCGACGGCAGCGTGGCGGGTCGAGACGTCGTCCTGCCGATGCCTTGCGCCAGCCGCAGACGATGTCGTGCGTCGCGGCCAGCGTCGAGCAGCGCCGGGATATCCGCCGGATCGTTCTGCAGGTCGCCGTCGAAGGTGACGATCGAAGCGCGCCGCGGGCGTGGGCGAACCCGGCGGCGAACGCGGCCGTCTGGCCGAAGTTCCGCGTGAAGCGGATCACCACGGACGCTGGCGTCGGACGCCTGCACCTGCGCGAGCGCCTCGAACGTTCCGTCGCGCGCTGCCATCGTCGACCAGGATCAGTCTCGTAGCCGGCGCCCCATCGAGCGCAGCATGCGCGACAGCTCTCCGTGGAAGCGTGCGCGACGTTCGAGCGCCTCGTTGTGAGAGCGGATGACGATCGACAGCTCCACGCCGTCACGGCAGCGTCGCCGCGGCCGGAGGTGCGCTGCCGGCCTGCGAAGCCGACCAGAGCGTCGCCGCAGCGAGAATGAGCGCCGACGACGCCAGAGCGCGACCATCCGGCCGTGCGTGCTCCATCAACTGAAGCGCGGCGTCGCCGTAGTAGATCGCCAGGCACGCCGAGCGCCGCATAGCGAACGCCGCGCGATGGCAATCGCCCAGCACGAACTGGCAGCGGGCGGACGTCGGCGACACCGGCGCGCGAGCACGAACAGCTTGAATGGCGCTGGCGGTGGCAGCAGCGCCGGCACCATCAGCGGCCAGCAGGCCGTGCTGACGGTAGAGCGCGAGCGCGCGGTCCACGTGGCCGGCTTTCAGCCGCTTCGCGCAGGAACGCTTCTCCGCCCTTCTCGGCCAGATAGTAGATCGCCAGCAGCCGGCCGACCGATCCCAGCGTGGCCATCAGCCGCGTAGCACAGCATCAACGCCACTTGTTCTGACGACCATCAGCACGACCGGGATGTCGTTGATCTGCGGCAGCGACACGAACGACGAGTCCAGGAAGGCGACCACGAACAGTCCGGGCCCGCCCCAACAACAGGGCGACGCCGTGGAGCCAGGTGATGAAGGAACGCACGCTATCGGGATCGGGACTCGTGATTCGAGAACCGCGATATTCTTTGCGCGGCCCCGTGATTATAGCCCGCTCTCCGAACGGCTGCTCGCGGCCGCAGCCTGCTCGCCGGGCTCGCGGCCTGGCTGTTCTACCTGAACGAAGGGCTCGTCCTCGCCCACTACGACGCCAAGGCACATCTCGCCGTCGCCCGGCGAGTCATCGACTACGCCTCACACCGGGCATGGCGGCAGATCGGCGCGGTCTGGCTACCACTTCCCACCCTGATCCAACTGCTGCCCCACAGATCGATTGCTCATCGCCCGGGCGCATTTGGATCGCCTGGTGTCGGTGAGCTGCTTCGGCATCGCGACGCGGGCGATGGCCCGGCTGGTCCTTGTCGATCACAGAATCGCACGCTGGTGCGGTCGCCGCCGCGACGCTCTTCGTCCGAATCTCCTCTGCCGCGCAGTCCACGCCGATGACCGAGCCTTGCTGCTGCTCGCGCTGACGCGCTGCTCTCTGTGCTCTGGCTGCACGAGTGGATCACGTCAGGTCGGACCGACCATGGCGCCGTCGAAGCTCGGATGGACTCTCTTTGCCGCGGCCTGGACGCGCTATGAAGCATGGCCCATCCTCGCCGCCGCACTCGCCGCCGCGGCGTTCGCGATGTGGCGGCGCGGGGTCCCCCCTCGCCACCCTGCCCGAGGAACGTGGCGAGTCGCTCGATGGCCTGCCGCGGCCGGGGACTCTTTCTCGTCCTCAGCCGGCTGACCGTTGGCTCCTGGTTCGTGTCCGGGGGTTCTACGAAATCGATCCTACGCACGCCGCCAGGCCGGCAAGGCGCTGCTGGCGATCTGGTGGGGCACCCATCAGTCTCAGCGGCTACGGCGATTGAGATCGTCGGTCTGACTACAGCTGCCGTCGTGACGATACGGGCGCCGTCGATCCGCAACCATGCGTCGCCCCTGGTCACGATCGCGTTGTTCGCCGCGGCGGTGTTGCCAGGCGTGGCGTTCTTCGAGGCGCATCCGTTCCGCATTCGCTACATGGTGCCGCTCGTGTCCGCCTGCGCGCTGTTCGGTGGCCTGGCGGTTGGACTGATCAGCCGCCGAAGGCGGCCCCACGCAAGGACGCGGCGTGCTGGGGCCGGATGGCTGCTGGCACTGGTCCTCATCGCATCGACGTTGATCGAGTCGCCACCGTGGGCGATGACCGCGCCGCTCATCGAGGAGCACAGTGGATGCGCCGAACAGCCGCGAACGGCAGCACGTCACCACGTGCCTCGCGCCGGGCTATCGCGGCGAGAAGGTGCTGGCCAGCATGGGTTCCCGCGCACCACATGCAGGAGCTCTCTCATGAAGGTTTTGCCATCGCCGACCTTCATTCACGAAGGCAACGGTGCGCTGTGGGATCTGGCGCTGGAGACTGGTCCGGCGCCGCACGCCGGGTGGATGCTGGTCGAGGAGGAGCAATCCGAAGGCGGGGACGTGCTCGCTCAGCGTGTGCGACGGGACGTCGTCATTCACACGGGGATGACGTCCCGTCGTTGCATTGACAGTTACAATCTCACCGTTATGAATGTCTTCCACATGGCTTCTTCCAACCAGCATCGCCCGCGGTGGCGCTGACTCGATCAACGGCTCGATATCCGGCCATGCCATCGGCACGGTGGGATGTAGGAACGGCCGCGAACGGCAGCACGTCACCCGCGTGCCTCGCGCCGAATGCCCGCGGCGAGAAGGTGCTGGCCAGCATGGGTTCCCTCGCGCGCACTACATGCGGGAGCTCTCTCATGAAGGTTTTGCCATCGCCGACTTCATTCACGAAGAAGGCAACGGTGCGCTGTGGGATCTGGCGCTGGAGGTTCGATCCGGCGCCACACGCCGGAAGTGGATGTAGTCGAGGAGCAATCGAAGGCGGGGACGTGCTGCTCGCTCCACCAGCGTGTGCGACGGGCGCGTCATTCACGAAGGGGATGACGAAGACATGTGAAGAGAGGCGGGGTCGTTCTCTACAAAAGGGACTAATTCAAAGAATTCAAATTCAAAATGCAAACACAGACGGTCGAAATAGATGTGTCTGTGTTTTTGCGTGCTATCTTGTGCATTACGGCGTCAGAACCGCACGCCCGCTGTGAAGTTATACGTGAAGCCGCCGAGGTCGATCTTCGATCCGGCGAAGCGATTGTCGAGATCGGCATTCGCCTTCTGGAACCACACCTCGAAGCCCACGCGCTGGCGGTGCGTCCTGGGCTCCGGATTCCGCCGAGGAGACGTCGGACCGGTCTCGGTGCCGTTGGCCACGAACGCGTCGGTGAAGATCTCGCCAGCCCGCACACCGAAGTCGATGAACTCGCCAATCTCACTGTAGCGCCAGTTGATGATGCCGAGGCCCACACCGACGTAGGCTGCACGGGCGATCGCTGTCAGTGAGACGACACGGATGGTGAAGGCCGCCGGCTGGAACGCAGTTTCAGATCACCGACCTCGGTGCCGTCGCTGTCCTCGAAGTCGCGTAGATGCCCAGTGCGGTCCGGCCCGAGTAATGATCCCGGCGCCTGCCTCGAAGAACTGACTGTAGGATGAGCCACTCTCCGCCGACCGTGCGCTGTTGAAGTCGCTGTCCTCGAAACGCAGGAACGTCTGTTCTCGTTCAGGACATCACCGGCGACACGCGCATCCGAATTACACCGAAGACCCCGAGCGGTAAGTTGACTGTTTGTTGGGCCTGCGCCGGCTGCGCCTGGGTATCGCAGCACGACCATCCCGCTCGACGGCATCAAGCTTTGTTCAAGCATGTGATCTCTCCGGGGCTGCGAAGCGACGAGCTCGGGCGGTGGAGTGCACGTGTGATGCCAGGGCTGGTTCTTGGTTCGTGGTTCGTGGTTCTTGGTTGGTCCCTGCTTCGTCGTTCAGTTGTGGTTGGGATGCTCTGTAGCGCAGAGGTGTCAATTCGTCCCAGTTTGGAGAACGCCGCGTTGAAGGATTAGGCGGGTTACCTTGAACGTTTGACCTCACGGATGATGTCGAGCATGCCGTCGGCACGAGCCCGTTGGACGCGATGAGGTGCGCGCCGCCGGGTCCGAACGGCGACCCGTCCATTCCGGTGACGCGGCCTGCCTCGGTGACGATCAGCGCGCCGGCGGTACATCAGGGTCTGAGGTGCTGCTCCAGAACGCCTCAGACAATCCCGCCGCCACATAGCAGAGGAGTCGAGCGCGGCCAAGCCGAAGGCGCCACACGGCCCGCGCGCGGCCGAGGAAGGCCGCAAACATCTGCGCAGATCTCCGGTCTGCTTGTGCACGTCACGGAAATCCGGTAACGGCTTGAGTCGTCCAGTGCCGTCGCCGACGAGACGCGCAGCGGCGCGCCATTCAATGCGCCTGGCCGCGTTCGGCTGTGTGAACAGCTCCACCCGCGTCGGATCGAAGAAGCAATACGTAACTG
>ERZ1370068.3194-contig-2311_pt1 | contig 30080 bp, 42 predicted proteins | sample MGYA00561227_ERZ1370068 | MGnify/ENA primary metagenome ERZ1370068 (study PRJEB38410, sample SAMEA6850437) | metagenome | study: Metagenomic assessment of the ecological functions of the soil: analysis of the soil microbiota associated with the...
AGTATGCTTCGTTCCGGTTACGTATTGCTCTCACCGCTACGCGCCAGCACGCCGAGCGCCTCGATGCCGGGGTGATAGCGCCACTTGTCCATCACAAACAGCCGATCGCCGGTCAACGCGAGCGCGCGCTCTGCATCCTCTGGTACGGGACGCGAGCGGTTTCGACGACAATCGGTATGCCGCCATCGCGCGACACTGCTCGATCGTGGCGACATGGTCCGCTCGCCGGGGTGGCGACGATGACGCCGGCGACTTGCTCGTGGATGTCCAGGTCGGCCGCGTGTACGCGCGAGCCAGCAGGGCTGGCGCTGCCGCGCTTCCGCGGAAGGATGCGACGGCGACCGCGGGCCGGCCGAGCGATGGCGAGGTCGCGCAGGATGTTGCGTCCCCAGCGGCCGCAGCCGACGAGGGCACGCGGCGGACAGTGCCATCTGCTCTGCCGGGACGCGCATAGCGCCGCGATCACGTCGTCGAGTACGGGCGCGCGCCGGTTCGTCATCCGCGCCGATCGAGCGGCTGCGTCGGGATCGAATAGCGCAGCGTCCCTGCCACCGGCACTTGATGTCGTCCGCCGGGATCGTATTCGTGCGTGGTGCCGACGACGACCAGCGCGGGAGCGTTCGCGGCGTGGAACGTGTGCGTGACGCCGGGGGGATCACGACCAGCGCTCGCTCGCGGTCGGAAAGCGTCAGCTGGTAAGGTCGGCGAAACACCGGCGAGCGTTCCCGCAGATCGCGGGCCAGGTCGCCGCCCGAAGGACGATCACGGCGTCGAGATGTGTCACATGGACGAGGGCCGCGTAGGACGCCCGCTCCAGAGGTCATCGCAGTCCATTGAGATATCGCCGCCAGTCTCCAGGACGCGCGGAAGAACTCCGTGAGCTGGCCGCGGGCGTCAGTATGCGCTTCGAGCGGCCGGACGACGGGAACCGGGTATCGCTTCCGGCATCGACGCCGCTCGCCACGAGCGGAGCGTCGACGGAGATTGTGATGGAGCCGGCCATGGATGCCTCCGGCTCGTGCGGTGCCGACCCGAGACCGCAGCGTCCTTTCCGCGCGTCAGAGTAGCCACGATGGCGAATGCTCGCGGCAGCTCAACGATGGCAATGCACAGACGCGCGCGGAGTCTCGTATCAGCGAGTCCCGGCCAATGCAAACGCCTGGCATTGCGCCCGGCCCTGACTTCAACGGCGTATCTCAGGCGACACGATCTTGCGCCTGAGCCGCTCTTCCGGGCGGCGGGGATCGACCCGGCAGATCATTCACGATCCGCATGCGGTACATCGCGCGCCCGAAGAGCGATGCGCTGATGCAGGAACTCAGCAATGATTGTCTGCGGTTGCACCTTGAGCGCGTCGCCAATCGAGATTCCGACGCCATAGCCTGATGGCAGCCTTCCATCCGCATCGATTCGGGCAAAGTGAAATTTATGATGACAGCGGTGATACGCAGCGTCTATCGCGTGTCGTGAGCGGAAAGTCCTCCTACGAACACATTTCGTCGTCTGTATCCCAAACAAGGAGGAAACCATCGCCGAAATTGTAGAAGTCTGGGTGGTGGTCGTTAACGGTTGGACAACGCGTTCGTACTGCTCTGAATCGCACCGGCAACCATTTCAGGCGCTTCGCCGTTTTACCCACGTTGAAGTCGCGCAGATCGCCGTACCGCCAACGACTACTGTGCAGGCAGACCCCTGCGCGTTACCACGCGATTCGTCTCAACAAAGTTGTCTGTGCTTGATGTACATATTTCAGGAACGCTGCATTGAATAGTACGTCAGACTCGGTCAACTCGTCCAGCTTGGTCTGGGGTCCTTCTTTGGCAGCTGCGCTGCCGGATTGCGCGCCGGTTCATACATTCGCGTTCCCGCAAGGGTGGCGCTGGGGGCATCGGACGTCGATCCCAACCGACGTCCCGCAGCTCGTCGGGAGGACCCAATACCGGCACCGCACGGTGAGATAAATCGCCGAAAGACGGACCGCTACTGCTTTCGCCCCGCGCCAGTAAGTAAGGTCGAGCAATGCATCGAACAGCGCCCGCACGGCCGGTGACTCCTTCGCGAAGCGATCGTGCAGCGCGGTCACCGCCACGATGCTCACGGCATCCTCCTCCGAAGGCACGGGATCACGGCCCGCAGGTCGTAGTGGTAACCATTGCGCCGCTGCAGGCTGCCACGCGCGGACTCCAGCCACGCCAGGAGGCCGGGTGCAATCTGGTCCCTCCCTTGTAGGTGGCCCCAATCAGCGCGTCCACGAGCTCCGCGTTGCTCATCACGCGAGCGCCACTTCAATGCGGTGCCAGGGCCGCAAGGACCGACCTCGCTTCGATGCCTTACTTCATGCCGTTGCCCGGAAAGAGTTCGACATGGTCGCGGCTTGGTCGGTCGACCGTCTCGGGCGCAGCCTGCAAGACCTGGTTAGCTTTCTGGGTGACTTGCAGAGCAAGAAGGTCGATCTCTATCTTCACCAACAAGCGTTGGACACCTCGACTCCATCGGGCAAAGCAATGTTCGGAATGCTGGGCGTGTTTGCCGAGTTTGAGCGGACGATAATTCAGGAGCGCGTTAAGGCTGGCCTCGCGCGCGCACGGGCCAAGGAACGACGCTCGGAAGACCAAAGACCAATGCCAAGATCGAACAGCAAATTCGGAACCTGGCCGCAAAGGGACGTGGGCAAAGTGAAGATTGCGCGAATGTTAGGAATTGGAGTCAGCGTGACGCAGCGCGTTCTCGCGTAGGTAAATCTGAGAGGCAATTTGCGGTCGCCGATGGCCGAGAACGACCTTCTCGGTCACACGCCCGAACTAAGCGACGGTCCGCTTCGCCGCGCTCAACGGCTCAATCCCGGCATCAATGGGCGCGTTCGGCCAACTGCAGCCAGCACGGCAAAGCCGCCGATAGCACCCATACGAGTGGCGCTATGGCTCCAGAAAGCCGGACGCCTTACGACACAGTCGAGCAGCGCGCGTAAGCGCCAGCGCCAGCCAAGCAGAGACATGAATTGGCGCCGTGCCGGGGTAACCCTTAAGGTTAAGCAGCTGGCGGCTCCCACGTAGCCTGTTGGAAGTGCGCCTTCTGCTGCGCCGCGTTATGCAGCTTCGAGAAATGGCTGCACATGCGGCTTGCAGCGGATTACGGCGTATCTCAGCCCGCGAGAAGTGCCGAGCTTCTAGTGTCTCTTCGCCATCCAGGTCTGAGCGTCCCGTTACGAATGGGCTGGAGCCCCCGGGCTACTGTCGACACCCAAGCGACCTTGTCGCCGTTGGAGTATGTGCTTTCCGGAGCAGTGCGTCCCACCAAATACGCCAACAATGCGCGTCTGAATGCAACGTGGATTCACGAGTTTCCTCCCACATTTCGCGAACCGCAGAGCATCTGATGGAAGTTCGTATGGCTCCACGATCATTCCACCGGGGGTGGTCCAATCCGTTTCCCTCGACGTGGCGCACTAGCAAGACTCTGATCGCCTTGATCGATGGTGATCACGGCAACGAGGGCCGGAACCTCCAGCACGGTGGTGCCAATCTTTGCCCTCAAGCCTCGAACATATTCTGGACATCGGCATTGCAGGCTTGAACCCTCCAGGGTGCCTAACCGGTTGAGTTCGCCCGCGGGCTGGAAGCCGGCGAAGCCGGCTGTCGCAGTGTCGGGTGCAACGACAGGTTAATGCGATCACCTGTCCTCCCGCCGTTGCTGGCGAGTTTGCGCATAGTCTGGCGGACAATCTGTAGCTACGCCTATCGGCAAATCTTGCGTTGCGCCAAAACCCTCGGTAAGAAGGCGATACCTCGTACGTTACTTGACTTGACCGGCCAATCGATTCGCGTGCGCAGCCGTGCTCCACAGCATAGCGTGCGATCCATGCCATGAGGGCCGCGCCAACGCCGGGAACTTCTGCCGGACGACCGGACGTAGAGGACTCCCTTCAACCAGCACTGGCGGCGTTTCTCGGGCGCGGGCTCGACAAAGTGAGTAAGGTTAGCGAGATGGCAGCAAAGCCAACAACGTGCTTGTGCGGTTGGGCGGCCTACGGCGAGGCGAAGCGGTGAATCGGCGGCGGGCCGGTCGACCAGGTATGACAGTCACAAGCTCATGGGACACCCGACGAGCCTTCGTTGTAGTAGCTGTGGACCTCGCAGAGCAGGTCTGCAAAGCGACTCGTGCTGCGGTTTAATGACGAGCGCGATGCGCATCCTGGTGTCTGTAACGGCTAGCGTGGAAGGTGATCGGCGCGCCGCGCTGACGCTCGCCAAGTAGAGCACGAATCGGCGCGTCCGGTTGACTGATGGGATGGACTCCCCTGATCTTTCGGCATCATCGTGCCAGCTGGCCTCATGTGGTGTGGGGTGTCAGCGCTCAACCCGAAGGAGTCCGACATGAATGCTACCGCTGCTTTGCCGGTTGTGGGAGTGGATCTCGCCAAATCCGTGTTCCAGCTCGCCGTCGCCGATGGCTCGTGGCGGGTGGTCGAATCGCATCGCCTCACGCGCACCCAGTTCGAGCGCTGGTTCGTCAACCGTGCGGTCGGTCTGCGTGGGCGATGAGGCGTGCGCGAAGCTCTTCAAACCGGTTAGGTGAGGAGGGTGCATCCCATTGCTTCCGAAGAGCGCGACGGGCAGCAATGGGTCGTTCTGCCGACGCTTCGCCGATACGTCTGCTGCGGCCATCAGCAGTGATTGAAATGATAGAGTTGGTGGCCCCTTCCATTGACTCGGCTCGGCTCGCACCCTATCGGCAAGCCGTGTGTTTTCTTGTGAAAACGCATCACGGATCGGAGACGAAATCGCCCATGACCCGTAGCGACAAGAAAGAATGCTGGCAGGTGAGCCGTATCGACCAAGCGCACCGGAGATTCAGGCGGATCAGGCGGCGACGAAGGATTGGCTTGTTCGCTATAACGCATCGCTTGGATTAGGGGGCGATGAACGGCGCGTTCTGCTTGTCGAGCGCCTCGGGGAGGTCGGCAAGGGGCCGTTATCCGCCCACCGTTCCACTGTGACTATGGTTTCAACATTCGCCTGGGATCTGATGTCTTCCTCAACTTCAGCTGCGTGATCCTTGATGTGGTCGAGGTCACTATTGGGGAGGGGACGCAGATTGGTCCAGCTGTCAAATCTACACGGCCGATCATCCGCGCGATCCGGCGCAACGGCGTGAGGGTCTTGAATTCGGACGACCCGTCCGGATTGGCCGGAATGTCTGGATCGGCGGTGGCGCTATCATTCTCCCCGGCAGAACCATCGGCGACGATTCGGTTATTGGTGCGGGCAGTGTGGTAACGCGTGACGTGCCGGCGGGTACCACGGTCGTTGGCAACCCGGCGCGGGTCGTAAAGGAGTGAACTACGCATTTCGCATACTCCCGGGGCTGATCGCGACGCTCACGGGTCGGTCTGCGGCGAGACGCGAATGGCGTGGGGCCCGTTCCGTTGACAAACTCGATGTTTGGCCGAAGGCCGGCGGCGTGATCTAAGATCACGGGGTTTGATAAGGAGTCTGACGGTCGTGGATTCGTCGCCGATGCAGCTCTATGCGGCGTATCGGCTCGAAGGAGCAACTGGTGTTGGACAATTACGAGATGGCCATTCGCATCGTTGTCGCGTTGGCGGCGGGGCGCTTATCGGCTATGAGCGTTCCTATCGCGGTCGACCTGCGGGCTTTCGCACCCATGCACTTGTATGCATGGCGTCCAGTATGTTGATGCTGATCACGGTATACGAGGCACACTGGGTACGTGCGGCGGACGAAACTGTCCGACTCGATCCGACTCGCATGGCCCAAGGAATCATGACCGGTATTGGGTTCCTCGGGGCGGGTGTGATCATGCAAGAAGGATCTTTCGGTACGCGGCCTAACCACGGCGGCTCCTCGATCTGGATCACCGCCGCGATCGGCATCTTAGCTGGCATCGGCTTCTACTTTCCGATGGCCTTGTCGGTCGTGCTTGGTCGCGGATCGTCTTGTCTACATTCCGATGGATTGAGGCACGCATGCCGACTCAGGCTTACTACCATTTCGAAGTTCGTTTCTCAGGCAATGGGGACATTAATGAGGGCAGATCCGCGAGCTAGTGGAGCGGCATGGGTTCAGCATCGCAAATTTCAGCTACCGACTGGACGCTGAAGGTCGAGTCCGGCGCTACAGCATGACGATCGCGTCGGCCGATCGGTCCGCCGCCGGACGACTTTGCCGCCACGCTGGAAAGCGCTGAGTACGTCCAGGAGTTCCGAATCGCCCCAACCGGAGACTGAGCGTAGCGACATGCAGGCATTAAACGTCAACAACTGGGGTCGATATGCGCCGATCGCAAACGGCAGTGGCTCGGGCCCGCCTGTCACCTGCGCCAATTCGCTACCTTTCCCTCCATGTGCCCCGCGTTCGACTTCCGGCTACTTCTCTGTGCGCTTGGGCGACTAGAGCGTCGCCCGCGCGGCCCTTCATCGGATCTAGCGTGTGCGCGACCGCGATCCTCGAAATGATGTTGAAGTTCACGAACTCGCCGACCCATTCCGCCGCGCCGCGCCGCCGCTACCCGTGCCGCGCGTCGCGAGGTATCGGGCGAGCGCCGCCAATGGCGGCTGAACGCGCATCGATCTCATCCGGGGCGAAGACTTGACCCCGGACGCATTGTCGGCGCGACAGCGCGCGGCCGAATCGGTTGCGCGCGACGCCGGCCGGCTCGCGCTCGCCCTTGCGCGCCGATCCGCGCGGACTTGAGATCGCCCTGAAGGGTCCACAGGACGTGGTGACCATGGCCGATGGTGAGGTCGAGCGTTCCATCGTCGCGGCGTTGGGCGCGGCCTTTCCGGACGACGCGTTCCTCGGCGAGGAGAGCGGCGGGACCGCTGGCGATCCGTGCTGGGTCATCGATCCGATCGACGGTACAGCGAATTTCGCTCGCGGGCTGCCGCACTGGTGCGTAGCGATCGCTTTCGTGGCGGCGGGGCGCACGGACGTTGGCGTGATCTATGATCCCAACGGCGATCTGCTCTACTCTGCGCGGCGCGGCGCGGGCGCACTTCGGAACGCGGTCCCGATCCGCGTCAGTGCGACCGACGACCCCGCCCACGCTTCCGTGGATATCGGATATTCGCGCCGCACCGGGATCGACGATTTCGCCCGCATCATGAGCGCGATTGCTCGAGCAGGGCGTCAACGTGACACAAGGCGGATCGGCGGCGCTCGGGCTCGCCCGTGTCGCGGACGGACGCCTCGACGGCTACGCGGAGCGTCACCTCTACTCGTGGGACGCGCTCGCGGGCTTGCTGCTGGTCGAAGAGGCGGGTGGCCGGGTCAACGCCGTTTCTGGAGGGCGATGGATTGACGAGGGGCAACGAGACGATTGCCGCCACGCCGGCGCTCTACTCGGCGATCACGAACGCGCTCGAAACGCGCTGAACCAGGGGTTCATCGCGCCGGCCGCGACGCGCTACATTCGCGACCGAGAAGTTCCCGCAGCCGCTTCTGTGATCCACGCCCGCGCAATCCTGGCCTATCGAAACAGATCTGCCATGTTCTTGCCGGCGAGCCGACTCGCGATCAGCACCAGCAGCAGCGTCATCACCGTCGTGATCGTGCCGATGGCGCTCGCCTGCGCCAGCTGGTCGCCGAGCACGAGCTCGTAGATCGCGATGGAGACCGTCTTCCATTTCGCCGAATAGAGCAGCACCGTCGCGCTGATCTCGCCGATCAGCGTGGAGAACACGAGAATCGCACCGGCCAGAATCGCCGGGGCCGCGAGAGGCACCATCACGCGCCGCATCGTCGCCCCCAGCCGGCGCCGCACATCGTCGACGCGTCCTCGAGCTTGGAATCGATTTGCACAATCGCCGCGCCGACCGATCGGAAGATGAACGCGACCCGTCGCGTGAAATACGCGAGCACAAGGATGATCGCCGTACCGGTCAGCACGAGCGGACCGCTATTGAACGCCGTAAGGTAGGCGACCCCGACGACCAACCCCGGCAGCACGAAAGGCAGCATGATCGTGAGGTCGAGCGCCCAGCGGGCCGAGAGCCGGCCGCGCGCACTGGCGTAGGCGGTCACGGTGCCGAAGACGACGCACACGGCCGTCGCGGTGCCGGCGAGGATCAGGCTGTTGACGATCGGGCTCGTCAATTGCGACCAGACCGATCGGTAATGATCGAGGGTGTAGCTCTCCGGCAGCATGGTCCCGGGCCAGCGCGCCGCGATCGACGCGACGGCAATGACGATCTGCGGCAGGATCGCGATGACGATCACGAGCCAGCAATAGAGGTTGCCGAATGCACGCGCGCCTGGACTTTTCAACCGCACGGCCGCGCCCGACGTCCCACCGACGGTCGCGTACGCGTGCGTGCGGTTGACCCACGCGAGCCCCGCCATCGCGACGAGCGTGAGCAGCACGTTCACCGCGGCGATCGCCGACGCGGCGTTCAGGTTGAAGAAGCCGTGAATCTGGTAGTAGATCAACGTCGGCAGGACCTGAAACTCGCCGCCGAGGATCGACGGCACACCGAAATCCCCGACCGCCTTGATGAACACGATCAGCATCGCGGCGCCGATCGCCGGGACCGCGAGCGGGATCGTGATCGTGCGCAGGATCTGCGCGCGGCTCGCACCGGCGATGCGCGCCGCTTCCTCGATATGCGGATCGGCGCCGGCGATCGCACCCTGGACGATCAGGAATACGTAGGGGAAGTAGGACAGCGCGAGCGCCAGGATGACACCCGCGGGTCCGTAGATCGGCGGAAGCGTCCATCCGGTCCATTGATGCACGAGCTGCGTGAGCGTGCCGTTGCGGCCGAGCACGATGATCCACGCGTACGCGCCGATGAACGGCGGGAGATCAGCGGCACGACAGTCATCGCCGAGATCAATCCGCGAAGCGGAATGTCGATGCGCGCGACCGCATACGCCATCGGCAGCGCGATCACCGTGGCGAGCAACGTCGCGGCCACGCCGGAATAGATGGAGTTCCACAGCGCGCGCTGGTAGCTCGCTGCGGTGAAGAACCGCGAGAAGTTCGCGAGCGTAAGGCTGGCCCAGCCGGGTTCCTCGCCGTTCGTGACGAACGCCAGCAGCATCGCGTGCGCGAGCGGGTAGACGAGGAAGGCGAGCGTCACGACGACGACCGCGGAGCCCAGCACCAGCGCGGTCCAATCACGATGGCCGCGCGCAGGCGCGATGTATGTCGACGATGAAGCGACGGCCACGGTTCAGCGGTGATAGAGCACGGCGTCGGCCGGAGGAATGCGCAAGTACGCACCGGCACCCTCCGCGAGAGTCGGCAGCGCACGCGTGGTCTCGACGCGGATGTCCGCCGGCGAGGCGTCCGGATTGGACCGTGTAGCGAATCAATCCGCCGAGGAGCTGAATTCGCAACACGCGGCACGCGACGTCGCCCGATGAAGCGTCCAGCGTCAGATGCTCCAGGCGCACCATCGCGACTCCCGGTCGGCGGACGGGATCGTCGCGGCCTCGGCCGCTTCGAGCCGCACCTGGCGCGCGGGGACGAGACTCGGTGCCATCGGCAAGCGTCGCGCCGGCGGCGGGTGCAGACGGATCGCGAAGGCGAACCGGAAGAAAGTGGCGCGGCCGATGAAGTCGGCGACGAAGAGCGTGTTCGGGCGCGCGTAGACTTCTTCCGGGGTCCCGATCTGGATCAACCGCCCGTGGTTGAACACCGCGAGCCTATCCGATACGGCGGTCGCCTCCTCCTGGTCGTGCGTCACGTAGAGCGTCGTGATGCCGAGCCGGCGTTGCAGCGCGCGGATCTCGTCGCGCATCATGACGCGGAGCTTCGCGTCGAGATTGGCGAAGCGGCTCGTCGAGCAGGAGCATCGTCGGCTCGTAGACGAGCGCGCGTGCGATCGAAACGCGCTGCTGTTGGCCACCCGACAGCGCGGCAGGGTTACGCGCCGCGTAAGGCCTCGAGCTGCAGCAGCGCCAGCGTCGCGCCGACGCGGCGCTCGATTTCGGTCGCACTGAGGCCGCGCAGCCTGAGGGCCATACGCGACGTTTTCGAAGATCGTCAGATGCGGGAAGAGCGCGTACGACTGGAACACCATCCCGATGTTGCGTTTCTGCGGCGGCACTGCCATGAAATCGCGGCCGTCGACGGTGATCTCGCCTGAGGAGGCCTGCTCGAGCCCGGCGATCATGCGCAGCGTCGTCGTCTTGCCGCAGCCCGAGGGCCGAGCATCGTGAAGAACTCGCCTCCGGCGACGTCGAACGAGACACTGTCGACCGCGGTGACCGGTCGCCGCGCCGGCGCCGAAGCGCTTGGTCAGGTTGCGTACGCAAAGCGCCGCATGGGCCATCGCGTTTCTTCCGGACGGTTGAGTCGCACGAGGCGGCGCGGTCGTCGCGCCGGCACCCGAGGTCGTGAAACGGGCGGCCGCGTCCCGCTTGCGGCAGGCGCGACCGCGTATCGCCGCGGCTACTTGGCGGAAAACGCCTTGTCGAAGCGCTCCAGATTAGCCTTGCGCGCGGTCGTCGCGAGCTTGTAATCGTAAGGGAAGGTCTTCAGCGTTTTCGCGTCCGGCAGGCCCGCGGGTGGCGCCACGTCGCTGCGCGCGCTACGGCGCTTGTCGATGTCGACGATCATCTGCGCCGCCTGCTTCGAGGCGATGAAGTCCATGAACTTCCTCGCGTTCGCCGGGTTCGGCCCGCCCTTCACAATGCCGCTCGCATCGTTGATGAGTGCCGTGCCGTCGCTTGGGGTAGACGGCTTCGACTGGAAGGCCGTCGAGCTTGCTCGCGAGGACGTTGAACTCGCTGGTCAATCCGACGGGTACTTCGCCCTTCGCGACGTTCTGGTAGGCGAGGCGCGAGCTCGTCACGATCGTCGAGACGCCGATGACCTTGTCCATCACGTCCCAACCGTAGAGCTGCAGGATCTGGATCATCTGCGAATAACCGGAGCCCGACTGGGCGGGATTCGCCATCAGCACCTTGCCCTTGTACTCGGGCTTGGTGAGGTCCATCCACGACTGGGGCGCCTTGTCGACGGGCATCATCTTCGTATTGACCATGAACACCTGGAAATTCGTCGAGAAGCCGTAGTACTTGTTGTCGGGTCCCACGCGCGGTGCGAGGAAGGCGGCGTCCTCCTTCGATTTTGTAACCTTCGAAGAGGTCGATCGCCGCATCGAAGACGTCGATGTCCGGTCCCACCAGCACGTCGGCGCGCGGATTGGCTTTCTCCGCTTGCAGGCGCGTCAGCAGCTCACCGCTGCCGCCGTTGATGAGGTCGACCTTGACGCCGGGATTCTGCTTCTGGAATTCCTCGACGAACGCCGTCATCACCTTCGGGCTCACTGCGCTGTAGACGACGACCGACGGTGTTTGCGCCGATCCGGTGCCGTTGATCGCGCACGCCACGACTATCGCAGCGAGCGAAGCGGAGATTCGTTTGCCGATCTTCATTTTGACTGCCCTCCTCGATGAGAAACCGTTGTCGCTACGGCCAGACTCGGCCGGAACCGCACCGAAACCGGCAGGGGTTGCGCCGGGGTCGAGCGTCAGCATCCCGGTATCGCCGCGCCCCTTTCCGGCAAGGTTGAACGCGTCGGTGCAATGGCTGACCGGCTCGGCGCAGAAGTAGTCCTCGCCCGCCGGCGAGTAGACGACGAGGAAGTCGAGCGGCGGGTCGGCGTCGATCGCGAGCCGGGCGCGCTGCTCCGGCCAGACGATCGTCGCGTCGCGCCGCCGCCCGGTGAATACGTTGTCGAGCGCGGTTTCCGCGACGGGCAATCCATCGTGCGCGAAGCGCGGATCGGCGCTCGATCAACACGGTGGGCATCACTTCATTGTCCGTCGCCCACATCGCGTCGACCCGTGCCGAAAGGCGACAGCGCGCAGTGCGCGGGAAGTACGGATGCAATCCCAACCCAATGGGCATCGGATTGCGATCCCGATTCTCGGCGGAGAGCGTCACCTCGCAACTCGCCGTCCGTCAGCATGAACTCCTGCCGCGCGCGATAGGCGAAGGGCCCACGCATCGGCGGGATGATCGAGCTCGAGCGCCAGGCGATCCGCGGCGCGCTCGACGATACGCCACGGAGCCTGCCAGCCGTGTCCGTGCTCGGCGTGCGGCTGCGGCCATTGGTTGAGCGGGGCCGAATCTCGCGCCCATTCGAAAGCGAAGCGACCGTCGCGCACCCGGTTCGAGAATGGGACGAGTGGAAAGCAGGCGAGGCCGGTCGGCCGACTTCGACGACAGGTCCTCCCGCATTGTCGGCCGCAGCCAGTCGTGTGTCCCACGCATTCCGTCAGTCCATCGGTAATAGGCGATCGAGGCACCGATGCTCGGAACCACGCCAAGCTGGGCGCGCCCCGCGCGCAGTTCGACGACGGCATTGATGTCGTTCATCCCAAACTGTCACTGCCAAGTAACCGCTTTGCAGGCCGCATTACGCGGTCGACTCGCCCCGACCGTTGGCGAATCAGCATATAGTATGAGGATTGCGGCGGCAATGCGGCCGTCGCGCCGCCGTGTCTCGCTCAGCGCTTGGAAATGCGACTGGTGCCGACGACCCTCCGCCGAATTCGCTCCATCGGGAAACCCGCACGGCCTGGCGTTCCCGGCCGCCCACCCGAGGCGCGGTAGCGCACAGCGCACGTATTCGAACCGGAGCTTGCACGGCCGCCTCGCGCATCGGATCGGCATGCAGATCCTGCGCGGCAGGGAGTTGCCCGCAGGCGCCGGATTGCCCAGCGAGGATGTCTGGAGCGCGGAGCTCGACGTGAGCCGCACCGCACTGCGCGAGGCGATCAAGGTGCTGGCGGCCAAAGGCCTCATCGAATCGCGGCCGCGAACGGGCGCGCGCGTCTGCGCACGGGAGCGCTGGAATTTCCTCGACCCCGACGTGTTGGCGTGGCGGCTCGCTGCGTTGCCGACCGAACGATACGTGCGCGACCTGTTCGACCTCCGGCAAGGTCATCGAGCCCAACGCCAGCGGCGCTAGCTGGCGAGCGTTCGGAAAAGACGGGCATCGCCCGCCTGGCCGCGGCGTGTGCGGAGATGGCAGCGGCCGGTGAGGACGGCGACTCGTGGATGGCGGCGGACCTCAAGTTTCCACCAGACACTGCTGTGGATGACGGGAAACGAGATGCTCGGATCCCTCGGCGCGCTGATCGAAACCGCGATGATCATGAGCTTCCGCTTGTCCGAGGGCAACCCACGCGGGCAGCGCCACGCGCTTGCCGCTGCATGCCGCAGTGCTGGACGCTGTGCGCGCAGGAAGCTCGGCGCGTGCGCGCGACGCGATGCTCGTGCTGCTCGCCGACGCGCGGAAGGGACGTCGCCAGCGCGCTTCGCGCCGCAGGAAGAGCGACGCTGCCGTTAGTGGTGGGCACGCCAAAGCACCGGCGGTTGCTTTCGGTAGGGCCGAGTGGAATGAGCGAGCAGTTTGCGCGCTACCCGAGCTCGTCGACAAAGTCGTGTTTCGTGACCGGCGGCGGCTCCGGTATCGGCGCGTCCATCGTCGAACATTTCTGTGCACAGCAGGCAAACGTCACGTTCGTCGACATCGACGCAACGGCGTCGATCCGCGCTTTGCGCCCGGATCGACGAATCCGGTGCACGCACGCCGCGCTTCGTCCATTGCGACTTGCGCGACGTCGCGTTGCTGCAGGCGATCGTCCGCCGCGTCGGCGACGAATCCGGGCCGATCACCGCGCTCGTCAACAGCGCGGCTAACGACGATCGGCACAAAGCGACGGACGTCACGCTCGGAATACTGGAACGACCGAATCGCCGTCAATCTGCGCCACCAATTCTTCGCCGCTCAAGCCGTCTACCCGCAGAATGAAGGCCGCTGGGGGAGGGTCAATCATCAGCTTCGGCTCGATAAGCTGGATGAATAGCGAGGGCGGCTACAACGCGCCACGACGTCGAAGGCGGCGGTGCACGGAATGACGCGCGCGGCCTCGCGCGCGATTGGATGTCGAACGGATCCGCGTCAACACCGTCGTGCCGGGCTGGGTGCTCACGCAGCGGCAGATCGACCTGTGGCTCGACGCCGATGGCGAGCGGCAGCTGTTCGAGAACCAGTGCATCAGGAGAAGCTCTATCCTCCGGACATCGCGCGAATGGTGCTCTGGCTGTAGCCGCTGACGACAGCCAGAATGTGCACGGCGCAGAATTTCATCGTCGACGCAGGCTGGACCTGAGCGAAACCGCGAAAGCAATCCATGAAAATTGGAATGATTACCGACAGCCTGCCCGACGCCGATTTCGACTCGATGCTGGCGGTCGCGGCCGCGCCTCGAGATGGACATGCTCGAGTTCGGCTGCGGCAACTGGTCGACGGCGCCGCACATCGAAGCTCGACCCGCTGCTGGAGAGTGCCGTCGCGCGACGCGACTTTCGGGCGCGCCTCGCAGATCACGGCATCGGGATCAGCGCGCTCAACTGCTCGGGAAGTCCCGTGCACCCCGGAGAGGCCGGACGTCGGCACGACGCGGTGACGCGCAAGACGATTCAGCTTGCTGGTCTGCTCGATGTCGATCGCGTCGTGATGATGTCGGATGTCCCGGCGCGCCCGGCGACGCTCACGCGAACTGGATCACCGACCGAGTGGCCGCCCGAGGTCCGGGAGATCCTGCGCTGGCAGTGGGACGAGGTCCTGATCCCGTACTGGCGCGACCTCGTCGCCTATTCGAAGAGCCAGGGCGTCGACCGTCTCTGCCTCGAGCTGCACGGCCACCAGAACGTCTACAACGTCGCGACGCTGCAGCGCTTGCGCGAAGCCGTCGGAGAGACCATCGGCGCCAATCTCGACCCCAGCCATTTGATGTGGATGGGCGCCGATCCGCTCGCCGCGGCGCGCGCGCTCAACGGAGCCATCTACTACGTCCATGCGAAGGATACGCGGATCGATCCGGCGATCGCCGGAGTCAACGGCGTGATCGACACGACACCGGGAGCGCTCACGAGTCGCGCGCCTGGAACTACATCACGCTCGGGCTACGGCCACGACGAAGCGTGGTGGCGCGCGTTCGTCGCCGCGCTCACCGCCGCCGGCTACGACGGCGTGCTGTCGATCGAGCACGAAGATCCGGCGATGAGCGCGGTCAGGGCGTCGAGAAATCGGTTGCGCCGCTGCGTCGCGTGCTGGATTCCGCTCGCGCCGCGCTTCCGCCGCGGCGTAGCACGCCCGATGCACGCCACGCCTTCGCGCCGTCGCGTCGTCGTTTTCGACTTGGGCGGTGTTCTCGTCGACTGGGATCCCCGCAATCTCTACCGCAAGATTTTTCGCGGCGATGAAAACGCAATGGAGGCGTTCCTCGCCGAAGTCTGCACGGTCGAATGGAACGAGCGGCAGGATGCGGCCGGACGCTTCGCCGAAGCCGCTGCCGAGCTCATGCCCCGGCACGTCGACAAGATCGATCTGATCGATGCGTTCAGCCAGCGATTCGACGAGATGATCACGGGCCCCATCGCGGAAGCGGTCGACATCCTGGCAGACCTCAAACGCGCCGGCGTCCCGCGCTACGCACTCACCAACTGGTCGGCTGAGACCTTCCCGCCGCTACGCGATCGCTTCCCGTTTCCTTTCGTGGTTCGACGGAATCGTCGTGTCCGAGCGAGGAAGGTGTGATCAAACCCGACCCAAGGATCTTCCGCATCCTCCTCGAGCGCTACCGGATTGCGCCGGAGGAAGCCGTGTTCATCGACGACAATCCGGGAAATGCGGCGGCTGCCGCGTCGCTCGGCATCCACGGCATCCATTTCCGGTCGCCCGCGCTGCTTCGGCGCGAACTCGAGGCGCTCGGCTTCTCTGTGAGGATCCGATGTCTGTGACGCTCGGTATCAACCCGATCACGTGGACCAACGACGACATGCCGGAGCTGGGCGGGGACATTCCGCTCGACACGTGTCTTGTCCGAGGCGCGATGCGGCCGGGTACGCCGGCATCGAGCTCGGAGGAAAATTTCCTCGCGAGGCGGCGGTGCTGCGGCCGCATACTCGCGCGCCATCGCCTCGACCTCGTGTCGGGATGGTACAGCGCGCAACTTTGCCGGAGCGTCGGTGGCCGAGGAGCTCGCTGCCGTTGCCGATCACCTCGCCTTGCTGCAGGCCATGGGGTGCGCGGTCATGGTGTTCGCCGAAGGCCACGGCAGCACCGACGGCAACCCTGCGGCTCCGCTGTCCCGTCGCCCTGTGCTTGCCGAGGCGGCGTGGCCCGCATTGTGCGCGAAGCTGAACGAGGTGGCGCGCCATCTGCGCGCAACACGGCGTCCGGCTGGCCTTCCACCACCACATGGGCACCGTGGTGCAGACGGAAGCCGAGATCGACCGGCTGATGGCCGGCACCGAGCGACGACGTGGGACTGCTGCTCGATACCGGACATCTGGTGTTTGCCGGCGGCGATCCCGCGGCGGTCGCCCGACGCCACGGCTCGCGGATCGTGCACGTGCACTGCAAGGACGTCCGCGCAGGTGTGCTTGCCGACGTCCTGCGCGACGACCGGAGTTTCTCGCGGCGGTCCTCGACGGCGTGTTCACGGTTCCCGGCGACGGCTCGATCGACTTCACGGACGCTGCTGCGCGAGCTTGCGCGCACGCCGGATACGCCGGATGGCTCGTCGTCGAGGCGCGAGCAGGATCCCGCGAAGGCGCATCCGCTCACCTACGCGCGCTTGGGCTTTGCCGCATCTGCACCGGCCGGCCGGCGACGCCGGATTCGTGGTCGCCTCGCGGCACGGCGCTGCCGCCGAACCATTCCTCGGAGGTTCGGATGCTCGAGTTCTGTCTGGTCGGCGGCGGCTTCATCGGACCGCTGCACGCGGCGAATATCGCCGCGCATCCCGGCCGCGCGTCTCGCCTGGGTCGTCGACCTCGACGCGCAGCGGCCGGCGAAGTCGCTGGCCGGAAATACGGTGCCACGGTCCACTGCGAGCCTCGACGCCGCGCTGGCCGATCCCGGCCGTCGGCGCGGTGATGATCTGCACGCCGCCGCGCACGCACGCGGCGATCATCGAGCGCGCGGCGCGCGCCGGCAAGGCCGTGTTCTGCGAGAAGCCGGTCGATCTCGACATGGGACGCGTCGACGCGTGCGCGACGGTCGCTCGACGACGACGCGCACGCCGTTCTTCGTCGCCTTCAACCGGCGCTTCGACCCCAGTCATCGCGCGCTATTCGACGCGCATTCGCGCGGGCGAAATCGGCCGGCCGGAAATGCTGGTGCTGTCGAGCCGGGATCCGGAAATCTCGCCGCCGGACTACGTGGCGGCGATGCCGTACGGCATCTTCTACGACACGATGATCCACGACTTCGACATGGTGCGCTGGCTCCTCGCCGACGAGCCGGTCGAAGTCGTCGCGCGCACCGCGTGCATGCTCGATGCGAAGGAAAATCCCGCACCGCGACCCCGACACCGCGATGGTCATGCTGCGCATGGCGAGCGGCGCGCTGGTGCACGTCAATTCGAGCTTCCGCGCGGTCTACGGCTACGACCAGCGGATCGAGGCGTTCGGCGAAAAGAGGTATGCTGATCTCGCGCAACCACCAACCGACGCACGCTCGAAGCGCTACGACGGCCGACGGCATTCGCCAGGATCCGCTGCTGCGGTTCTTCATCGAGCGCTATGCCGAGTCGTACGCGCGCGAGCTCGACGACTTCATTCGCGCGATCGACGAGCGGCGGGCCCCTGCCATCACCCTCGAGGATGGACGTCGGGCGCTGCGAGATCGCCGGAGGCCGCCGTGGCTTCGGCGAAGTCCGGCGCGCCGGTGACGCTCGCCACGCTGACTCACGCGCACGTCGGCCAGCGCCTGCCGTGCCGACACGCGCCGTCGGCCGACGAGTGCGCGGATCAGCAGCACGGCAAGCACCATCAGCACGATCAGCACCGACGCGTACGCCGATCGCGTAGCCGTACTCGCCGACCTCGGCGCGGCCGACGATGTTGACGGTCGCCATGTCGAAGCGCGGGCTGGTCAGGAAGATCACCGCGCTGATCGACGTCATCGCGCTGATGAAGCTGTAGACCGAGCGCCGCGATGATCGCGGGCCGGATGCAGCGGCAGCACGACGCGGCGCAGCGTCGAGAACGTACCGGCGCGCATCGTCGCCGACGCCTCGTCGAGGCTCGGATCGATCTGCGCGAGCGACGCGAGGCCCGCGCGCAGGCTCGTCGTCATGTCGCGGAAGACGAAGCAGGCGACGAGGATGATCCCGGTGTAGGCGAGCTCGATCGGCGGCGCGTTGAACGCGAGGATGTAGCTGATGCCGACGACGGTTCCCGGCATCGCGAACGGAGCATCGTCGACGAACTCGAACGCGCCCTTGCCGGCGAAGCGTTGGCCGGTTGAGGAGATAGGCGACGAGAAGCCCGAACCCGGCGGTCAGCGGAGCCGAACCACCGCGATCATCAGCGTCGTCGTCGAGACGAGCTCCACGCGCCGCCGGTCAAGCAGGCTGCCGTTCGCCGACGTCGATGCCGAACGCCGTCACGTAGTGGCGCAGCGTCAGCGCGTGATTGAGGCCCCACTTTCTCGAAGAAGCCGCCGGCGAAAGATCATCGCGTAGACGATGACGGCCAGCGCGACCCACGGCAGCGCCGAGACGCGCAGGCGACGCCGGTCGCGCGCGCGCGGCAGCGGCAGTCGCAGCGCGCCTCCCCTTGCCGGAAATCGTGACGAAGCCGCGCCGCGCGACGAGTCGCCGCTGGATCATGAACAGCGTGAGCGACAGTCCCGAGCAGCACGATCGCGAGGATCGCCGCGCGGCCGGGATCCTGCTGCACGCCGACGATCGCGAAATAGATCGCGACCGGACAGCACTTCGAGGTTGCCGCCGAGCGAGCAGCGGGTTGCCGAAGTCGGCGAGGCTTTCGATGAACACGATCAGGAAAGCGTTGACGAAGCCCGGGCGCCATCAGCGGCAGCGTGATCGTCGTGAACGTAGCCTCGCTGGCGAGGCGCGCAGCGTCTGCGCGGCTTCCTCGAGGCTCGGGCTGATGCCCTCGACGACGCCGACCAGGACCAGGTACGCAACGGGCGTCAGCGCCAAGCGTTTGCGCGAGCCAGACGCCGGGCAGTCCGTAGATCCATCGCGTCGGGCTGATCGCCGAACGCCCACTCCAGCATCGCGTTGATGGCGCCCGAGCGGCCGAACAGCATGATGAGCGCGAGCCCGATGACGAACGGCGGCGTGATCATCGGCAGCACCGCCAGCACGCCGGCGAGGCGGCGGCCCGGGCAGCCGCGTCCGCGTCACGATCAGTGCGAAAGCAGAGCGCCGAGCAGCGTCGCCGACAGCGCCGTCATCAGCCCGAGCTGCAGCGTGTTCGCACACGACGCCGCCGTATCCCCAGACCTTGCTCGACGCGATTCGCCCGGTGAGCGCGGCGAGCGACAAGTTGCCGTCGCGATCGAGCAACGCGCGCACGAACAGGCGCGAGATCGGATAGCAGCGTGAACAGCGACGACCAGCGCGACCGACGCGCCGATCGCGCCCGCGACGAAAGCGTCGCCCTTCACCCAGCCGCGCAGCGCCAGGCCGCGGCAGAAGAACATCAGCGATGCGGCCGCGACTGCCGCCGCGCCGTAGCCGAGCCCCGGCTGCCGGCCCGGCAGCTCGCCGAAGAGCGCCGCGAGCGGACGCCAGGTCCAGCCGCCGATGTCGATCGCCAGGGCGATCGCGCGAGCACGTTCGCGAGCCCGATCGCGCCCGCCGCGATCAACAGCGCGCGCCGCGCTTGCGATCCGGATCCGCGCGCGCGAAGACGAAGGTCGCCAGCGCGAGCGCGACGAGCAGCGGCAGCAGCCATAGCCGTCCGTCGTGGAACGAGCTGAACGGCGGCGGGCGCCACGCGGACGCCCAGCGGATAGGCCGTCAGCCAGTTGAACGCGAAGAAGCCCTGCCCGCCGATGGCGTTCCAGGGCAGCACGGCAAAGCCGACCCACCCGACCGCCAGCCAGAGGCCGAGCCGCTCGTCCGCGTCATCGCCCGATGGGCCGGACGCAGCGACCGGCCGGCCCCGGTCGCGGCTACTTCGGCGCCTTGAATACCTCGTTCTCCCAGCGCGTCAGCAGCCGCTCGCGGCCTTCCTTCGACCCGTACTTGTCGAGATCGAGCTTGATGAGCTTCACTTCGGACGGCTTGCGGCGCCATCGGATGGATCTGCGCGTTCTTGTTCGACGGGATCTGGAACTTGTTGCACGGTGACGCGCGACGTTCTGCCCGGCCGGCGACAGCACGAAGTCCATCCATTTCCGCGCGCCTTCGGGATTGGGACCGTTCTTGATGATCGCCGACGAGATGATCTCGTAGCCGGTGCCTTCGCACGGCGCGATGGTCTTGATCGGATAGCCCTGCACGGTCTGCGCCACCGAATCGTGCAGGAACGTGATGCCGATCGTCGTCTCGCCCTTGGCCGCGGCGCGAATCCCGGCGCTGCCCGAGCGCGTGTACTGATTGACGTTCTTGTTCATCGCCGCCAGGAACTTGAAGCCCTCGTCCTCGCCCATCAGCTGCAGGATCGTCGACACCGTGTTGAACGCCGTGCCCGACGTGCCCGGGATTGGCCATCTGGATCTCGTCCTTGTAGCGCGGATTGACGAGATCCTTCCAGCACTTCGGGCTCCGGCAGTCTTCTTCTTGGCGAGGAGCTCGGTGTTGTAGCCCCAGCCCAGGACGCCCGTGTAGATCGGCGTCTGGAAATACTTGTTCTCCTCGGCGATCCGCTGCGCCCAGTCGTGCAGCTCGGCGACCTGCGGCGACTTGTACGCCTCGAGCAGGCCCTCGGCGGCGAGCTGCTTGGCCGACGCCGACTCGGCGGCGTGATAGACATCGGCGCGCGGATTGCTCTTCTCGGCGCGGATCTGCGCGCAGGCTCTCGCCGTCGGTCCGGCGGATGAAGACCGCCTTCTGGCCCGTCGTCTTCTCGTAGGTCGCCTTCAGCGCCTCGCACCAGTCGACCTCGAAGTTGCAGCAGCACCGTCACTCTCCTGCGCTGCAGCTGGAGCGGAAACGGCGAACAACGCAGCGCGCCCGAAGACTCCGAGCAGCGACACCATGATCCTTCTGAACGAGAGCCATTTCCTTTTCCTCCGTGAATGGGTTCTGGTGATGTGACGAAGCCGGGCATCCCGGCTGCGGAAAAATATACGCCCAAATCGATCGCTCGATGATGCGGTTCCGCAAACAGCCGAAGAGCGGAGATCGGGTTAGCAGGACCGAGACTCTATCGCCCCGATCGCCGACCTCTGATTCAGTTGTCGCGGACCATGCGGAGTCGCGACTGATCTAGAGATGGACAATCACGACCGTTCTGTCGTCAGTGTTCATCCGGACGCCGCTGCCCTTCACCGATGGATAGCGTCCGATTCTTCTCCGGGTCGACGCGCTCGACTTCGGCGAAGGCCGCTTCCCAATCGCTCAAGGCGGTTGCGGCGCCGGGTTTGAAATAGCCGTCGGTGAACAGCCTCGATCGAGCGGAGCGCGCGACGCGGCCGGTCGATCACCTGCACCAGCGGCATCGGAACCTCGAATCCGTCGAGCACCGCGTAGCTCAATGGGCTCGCCGTGTTGTTCGCGAACCGCGCCTGCCCGCTGATGCCCGTGTCGAGCAGATGCCGGATATCGGCCTCGGGCACCGCGGGCAAAGCGCTCGCGGCACCAGGCGAGGCTGCGTTCGTACAGCAGCCGGCGCTTCGTCTCGTCCAACCACGGCTGCATGTCGGGATGCAGCTTCGCCGCACCCTAGAAGGCGCCGGCGCGGCCGACGCGCGCACGATCGTTCCGCTCCGCCTCCCGCCTCGCCCACGATGCGGTAGGCCTGCACGCGCAGGCTCGCCGTCACCAGATCGAGCCCGCTGTCGTTGACGAAGACTTCCGCGCCATTGATGCGCAAGCCGCTGTCGCCGATCAGCACGAAACGAAACGTCTCGCCCAGATCGGCCGCCAGCGTCAGAGTCGCGCCGAAGCGAAACGCCGGATCGCCGCGCGCGATCTCGAGGATGCCGTGCTGCGCATAGCACGCGCGGAACGCGGCCGAGACACGCTCGATCAGCCGTTGCGGGCGGAGCTCGCGCTCCGCCGGATCGAGCACGAAATCCGCCGACGGCCTGCATCGCGATGCTGACTCGCGTGCCAACCGCCGCGCTTTGCCGTCGTAGAGCCGACCGCTGATGTCGGTCGCCCCGTCGAAAACGGCATAGCCCCTGCCGGGCAGAACCAGGAACTGGTCCTCGTTCGCCTCGGGCGCATCGAGGTTCTTGCCTTCGCTGAACGCCTCGATCTTTCATGCCGGTGTCCGACATTGCTCGGAGAGATGTGACCTGCAATTGCGGCATGTGGGGCGAACGTTATAGTATCCAGCAGACGCGCCGCGACATCGACGGTGGCGAGCTTGCCAGGGGGATACCTATGACGCTCCATCGAATTTCGAGCTCTCGCGCTCGGTGCCGTGCTTGGCGCCTGCCTGGCCGTTCCGGCCGGGCGCAGCAGCGCGTCAGCATCTATACCGCGCATACGGCGAACATCGTCGAGCGGCTGATCCCGGACTTCGAGAAGGCCACGGGCATCAAGGCTGACGTCGTGAAGGCCGGATCGGGCGACATCATCAATCGCGCGCGCGCCGAGGCTGCCAATCCCAAGTGCGACGTGATCTGGAGCATCGGCGCCGAGCTGCTCGAAGCCAATACCGAGCTGCTGGAGCCCTACCAGCCCAAGGAAGCCGCGATGATCGCCGACGCGTTCAAGAGCGGCGGCGCGTGGATTCCCTATACCGGCATCCTCAACGTCTTCGTCGTCAACACGAAGAAGCTGAAGCCCGAGGAATATCCCAAGTCCTGGGCCGATCTGGCGCAGCCGCGTTTCAAGAACCTCGTTTCCATGGCCGACGCCGAGAAGTCGGGGTCGGCCTATATGCAGCTCTCAACACCTTCCTGACGATCTACAGCGACAAGGCGGCCGGCTGGGACAAGTTCAAGGGCGTGTTCAACAACCTCAACATCTCCACCAGCTCGGGCGCGGTGCCGCGCTTCGTCAACGACGGCGAGGCCGTGGTCGGCATCACGCTCGAGGACAACGCCTATCTGTATCTGAAGGGTGGCGGACCGGTCGCCATCGTCTATCCGGAGGACGGCACTTCGGCAATCGCCGACGGCATGGCGCTGTGCAAAGCGCGCGCCGAACCCGGCGGCAGGCAAGGCGTTCATCGACTGGGCGCTGAGCGCGCCGGTGCAGGAGATGGTGGTGCAGGAGCTCGGCCGCCGACCGATCCGCAAGGATGCGAAGCCCACTGGCGGCGTTGGAAGCCGATGGGTGAGATCAAGCTGGTCAAGTACGACATCCAGAACGCGGCCAACAAGCGCCAGGAATACATCGACAAGTGGCGCGCCTTGATGCTCGCCCGCTGAGCGCGCGCGCGATCCACGCTTGCCACGGCGGCGCCGGCAACAGCGCCGCGGGTTCGCTTCTGTCCTGCGCGCGGTTAGCCGCGAATTCGCATGGCCCGGGTCGAACTGCGACATATCAGCAAGAGCTACCCGGGCGTGCAGGCGCTCGACGATGTCGACCTCGCCATCGAGTCGGGCGAGTTCTTCACGCTTGCTGGGACCGTCGGGTTGCGGCAAGACCACGCTGCTGCGCACGGTGGCGGGATTCAATCCGCCAGGACAGCGGCGAGGTGCTGGTCGCCGGCCAGCGCATCGACGACATGCCCGCCTATCGCCGCAATATCGGCCTGGTGTTCCAGGACTACGCCATCTTTCCGCACATGACGGTGGGCGACAACGTCGCCTTCGGTCTTCAGGAACCGCCGCCGCCCGCGCGACGAAATCGCGCGAGCGCGTCGCCCGTGCGCTCGACCTCGTGCGCCTTGGCGGTCATGCGCGCGCGCCTGCCGCACCAGCTTTCGGGCGGCCAGCAGCAGCGCGTGGGCCTGGCGCGCGCCAGTCGTCATCGAACCGCAGATCCTGCTGATGGACGAGCCGCTGTCGAATCTCGACGCGAAATTGCGCATCGAGCTGCGCGACGACATCCGCGATCTGCAGCGTTCGCTCGGCATCACGACGATCTATGTCACGCACGACCAGGAAGAAGCGCTGGTCATCTCCGACCGCATCTGCGTCATGCAGGGCGGCCGCGTTCACCAGGTGGGCACGCCGTGGGAGGTTTATGCCCGGCCGGCGACGCTGTTCGTGGCGGCCTTCGTCGGCGCGATGAACGTGATCGCGGACCTGCCCGTCGGCGCCGGCGGCGCGCTTGTCGTTCGGCGCGGCGCCACGAGCCGTGCCTGCGCTGGCCGGTCGTGACCGCGTGACGCTCGCGATTCAGGCTCGAGGACATGACGCTGGCCGGGCCCACGACGACGTGCCGAGCGACGCGCTCGCGCTCGACGGTGTCGTCGACAAGGTCACGCTTCGCCGGGCGCGAGGCGTTCTATCGCGTGCGCCTGGACGCAGGGCCCGCAAATCCAGGCGCATGTGCATCGGCCGGAACGTCAGCCTGCTGGAACAGGCCGGGGCGCGCGTTGCGCTTGATCCTGCCGCTCGCGCGCTTGCACTTGTTCGATCCGGCAACAGGCCGGCGCATCGGCGACCGCGTCATGAGTCGATCGCCGGCGGCTCGATTTCTGGTCGGGCGTCCTGGTCGTGGCGTTTGCCGTCGTCGCGGTACTGATGGTGTGGCCGCTCTACAGCATCTTCACGGCCAGCGTGATCGACAATCGCTCGGGCGCGCTGGACGCTCGCCAACTTTGCCCAGATCCTGGGCCACCCGGCGTATCGCGGCGCGCTGCTCAACAGCCTGATCGTCGGCGCCGGCGGAATGATCGGCGCGATGCTGCTCGGCATTCCGCTGGCCGTGCTGACCACGCGCTTCGTGATTGCGGGCCGCGACGTGCTCGCCAACGCTTGCGGTGCTGGCGCTGGTGTCGCCGCCCGTTCATCGGCGCCTACGCGTGGATCATGATGCTGGGCTCGAACGGCTGGATGCGCGCGCTGCTGGCGGATATCGGAATCGAGCTGCCGCCGATCTACGGCATGTTCGGCATCCTGCTGGTGTTCAGCCTGAAGTTCTACCCCTTCGTCTTTCTGCTGACGGCAAGCGGCTTGGCGCGATCAGCCCCTCGGTCGAGGAAGCGGCGGAAAGCCTCGGCGCCGGGCCGTGGCGCCGCTTCTTCAAGGTCACGCTGCCGCTGGTCTTTCCGGCGGTGAGCAGCGGGGCGCTGCTCGCCTTTGTGCTGTCGATCGCCGATTTCGGCACGCCTTCGATCGTCGGCGGCAAAGTGCGCGCTGCTCGGCGACCACCGCGTTCGATCTTGTTCACCGCCGAAATGGGCGGCAATCCGGGACTCGCCTCGGCCACCAGTGTCGTCCTGATCGCCGTTTCCATGGCGGTGGTGGTGTTGCAACGCTGGGCGGTGCGCCGGCGCGACATCGCGGGATCGCTGATCCGGCGTCCCTCGCCACAGCGGCTGCGACCTGTCGCCTCGGCCGCCGCGCATTTCGTTTGTTACGCCATCGTGCTGGCGGGCTCGCTGCCCTCGCTGGTCGTCATCTACACATCGTTCCGCAAGACCAGCGGACCGGTGTTCCATCCGGGCTTCAGCCTCGACAGCTATGCCAAGAATCCTGGGCGAGGTGCCGCACGTCATCGCCAACAGCTTCACGTTTTCGACCGCCGCGGTAGTGCTGATCGTGATCCTGGGCACGTTGATCGGTTACATCCTCGCCCGGCGCGAGACGCTGGCGGCCGGCGCGCTCGACAGCATGCTGCTGGTTCCCTACATCGTGCCGGGCGTGGTGATGGGACTGGCCGTTCGTGGTCACGTTCAACGTGCCGCCGCTGCAAATCACCGGCACCGCGGCGATCATCGTCCTGATGCTGTTCATCCGCCGGCTGCCCTATGCCGTGCGGTCCAGCGCCGCGATCCTGAAACAGATCAAGGGCGGCATCGAGGAAGCGGCGATCAGTCTGGGCGCCCCGCCCTGGCGCGCTTTCCTGAAGGTCACCCTGCCGCTGATGCTGCCCGGCGTCATCGCCGGCGCGCTGATGAGCTTCATCACCGCGATCAACGAATTGTCCAGCTCGCTGATCCTCTATGTCGGCCGCACCATGACCATGCCCGTGCGCATCTATCTGTCGGTGCTCGACGGGCAGTTTCGGCACGGCATCGGCGCTGTCGACCATTCTGCTGGCCGCAACCGGACTCGCGGTTTTCGTCGTCGTTCAGGATCTCGGACCGGAAGGAAAAGCGCCTTCGTTTGACCGGCGGGAACCACGGGTGGTGTCAGATGGTCACCGCAGCGTTGCCCGCAATCATTGCATTGCCCGACGCGAGCGGCCAGCGCCATGCGCGTGGGAGTTGACCGACACCTGCATCGGCGCGGCGGCACAACCTCTGCCCTGATGCGGCCGCGCCTGATGCCGCCTCTCGGCCGTGCGCGCACACCCGCTTCGCGCCGAATATCACGGACCGTCCACCGTCACATCCTGCCAGGCCGTTCCGAGGCTGATCCGGTAGAACTCGCGCAGCACATTACCATGAAGCTGATCTCGACGATCGAAACATCCTTGAACTGCGTGTCGATGCCGTTCGGGCAGGATCTTGTTCATCTCGTCCGCCACTTCCTTCATCGCCGCCTGGATGCGTGCGTCGTACTTCGTCATGCTGTACACGAGCGTGTTGTGCGGGTTGTGCGATGCGGTCTCCTTGCCGTCCTGATGACGTTGACGCCGCTGACGCCCACGGTGCGGACGAGATCCTTCGCCGCATCGCCCATATTGGCGTACACCGGTCCCGTTACGCGCGGCAGCGGTCCGTCGCGCAAGCGGCGTGAGCGCGGCGGTGGCGACGATGTTGTACGACATCATCTCCGTGTAACCCTGTCCGCTCTTCACGATGCCGAGATCGAACCACCACGGCGCGCCGGCGCCGGCGGACGGCTTCGGTGTTGTAGAAATTCTTGAGCGTGAGCTTGAGTGACCGGCGGCACCTTCGGCAGCGCGACCAGCATCTTCTGCGGCGTCGCCGGGTCGGCGTTGTGGATGTGCACCACGGTCACGTGCTGCAGGTTGAACGTCCTCGCCTCGGCCACGAGGCCCGAGCTTCACGAGGCGCTCGCGCAGCGGCGGGTAGATCTTGTTGTCGAGGACGTCCGTCACGTCCCTGGGCAGGCGATAGACCAGGCCCGTAGGTCGCCTTGTGCTCGCGGAACCCGGGTCTGACCGATGGCGCTGTTATCTATCGCGTGGGCGGTGTGCGCGAGCAGACCGCCGACCCCGAGTGAGCGAGGCGGCGAGGTCTTGCGAAACGCGCTTCATTGAAGCCTCCCTTGTTGGTCTTAGCCGGACGAAGTTGAATCCGCGTGTCGCCGGTGCGGTCGGCGGCCGCGGAGCTGAGACTACACTGGTTCTTGAACCATGGCGTGCCACGAAGAGCGGTTAGGTCGCGGCGTTTGGGCGTGATCGAATTCAACGAGAAGTGCCGCCGTGCAAACTTCGGGAGACAATCGAAGCCCCATCAGGATCATCCGCTTTGGTTTCGCTCCATGCCTGCCCTCGTCCCTCGCGCTCGTCATCCTCGCCGGCCTGATCCACGCCGTCTGGAACATCGCCGCCAAGAAGGCAGGCGGCGACGCGCGCTTCGCCACGTTCACCGGTGCTGCTCATGGCGCTGATATGGGCGCCGCTCGGCATCTGGCTGGGCTGGGACGTGCTGCCGACCTGGGGCAGCGTGGAGTGGGGCTCGTCGTCGTGAGTGGAATCCTGCACGTGCTGTATTACATCGCGCTGCTGCGTGGCTACCGCAAGGCCGACCTGACCGTTGTGTATCCGCTGGCGCGCGGCTCCGGGCCGCTGCTGTCCTCGCTGGTGGCGATACTGGTGCTCGGCGAGCAGATCACGGCGTTCGGCGTGGCGGGCATCTTCGCCGTGGTGACGGGAGTATTCTTCATCGCCGGCGGACCGGGGCTGTTTCGCGCCGCGCACGACCCGGCAAAGCGGGCCGGCGTTCGCAAGGGCATGCTCTACGGCCTGTTGACCGGCGTATTCATCGCCAGCTACACCGTGGTCGACGGCTATGCGGTCAAGTTCGCGCTGATGTCTCCGATCCTGCTCGACTACTACGGCAACTTCGCGCGGCTGCTGTTCTTGCTGCCGACTGTGCTGCGCGACCGGGTGACCGCCGCCCAGCACTGGCGCAAGCAGTGGAAATACGCGCTGGTCGTGGCGATCATCAGCCCGATCGGCTACGTGCTCGTGCTGTATGCCATGAAGGCCGCGCCGCTCTCGCACGTTGCGCCCGCGCGCGAGGTCTCGATGCTGTTCGCCGCGCTGATGGGCGGGCAGCTTGCTCGGCGAGCGCGACCGCCTCGCGCGGACAGCTGGCGCGGAAGCCCCCATCGCAAAGTCCGGCGCCGCCGGCGCTCGCGCTGGGTTAAACAAGATCGACGAACAGGCGGTCTTCGCGGGTACAAAGGGACGTCACGCATTGCGCTCCATTTGAGTCGTTGCTCGGTACTTCTCGACCCGCGGGCGGCGGTCCCGTCAAGCCACCAACGCTGCCGGCGTGGGACGCCGTAGCATTTGACCCGGGGCCTGTCCCGGGACGCGTTCGAGCGGGGCGAATCGGCGTACGACCTGCTCGATCCGACATTTTGAGCCATACATCCCATGGTTAGCCGTCACGAAATTGTAGAGAGGCATCTGTCGTCAAAGCCAGAGATTGATACTACCGATACGACCGTGGTCTACAGTAACCCGATGACCGTGCGTGAAGACACAATTGTTCGCGCTGACGGAAGTCGATCTACGGTGTTGTCGAAAAACAGGACTCCCCGCAGTGATTGCCGCTGTCCGAGAGCAGAGCATCTTTTTGGTGGAGCAGCACGCTATCCGATTGGGAAACGATTCTGGGAGCTGCCGCAGGGTTCGTCGGAAGACCTAAATGTCGATCCTGTGACACTTGCACACCGAACCGCAAGAGAAACCGGGCTGATCGCGGGATCAATGTTGCACGTCGGCATTTGTACGAGGCGTACGTGGGTACTCCAGCCAAGGGTACGACGTCTTCCTCGCGACCGATCTCAGGCAAGGCGAGAATAGGTTTCGGACCCTGAGGAACAAGGCCTGGTATGCAGAGATCACCGCAAAAAGCCTGTCAGGAGAGCATGATCCTGATTTCCGCACACTGGTGATGTACTTACGTCGCCGCGTTCGGGCTTACCCGACTTAAGGGCTACTTCGGCGCTGATTTCAGACGCCGACCCATCTCTTCGAAGCGGACGCGCCGACTTCAGACTTTCTAATGGCGAGCGTCAGCATGGCGCGCCGCTCAACTTGCAGCATTAGCCGTCACATAAGAGGAACTGCAAACAATGAAGCCACTCATGATCCTGGTTGCTGGGCCGTATCGTTCTGGCACGAAACGATGATCCGTCACTCATTGCCAAGAACGTGGCGGCGATGACCGAGACTTCGCCTCGAACTCTTCCGTGCCGGGCATTTGCCCGTCTTGGGTGAGGTGGTATGCGCTCCCGCTGATTGAGCACGCGGGGTCCAAGCGCGTTGGGGACGAAATATTCAACGAGATTTTCCACCCGATTTCTCGGCGCATCGTGGCCAAGTGCGACGGCTGCCTTCGAATTGGTGGCGCGTCGAGCGGTGCCGACGAGATGGTTGCGCTTGCCAAACATCACGGAAAGCCGTGTAGCTTTTCGCTCGCCGAGATACCAGAGTGCCTCGTGGCGTCTTGACGCCCAACCCAACGGTGAACCAGACGCACCGGTTCGTGTTCGACTTTATGATCGTCGCAGCAGCATGCGTGAGGTTCGTTAGCGGCAATGCGTCGCGTCCCGTTTGTCTGCACCGGCAACATCTTCCGCAGCCTTACCGCAGAGTACGCGCTGTGTGCTCCTTGGCGCCCGATAGACCTTTTTGTCGCGTCCGCTGGCACTGAGGACTTTGCGTACGGTAGAGACCGTTTGCGCGGACTACCTTCTTGCTCGGGGCTCGATGGCAGCCATCGTCGCCGAACACTGACCGCGGCGATGCTACCGGAACCAGGGCCAGTGATCGCGATGACACCGAGCATCGCCCCCGTGTTGGAGCAAATACGTAACTGAACGCGAAGTACAC